>Ga0137403_10005886_pt1 | contig 14119 bp, 11 predicted proteins | sample CZOMad2_1_16fung_FD_122057 | JGI IMG/M metagenome (GOLD analysis project Ga0137403, IMG submission 122057) | Vadose zone soil fungal communities from Angelo Coast Range Reserve, California, USA - CZOMad2_1_16fungal (Hybrid Assembly) | ecosystem: Environmental > Terrestrial > Soil > Vadose zone... | reverse complement strand
TGCCGTGCGGTGACGGATGGCGGGACGGTGCCGGCCGCCTGCACCGCGGGCCGGGACATCGAGTGGGACCTGGGTGGGATCCCGGCGGGCGGGAGTCGCACCGTGCAGTTCGTCGGGCTGGTGACGGTGGCCTCCCTGGCCGACGGAAACCTGATTCACGCCATCGCCCGCGTCGAGGACGCGACCGGCGCCCGCGCCCGTGCCGGGGTGACCACCACCGTGGCGAACACGGCACCGCTCGTGCTGACGCTCGACGAGGACCGCGACCCGGTGGGATTCGGCGACACGCTCGAGTACGTGCTGCGCTTCGGGAACCGCAGCGCCGCCCCGTTGCTGACGACGACGCTCGCCCTGACGCTGCCAGCGGGCACCACGGTGCTCGATGCCGGCGGGGCAACCGTCACGGGCGGCACGGCGACCTGGGCGCTCGGCACGGTGAACGGTGCGGACGCTGGGGAGCGGCGCCTCAGCGTGCGGGTGGACGACCTCGGCGCGGCCGACCCGCTGGTGCGCGTGGCGCGCGCGGTGCTGGCGAGCGGGGCGAACGCGGCGCGGGCAGCGGCGGTGACGCAGATCGAGCCGGCGGCGGCGCTGGATCTCGTGATGGTGGCGAACCCCGACCCGATCGGCCTCGGGGATCTCCTCACCTACACGCTGACGGTGACCAACCGGCGGGCGGTGGATGCGGCCGGGGTCGCGCTCCTCATGCCGGTCCCCGAGGGCCTCTACAGCACCGCGGGCTGCCGTGCGGTGACGGACGGTGGAATACTCCCGGCCGCCTGCACCGCGGGCCGGGACATCGAGTGGGACCTGGGTGGGATCCCGGCGGGCGGGAGTCGCACGGTGCAGTTCGTCGGGCTGGTGACGGTGGCCTCCCTGGCCGACGGAAGCCTCATCCATGCCACGGCGCGCGTGGAGGACGTGACCGGCGCCGCCGCCCGGGCCGGGGTGACCACCACGGTAGAAAACACGGCGCCGCTCGTGCTGACGCTGGACGAGGATCACGATCCGGTCGCCGCCGGCGACACGCTCGAGTACGCCCTCCGCTTCGGGAACCGGAGCACGAGCACGTTGCCGACGACGACGCTCGCGCTGACCCTGCCGCCGGGCACGACGGTGCTCGACGCCGGGGGAGCGACCGTCACGGGCGACACGGCGACCTGGGCGCTCGGCACGGTGAGCGGCGGGCAGGCCGGCGCGCGCGGGCTGCAGTTGCGGATCGACGACCTCGGCGCGGCAGACCCGCTGGTCAGGGAGGCGCGCGCGGTGGTGGCGAGCGGGGTGAACGTGGCACGGGCAGCGGCGGTGACGCAGGTGGAGGCGGCGGCGCCGCTCGACCTCGCCATGGTCGCGACGCCCGACCCGGTGGCTCGCGCCGGCCTCCTGACCTACGCACTCACCGTGACGAACAACGGGGCGGTGGATCGGGCCGGTGTCGTGCTCCTCATGCCGGTACCCGAAGGTCTCTACAGCACCGCGGGGTGCCGTTCGGTCTCGGACGGTGGAATACTCCCGGCCGCCTGCACCGCGGGGCGGGACATCGTGTGGAACCTGGGCGGGCTCGCGGCCGGCGCGAGTCGCACGGTACAGTTCGTCGGCGAGGTGACGGTGGGCCCCCTGCCAAACGGGAATCTCATCCATGCCACGGCGCGCGTGGGCGACGTGACCGGCGCCGCGGCGCGTGCCGCAGTGACCACGACGGTGAGCGGCGGCTGAGCGTGGGAACGCTGCCGAGCAATCCAGAGCGCGTCCGCCGGGCAGGTCGCCGTCACGCGCGCGCGACGGCGTAGAGCGCGACCGGCGCATCGAAGCCCTTGAGGATCCGGCGCCCCGCCGGCTCGAAGCGAAAACGGTCTCGGGCGGCGGCCGACGCCACCTCCCCGGTGGCGAGGATCTCGCGCGGCACCGCGAGCTCCCCGACCCGCGAGGCGAGGTTCACCGCCGAGCCGTAGTAGTCGCCGCCGCGGGCGAGCAGCCGCCCCTCGGCAAGCCCGCCGCGCGGCGTGACCGCCGGGTCGCCGGCGAAGCGCTCGAGGAGCGTGAGCGCAATGTCGCAGGCGGCGCTCGGGTCCACGGCGACGAACATCACGGCGTCGCCGACCAGCTTCACGACCCGCCCATCGCGCGCCGCCACGGCATCACTCGCGAGCGCCTCGAACCGCCCCACGAGCGCGCCGAGCGCCCGGGCATCGAGCTGCTGGGAGAGCCGCGTGTAGCCGACCAGGTCGACGAAGCCGACGGTCAAGCGCACCGTGTCCTGCATCGCGCGCTCGGGGCGGGCGGCCCGGTTCCGCCGGATGGCGATCTCCATCTGCGCGCGGAATATCGCCCGGACGGCGTTCGGGATCGTATCGCGCAACTGGACCGCGCGCAGGTTCGCCTGGGCGAGCGCGAGCTCGCTCGCGCCGCGCTCGACGATGGGAGCCTCGACGTTGGCGAGGAAGAGCGAGACGGCGGCTTCGGCGATGCGTGCGACCGACGAGCCGAGCACGCGGATGAAGTGCAGCAGCGGACCCTGGCCGAAGAACTGCTCGGCGGCCGCGAAGCTCGCGAACATGGCCACCGTCTCGGGGTCGAAGACCCGCTCCTCGGGACCGACGGGCGGGAACGCGGCCGCGAGATTGAAGCCCTCGATCCGCTCGGGCGACAAGCCCGAGCGCGCCGCCACCTCGGCGAGGGTCAGCCGCTCGCCGGCGCGGAGCGCAAGGTCGCCCGCGAGGCCCGTGAGCGAGCCCCAGCGGAGCTGCGCCTCGCGCATGTCGGCCAGCGTCGCGCCCTGCGCGGCGAGCCACTCGAGGAGCTCGAGCCGCGCGGGCGCGTCCGGGGCCGCCGGATCGTAGAGGCCGGCGGCCTGGAACTCTGCAGCGGTCATCGGGGGTGCGAGATGAGAGCACGGGGTGCGGGGGCCTGCCAAGAGCGGGTGTCACCCGTGGTGCTCTCGGCACCCCGCCTCACCGGTCGTCGCCGTCTTCCCCCTCCGAGGCGGGCACCGACGGGCTCACCGGGACCAGTGTTCCCGACAACACCCACGCCTTCTGGCTGGGGGCGAACCGTGGCGCCAGCAGCCCGTCGTTGATCTCCCGCGTCACCGCGAAGCGATTGAACTGCGGCGCCGGGATGAACAACCGCGCGTTGTCCGCGAATCCGTCCGAGGCGGTATCCACGTCGCCTTCAGCGGCCGAGACGACGCCGTCGTTGTTCGTATCCACCCTCGCCACTTCCGCGGCGTAGGCGTCGAACAGTCGTTGATTGAAGTCGGCCACGCCCGGCTCGAAGGAAGCCAATCGCTCGTAGACGTCCAGGAAGATTTCGTTGGCCAGACCGCTCGGAATGAACCGCTGACGGAATTCTCGCTGCGAGTCGTCGTCAGCATCGAACTTGTCGGGATCGCGAGGACCGGAAGCCTGGATGACGCCTTTGTTGTTCGGGTTGTCGCCGTACAGCATCGGGTCGTTCTTGATGCCGTTCGGCCCCGAACCGGGAACGATGGACGAGAGCGCGCCCACCTTACCCGCCTCGAACGTGCCGGGGATCCCGCCGGTGAAGGGCAGTTCGTAGAGCGGATGGATCCAGTTGGTGGTGTAGTTGAACTCCCAGTAGGCGTGCCCGTCGCTCTGCTGCAGCGTGTTCCACGCGCCCATGCTCAGTTGAATCGGGACGACGTTGGTCTGGCTGTCCGGGAAGTGGTCGTCTGGGCGGGGGAAGTGCTGTGCATTGCCATCCGTGGTGAAGATGTTGCCAGGGACGTTGTTATGGGCGCCCATGGCGCTCAGCGCGTCGGCATCGGCTTGGAGTATGGTCCCGAACTGTGCGTGGCCGTCCGAGCGTGGCGTGTCGTTGACCGATGCGACGGTCAGATCATGGATCATCCACCCCTCGTACCAGCCGCTCTCGTTGTTGATCACGAACAGCCCCGAGATGTCGGTGAATATGTCGATGAACGCCCGCACGTCGTTGGGATCCGTCGGCAGGCCCGGCTTGGGCTCCAGAACCTCGCGCACCGACCCGATGGTGGGGAGACCGCAGTCGGGCCCGGTGGCGGTGAGCATCGCGGTGTCGTTGACCCCGGGTATCAAGCTGGTGAACGGGTTCGCCTCGAACCCCGTCGTATCCAGCAAGTAGTACTGGAAGAGCTGGCTCGGCTTGGGCTTGAAGGGTGGCTTGTCGAAATGCGCCTCGGCGTACGCCTGGGTCGGGAGCTGGCTGTGAGGTCGCCCCGCCAGTTGAACCAGCCGATCCCGGAGCGGGCCGGGCAGCCGGCGAATGTCGCCGCGGTTGCGAACCATGGCCATGTCCATGTCGGCCGTCGCGTTCGGGTGACACGGCGGCGACGGCTGCGGCCGCTTTGCCTGGGCCAGGGTGGCCAGGGCGGTCACGGTCAGGGACAGCACAGCGGTACCGATTACCTTCCTCGTCATTGTTCTCCTCCTGTCGTGGTTTGCGCGTCAGTAGCACTTGCCCAGGTAGCAATACTGGGAGCAGCACTGCGCGTTGGTCGTACAAGCCCTTCCGTTCGGAGCGCACATCGCCGTGGTGGTGCTGGTGGTGCTCGTGTGCACGCGCGTGGTCGTCGTTCGGCGCAGCGTCGTGCCGGTCGGCGTGGTGGTCGTGGTGACGGTGGAACACGTCGCACCTCCGCAGCCGTCGCAGCAGCTCGCCACGTCGCCGACGCAGGCGCTGCCCCCCTTGGGCGGTCGGCATGCTCCCGCGCTCGGCTTGATGCTGCACCTCTGGACGCCCCGGCCGGTCGTCCGGCAGCAGGTGACGAACCCTCGCCTGCCGCGGGTCGACTTCGCGGCGCACCGCTTGACCGCCCCCTTGCACGCCCTCGGCAGCGACCCGGCCCTGACCGCCGTCTTCGCCGCCGCCACGGCGCACTTGAGGTACGTCCCGTGATTCCGCGCGCCCGCGCAGTCGCACTGGGTGGTGACCTGCGCCCGTGTGTTCGCCAGCGCGGCAGCGGGGCATGGCCCCCCGCCCGACGGGAGCGTCGTGGTCGTCGTCGCGCAACCGTTGTTGTCGGGCGTCCGCGGGGCGAGAGCGAAGTCCGCGAGATCGTTGCCGGTGTCGCCCATGCGTTGCAGGCTCATCGTCCCGTCCCCGGGCGGGAGCATGGTGGCGCCGGCGTCGCTGGTCTGCCTCGGGCCGGTGTAGGCGCCGTAGGCCACGCAGTCGACGTAGTTGTTCGGGTCCGAGGCGTCCCACGTCGGCGGGTTCGGGGGGGCGATACCCGGCGCTCCCCAGCAGATCTGGCCGCAGGGCGCGAACATCCCGGGCGGGAACGCAAAGTCCGGCGTGACTCCCGTGGCCGCTGCCCAGCTGGAGGTGCCCATGCTCCAGCGCAGCCCCGCGCCTCCGTTGCAGACGTCCCGCGAGACCTCGAGGAGCACGTTGACGGCGGTCCCATCACAGCTGAGGGCCGTGAGGCGCGTGTGCGAGTCGGCGGTCTGGGCCCCCGCAAGCATCTTGATCTCCACGTACTGCGCCGTCGGGTCGCCGTTCAGCCCGGACATCACCTCGTCGATGTTCGAGATGTGGAAGACCGCCCAGCTCGTGCCGCCGTGCAGGAGCACCAGCAGTGAGGCGAGCAGGAGGGGGACGCGTGCCATGCGCGACTGGCTACCGCCCCTCTCTGGTGATCCTTTTCCCATCTCGCCGTGCGACTCGTGCCCGCCGGCCGGTCGCGATGCGCGGACGTACCTCCGGCGAGCGTCGGCGCAGCTTCGGTCCTCGTGAGGTAGTGGCTCCCGGGGAGGGCCTTTGTTACGGCGACGGCACAGGCGCGAGCGCCCGGGCGGAGAGGCAGCCGATCCCGCCCGCTTGACTCGGCGCTCGACCTGGGGGCGATAGTCGCTGCGGGGGGACCGAAACCGGATCGGCCGACAGGCGTTGTCGGCTGACCCGGGAGGTAACATTTGGCCTCCTCAGGAGCCATCAAGACCGTAGGACAGCGTGAGACCCGCGCGCGATCCCGCGCGCAATGGATGGCGGAGGCTCAGCGTGGGAATGCCGAGGCCTATCGGGCCCTGTTGGACGACATCGGCCCGGAGCTCATGGGCTTCCTGCGCGCCCGGGTCCCGGACTCGCAGGACCTGGGAGACCTCTACCAGGAGACTTTCCTCGCGCTGCACCGTTCGCGCCACACCTACGAGGCCCCGCGGCCCGTCGAGCCCTGGCTCTTCGCGATCGCGGCGCACGTCGTGGCCCGGCACATGCGCCGGCACAGGACCCGGATCGGCAGGGAGGTTCTCGTCGGCGTACTCCCCGAGGAGGCGATGGCGGAGGGAGGGCACACGCGGCTGCTGCTTGCGCAAGCGCTCGATCGGCTGCCGCCGACCCACCGCGAGGCGATCGAGCTCGTGAAGCTCGAAGGCCTCTCGACCGAGGCGGCAGCCGCGCGAGTTGGGACGACACCCGGGGCGCTCCGCGTGCGCGCCCACCGGGCGTACTCGGCGCTGCGGCGCCTCCTCGGAAGCTGAAGGATGCAAACGCCTCCGACTCACGAGCGCCTGGTCGCCCAGCTCATCGCCGACGCCCGGCCGGTGCGGCCTCTCTGGTCGCCCCGCACGCGACTGGCCCTGTGGCTGGCGCTACAGACGCTGACGCTCGGTGTCGCCGTCGAGTTCGGCCTGCGCCAGGATCTGGGCGATCACCTTCGTCAGCCGCTCTTCCTGCTCGAGGTGGGAGTGCTGGTCGTCACTGGAGCCATGGCAGCGGCGGTGGCGCTGCGCGGCGCGGTGCCCGGGATGGGGAGCGGACGGCTGGCGGTGGCGGTTTCGCTGCTGCTCGGCTCGGCAGCGGTGGCCCTCGTGTCGCTCGAACCGGTCGTGACCATCCGTTCCTCCTGGGGGGGCTTCGTGGCGAGCGGAGCTCAGTGCGTGATCTGCATCCTCGGCTTCTCCGCGCTCCCGTGGACCGTGCTCTTCGTGGCCGTGCGCCGCGGTGCCCCACTCGACGTCCCGCTCGTGGGGGTGTGCGCAGGCGCGGCGGCCTTCCTCTTCGCGGCCGCGGCGGTGCGGATCGCCTGCCCCATCGACGAGGCGGTCCATTTGCTGACCTGGCACGCGATGCCGGTTGCGTTGGGCGCGGCGCTCTCGGGGGTCGCGGGCGCGAGGTGGCTCGATCGATGGCGGCAGGCGTGAGCGAGGCACCCACCTTCACCCCGCACCGCCCGCGCGTTCAGCGCGCCCGCAGGCGCTCCCGCTCGTGCCGTTGCTCCCCCATCGCCACCAGGTAGTTGATCACGAGCCACAGGCTCCGCGCATGGCGGAAGAACGCGAGCGGGACCAGCGCGCCGAGCGCCACCCCGATCGCGAGCTGCTGGGCGAGCGTCAGCCCGACGGTCCAGTCGAGCACGAGCACGATGCCCACCGCGACCGCGACCGTCACCGCATAGTTGATGTAGATGGCGCCGACGAAGAACCCCTGCTCGCGCTCGTAGCGGAGCCCGCAGGCCGCGCACCGCTCGTGCATGCGGAAGTAGCGCGCGTAGAGCGGCGATCTCCCGCAGCGCGGGCAGCGGAGGCGGAGCGCACGCCCGAGGGTGCGCCGCACGCGTGCTAGAGCGAAGGAGCCGACGCGCGGCCTCACGCGGCAGCGACGGCCGCAGGGGCGCGCGTCGCGTGGAGCCGGCGCAGATAGGCGTCCATCGTCCGCCGGGCCATCACGTCGATCGAGAAGGCGCCCTCCACGCGCTGGCGCGCGGCGGTCGCGAGGCGGCGCGCGAGCGCGGGGTCGCGCAGCACGCGCCCCACGGCCGCGGCCACGGCGGCAGGCGCGCGGGGCGGCACGAGGAGGCCCGTCTCCCCGCTCGTCACCAGCTCCCGGCACCCCCCGACGTCGGTCGCGACCGCGACCGCGCCGGTCGCCATCGCCTCGAGCAGCACGTTCGGGAAGCCCTCGTAGAGCGAGGTGAGCGCGAAGACGTCGACCGCCGCGAGCAGCCGAGGCACGTCGTGCCGGAGCCCGGTGAACACGACGCGCGCGCCGAGCCCGAGGCGCCGGGCGAGGGCCTCGAGCGCCGCCCGCTCCCCGCCCTCCCCGACCACCAGGAAGTCGACGTCGGGGACCTCGGCCGCGATCATCGCCGCCGCCCGCAGGAAGGTCGGGAAGTCCTTCTGTGCGTCGAGGCGCCCGACCCCCGCGACCAGCCGGCGGTCGCGCCGGAGGCCCGCCGCCGAGCGGGCGGCGCGCCGGTCGAGCGAGAAGGGCGGCAGCCGTCCGAGGTCGATCCCGTTCGGGATCACCTCGATCTTCTCGCGCGGCAGCCGCTTGCGCTCGACCTGCCAGGCGGCGATCGCCTCGCAGTTGACCAGGTAGCCGTCGGTCACGCGGTCGAGCGCGCGTTCCACCATCACCTGCCAGCCGCGATAGGGCGTCACGACGCGCTCGGCGGCGATGACGACCGGGATGCCGAGCCCGAGAGCCGCGAGCCGCCCGTAGCTGTTTCCCGACCACAGGATGGCGTGCAGGAGGTGCGGCGCGAAGCGCCGGAGCGAGGCCCGCAGACGAGCGAGCCGCCGGACATCCGCCGGTCCGCGCCGCGGGATCTCCTCCACCGGGACGCCAAGGGCGCGGATCGGCTCGACCCACCAGCCGCCGGGGGCAAGCACGAACACGCCCGGCGCGAAGCGCCGGCGGTCGAGATGCCGGAGCAGCTCGTAGAGCTGGTACTCGGCGCCCCCCTTGCCGAGCTCGCCGATGACGTAGGCGACGCGATACGGCGGGTCAGCGACCATGACTCCCATCTATTGAAGCAAAGTACATGCCAGCCTGGACCCGCACCGGTCCCATCCAGGGCATGGCTCCTGCCGCCGTGGCGCGATCACCGAAACCGCGGCGCGGGCTCCAGGTCGCCGCCCTCGGGCGGGGGGGAGAGCGCTTTCTTCAAGCGCCGGAGGGCGTCGAGGTTCGAGTCCATACGCACGAGCGCCTCGATCAGACGTTGCACCTGCTCGGTCACCCAGCCGATCTCCTGCCGGCTGACCGTCTCGAGCGCGCGGCCGAGGCGCTCGTACAACGCGAGCAGGTCTGCAACGTCGCGCACGCCGCTCTGGCCGAGCCGGCGCACCAGCTCGCCGTAGTAGCGTACCAGCTCCTCGGTCTCGCGACGGATGTCGACCGACATTGCGACCTCCGGTCCGGTTGACCGCGCGTATTGACGCCCGGCGGCTCGGAGGTCTACATCCGCCCCCACCCGTGAGGCAACAAGAAAATGAGCTGGCCGCCGCGGCCCGGCCGGAGCCTGTGGCGCCCTTCGATGCCCTCCGGGTCGAGCAGTTCGTGGACCTGCAGCGCGACCTGCTCCTGGTGAGCGGCGACCCCGAGACGCTGCCCGAGCGGCTGGTGCAGCGTACCGCCCTCTTCCTCGGCGTGGCCGGCGCCGCGGTCGGGGTGCTCCAGGACGGCCTCTACACCATCCTCGCCACCTATGGCCTCGGCTCCGAATACCGCGCGCGCTACGACCGCCAGACGCTGCGCGAGTCGGCGCTCGCGCCCGCGCTGAGCGGCGGCCGGCCGCTGGTGCTGGGCGACACGGACCGCGGCGCGCCCGTGCGCAGCGTCGTGCTGCCCTTCCGGGGCCCCGACCTGACCGGCGCGCTCCACCTGGTGGTCGCCGGGACGGCACCGCTCGCCGACCCGGGGCTCGAGCTCGGGTTTGCGCTCGCCGCCCTCGCCGGCGTGGCGCTGGTCAACGCCCGGCAGTGCGGGCGGCTCGCCCGGCTCGCCCGCATGAAGGGCGACGCGCTCGCAACCATGGCGCACGATCTGCGCGCGCCGCTCAACGCGCTGGTCGGCTACGCGGGCCTGCTCGGCGAGGGCGCCTTCGGCCCGCTCGCCGCCGAGCAACGCGACGTCTGCATCACGCTCGAGCGGCAGGCGGTCGAGCTGGTCGATCTCCTCGGCGCCACGCTGGACGTCGCCCGCCTGGAGACCGGGAGCCTCCCCATCCGCAGCGAGGAGTTCGCGCTCGGCGAGTTGCTCGCGACGCTCCAAACCGGCACCTTCGCGCGCGCCACGCGCGAGGGCCGGCTCGCCTGCCGCCTCCCGCCCGGGCTTCCGCCGCTCCACACCGACCGCGTGAAGGTGAAGGAGATCGTCCAGAACCTGGTCGACAACGCGCTCAAGCACAGCGACGGGGGCACGGTGGAGATCGAGGTGGCGCTCGCGCCCGAGCGCGAGGCGGTGCGGCTCACGGTGCGCGACGCGGGCCCCGGAATCGCGGCCGACGTCCTGCCACACCTCTTCGAGCCCTTCCGGCCGGGTCCCGGCGCCACGCGCGGCACCGGCTTCGGGCTCTACATCGTGCGCTGCTTCGCCGAGGCCCTGGGCGGGCGCGTCGCGGCGAGGAGCCAGCCGGGCGAGGGCACGGCGATCACGGTCGAGCTCCCGCTCGTCGCTCCCGCGGCGCGTGCCCTTCCCGCGCGCGCGCCCGCGTAGGCCGGCTGCGGGTCGCTATCGGCGGCGCCCGGTGCGGGGCGGCGGTCGTTTCGCGCTGCGCCGGGCGGCGGGATGCGAGGCGCTCGCCCTGACGCGGCTGCGTCGCGGAGCGGCGGCCTGCTTGCCCGGCCCCGCGCCGTCCTGACCGAAGCGCGCGACGAAGTACTCGCAGGTGCGGCGCATGCCGGTGGCGAAGTCCACCTTCGGACGATAGCCGAGCAGCCGCTCCGCCTTCGTGATGTCGGCGAGCGTGTGGCGCACGTCGCCCGCGCGCGGCCCGGTGTGGGCGCGCGGCAGCTGGCGGCCGAGGAAGTCGGCGATCGCGTCGGCGATGGCGATGAGCGAGTGGCGCGTGGCGCAGGCGATGTTGAACACCTCGCCCGACACTCCCGGCGCTGTCATCGCGCGCAGGTTCCCCTCCACCACGTTGTCGATGTAGGTGAAGTCGCGCGACTGCTCGCCGTCGCCGTGCACCTCGAGCGGCTCGCCCGCGAGCGCCTGGGCGAGGAAGCGCGGGATCACGGCCGAATACTTCGACTCCGGGTTCTGGCGCGGCCCGAAGACGTTGAAGTAGCGCAGGCTCACCGTCTCGAGCCCGTAGAGGCGCGCGAAGGTCTGGCAGTAGTGCTCCGCCGCCAGCTTCGAGATCGCGTAGGGCGAGACCGGCCGGGTGGGGAGCGTCTCGACCTTGGGAAGCGCCGGGTCGTCGCCGTAGACCGAGGACGACGACGCGTACACCACGCGCCGCACGCCCGCGTCGCGGCAGGCGAGCAGCAGGACGAGCGTCCCGGTCACGTTCACCTGGTTGGAGCTGAGCGGGTCGTCGACCGAGCGCGGCACGGAGCGGAGCGCCGCCTGGTGGAACACGCCGTCCACCTTCGCGACGGCGCGCCGTACCACGGCCGCGTCGCGCAGGTCGCCCTCGACCACCTCGACGCCCGGCTGCGCCGCCAGGTTCTCGCGCCGCCCGGTCGAGAAGTCGTCCAGCACGCGCACCCGGTCGCCGCGCGCGACCAGCGCGTCGACCAGATTGGAGCCGATGAACCCGGCCCCGCCGGTCACCAGATAGAGCTTGCTCACGGTGAGGCGACTCTATGCAACCGCAGCGAGGCCCACAATACCGGATGGGTTTGCCGCCCGCCGGCGGGAGTGTTAGCACGGCCGGGCCGAACCGCCTCGTGCTCGCGCGCTCGCTCATGCTCGCTCTCGCCCTGGCCGCCGGCGCGGCGCGGGCGGCCACTCCCCCGCTCGCCGTGCCGCTGGCGCTCGAGGAGAGCGCGGGCGTGGCGCGCCACGCCTGGCCCGCGAGCGCCAGCGTGCCCCTGCCGCGCGGGCGCGTGCAGAGCCCCGAAAAGCTCTGGCTGGCGGCGCCCGGCGAGCGCGCGGCGCCGCTCCAGGCGCGCGCGCTCGAGCGCTGGCCCGACGGCTCCGTGCGCTGGCTCCTCCTCGACTTCCTGGCCGACGTACCGGCGGGCAAGGTGGCGACCTACACGCTGCGCGACGGCGCGCCGCCGGCGCCCGCGAGCGGGGCGCGCGTCCGCCTCGAGGCGGGCCGTGACGGCGCCCGCGTGCTCGACTCGGGCGCGCTCCGCGTCACCCTCCCGGCGCGCGGTGAGGCGCTCCTCGCCGATCTGGCCGCGGGCCCGGTGCGGCTCGCCGGCGCGGTCCCGCTCCCCGCGCTCGCGGTCGACGGCGCGCCCGGCGGAGCGCCGAGCCACGAAGGCCTCACGGTCGAGACCGAGGGCGCGGTGCGTACCGAGCTCCTGGTCACCGGCCGCTACCCCGCCGGCATCGCCTACGAGGTCCGCATCGCCGCCTTCGCCGGCGAGCCATTTCTCCGCCTCCAGCACACGATCACCAACCTCGCGGATGCGCACTACGCACCGCTCCGCTCCCTCCTGCTCGCCGTGCCGGGGCACTTCACCGAGGCGGCGGTCGGCATCGACGGCGGGCGGCGGCCGCTCGCCGGGCTCGCGCGCGGGCACGAGCTCCGCCACACGGACGCGATGCCCGCCCTCCTCGACGGCGCCTCCGCCGGCCGGCACGCCGACGGCTGGGCCGAAGCGCGCGGCGGCGGCGCCGCCGTGACGCTGGTCGCACCCTTCTTCTGGCAGGAGTACCCGAAGGCGCTCCGCGTCGGCTCCGACCGCTTGGCGATCGACTTCTTCGCGGGCAAGGAGGCGCCGGTCCAGTTCGGCACCGGCGCCGCCAAGACGCACGAGCTCTGGCTCGCACTCGGGCGCGCGGACGACGGGGCGTCGCCCGCAGAGCTCGCCGCCGCACTCGGCGCGCCGCTGGTCGCCATCCCGCCCGCCGCATGGATCGTCGCCAGCCGCGCGCTCCCGAACGCGCTCGACCCCGACGCGCCCGGGGCGCGCGACTTCCTCGGGCGCCTGGCGAGCGCCTACGGCCGCTATCGCAAGCACGTCGAGACCGAGCGTTGGGACGACGGCCCGCCCGTTCCCTGCGCCGAGCGCACCGAGGAGCACCCACGCGTCGGCCTCTACGGCGCCCTCAACTGGGGCGACTGGCAGTTCCCCGGCTACCGCGACCACGTCCGCGGCTGCGACGGGTGGGGGAACCTCGAGTACGACCTGCCGCAGGTGCTGGCGCTCGCGTACGCCGCGACCGGGAGCCGCCTCTTCCTGGAGGGGCTCGTGCCCGCGGCGCGGCACTACCGCGACGTCGACATCATCCACCACGCCCCCGGCCATCCCGACTGGGTGGGACTGAACCACCCCCACAAGGCGCTCCACTTCGCCTGGGAGGCGGCGGAGAAGGTGGACCTGGGCCACACCTGGACCGAGGGCCTGGTGAGCTATCACCGCCTGACCGGCGACGTGCGCGCGCTGGCGGCGGCACGCGGTATCGCCGACGCGCTCGTCGGGCGCGTGAAGCGCGCGCGCATCCCCCGCCACTTCGGCTGGCCGATGCTCGCGCTGGTCGCGGTGTACGACGCGACCGGCGAGCGGCGCTACCTCGAGGCCGCGCGCGCCTACGCCGACGCCGGCACGGACCTCTTCCGCCCGACCCCCGCAGCCGGCGACTGGAAGATGGGCATCCTCGCCGACGGCGTGGCTGCGGTGTACGGCGCCGACGGCGACGCGCGCCTCCGCCGCTGGCTCGTGGCCTACGCCGACGCGCTACTCGCGAGCCCCGGCCGCTTCGCCGACCCGCGCTACGCGCTGCCGCTCGGCCAGCTCTACGCGCTGACCGGCGATGCGCGCTACGAGCATGCGGCGCTCGCCGCCGTGCGCGACATGAATATCGGCGACCAGGGGAAACAGCTCGCCGACGACGGCCGCACGGGCTTCCGGATCCTCAGCGGTTTAAAAGTATCTGGGGGCCCGTCCAGTGCTCGGCCGCTGCGCGGCCTGCGCGCTTCCGATGCCCCCAGACCCCGTCGGCCAGCACGGCGCCTCTCGGCGCCGGCCTCCCCACGCTAAACCATCTGGGGGCCCGTCCGGTGCTCGCGCGCCAGGCGCGCTGCGCTCCTCCGCTGCCCCCAGACCAACACCCGCGCGGCTCCCGCCGCGCGCAGCTCGAGCGCTCCCGCGCTCGGCCTCCGCACGCTAACCGAACTTCCGGCGGAAGTTAGGCTAAACTAGGAGCGTGACCCGAGACTGCCGTGCACGGGAGCGGGGGCACCGTCTCCGCTTCGATTCGGCGCCGCTGGACA
>Ga0137403_10005885_pt1 | contig 14121 bp, 11 predicted proteins | sample CZOMad2_1_16fung_FD_122057 | JGI IMG/M metagenome (GOLD analysis project Ga0137403, IMG submission 122057) | Vadose zone soil fungal communities from Angelo Coast Range Reserve, California, USA - CZOMad2_1_16fungal (Hybrid Assembly) | ecosystem: Environmental > Terrestrial > Soil > Vadose zone... | reverse complement strand
ACCCCGCACGGCTTCGATGGATTTATCTCGAAGTTCGATATCACGGCTCCTGTGGATAACGTCCTCACCGCGAAGATCACCATCACCGCGACCGGCGAACCGACGCTCGTTTAAGCCAATGCCTGACCTGATTCCTTCCATCCTGATCGACGCGGATAAGCCGCGCAGCCTGCGCTTCGGCGCGGGAGCCGTGGTGCGTCTGGAGCGCGCCTACAACAAACCGATCACCCAGATCCTCCAGGATCTGCAGGATCAGGCGCGCTTGAAGCAGATGCGCGTCGGCCTGCTACTGGAGATCCTGGTCGCCGGGTTCCAGCACGAGGACAAGGGACTCACCGCCGAAGAGTTGGCTGATTCTCTGGCTAACCGCTACGGGCGGGAGTGGCTGCCCCAGCTCGCCACGATGGTGCCGCAGATCGGGCAGGCCGTGAGTGTCTCGGCCTGGTGGATCTACGATCGGATTCATAATGGAACTATTCATGTCAGCAAAGATCCGGAAACAGGCATGTTCCTGTTTCCCGAGAAACCAACCACACTGGAGAAGTTTAAAGATCTGAAAGCAGGTAAGCTCCAGAACCTACGTTTTTGAAAGGAGTATCAAGATGAGTAATCGAAGTAGCTCCTGACGTCCGCCTCCACTAACCAGTTGTATGGCCCGAACTGTAGTTCGAGCCGCAACTGCTCGACCGCATCTTTTACTCCTACATTCAGTCGATACCCGTAACTACAAGGTAGAAAATCCACCTCATAGATCGAGGTTAGTATTCGCGTCACTGCTATCTGCAATAGTTTGTCTTCCACCACCAGTATCCCGAGTGGGCGCAACTTTCCATCCCCCTTCGGTATATAGTGCCTTCGGACCAGTCTCGCCCGGTACTTCTTGCTCTTCAGCCTGTCCACTAACCCGTGGATATTCTCTTCGAGGTTCTGCTCGTATTCCGCCGCGCTAATCCGGTCCACGCCTAATGCCGCGTCTTTCCTGACTAACTGCCAGCAGTCTTTGAGCATCTCCTCATTGAGCAGACCGTAGAGATTCCGAAACCGGTGCTTGTGATTGCGCTTCGCCTTCTCTGCTATTCCCCACAGTAAGGTTTGCATTGGTTCCTCCGATCCTGCCTGTCCGGCCAATGTTTCCTTTGCGGACTACGTACGCCTGCCAGTTCCTTCCCCATGTAGACGTCTTTCTCGTCCTCGGAGTACTACTCACTGGTCAGACCCCCAGCAGCATTCAGGGCGTCTTATTTTCAATTTCACGCCCCCTCCATTCCTGACAAATTCCTCAAACATAGGTTCGTTTAGGATTCAAGCTTTATGTCGAGTGCCGACGTTTCCCCCGGCGGGACGTTTTAGGCTCTCACCCATGCGCTGCTCTGTTTGGTCTTTTCGTTCAGTGGAGCTTACTGGGTCTCCCAAGTTCCGTGTGTACTTCTCTTCACACATGCCACGCTCTTTCCAGACCCCGGCGGACCCTCCAGGACCTCACCTTTAACGGTCCCTTTGTTTCGGCTTCTGAAATGCTGATCCCATCGCCGTCCGCTTTTTCAGCACTGACGAGGCTATATCAAGCTTCAGGGAGACGGTTTCCCCTACGGCCTGCGTGATTCCCTGTGTACGCCTCAACTGTTACGTTCGGTTCATACTGACACCTCCTCACAGCTGCAACACTCGGTATGAGTGGTTGGTTAGACCTTGGGGGGCTTTCCCCCACTCTCAGCAGGGACTTTCACCCTGCAAGAAGTACCAAGCTTCACTTGGCGCTCCAACATCTTGCCCCTGTTTTCCATATTGCCCCTAGCTTTAGCTCGTGGGGAACAATCCCCCCTTCTGTTCGGCTTTAGCCGAAAAACCTCTGAAACCCGGCTCTCTTCATAAACAAAATGAATCCAGACTTTGACAAAGGGCATCACAGATCCTTGGGCAAAAGCCCTAAGATTCTAGATATCTGGACCACTAGCTAATGGTCTTTGACAAAATAATGTAACGGTCCAAACTTCAGGCTTCGACGAACCATTCGGCTCTAAAAACTCAGGGGCTAAAGCCCGAATCTTTTTGATCCGTGGACCACTACTTGAAAGTAGTGGCAATAATTAAAACCAAAACGTCCAAATTTCAGATCTCCAGATGATGCGGGAAAGGTGCATTAATTAGTCAAAGACCATAAGCTAGTGGCAATATGGAACACAGGGGCAATAAGTTAACAACAAGGCAGCTATTAGCACGCCGTTACTTGTCACCTGACACTTGTCACTCCTAATAAAATTACGCAGAGGCCAGTGCGGAAGATCGATTTATGAGTTATCACGTCTTGCATCAATTTGATGAAACGTGGCTGGACGAAATAACCCAGCCGGATCTTAGCGTGCAGGAATCACAGTTGTGCGAGGCGCTTAACATGCGTCGTAAACGGCGAATGCAGAACCGTCTGGTTGACCGATTGCGGATGCGTGAACTCGTTGTGATTGCGGTGGCCATTGTGGTGGCGCTTGCGTCGCTACTCTATTCGGTTCACACAAGCCGGAAGGTGGCAGAACTGCAACAGCGGCTGCAGTTTATCGAATCGCGAATCGGCGACCAGAATAAGCGATAGTCCCCTCCAGGAATTCAGCCGCAGGATTCCTCAGAAAACCTTGTACCTCCTCAGTAATTCGCGAACTTCATCCTGGAAAACCCAACTTCCGATGGTGTGGTTGCAGTTGTGTGTGAATCGTTTTACGTGTCCGAGATTTAATTCGCTTAAACTCAACTGCCAGCCACCTCAAGAGTTCTCGCCGGGGAATTTTCCTGGCGGGCAATTCCGACGAAACGGCGTTTTCCCCAGTCCAGCCGCTGGAATGGGGCCTTGACAAACCCCACCCCATAGCTTTCAATCTTAATTGGGCTGGATCGGTGCAGCTTACTGTTTCAGCCCATAGTTGAACGTTTAACGCCTGCCTTCCCGCTTTTGTCGCGCCAGTGGCTGGGTGAGTTTTCCAAACATGTCAGCTTCGCTCTCGAATATTGCTACACGCGCAACTCTGCTGGTCGTCGATGATGAAGAATCCATGCGGACGGAGTTGCGTCGTATTTTCGATACGGCTGGCTTTCGGGCGGTAACTGCCGCGGATGCGCCTTCTGCGATACGTCTCCTGCACAGAATGCACTGTGATCTGGTGGTTCTCGATGTCGAGATGCCCGAAATCGATGGACTGGCGTTGTGCCGCCTCCTCAGAGCGCAGGCAGCAACGAAACAGATTCCGATTGTCGTCTTTTCGGCCAAAGACGATGAAAACTGCAAGGTTGAGGCGTTCGCGGCCGGTGCTGATGACTATATTGTAAAACCTTCGAGCCCTCGTGAACTGGTTTCGCGCGTAAGTGCACATCTCGAAGCGGCGAAGCGCGAGTGGTCGCTGGTTGGCAGCAACCGCGAATGGAGATTCCTTGCCGATCTTGGAAGAGGGCTCCTTCGTGCAATCGAACCCGAGCAGGTCGTGCGCCACGTCGCAGGCGCTACCTACGAAGGCGCTGGGGCAACGATGTGCGCGGCGGTCATAAATATCAACACAAAGGATGGAGCGGTATGCGCCTTCGACCGAGAGGGAAGCGAGGAAGGCTCCGCAATATTGCACCTTGAGCGGTTGAACGCCTGGCTGTCTTCGAACGCATCGTCATCAGCAAAAAGGATTGACAACTCGGAGGAGTTTCTTTTCAAGGACATGTCGCACGCAGTGGAATACGCCGCTCCACTTCGTTATGGCGGCCGACCCAAGGGAGCTCTAATAGTTGGATTTGACAGCATCGACGATTGCGGCGAAGAAACAGCCAGGCTTGTCGATGCCGCGGCACAGCAGGCTGCCCTTGCTGCTCATGTGTCGTCGTTGTACAAGGCGTCCCGAGAATCTTCGATTACTCTGGCAAAAGAGGTCGAGCGCAGAACCGCCGAAGTCGAAGCTCAACGCCGGCTGACACAGGCGATAATCGATAACCTTCCAGTTTCGCTCTATGCAGTCGACCGTGAATACCGAATTGTTGCATGGAATCGCAATCGCGAACTCGGGGGGCAGGGCATCCCCAGACGTAACGCGTTGGGTCGTAAGGTCTTCGACGTACTGACACGTCAGCCTCGTAAACAATTGGAAGAGGAGCTTAGCCGAGCCTTTAACACGGGCACGATTGAACGTCTCGAACAAAAGAGTTTGTCCCCTGAAGGAGAGAACCGTTATTGGCTTGTAAGCAAGATTCCGATGCGGACCAATAACGAGAACGAGGTTTCGCATGTAATTACCCTTGGCGAGGACGTCACGTCGCGCGTCGAGGCAAACCAGGCCATCGCCCGAGCAGAGAAGCTGGCAGCGGTTGGCCGTCTCGCGGCCGGGGTCGTTCACGAAATAAATAACCCGTTGGCAACGATCTCCGCTTGCGCCGAGGCGCTGGAATCGCGTTTGAATGATGGTGCATTCGATTCGTCTCCTGAACTTGAAGACCTGCGCGAATACCTGGGGCTGATCAGAAGCGAAGCCTTCCGGTGCAAGTCGATTACCAATGGCCTGCTGGATTTCAGTCATACTCGCGTTGGCCAGCGCGCGCATGTCGACATCGCAGAGGTAATCGGCGCAGCCGCCCGCCTTGTCGCGCATCAGAAACGTGGCAACAATGTCGAAATCGAAATGGAAATCGAAGACGGTCTGCCACAAATAATGGGCGACGCCGGGCAGTTACAACAGGCGATAATTGCGCTGTCGACAAACGCCATCGATGCGATGCCTGACGGAGGCCGCCTGACGCTTGGAGCGAAGAGGCTTGACGGTCAGATTTCCTTAACTGTAAGCGATACTGGATTGGGAATCGCCCCGGATCACGTAACCCGAATCTTCGACCCGTTCTTTACAACAAAGGAGGTAGGTCGTGGTACAGGACTCGGGCTGGCCGTCTGTTATGGTATTGTTACAGATCACGGCGGGCGACTCGATGTCCAATCGGTGGTAAATGCCGGCACGACCTTCACGATCAGTCTGCCAACGGCCGCCGTTGCTGAGAAGAGTGGAGACTAATACCTTTGAGTGAAAACCTGGGTGCACGACTTCTTGTCGTCGAAGACGAAGCAAATTTACGGCTTGTCATTCAAAAAGAACTTCAACGTCTGGGCTATCGGGTTCAGGTTGCTCCGGATGGCGAAGCTGCGCTACGCAAGCTGGAAGAGGGAAATGTTGATGTTTTATTAAGCGATATCAACATGCCCCGTCTGGATGGCATGGAACTTTTGCGGCGCGTACACGAGCGTCCGAATCCTCCCGAGGTTATCATGCTGACAGGTCATGCCACAGTTGAAACCGCCATCGAGGCGATGAAACTCGGTGCGTATGATTATCTAACCAAGCCCTACCGAATCACAGAGCTCGACGCCCTTGTAAAGCAGGCTGCAGAGAAGCGCCGGCTGCGGGTCGACAATCAAAGGCTTAGGCAGCAACTCGCCCGCCAGACAACAACCCCCGAAATCGTATTCGCGTCAGCGAAAATGCAGGAGGCCGTTAGACTGGTGGAAAGGGTTGCACCCTCAGAAGCCTCCGTTTTAATTACGGGAGAGTCGGGCACCGGAAAAGAATTGATTGCCCACGCGGTCCACCGTCTGTCAAACCGAAGCGAAGCCTCCTTTGTCGACCTCAACTGTGCGGCCTTCCAGGAATCACTCCTTGAATCAGAGTTGTTTGGATACGAGGCGGGTGCGTTTTCAGGAGCGAAGGGCCGAAAGCTTGGGTTAATTGAACTTGCTGATGGGGGAACCTTGTTCCTGGACGAAATCACGGAGTTGCCGACCCAACTGCAGTCAAAGTTGCTGCGCGCAATCGAGACCCGGACTTTTTACCGCGTCGGCGGGGTCCGCAAGGTTGAAGTTAACGTGCGAATTGTAGCCGCCACAAACCGCAATGTCGATGCAGTCGTTAACGATGGCACATTCCGCGCTGACCTGCTATACCGTGTAAATGGTATTCAGATTGCGCTCGCGCCGCTTCGCGAGCGGGCCGAGGACATCGAACCGCTTGCCGATCACCTTCTGAAGCATCTGGCTGGTCAGGGACATCCCCGGTTAACGCCTGAAGCTATTGATGCTTTGAAAGGATACCATTGGCCGGGAAATGTTCGACAATTACGTAACTGCCTGGAACGCGCTGTTCTCCTGGCGGATGACAATACGATAACTGTCGCCGAGTTGCCACCCGAAGTGTTGCGTCCCGCTGCCGCGGTTGGGGGGTCGATTTCGCAGGCGCCTGCTGCTGCAGCTTTGGCGGCAAACGACTCACATTACAATTTACCTGGTGGAAACGCGGCACCGTTAAGAGAGGTCGAACGGCAACAAATTCTAAGTGCACTCGAAAAGACCGGCTGGCATCGGGGCAAGACGGCGGAAATCCTGGGAATCTCTCCGTCGACGCTTTATCGTCGGCTCCGTGATTACAACCTGGAGCGGCGTCATATTTCCTAGCGTCATTATGTTTCGAATGCACCATGTAATCGGGAGCCCAGAGTTAGTTGCCAATGCATGGATTTATGATGTGCACAAGTGCACTTTGAACGGCATCCTACAATGCTTTTGAGCAACGGGCGAACCCGGTTGGTGTGTCAGAACCCAACCCATCCGGCCATCGCATGGTCGCGCCCTGCTGCTTTATTTGGCAGTTGGACCGGTGGGCTTAATCTGTTTATTTTTAGTTTCGATTTTGCGAGGAATTGTTTTATCGAGGTCGAATGAGAAGATATTTTGCACTTTTCTTACTGGTAGTCTTTTCCATTGGCGCAGCCGGACAACAGCCTCATCGCAAGCCCAGCCGTAAACTTGTACCACGCTCAGCCTCGCCTGTTGTCGTAACAGAACGATCAATAAGGGTATACATGCAGGCCCTTGCGAGCGACGACGCACGCGGGAGGGGAAGCGCGACCGATGACGAACTCGCGGCCGGGAAATATATTGCTGCGCGGCTGAAAAGCTTTGGCGTCTTGCCGGCGGGTGACAATGGCGGGTTCATTCAGACTGTGGCCTTTACGCCTCGGACACGCAACGGCCAAAGCGCTACAGATGTAAGTCAGAAGCATACTTCGAACGTTATTGGAATCATTCGCGGGAGTGATCCGAAGCTGCGCAAAGAAGCGATTTTGCTTAGTGCGCATATGGATCACCTCGGCGTAAGAACTCCAATAAATGGCGACGCCATTTATAATGGTGCTGACGACGATGCTTCGGGAGTTACGGCCGTACTGGAATTAGCCAAAGTGTTGTCGAAAGGGCGTAAGCCAAAGCGAACTGTCATTTTCGCTCTTTTCGGGAGTGAAGAAATCGGCGGCTACGGAGCGCGATACTTTCTTGACCATCCACCAGTGCCGCTAAACAACCTCGTCGCAAATCTGGAGTTTGAAATGATTGGTCGTCCCGATTCCAAAGTGGCTCCGCATACGCTCTGGTTGACCGGTTATGAACGGTCCGACCTCGGCCAGGCGCTCGCCAATCACGGGGCACGCCTTGTTGCGGATCCGCATCCCGATCAAAACTTTTTTCAACGATCCGATAACTATGCTCTTGCGATGCGTGGAATCGTTGCGCACACCGTGTCGAGTTACGGCTTGCATCCGCAATATCACAAACCCGACGATGATTTAGCTCATATTGACTTTGCACATATGACAGAGTCGATTGAGTCAATGGTCCGGCCGGTCTTATGGCTGGCAAACTCCAACTTTATTCCAAAGTGGAACGAAGGCATGAAACCCGCTGGCCGATGACCAGGAAAGAAATTCGATGTCGACATCTACACCTCCGCCATATTTCCCGCAAAACAAGTTGTCACCTTCCGACGCGAAGGCTCGTAAGAGATTCATCTTTGGAATTATAGGGTGCCTTCTGCTCGTTCTACTTGCAGTCGGAGGTGCTATCGTCGGTGGCGTTATTTATTGGTACAGCAGGTAGGATTCTATACGCCCTTCTTGAGCTGCTTGCGATCAATCTTGCCGCGGTCATTCTTCGGCAGAGATGACACAAACTCAATCCATCGTGGATACTTGTAAATTGCCAGACGCTGCTTTACAAAGTCCTGGATTTCATGCGCAAGGGCTTCGCCGTCGATAAAGCTTTCACGGGTGACAATAAAGGCTTTTGGCTTGATCAGGCCATCTCCCGGATCGTGCCCTATTACCGCACACTCGATGACCGCTTCGTGCTGAAGAAGACAGTTTTCAATTTCGGCCGGCGAAACAAAGACACCCGACACCTTTAGCATCTCATCGGTTCGACCGTGATACCAGTAATAGCCCGCTTCATCCACATGAAACTGGTCGCCGGTGGTGCACCAATCACCGGCAAAAGTTGCTTTGGATTCTTCGTGCGCCTGCCAATAGCAAAGGGCGGCCGAATCCCCATTAATTCTCAGGGTGCCCATTTCTCCCGCAGGTAAGTCTCGGCCATCGCCGTCCACGATTTTGGCTTTGTACCCATCAACAATTCGACCTAAACTCCCCGGTTTCACATCGCCAGGACGGTTTGTAATGTAAATGTGGAACATTTCGGCCGAGCCAATGCCGTCCAGAATTTCAACACCCGTCTTGCGCACCCATCTTTCGTAAAGCTCCGGCGGGAGCGCTTCGCCGGCGGAAAGGCAGATCCGCAAACTTGAAAGATCGTAAGCGTCGCCGTCTTCCAGATTCAACATCGAGTTGATCATGGTCGGAACACTGGTAAGGATTGTCGGCTCATATCGCTCGATTGCCTCGAACATCTTTTGTGGCGTCGACCTCTCCTTGAACAGTGCCGTCGCGCCACCCGCAGCAAACGGGAACAACAGGTTGGTGCCTGTGGCGTAGCCAAAAAAGAGTTTTGGCACGGCAAGCGTTAAGTCGTTCTCGTTAATGCCCAACACGCGTTTCGCATAACACTCGGTGTTATACGGAAGATCGTGGTGAAGGTGAACGGCACCCTTTGGCTTCCCGGTGGAACCGGAAGTGAACAGCCAAATTGCAATGTCGTCACGTGTTGTGTCTGCCCGACTACACTCGTCGGACATTTGCGAGACCATTTTTTCAAAACTGTGAAATCTAATAACCGAGCCGACCACCAAAGCTTCCGGGTCTCCAACGACCAGTACATGCTTCAGATATTTAGCGGTTTTCGTGCACTGCAAAAACGCATCGACCAGTGACTCGTCAATCACAGCAACTTTTGCCCGCGTGTAATCTAAATAGTAGTCATAGTCGGTGTCCGGCAACAGCGGGTTAACCATCGTGATGACGCCACCCACCCTGCTTGCTCCAAACCAGGTCCAAACGAATTCGGGACAATCGGGCAAGGCGATCAGGACCCGGTCCTCGACCTCCAACCCCAATTCCAGCAATGCGTTTCCAGCCCGGTTCGACCAACGCGCTGCATCTGCATAGGTCCAGGATGCATCTTCATAAAACAGGCACGTTTTTTCGGCGCGACCTTCCTCAAGATTGTGATAGAGGAAATAGTCCGCCATGTTGAATTGCACGGGAAACTCAAATCTCATCTGCGACACCATGTCCATCAGCCGGGATTGTCCGTCGATTTTCCGGGAACTTCATTATACCTTGTGCTCGCGCGATCAAAGTCATCGCGTTCATGAACTGCATTGCCTTCGTTGACATAGTTGCCGATCACGACTTTGCGGCAAAAGGACAGACACCTGATGGATGTTTGGAATCCAGGTACGTTCGCGCCTCCCACAGTTCCGGGAAGAATTTTTTATCAAGCGTCGTGCGCAGGTAACCGACACCCTCTGAGCCTCCCGTGCCACGCTTTGCCCCAACCATCCTTTCAACCATCTTTATATGATGCGCACGCCACAGCGCGAAATATTCGTCATGCGCAATCAGGCTTTCCAATAACTGGAACTCTTCAAAGCGAGACTCGAAATGAGTAAGTACTTCGAGAACCGCCTGAGTTCGCCGTCCATACCGTTTCAATCGCTCATTGCTGTCAAGTTCCGGGTCGTCGGACGGCGCATCCAGCCCACGCCGGCACAGAAATGCGTATGCTGCCTCCGACAATGTCGAGCCCTTAAAGCGTGATTCAAGTCTTGGAAAGGCAAAATCATCATCACGGAAAATCTCCAGGATCCTCGGGTCCTTAAGACCCGACGTAAACTCGATTTCGCGAAACTGCAGTGATTGGAATCCGCTTGCAGGGTTCAATTCGTCACGAAAGCCAAGAAAGCTGATCGGTGTCATCGTTTCCAGGATATGAATCTGCTTGACGAGCACTTGCTCGATCTCGACCACTCTTTGCATCGTGCGGGATGCCAGGATCGGTCGATCCTCGTTGATTTGAATGATTGCGGCATCAATCTCATGAAGTATCTGTTTAAACCACAGTTCATACGTTTGATGAATCGTTATAAACAGCAGTTCATCGTGATGTGCGGGATCCGACAGGCAATCCTGCAACCCTATCAAATCCTGCACTCGCAAGTACTTGTTGTAGGAAAGCGGAGGGTTGTTACCGTAAGTGTTTGACATAGAAATACAGAGTTTAGAGGCTAGAGGTCAGAGGTTAGTTCGCCGTTGTCAGCAGAATGGTTTTTACTAACCTCGAGCCTCTAACCTCTGGCCTCTGCTTTCAAAACATTGCTCCAGCATCCAGGTGCTTTTCATACGCGCGCGTGTCGCGAATCGTTTTCATTTCGTTGATAACGAGTTCCAGTTCTTCATCCCGCGTATAAAAATGGGGTGAAACCCGCACACCCGCGCCGGGACGATAGTCGACAATAAACTCGCGCCTTACCAGTTCCTTTGTGACAGCACCGGCGTGCTCCGCGGCAATAGTTATTGTCCCACCCCGCCTTGCCGGGTCGCGGGGACTGGTCACTTTAAAGCCGGCTTCTTCGGCAAGTGCGATCAAAGTCTGCGTTTGACGAATACTCTTTTCTCGTATTGCAGAGAGACCGATTTCGTTGATGATTCTATAACCTCCGCGAGCGGCATACATCGCCGGAATCGACGGGGATCCGTGTAAAAAGCGCCTTATGTCAGAAGCGTAACGCATCGATGGTTCAAATGCGAACGGGGATTCATGTGCCATCCACCCCGTAGTTTTAGGCTCCAGCTTCTGTTGCAGATCCGGGCGGACATACAGGTATCCGGCGCCCGGCCCGCCGCACAGCCATTTCACCGATCCACCTGTAATAAAATCAACGTTTAGTTCTCTGGCGCTGAATGGGACGGTTCCGGCCGATTGATATGTATCCAGCACGACATAGGCTCCTACCTCATGCGCTTTGTCGATGATCGCCTTCGCATCCTGCAATGCCGCGCTTTTAAAGAGTACGTGAGAGATGGGAACCAACAGCGTCTCCGTATCGATGGCAGCAAGCATTCTGTCCAACGGGACGGTCATGCCGTCATCAGATTTCACCTCCTGAATTCGGAAATCTCCGTTTCTGGCGTGCGCCTCGTAGACGTACATAACCGATGGGAAATTCAGCTCCTCATAGACAATCTTGTTTCGCTTTGCAGTGGGTGTAAAGCAGGATAGGATTAGCGACTGACAGATCGACACGTTCTGCTGCATGACAACAGTACCCGGATCTGCGCCAATAATCCGCGCTACCTCATTACCAAGGGTTACGGGCAAATCCCACCAGCCCTCGGCCCACGCACGCACGCCGCGTGTTGCCCAGATATCGGCATACTCCTGCAGGTTTTCGTGCGTTTGGCGTGGCATCGCCCCAAGGCTGTGCGAGATCATGTAGACAGTGTTCTGAAGAATCGGGAATTCTTCACGCCAGGCTAACAACGGGTCGGACAAATGACGGTTCCTCCTGAATAGGTAACAATATAGTTGGGCAACCCGCGAAAAGAAAGCGCAGGAACCAACAAAGCGAAGGGAGGTTGACGCTTTTACCAGCCTCTAACCTCTGACATCTAACATCTGCTTTTACCCCATGTGGCGATTTAACAATCCAATCAGACACGAGATACCCGCGACAGTTTGGCCCACGCGTAACGAGGCCGCGGAATCTCTCCTCTTTCAACCGATTCGGGTTGGTCCGATCGAATTGACAAGCCGCACCTGGGTGCCTGCCATGGTTCCGTGGAGGGCGACAGACGACGGGTACGTAACGCAGGACAATCTTGATTGGTACGAACGATTCGCCGAAGGACAACCGGGGGCAATCGTCGTTGAGGCCACCGGTGTTCGGGACATTGCCAGCGGCCCCCTTCTTCGTATTGGTCACGATCGTTACCTTGACGGCCTGCGCAAACTGGTCGACACGGTTAAACGTGCCAGCCACGGACAAACGCGTCTGTTCATACAGATCATCGACTTTCTCGCCGTGAGACGACGGCCACAGCCGGTTAAGTTCTTCGAACGCTTCCTTGCCGTAAACACCACTCATCGGGAAGCTCTCGCAGCGACGACTGGAAATGAAAGCTGGCTTGACGCGGACGAATCCCAAATTCGAAGTTTTATGGTGACTGCGCCTGAGGCCGTAATTGAATCGGTCCTGGACGAACGAGAGCTTGAATCGCTTCGTTTCGGCTATCGCGAACGAGTTACAGATGTTGAATTGGAACATATCCGGAACCTGCCGGAAGTGTTGCCGGGCATATTTGCACAGGCTGCGGTACGGGCGCGAAAGGCAGGCTTTGACGGTGTAGAACTGCACTATGCCCACGCCTACACGATGGCTTCGTTCCTAAGCGCGCGAAATGTTCGGGAGGATGGTTATGGTGGAGATCGCGAAAACCGCGTGCGCCTGCCGCTCGAGGTCTACAGCGCTGTTCGGGCTTCCGTTGGAGCTGATTATGTGACGGGCGTCAGGTTTCTTTCCGACGAAGTAATCGAAGGCGGCAGCGGGATCGAAGATGCGTGCTTTTTCGGACAGGCGTTTGCTCGGGCAGGCTTTGATTATCTTTCACTTTCGAAGGGCGGGAAGTTTGAAGACGCCTCGCAGCCAAAGGTTGGACAGGCGGTCTATCCATACACTGGTAAAAGTGGATACGAATGCATGCCGACGGTGCTGTCGGATACTAGCGGCCCATTTGGGCGCAATGTTCCTCTTGCATCCACTATCCGGGAATGTGTGAGAGCCGCAGGTTTCAAAACTCCTATAGTGGCGGCTGGCGGGATAACCACTTTTGATCAGGCGGAATCAATTCTCCAAAAGGGCGAAGCCGATATTATTGGCTTCGCGCGACAGGCGCTCGCTGACCCCGACTGGTTTCTTAAAGTTCGGGCCGGACAGGGAACTGAAGTTCGGCGCTGTACTTACACAAACTATTGCGAGGCCCTGGACCAGGCTCACAAACAGGTTACATGTAAACTTTGGGACCGGATTGGCCTTGAAGACCCAGATGTCACGAAGAGCTCCGACGGCCGGCGGCGACTACTTCCGCCGAAGGGCGGAGGCGCTTTAGAGACATAAATCTGCGTCCGATTTGCTCGAGACTTCAGCTGCGGCTCTTCTGCATTATTCTGGTGGCTATTCTATTACCATTATCGGGATTGTAATAATCAGATTCCTGGGATTAGCGGCGATATGTTAATCTATTGCCGCTGCGAGAAAACTGTGCAATCCTAATTCTAACAAAGTTTACGCGGCTTCGGTTAAGCCCCGATTCATGCTCTCGTTTAGCTCTTGCGTTGTTTTTTGAGTTAACCCGAGTCTGAGGCTGAAACAGCTTACCAGAAACAAAGTGCGGTATCAGCCGTGAAGCTCAAACCTCGTGAGCGGTTCGATGAACATCTGTATAGAATTAAGCGTTAAATAAGATGAAACCTGGGCCGGCAGTTTTGGCCAGGCAAAACTGGGATTTACTGTTAATTGGCCCGAAGCGTCGTGCCGGGTCGACATCTACTCAGGAGCATCGTTATGACGGACAAAAAGGGGTGGGGTGCTACCGTCGCGGGCTGGTTTGTTGAGCGCAATGACGAGGATCAAACTGCCGCTGTGGATTACACTGCCGACGACGCATCTTTGTCATCGGAGCAGCCTGCAACAAGCATTTCTGGCAGCGCGGAGTATGCACAACCTTCTCCAACACAGGCAGTTTTTCAAACCCCTCCGCCGGTTGCTGTGGGCGGACAAGTCGATTTTGAAGCAGTATTTGGATCAGCAGGCGTCGGCGCCGCGACAGCGGGCG
>Ga0137403_10005883_pt1 | contig 14122 bp, 11 predicted proteins | sample CZOMad2_1_16fung_FD_122057 | JGI IMG/M metagenome (GOLD analysis project Ga0137403, IMG submission 122057) | Vadose zone soil fungal communities from Angelo Coast Range Reserve, California, USA - CZOMad2_1_16fungal (Hybrid Assembly) | ecosystem: Environmental > Terrestrial > Soil > Vadose zone... | reverse complement strand
CCGACGTTCGGAGCGCCCCGGGGAACCCGGGGCGCTCCTCTAAGCTACGTGGTCTCGCTGGCGCAGGGCGGCGGCGCGACCGCGCTGCGCGGCGGCGAGGTCGGGATCGGCGGGACGGCCATCACGTTGCAGCAGCGCGACCGCTTCGTCATAGAGCGTCAGCGCCCGCGCGGGATCGTGCTCGGCATCCGCGACGTCGACGAGCACCGCGCCCTTCGTCCGTAGCGCCTCCGGATCGTCCGGCACCTCGGCGAGCACCGACTCGACCCGCAAGCGCGGCGGCAGGATCCGAGGCCGCGAGCGCCCGCGCGCGCGCGAGCCGGTCGTCGCGGTCCTCGAGCCAGCAGACGCTGCTCACGGTGTCAGTCTACGCTCAGCGCGGCCGTTGCTGGAGGCGTCGGAAATGCTCCGCCTGCACCTGCCGGTACCGCTCCGCCATGTCGTCGATGCGCCTGGCTTCGTCGGAGCTGCCGAGCTGCCGAAGATCGCTCGCGTACTCTGTCAAGAGCTCGATCGGGCTGAATCCGAGATACACGGAGGATGCCTCGCGTGAGCGGCCGAACTTGGCCTGCAGGAAGAGCGCGACGCGTTGCTCGAGCACCGTCGCATCGTGGTTCCTGTTCGCTCGACGCAGGCTGCGCGCGTACTCGGCGAGGGCGAGCCCGGTGTCGACGTCGAGCAGCGTGCTCGTGACGGCAAACGCGAACTCGGGATCGCTCGTGGAGCGCGCCGCGCTCCGGAGGTCTTCGCCGGCCTCGGCGAGGTCGCCGCGCTCCGCGCGCTCGAGCGCCTTCCACCAGTAGTAGTCGGCGGCGGTCTGGGCGGCGGACGCCGGCGGCAGCAGACTCATGAGCGCCGCGAGAACCGCCGCAGCAACGCCGACTCGCATCGCGTCCCTCCTGCGTGCGCGGCGCTAGACCGGAAACACTCCGTTGCGGCGCTGCGGGAACTCGTGCGCCTTGCTCTCGGCATAGGCCAGCCGCTTCACCAGCTCGGCGCGCAGCGAGGCGCCCGGCACGATGTCGTCCACGAGCATCTCGGAGGCGAGCTTGTAGACGTCCACGTCCTGCGCGTACTCGTCGCGCTTGGCCTTCACGTACGCGGCGCGCTCGCTCTCGGGCAGCTCCATGATCTTGTTGTAGTAGACGGCGTTCACCGCCGGCTCCGGCCCCATGATCGCGATCTGGCCCTGCGGCAGCGACAGCGTCGCGTCGGGCTCGAAGGCGGGGCCGCACATGGCGTAGAGCCCGGCGCCGTAGCACTTGCGCACGATGACCGAGATCTTCGGCACCGTCGCCTGCGAGGTCGCGAACACCATCTTGGCGCCGTGGCGGATGATGCCTTCGCGCTCCACCTTGCTGCCCACCATGAACCCCGCGACGTCCGCGAGGTACACGAGCGGGATGTTGAAGGCGTTGCAGAGCCAGATGAAGCGCGCGGCCTTGTCGGAGGAGTCCACCATCAGCACGCCGCCCTTGACCTTCGGCTGGTTGGCGACGATGCCGACGGGACGGCCGTCGATGCGCGCGAGCCCGACGATGACCTCCTGCGCGAACAGGCGCTTGACCTCGAACCACGAGCCCGTGTCGATCACGCGATCGATGACCTCGTACATGTCGAACCACTTGCGCTGGTCGTACGGCACGATCTCGTCGATCGAGCGGCCGGGCTTGGGCTCGGCGGCGGTCGCGCGCGCCGGGGTCTCGCGGAACGAGCCCGGCATATAGGCCAGGTAACGCTTGGCCAGCTCGATGGCCTCCTCGTCGGACGTGGCGAGCACGTCGCCGCAGCCCGACACCGTGCAGTGCATCCGGGCGCCGCCCAGCTCCTCCAGCGTCGTCTTCTCGCCGATGGCCATCTCGACCATGCGCGGGCTGCCGACGTAGAGCGAGGCCTTGCCGTCGACCATGATCACGAGATCGGTCAGCGCCGGTAGGTACGCCGAGCCCGCGGGCGACGGACCGAACAGGATGCACACCTGGGGCACGACGCCGGAGAGCTGGACCTCGTTGTAGAAGATCCGGCCGGCGTGGAACCGTCCCGGGAAGATCTTGATCTGCTCGGAGATGCGTCCGCCCGCGGCGTCGACGAGGTAGAGCATCGGCACGCGCAGCCGCGCGGCCTTCTCCTGGATGCGGACGATCTTGAGCACCGTCTTCTCGCCCCACGAGCCCGCCTTGACCGTGTAGTCGTTGGCCATGATGCAGACGGTCTTGCCGCCGACCTTGCCGACGCCAGTGACGACGCCGTCGGCCGGCGTCTCGGCCTCCTGGTTGCGCGCGAAGAGCCAGTCCTCCTGGAACTCGGTGCCCGGGTCGAGGAGCAGCTTGAGGCGATCACGCACGAACATCTTGCCTTCGGCGCGGAGCTTGTCGCGGTATTTCGCGTGGCCCTGCTCGATGCGCGCGCGCTCGGCGTGATAACGCTCTTCGCCCTGGCTCATGGCGCTATTGTACGGGGCTTTCTCCGTAGGGAATCGGCCCCGCGTACTCGGCGCGCAGTGGCGCCCAGCGCCGCGCCCCGAGCCGCGCGAGCGTGGCCGCGAGCTGCGCGAGGTGGAGCCGGTCGTGCGTCACCCACGCGGCGAGCAGGTCGAGCCCGGACAGCGTCCCGAGCCGCGGCTGCGTGACGGCGTGCCGGAGGCGATCGGCCCGCACGCCCTCGAGGAACGCGAGGTTCGCCGCCCGGCGCTCGGCGAGCGTCGCCAGCGCCGCTCGCGGATCGGCGTCTCGATACGCCCGCTCCTCCACCCAGCGCTCCGGGTCGATGGCCGCGAAGCGGCTGCCGCCTTCCACGACGACGCGCAGGCGCGCGCCGAAGTCCTCCGCCTCCTCGTCGCGAAGGTGACAGACGATCTCCAGCGGCGACCACTCCGCCGGCGCCGGACGCTCACGCCACGCCGCCGCCTCGAGACCGCCGAGCAGCGCCTCGAGGATGCGTGGCAGCCGTGCGAGGTCCGCGCGGACGCTCGTCAGCATGACGGTGAGGTCGGGCATCGCCGGATATTGTAGGCTAGGGGCGATCCAGGGAGGCGCGATGGGGTTCGACTACGGAAAGTACTTCGGCGAGATCAAACTCACGCACGACCTCACGACGCGCGCCGACGAGCGGACGTGGCGGCTGGCGGCGCCGGAGGCGCGCCCCGAGCGCAAGCCGATCGTGCTCTATCTCGGTTGCAACGTGCTCCGGACCTCGCACATGATCCGCACCGTGACCGCGGTCTTCGACCGCCTCGGCCTCGACTACGTCGCCGTCGGCGGGCCGACGTACTGCTGCGGCATCGTCCATCACCAGCAGGGCGACACGGTGGCCGGCGACGGCATGGCCCGGCGCACGCTCGAGCTGTTCAAGCGTTACGAGCCCGACGAGGTCGTGATGTGGTGCCCGTCGTGCATCTACTTCTACGACGAGGTGATGCACGCCGAGGTGCCGTACCGCGTGCGCCACACCACCGAGTTCCTGCTGGCCCAGGTACCGCGCGTACCGTTCACCGCCCGCGTGGAACGCACGGTCGCGGTGCACGCTCACGTCGTGGGCGAGGCGCGCCGGCGGGAGGCGCGCGCCTGCGGCGAGCTGCTCGCCTCCGTGCCGGGCCTCCGCGTCGTACCGCTCGAATCGGAGCCGCGCTTCGGCCGCTCGTGCGCGCCGGCCATTCCCCTCGCGCTCGGCCAGGACGTCTGGGACGGTCTCGTGCGCGACGAGATCGAGCGAGCGCGCGCCGCCGGGGCCGACACGCTGGCGTGCATCTATCATGGCTGCCAGCGGATGACCTGCGGCTTCGAGGCCGAGGGACGCATCACGATCGAGCACTACCTCTCGGTGTTCGCGCGCGCGCTCGGCATCGAGTTCGAGGACCAGTTCAAGAAGTACCGGCTGTGGGGCGATCCCGAGCGCGTGCTGGAGGACGTGACGCCGTGCATGCAGGCCAACGGCGTCGATCCCGACAAGGCGCGCGCGCTGGTCACGACGACGTTCGCCCGGCGTCCCGCGCCCGGAGGCGCCGCCACGCCCTCCTGAGGCTCGTCCGATGCCCTGCCCGCACTGCCGTACCGTCGTGCCTGCCGGCGCCCGCTTCTGTCCCGGCTGCGGCCAGCCCCTGCCGCGCGCCTGCCCGCGCTGCGCCACCGCGAACGCGCCCGATCACCGATTCTGCAAGTCGTGCGGCGCGCCGCTCGGCGAGGCCGCGCCCGAGCCCGGCGCCGTCGTCAGCTCGCGGGTCGCCCTCGAAGGCGAGCGCAAGCACGTCACGGTGCTGTTCGCCGATCTGAAGTCTTCGATGGAGCTGCTGGCCGCGCGCGATCCCGAGGACGCGCGCGCGGTGCTCGATCCGGTGCTCGACGCGATGATCCAGGCCGTGCGCCGCTACGGCGGTACCGTGAACCAGGTGATGGGCGACGGCATCATGGCGCTCTTCGGGGCGCCGATCGCTGTCGAAGATCACGCGGTACGCGCGTGCTACGCGGCGCTGGCGATGCAGGATACCGTCCGGCGCCTCGGCGAACGCCGCGCGGGCGGGCCACCGCTGGCGATCCGTGTCGGGCTCAATTCCGGCGAGGTGCTCGTGCGCGCGATCGGCGGCGACCTGCGCGTCGACTACACGGCCGTCGGCGAGACCACGCACCTGGCGGCGCGGATGGAGCAGACGGCGACGCCGGACGCCATCTTCATGACGGCCCAGACCTTCCGGCTGGCCGAGGGCTTTCTCGACGCCAAGCCGCTCGGGCTCGTGAGCGTGAAGGGTCTGGCCGAGCCGGTCGAAGCCTGGCAGCTGGTCGGCGCGCGCGGCGCCCGCACGCGGCTCGAGGCGCGCGCGGGCGCGCTCAGCCGCTTCGTCGGCCGGGAGGCGGAGATCGCGCAGGCGGCGCGCGCGCTCGAGGCGGCGGCCGGCGGGCGCGGCCAGGTCGTCGCCGTGGTCGGCGAGTCCGGCGTCGGCAAGTCCCGCGTCTGCCACGAGCTGGTGCGACGGGCGACGGCGCAGGGGCAGCGCGTGATCGAGACGGCCTGCCTGTCGTACGGCGCGTCGACGCCCTACCTCCCCATCGGCGGTCTCCTCGAGGCTCTGCTCGATCTCGACGCGCGCGCCGAGCCGACCGAGCGGCGGGCGCGGGCCATCGCCCGCCTCGCCGGCCTCGACGCAGCCCTCGGCGCCGCGGCCGCGCCGCTCCTCGCCCTGCTCGAATTGCCTACCGACGATCCGGCGTGGGCGGCGCTCGATCCCCCCCAGCGGCGACAGCGCACGCTGGACGCCCTCCGGCAGCTCCTGCTCCAGGCGGCACGCCAGCGGCCGCTCGTCGTCGTGGTCGAGGATCTCCAGTGGGCGGACGCCGAGACACAGGCGTTGCTCGACGCGCTGGTGGACGGCATGGCGGCGGCGCCGCTCGCGCTGCTCCTGAACTACCGTCCGGAATATCGGCATCACTGGGGCGGCAAGTCGTATTACACGCAGCTCCGGCTCGACCCGCTGCCCGCGGATGCCGCCGGCGCCCTGCTGGAAGCGCTGCTCGGGCGCGATGCGGCGCTGGCACCGGTCGCCGCGATGCTGCGCGAGCGCACGGCCGGCAATCCGCTCTTTCTCGAGGAAAGCGTCCGCGCCCTCGTCGAGACCGGCGCGCTGCGCGGCGCGCCCGGCGATTACCGGCTCGTTCGACCCGTGCCCGCGGTGGAAGTGCCGGCCAGCGTGCAGGCCGTGCTCGCGGCGCGGATCGACCGGCTCGCGCCCGACGACAAACGGCTGCTCCAGTGCGCGGCGGTCATCGGCTACGAGGCGTCCCTGCCCCTGCTGCGCGTCATCGCCGGCGCGGACGAGGCCGGCCTGCGCGAGGGCCTCACGCGGCTCCAGGCGGCCGAGCTGCTCTACGAGACGCGGCTGTATCCGGAGGTCGAATACACGTTCAAGCACGCCCTGACCCACGACGTCGCCTACGGCAGCCTGTTGCGCGAGCAGCGCCGCGCGCTCCACGCGGTCATCGTGGGCGCGCTCGAAGCGCGCGACGGCGACGAGCACGCCGAAGCGCTGGCGCACCACGCCCGCCTCGGCGAGGACTGGCCACGCGCGGCGCGCTACGCCCGCCTCGCCGCCGACCGGGCGGCCGCCTTGTGTGCGGACGCCGAGTCGGTCGCCCTTTACGAGGGCGCCCTCGAGGCCCTGGGCCGTCTGCCGGACACGAAGGAGACCGCGCGCGCCGGCATCGACGTCCGCCTGGCGCTGCGGGCGCCGCTGTGGCGCGCGGGGCGCCTCGACCGCCTCGCGCCCGTCTTCGACGACGTCGAGGCGCTCGCGCGCCGGCACGGCGAGCAGGAGAGGCTCGACGCCGTCGCCGGCTTCTTCACGCAGTTCTACTGGGCGTCGGGCGACTACGCGAAGTCGATCGAGTACGGGGAGCGCTGCCTGGCCATCGCCGACGCGCGCGACGATCTCGCGCTCCGGGTGAGCGCGCACTTCTATCTCGGGCACGCGTTTGCCTCGTCGGGCCGCCTCCTCGAGGCGCGCACGCACTACGCGCGCATCTACGCGGTGCTCGCCGGACGCGAGACCGAGCGGTTCGGGCTCAGCGGGCTGCCCTACTCCGGGTCGTGCGCCTACGACGCGTGGGCCGCGCTCGAGCTCGGACGCGGCGCGGAGGCGCTGGAGCTGCTCGACCGCGGCGCCCGCGTCGCCGACCGCGCGGGGCACCTCTACAGCCAGACCGTGATCGGCGTCTACCGGACGTTCGTCCTGAGCTATCTCGGCCGCGCCGACGAGGCGCGCGGGATCGGCGAGTCGACCGTCGCGACGTGCCGCGAGCGCCGGTTCGCGGGCCAGACGATGATGGGCCTCATGGCCACGGGGACCGCGTTGGGCCAGCTCGGGCGGGCGGCGGAGGGCGCGCGGCTCGTCGAGGAGTGCATCGCGCTCCAGGAGAGCGCCGGGGCCCACTCCGACCGCGGAATGATGCTCTACCTGCTCGCCCAGCTGCGCGGTGCGAGCGGCCGTCTCGAGGACGCGGAGCGGGCGGCGGACGAGGCACGCGTCTACGTGGAGCGCAACCGCGAGGAAGGCTACGGGGCGTGGCTGGCGTGGGTGCGTGGCGGGCTCGCGCGAGCGCGGGGCGATCGGGCGCGGGCCGGCGTCGAGTGGCGCGCGGCCCTGGCCCAGGCCGAGCGTCTCCGCCTCGCCCTCCTGGCCGCGCACTGCCGGCTGATGCTCGGGCTCCTCCACCGCGAGACCGGAGAGGCGGACGCCGCGCGACGCGAGCTCGCAGCGGCTGCGGGAGCGTTCCGGGCGATCGGCGTCACGCCGCGGGCGGCGGAAGCGGACGCGGCGCTCGCCACCACGTGAGGCGGCCGCCCGAGCGGCGAGAACGGGGCAGATGCGAGGCGACGACGGAAGCGATGCCCGAGGCGTATGCCGCGCGCCACAGGGCAGCGCGACGGAGTCGGGCCGCGGCCGCGCCTCGCGAACGAAGCCGATGCGCCGTTATCGCCGCTCGGGGTTGGCGTTCGCCCACACGATGATGACGAGCACCCCGTCCGCGTAGCGCGGCCCGCCGATCACGGCCGGGTTGCCGCGCGCCGCCTGGATGTTCGTCGTGACCTCGTTCACCGGCCCACGCTGCAGGCGAACGCGCATGTGGACCGTGTCGCCGCTGACGCGCTCGGGGACGACCTCCAGCATGCGGTCGCCCGGCACCGACCACTGCTGCACGGAGCCGATCGTCACCTCCGCGCGATAACGCTCGAGCGACGTGTACTCCGGGTAGCCCGTGAGCTGGCGCAGCCGCGGCAGGAACGCCTGGAGCCGCTCGTCCGGCGCGGGTGGCGCGACGCGCAGCGACGTCGACGTCGGCGGCTTGTCGGTCGCCAGCAGCACACGGGCGCCGAAGCGCACGACCTGCTGCGCGTCGGCTGCCAACGGCGCTGCCAGGGCCACGAGCGCCAGGAGCAGGACCAGGAGCGGGCCGAGGGCGGCCTTCAGGCGCTTGCGCGCGTTGTGCAGTCGCGACATCACGGTTCCCATGGGAATCTCCAGCACGTCCGCGATCTCCTTGTACGTCAGCCCCTCGATGTCACTCAAGACCACGATACGCCGATGGTCGTCCGACAGCGTCGCCAGCGCGCGCTCGATCCGCGCGCGCTTCTGCGCGCCGGCCGCCGCCGCGTCGGGCGTCGCCTCCACGGGCTGATCCACCAGCACACGGTCCCAGTCCTCCTCCGGGATCCGCTCGGTGCCGAATGCGCGCCCGCGCGCGGCGCGGGCGCGGGCGCGATCGGACGCCACGTTCATCGCGATGCGGAACAGCCACGTGTAGAACGCCGACTGGCCGCGGAAGTTGGGCAGGGCCTGCCACGCCCGCACGAACGCCTCCTGGGACACATCCCACGCCTCCTCCCGATCGCGCAGCACGTTGTAGGCGAGGCGCCAGACGCGCTGGCGATACTTCTCGACCAGCGGCTCGAAGGCCGCGATGTCGCCGGCGCGGCATCGCTCGATGAGGGCGGCGTCGTCGGTTTTCACGCGTTGTGGGTGGCGCCACGCCCCGTACGGCAGTTAGACGCGCGGGCCGCCGTGTTTATTGTAACGAGGACGCGTCAGCGGCGGCGCTTGCCGAGGGTCAGGAGGGCGTCCAGGCCGAGCAGGTAGCTCTGGGGCCCGAAGCCGGAGATCTGGCCGCGGGCGGCGGCGGCGATCACCGAGTGGCGGCGGAATTCCTCGCGCGCGTGGACGTTGGACAGGTGCACCTCCACCACCGGCACGTCGATCGCCGCCACCGTATCGCGCAGCGCGATCGAGTAGTGCGTGAACGCCCCGGGGTTGAACACCACGCCCATGAACCCCTCGCGGCGCGCGCCCTGCAGCCAGTTCACGAGCTCGCCTTCGAGGTTCGACTGGCGGCACTGCACACGCAGGCCACGCTTGCGCCCGTGCTCCTTGATGAGCCGATCGACGGCCGCGAGCGTGGTGCGGCCGTACACGGCGGGTTCGCGCGTGCCGAGCAGATTGAGGTTGACCCCGTGGAGGACGAGCGCGGCCCCGGCCATGGCCGGATCAGGATAGCATCCGACCATTTGGGGGGCCCCGAAATGGCCCCCCGGATCGTTCAAGCGAAGGGGTCTGACGCCCCCCTCGAACTCCCTCGGCCAGCGCTCGGAGCGCCCCGGGAAACCCGTGGCGCTCCTCGATCACCCGCGCCTAATGGCCGAGCAACTCCGAGAACGCCCAGTCGACGACGACGAAGAAGAGCAGGCCGCCGAAGACCGTGTACGCGAGCCCCGGCGCGTTGTCCTCCCGGTTGACCTCGGGGATGAGGTCGGACGCGGCGACGTAGATCGTCACGCCGGCGGAGACCGCCAGCGCGTAGGCGACGTGGTGCTGCGCGATGAGGCTCGTGCCGAGGGCCCCGGCCAGCGTGAGCACGCCCAGCCCCGTCCCCGCCGCCAGCGCGGCGCCGCGCGAGTGACCGCCCGCCAGCATGATCGACGCGATGGTGAAGCCCTCCGGGAGCTTGTGCAGCATGACGGCGATGAACAGGATGGAGCCGAGCGAGGGGCTCACCATGAAACCGGCGGCGATGGCCACGCCGTCGAACACCGTGTGCACGCCGAGCCCGAGCACGGCCAGCCAGCCGGCGGACGGGCGGAGCAGCGCCTCCTGATGCACCTCTTCGCCGAAGTGGAAGTGCGGGGCCACCGTGTGCTCGAAGAGGTGAACCCCGAAGTACCCGAGCAGCACGAACACGAAGGCGTGGGGCACGTGGATGCTCTCCGGCAGCATCCGCACGAAGGCCGCCGCCAGCATGAACCCGGCGCCCCCGGCGACGAAGTACCGCAGCCGCGCGTGGCCGTGTTTGTGGGCCATGGTGACGATGGCGGCCCCGGCGACATCCGCGGCGGCGGCGACGGCCGCGAACGCCACGTATGTTAACATTGTCGGGAGCATAGCATGGCCATCGGAGCTCCTCCCCGCCTCCTTGGCGAGATTCTCGTGGCCGAGGGGCTGACCACCGCCGACGCCGTCGATCGCGCCCTCGCGCGCCAACGGACCACCGGCGAGTTGATCGGCGAGGCCCTCGCTGCCCTCGGCGCCGTCAACGAGGACGACGTCGCGCGTGCGCTCGCCGTGCAGCAGGACCTGCCGTACGTCTGGCGCGAGGAGCTGCCGTCCACGGTGCCGGTGCTCAAGAACGTCTCGGCCAAGTACCTGCGCCAGTACCGGATCTGCCCGATCACCATCGAGGGCGGCGTGCTCACCGTCGCCTCCGCCGATCCGCTCAACACGATCGTGACCGACGACCTCCGGCAGGCCACCGGATTGACCATCAAGTTCGTCGTCAGCTCGGCCACGGGGATTCTCGAGACGATCGACCGCAACTACGACGGCGCCAACGCCTCTGCGCTCCAGCGCATCGTCGAGGGCATGGACGAGGAGCGCGCCCCCGACGGCGACGAGGACGTCAACCATCTGCGCGACATGGCCTTCGAGGCGCCGGTGGTGCGGCTGGTGAACCTGCTCGTCGAGAACGCGATCACCGCCGAGGCCTCCGACATCCACATCGAGCCGTTCGAGGACACGCTGCGCATCCGCTACCGCATCGACGGGATCCTCTACGACCAGGAGGCGCCGCCGCGGCGGTTGCAGGCCGCCGTCACCTCGCGCATCAAGATCATGGCCGAGATGAACATCGCCGAGCGGCGGCTGCCGCAGGACGGCCGCATCCGCGTCAACCTGCACGGCGCGCGCGTGGACATCCGCGTGTCCACCATCCCCACCGTGCACGGCGAGTCGATCGTCATGCGGCTGCTGCAGCGCTCGAGCGTGTTCCTGCCGCTCGACAAGCTCGGCTTCCCCGCGGACACGCTCAAGCGCTTCGACTCGCTCATCAAGCGCCCGCACGGGATCATCCTCGTCACCGGGCCGACGGGCTCCGGCAAGACCACCACGCTCTACGGCGCCCTCGACAAGATCAACTCGCCGGACCGCAAGATCATCACGGTCGAGGATCCCGTCGAGTACCAGCTGAAGGGCGTCAACCAGATCGCCGTGAAGCCGAAGATCGGGCTGTCGTTCGCGACCGGTCTGCGCCACATCGTGCGCCAGGACCCCGACGTGATCCTCGTCGGCGAGATCCGCGACCTGGAAACGGCCGAGATCGCCATCCAGGCGTCGCTCACCGGCCACCTCGTGTTCTCGACGCTGCACACCAACGACGCGCCGGCCGCGATCACGCGGCTGCAAGACATGGGCGTGGAGCCCTATCTCGTCGCCTCCGTGCTGGAGGCCGTGCTCGCGCAGCGGCTCGTGCGCCGGGTCTGCGCGGCCTGCCGCGTGCCCGACACGCCGAGCGCCGCTGACCTCGACGCCCTCGGCGTCGTCGCACCGGACAACACCCAACTCGTCCGCGGCAAGGGCTGCGAGGAATGCCGCGGCACCGGCTACCGCGGGCGCATGGGCATCTACGAGCTGTTCCCGATCACCGAGGATGCGCGCAGCCTGATGCTGCGTCGGTCGTCGTCGCGCGACATCCGGCAGCACGCCGTCGCGGCCGGGATGATCACGCTGCGCATGGACGGCTGGCGCCGCGCGTGCGAGGGGCTGACGACGGTCGAGGAAATCCTGCGCGTCACCCAGGAAGACGCCTGAGGCAATGCCCGTTTTCGTGTACAAGGCCGCCGATCGTCGCGGCCAGACCATCGACGGTGTCATGGACGCGCCCGACGCGCGCGCCGTCGTCGAGCGCCTGCAGAAGGACGCCTACTACCCGATCAAGGTCACGGCGCACGGCGAGCGCGCGCCCCTGTTCTCGCTGGGCGGCTCGCGCGTCGGCCAGCGCGACCTGCTCGCGCTGACCCAGCAGCTGGCCACCCTGTTCGAGGCGGGCCTGCCGCTCGACCGCGCGCTCACCATCCTCGAGGAGCTGGCGCCCAACCCGCGCGTGAAGGCGATCGTCAGCGACCTGCTGCGCAGCGTGCGCGGCGGCGCATCGTTCAGCGAGGCGCTCGCCAAGCACCATCCCCGGCCGTTCTCGCGGCTGTACATCAACATGGTCCGCGCCGGCGAGAAGGGCGGCGTGCTCGAGGTGGCCTTGCGGCGGCTGGCGGAATTCCTCGAGGCGCGCGCCGCCTTCAACGAGGCGGTCATCTCGGCCCTCATCTACCCGCTCGTCATCACGCTCGTGGGCGCGGGCGCGGTCGTCTTCCTGATGACGTTCGTGATCCCGCGCTTCGCGACGATCTTCCGCGACCTCAACCAGGCGATCCCGCTGCCCACGCAGATCCTCCTCACGGTCAGCGGGGCGCTCCAGCAGTACTGGTGGATCGGCATGCTCGTCATCCTCGGCGGCGTCGTCGCCTGGCGCGTCTGGACCGCCACGCCCGAGGGCCGGCTGTCGTGGGACCGCGCGATCCTGAAAGCGCCGATCTTCGGCGGCATCGCGCTGCACGTGGAGACGGCGCGCTTCGCGCGCACGCTGGGCACGATGCTGCGCTCCGGCGTGCCCGTTCTCGGCGCGCTCGCCGTCGTCGGCGACATGATGTCCAACCAGGCGGTGGGCGGCGCGGTGTCGCGCCTGTCGGACGGCGTCAAGCGCGGGGGGACGATCGCGGCGGGCATGCAGGATCAGGGCATGTTCCCGTCCCTCGCCATCCACATGGTGCGCGTGGGTGAAGAGACGGGACGGATGGAGGAGATGCTGCTCAAGGTCGCCGACACGTTCGAGACCGACGTGCGGGTCGAGATGAAGCGAACGCTCGGCCTGCTCGAACCGACAATCATTCTCGTGATGGGGGTACTCGTGGCGTTCATCGTCGTCGCCATGCTGATGGCCATTTTCTCGATCAACGAGGTGGCGCTGTGAGGCGCCTGGGGTTCGTCAGGGGATTCCGTAACGAGCGCGGCTTCACGCTGGTGGAGCTGCTCGTGGTGATCATCGTCCTCGGCCTGCTCGTCGGCCTCGTCGGCCCGCGGCTCTTCGGCCACGTCGGCACCTCCAAGCAGGCGGCGGCGAAGGCCCAGATCGAGCTGTTCGGGACGGCGCTCGACGCCTACCGGCTCGACGTCGGCTCCTATCCGACCGCCGCCCAGGGCCTCCAAGCGCTCGTGACGAATCCCAACGCGCCCAACTGGAACGGGCCCTATCTGAAGAAGAAGGAGGTCCCGCTCGATCCCTGGGACGCGCCGTACAAGTACGCGTGCTGCCCCGGCCAGCACGACGACTACGACCTGTGGTCGGAGGGCGCCGACAAGGCGCCCGGCGGCGACGGCGAGAACGCCGACGTGACGTCGTGGCAGGCCCTGAAGCGAAAGGCCCAGCCGTAGGCGCGCTGCCTCGTCGCGGGCGGTCCGAGCAGGGCTTCACGCTGCTCGAGCTGATCGTGACGCTGATGCTCCTCATGCTCATCGCCGGCCTCTCTGTGCCCGTGGTCGGTCGCAGCAGCGATGCCATCCGCAGCCGCGCCGAGGTCGCCGGCTTCTCGGCCGTCCTGCGTCACGCTCGCGAGCGCGCGATCACGAGCCGCGTGTCGCACACCGTCGTCATCGACCCGACCAACCGCAGGATGACGGTGCTGGCCGGCGCCGACGCCGAGGTGCGCGAGACGCGCCCGCTGCCCGACCGGATGACCGTGGAAGCCACACCGCCGCCCGCGCTCACGGTCCGCTTCGAGCCGCAGGGGACGTCGAGCGGCGCGGACTACAGAGTCAAGGCCGGTGACGTCGTCTACCGCGTGACGGTCGACCCGATCACCGGCCGCGTGAAGAACACCAGGCTATGAACACTCTCCGGCGGCGGGCAGCCCGGATGTTCCCGCGCGCCGGCGTGGCCGGGGCGGCGGGGCCCCCCGTGAGACCCGTGTCTTCTGGGTACTGCGTCGGACCCGGCTCCGAATCGTGGCCCGCTGACAGGCGCAACGCTCAGTCGATTTGCGTGGTCGAACGGGGCGCCCCGCCGCCCCGGCCACGCCGGCGCCGCTGCGACCGTGCGGGCTTCACGCTGCTCGAGGTGCTGGTCGCGCTCGCGATCTTGAGTTTCGCGATCATCGTGTCCATTCAAGGGTTCGCGTCGGGGCTGCGGCTGCTCAAGCTCTCCGGCGAGCACCAGGAGGCGATGCTCCTCGCCGACCTGAAGGCGCGCGAGATCACCTCGCCGAC
>Ga0137403_10005880_pt1 | contig 14127 bp, 12 predicted proteins | sample CZOMad2_1_16fung_FD_122057 | JGI IMG/M metagenome (GOLD analysis project Ga0137403, IMG submission 122057) | Vadose zone soil fungal communities from Angelo Coast Range Reserve, California, USA - CZOMad2_1_16fungal (Hybrid Assembly) | ecosystem: Environmental > Terrestrial > Soil > Vadose zone... | reverse complement strand
CTCGCGTTCGCGTTGCCCGGATACCGGGCGAGCGAGCGCTCGGACAGACGGCGCGATTCTTCGTAGCGTCCGATCTCGTGGTACGTGAACCCGAGCGCGGACTGATACCACCAATCGTCGCCGTACGCGCGGGCCAGCCCCTCGACGAACGCGACGCGAAACGCCTCGCGATCGACGCGACCGCCGAGACCGATGGTGCTGCCCGCCTGGTTCACGAGCAGCGCGTCGCGCGGGAACTCCTTCACGTGCTCCTCGATCAGGCCGAGCCCGCGCGCCGCTTCACCGCCGGCGATCGCGGCCAGCGCCCCGACGTGCTGCTGCTCCCGCCGCGTCGCGCCGGCCACCACGGTGCGCGCCCGCTCGACCGACGCCTTCGCGGCGGCGCCATCGCCCTGGAAGAGGGCGAAGAGCGCCGCGCCCGCGTGACCGAGCGCGAAGCCCTCGTCGGCCGCCACGGCCGCGGCGAACGCCTGGTCGGCGCCGAAGCCGTACGAGAGCAGCCGGTCCATGCCGTCCTGATAGTGCCGCGCGGCTTCCGGCGACGCCGTCGAGAGCGGTAGATCGTAGCGATCGGTGAGGCTCATGACCGGTTCAGGTGCTTGAGCGCGAGCCCGGGCCGCGGCCACTCGAACGACACGAGCGTGCCGCCCATCGACAGGGTCGCGAACGCGGTCCGGAGATCGCGGCCGCCGAAGCACACGTTGGTGACCATCATGTCCGGCAGCTTGTACTGATCGACGCGGCTGCCGTCGGGCCAGATGTCGCTGACCGCGCCGGTGATCAGGGTCGCCACGCAGATGTGGCCCTCGCCGTCGACCGCGAGCGAGTCGAACATCTGGTAGCCGCCGAGCCCGGTGATGACCGTGCCCTTCTCGCCGCGATACGGGCCGTTGGCCGACTCGATCTGGCCGGGCGCGGAGAGCTTGAACGCCCAGCAGCGCGCCGTCGGCGTCTCGACGACGTAGAGGGTCCGCTCGTCCGGCGAGAGCCCGATCCCGTTCGGCCGCTCGAGCGGGAAGATCGCCTCCTTGATCATCGAGCCGTCGGCCTTGGCGTAGTAGACGACGCCACGGTCCATGTCGCGCTCGCGCGTCTTGCCGAGATCCGTGAACCAGAAGCCGCCGGCGTTGTCGAAGACGAGATCGTTGGGCCCGCGAAGCTTCACCCCGTCACACGAGTCGTACAGCGTCTCGAACTTTCCCGTCTCGGGGTCGACGACCTGGATCAGACCGCCCTTGTAGTCGTCGGCCTGCGCGATCGGGAACAGTTTGCCCGGGCGGTCCATGAACTTCAGGCCGCCGTTGTTGGTCACGTAGATCTGGCCGGTCGGACCCATCGCGGCGCCGTTCGGTCCGCCGCCGAGGGTGGCGATCACGCGCACCTTGCCGTCCGGCATGACGCGCGAGAGCGTGCGCCGCTCGATTTCGACCAGCACCACCGAACCGTCGCTCATCGCCACCGGGCCCTCGGGAAAGCGCAGGCCCGACGCGATCTGCTTGAGTGCCGGGGTGATCGTCTTCAAGGCTCTCCTCCTGGACGGCGAGTTCGCGTCGCCGCGCGTGGGCTCAGCGCCCGCGCGTACTCCGGGGGTCGAACGCGCAAGAGCTCGCGACACCGGCAGGCGGTCGGCTCGCTGACCCCGTCGAGGAACGCGAGCTCGAGGCTCGCCGCCACCGCCGGCAAGGTCTCCATGTAGAGCCGATTCAGGGCGATCGTGGGGTCCTCGGGCTCGAGGCCCGTGCCCCAGTTGGCGACGACGTGATAGTAGGCCAGGTGCATCCCGCACACGCGGGCCAGCACCGGGCTGACGCAGTCGCCGGTGATGACGGGCATTCCGATCTGACGGCCCGAGACCTCGAGCATCCGGCAGGTCGCGAGCGACTCGAAGCCGTTTCCCGCGAGCCAGCGGTTCAGCACCACGCCCGCGTCAGGACCGTGAATCCGCCGGAATCTGAAATCGGGCTGCCGCTCGGCGTCCGCTCGCAGCACCTCGGCCAGCGGCGGGCAGAATGGATCGTCCATGATCGCGACCTGTCGCGGCAGGCAGAACTCGAGCTCGGTGCCGGGCAGGCCGGTCGGCATCGTGTCGCGCGTCAGATAGCTCTTGGGCAGCACGAGATCGCCCGGACGCACGGCGTCCTCGTCCGCGGCCGTTCGCCGCCAGTCGCAGCTTCCGCTGGTGCCGCCGACGAGCAGCACGCGCACTCCCGCCTTCCACAAGATCCAGAACGTCTTCCATTCGCTGCCGTGGAGCAGCGGATCCTCGTCGACCACCTGACCGTAGGTCGGGATGCGCAAGAACTCTCGCCCGCTCGGCCCCCGGTAGTGTTCCACCTGAGGACCGAGACCGTACGGTGTGCGCGGCCGATGCACCGCGAGCCGCGCATGACCGCGCGCCGCCGCGAACTCGTGGAAGCGATCGCCGAGGCCCCAGGTCGGGCTTCCGCCGAGCGTCGCGAAGAACGCGCGGGGGCCCGTGTACTCCACGCTCGGGTCGAGATCAGCGAGACAGCCCGCCTGTCCGGCGCTCACCGTCGCAGCGTAGGTGACGCCGGAGCCGAGGTCAAAGGGAACCTCGCGCGCTTGGATTCTCTGGGGAAACCGGCTAAGGTTGCGGAGCGGTCGAGCCGAGCCTCGACCGGAACGGTTCGAGCAGGGCCTCGAGGAGGAGATATGAGCAGGACGCCCACCAACCACGATCTGACCCGTCGCCACATGCTCGGCCGCTCCGCCGCGGTGCTCGCCGGACTGGCGGCCGGCGGCGGCGTCGTCTCGGTCGCGCGCAGAGCGCGCGCCGCCACCAGCGAGGTGACGTTCCAGCTCGGCTGGATCATGAGCAACGGCCAGATCGGTGAGATCGTGGCGCGAAGCCTCGGGTACTTCGAGGGCGAGCAGATCAACCTGAAGGTCGCGCCGGGCGGTCCGAACGTCGACGGCGTGGCGGTGGTGGCGGCGGGCTCCGCGCAGGCGGGCAATCTGTCGTCGAGCCCGTCGTTGATGCTGGCCCGCGCGGGTGGGCTTCCGGTCAAGTGCTTCGCGGTCGGCTACCAGGAGCACCCGTTCACGTACTTCTCGCTGCCGAAGAAGCCGATCCGCACGCCGCAAGACATGATCGGCAAGAAGATCGGTACCCAAGGCACCGCCCGGATCCTCCTGCGCGCGCTGCTCGCCAAGAACAAGATCAAAGAGTCCGACGTGCACGTCGTCATCATGGGCAGCGACATGCTGCCGCTCGTGACGGGCCAGGTCGACGCGGTCACCGGCTGGCTCACCAACGTGAGCGCGCTGAGAGCGCTCGGCCCCGACCGGATCGACATGCGGCTCTGGGACGCGGGCATTCAGCTCTACGCGAACCTCTACTACGCGACCGACGAGACCTTGCAGAAGCACGCCGACGTGCTGGCCGGATTCACGCGGGCCGCCGCCAAGGGATGGCTCTACACGTATCAGAACCCGGAGAAGGCGGTCGACCTCCTGGTGAAGGCGTACCCGAACCTCGATCGCGACGCCGAGCTGGACGCGATCAAGCCGGTGCTGAACTTCAGCTTCACCAAGACCACCGCGGCCAAGGGCTGGGGCACGATGGAGCCCACCGTGTGGGAGCAGCAGATCCACATCTACGAGGAGCTCGCGCAGTTCAAGGGATCGGCGCCGAAGGTCGGCGACGTAATGACCGACTCGATTCTGAAGGCGACGGCGGCCGCGCGACCCAAGATCGGCGCGTAGGGCCGACGAGACCGCCGAGCCCATGAACAGTCTCGGCGCGGCGCCCGCCGTCAGGCTCGACGGCGCGACCGTTCGATTCACGAGCGAGCGCGGCTCGGTGACCGCGCTCGAGGACGTCGCCCTCCAGGTACCGCCGGGCGGCTTCATCAGCCTCCTCGGTCCCTCGGGATGCGGCAAGTCGACGTTGCTCCGGCTCGTCGCCGACCTCGTCCCGCCGACGCAGGGCACCGTGTCGGTGCTGGGTGGACCGCCGGAGAACGCGCGGCTCAATCGCGAGCTCGGCTTCGTGTTCCAGGACGCCACCCTGCTGCCCTGGCGCTCGGCACTCGAGAACGTCCGGCTGCCGCTCGAGGTCGGCCCGAAGAAGCGGGATCGGTCGGGACTGCGCAAGCCGGAAGAGCTCTTGCGGCTCGTGGGTCTCGGCGGCCGCGAGGCCGCGCTGCCTCACGAGCTGTCCGGCGGTATGCGGCAGCGCGTCGCGATCGCGCGCGCGCTGGTCTCGGAGCCGCGCATCCTCCTCATGGACGAGCCGTTCGGCGCGCTGGACGAGATCACGCGCGACACCCTGAACGAAGAGCTCCTGAGGATCTGGCAGGAGACCGGCACGACCATCCTGTTCGTCACGCACAGCATCCCGGAAGCCGTGTTCTTGTCGCAGTACGTCCTCGTCCTGGCGACCAACCCGGGGCGCGTGCGGGAGCTCGTCGAATGCGCGTTGCCGTACCCCCGACCGCTCAGCGTCCGCGAGACGCCGGAGTTCATCCGGATCGCCTCGCACCTGCGCGCGCTCTTGCAGACCTGTTGATGGCCGACAAGCCCACGGCCGTGATCGCCGAGCCGGCCGTCCCGCTTCGCGCGAGCGCGCCGTCGGGATCGCCGCCGCCGCGCGCGCGGTCTCAGGCGTTCTTGCCCTTCATCGCGGCGGCGGTGCTCCTGGCGGCGTGGCAGATCCTGGCGCAGGTGTTCTCGCTGCCGATCTACATCGCCCCGACCCCGATACAGGTGGCGCGCACTCTGGTGAGCGAGCTGCCGATGCTCGTGCGCAACTTCGTGCCGACCGCGCTCGAGAGCCTCGTCGGCTTCGTCGTCGGCAACACGATTGCGATCGTCGTCGCCGTCGTGTTCGTGCACTCTCGGCGGCTGGAAGCCGCGCTCTATCCGATCGCGGTGTTCGTCAACACGATTCCGATCCTGGCCAAGGCCCCGATCCTCGTCCTGATCTTCGGGCTCGGGATGACCTCCAAGGTCGTGATCGCCGCGTTCATCTGCTTCTTCCCGACGCTCGCCAACATGGTGCGCGGCCTCACGTCGGTGAATCCACAGTCGCTCGAGCTCATGCGCGTGCTGTCGGCGAGCAAGTCCGAGGTGTTCTGGAAGCTCCGCGTCCCGAGCTCGCTGCCGTTCCTCTTCTCGGCGCTGAAGATCGCCTCGACCACCTCGGTGCTCGGCGCGATCGTCGGCGAGTGGATCGGCGCCGATCTCGGCCTGGGCGCCCTGATCATCGAGGCCACTCACAACTTCCGGTCGCCGCTGCTCTACGCCACGGTGTTCGTCGCCTCGGGCTGGGCGGTGGTCTTCTTCGCGGTGGTGAGCTTCGCCGAGCGGCGCATCGTGACGTGGAAGCAGGGCGAGGTGTCCTGATGGCGCTTCCGCCGACGCCCGCCGAGGCCACGCGCGCGGCGCCGGTCGTCGACCGGAGCGACGTGCTCGTGGTGGGCGGCGGTCCGGCCGGCGTCAGCGCTGCCGTGGCCGCGGCGCGCAGCGGCGCGCGGGTCACCCTGATCGAGCGCTATCCGTATCTCGGCGGCCTCGCGTCCGGCGGCATGGTGCTCGTGCTCGACGACATGGTCAACGGCGCCGAGATCACCACGACCGGCCTCATCGGCGAGGCCATCGAGCGGCTCGAGAAGCTCGGCCTGGCGGTGTCGCCGCCGCCCCAGGACCGCCGCGCGGGCTGGGACGTGTGGCGCACCTGGGCGCGTTGGGGATGCAACGATTTTCGTGCGCGCGGGAAACCCCAGCCGATCGTCTACGCGGTCGCGTTCGACCCCGACGGCTGGAAGCGCGTGTCGGAGGATCTCGTCGTCGAGAGCCGCGTGAACTTGAGATTGCACAGCTGGTTCTCGGAGCCGATCGTCGAGGATGGACGACTCCGCGGCGTCGTCGTGGAGACCAAGTCGGGACGCCAAACGCTCCTGTCGGAGATCGTCGTCGACGCCACCGGCGATCTGGACGTCGCCGCCCGGGCCGGCGCGCCGTACGTCGTCGGCGCCTACATGGTCACGACGGTGTTCCGGCTCGGTAACGTCGATACCGAGGCGGCCCTGCGCTTCGAGCACGAGCATCCCGACGAGTTCGGCGTGCTCGACCGGCAAGCCAAGCGCCTCCTCGGCGGCGCGTGGGACATGTGGTGGCTCAAGACGCCGCTGCCGGGCATCGTCTGGTGCAACTGCCCGCACATGACCGGCTACGACGCGCTCCGCGTCGAGGACATGACGGCCGCGGAGCTCGAGGGACGCCGGCGCATCGCGTCCCTGATGGCCTTTGCGCGGGCCGAGCTTCCCGGGTTCGCGCACTGCTACCTGATCGACGTGGCGCCCCAGCTCGGCGTCCGGCAGACGCGGCTGCTCGAGGGCGAGTACATCGTCACCAAGCAGGACGTGCTCGAGCGCCGCCACTTCACCGATACGGTCTGCCGGGGGCGCGACTACTACACGCCGTACCGCGCGCTGCTTCCCCGGAACGTCGACCAGCTCATCGTGGCCGGGCGGCACTACTCGGCGGAGCCGCAGGCGCAGAAGATCTCACGCGAGATCCCGCCGTGCATGGTCCAGGGGCAGGCCGCCGGCATCGCGGCCGCGCTGGCGCTGTCGAGCGGGGCACGCGTGCGCGACGTCGACCCGGCCGCGATCCAACGGGCGATGCGCGCTCAGGGCGCCGATCCTGGCGACGTCCCCTCGCCGAACGCCGGGCCGGCCAGCGCCTAAGCGCGCTCAGTGGACTTCGAGGTCTGCTTCCTGCCGCGCGAGGCGACTCGGAAGCCGTCGCCGGTCGCGGTGCTGATCGACGTCATCCGCGCCAGCACCACGATCGTGACCCTGCTGGACCGCGGCTGTGCCGAGGTGGTCCTGATCGGCCGGCAGGAGCGTCCGCGGCTCGCCCAGCTGCGCGGCACGCTCGACGCCTTGGTGTGCGCCGAGGACGCCTCGGGGCTCCCGGCCGCCGACGCGGATCTCACGCCCTCGCCGGCGGCTCTCCACGCCCTCGACCTCACGGGCCGGCGCGTCATCCTCGCCACGACCAACGGTACGCTCGCGGCCGAGCTCGTGCGCGAGTGCGGCGTCGAGCACGTGCTGATCGGGTGCATGCGCAACGGCGCCGCGGTCATGCGGTCGGCGATCGCGCTGGCGCGGCGCCTCGACCGGAGCATCAGCCTCGTGTGCGCCGGACGCGAAGCGAGCCTGATACCGGCCCTCGACGACGCGTACTGCGCCGCGGCGCTCCTGCGCCACGGCGAGGAGCTGATCCGGGCTTCCGGAGCCGCCGCGTCCCTGCGCGAGTCGGCGCGGATCGCGCTCAACGCCGCGTCGGTCTTCGCCGGGACACGCGAGGCGTTCGATCAGTCGATGTCGGCCACCGTGATACGGCGCATCGGCTCGCCGGACGACGTGGGCTACTGTGCCGAGGAAAACGTATCGCGGCTAGTTCCGGTCGTGACCTTCAGCCCCGGGACTCCCGCCATCGTCGTGAGGAAGGAGACCATGGGATGACTCCACCAGACTGGACTTCGGCGGCGACTCGGCCCGAGATGGACGCGGGCCTGCAATATCACATCCGGTGCAAGCGCGGCGACGTGGAGCGCTACGTGCTCCTGCCGGGCGATCCGGAGCGGGTCGATCTCATCGCCGCCGAGTGGGACGAGTCGCGCCGCATCGCCAACTACCGCGAGCACCGGACGTTCTCCGGCAAGGTCGGAGGGGTCGCGCTCACGTGCTGCTCGACGGGCGCGGGCGGGGGCTCGACCGCGAGCGCCCTGGAGGAGCTGGCGGTGCTCGGCGGTGAGACCTACATCCGCGTGGGAACCACGGCGGCGCTCCAGCCGGAGATCGAGTGCGGGGACATCGTCATCTCGTCGGGCGCGATGCGCCACGACGGGACGAGCCAGTACTACGTCGACCCGGCTTACCCGGCCGTCGCGCACTACGCGGTGACGGCGGCGCTCGTGGAGGCGGCCGAGCGACTGGGGCTCCGATACCACGTCGGCGTGAGCTGCTCGACCGCGTCGTTCTACTGTGGCCAGGGGCGGCCCGGGTTCAACGGATACGAGCAGGCGTTCTTCCGCGACAAGGTCGACGATCTGCGGCGCGCCGGGGTGCTGAACTTCGAGATGGAGGCCGCCACGATCTTCACGATGGCCGGCCTCTACAACCTGCGCGCGGGCGCGGTCTGCACGGTGATCGCCAATCGCATCACCGATCGCTTCGTCTACGGCGGCGTCGAGCATGCCGTGAGGACGGCGAACACGGCCGTGCGCATCCTCGCCGAGTGGGACGCGCGGCTGACGCGCGCGGGCAAGCGGCACTGGTTTCCGTCCCTGACGGCCTGAGCGTCGTGGCCGCGAGCACGCCGAGCGTCTACATCGCCAACGCGCGGCTGGTTCGTCTCGACGCGAGCGAGCCACGCCCCGGCGGGGTGCTGGTCGAGGGCGATTCGATCGCGGCCGTCGCCGTGACGGATCGGGAGCAGCGCGAGGCTCTGCCCCGGGCGCGCGAGGTGTTCGACGCGGCCGGGATGATCCTGATGCCCGGCCTCGTCAACGCGCACTATCACTCGTACAGCACCTTGCTGAAGGGGACGCAGAACCGGCTGCCGCTCGAGCCGTGGGCTCTCTACACGGTGGCCTACGGCCGGGCGTTCGGCGCCGAGGCGATTCGCCTGGCCGTCCTGCTCGGCGCCGCCGAGATGATCCACAACGGGATCACGGGCTGCCTCGATCACTTTCCGCACACGCGATGGGCCGAGGCGGCGCTGGCCGCTCACGAGGCGAGCGGCATGCGCGTCGCGTTCGCGCCGTTCATGCACGACGTCTTCGATCACGAATTCTTGCAGATCGCGCTGCCGCCCGAGATCCGCGCCGTGCTCGACGTCGTGCCGCGCTCCAGCGCCGCGGCCGCGGAGCGCATGTACCGCGATCTGGCGATCCGGTGGCGCGGTCACCCGCGTGTCACGATCCTGTTGGGCCCCAACGCGTTCCAGCGCTGCTCGGCCGGGCTCATCGACGTGTGGCGGCGCCTCGCCGGGGAGCTCGGGCTCCACGCCCACACGCATCTCGTGGAAACGCGGGTCCAGGCGTTGCGGGGACGCGCGATGTGGCCGGGCGGAACCGTCGAGGAGATGGCGCGCGCGGGTCTCTTGAGCGAACGGCTCTCGCTTGCCCACGGGCTCTGGCTGACGCCGGACGAGGGAGAGGTCCTCGCCCGTCACGGCGTGACGGTGGTCCATAATCCGGCCAGCAACTTGATGCTCGGCAGCGGACGGCTCGCGCTGCCGACGATGCTCGAGCGCGCCCTGCCGCTGGCGCTGGGCACGGACTCGTCGAACTCCGGCGGCCGCCACGATCTCTTCGAGGTGATGCGCCTGGCCCTCATGCTCCCGCGGCCCGACACGACGGAGCCGCGCGCGTGGCCCGAGGCGCGTCAGATCTTGGAGATGGCCACGACCGGGGGGGCGCGCGCCATCGGTCAGGGCGGAACGCTCGGCCGCATCGAGCCGGGCCAGCGAGCCGACCTCGTGCTGCTCGACCCGCGAGGCGCCGCGATGGCGGGGGCGCCCGTGACGGTGGCGCATCTGGTCCAGCACGCCGGCGCCGCCGCGGTGGCGGCGGTCATGATCGACGGGGCGTGGGCGCTCCGCGACGGCCGGATCCTGAGCTTCGACGAGTCCGCCGTGCTCGACGAGGTCGCGGCCGTCTCGGCGGAGGTGCGCGCGGCGGCGGGCCCGGAGCTCGTGCTCGCCGAGACCGCGGCGCCGTACTTTCAGGCGTGTGGCTAGCGGTCGAGCCCGGCGATGGTCTGCGGTATGATCGCGTCGCGACCGTGCGATCCGAAGAGAGGTGGCCATGCGCTCCGATCGCGTGATCTCGACCATCGACTTTCACACCGCTGGAATCGGCATGCGTCTGCTCACGAGCGGCCTCGGGCGACTCCCGGGAGCCACGATCGGCGAGAAGCGGCGCTTCTTTCAGGAGCACCACGACGACCTCCGGACCGGGCTCTGCCTCGAGCCGCGCGGGCACCGCAGCCTGTTGATCGCGGTGATGACGGAGCCGGTCACGCCGGGGGCTCACTTCGGGCTCTTCTTCATCTACCCGGGCGGGTACTACGTCTCGTGCGGCGAGGGCACGATCGGCGCCGCGACCGTGGCCATCGAGACCGGGATGGTTCCGCGGCTCGGTGCCGAGACTCCAGTCGTCATCGACACGGAGGCCGGCGCCGTCGAGACGATCGCGCGCGCGGACGGCGACCGCGTCCGCGAGGTCACCGTGCGCTGGACTCCGTCGTTCGTCCTGCTCGCCGGGCAGAGCGTCGAGGTCGAGTCGGTGGGCGAGGTGCCCGTCGACGTGGCGCTCGGCGTCGGCAACGTCTTCGCTATCGTCGAAGCGCCCAGGGTGGGCGTCGCCGTGCGGCGCGACCTCGCCAAGCGCATCGCGCAGCGAGGCATGGCGATCCGCGAGGCCGTCAACGCTCAGCTCCAGGTGGACGTGCCCGGTCTCGGCAAGGCCCGCGTGGACAACGTGCTCGTCCACGAGCTGCCGGACGGCGCGGGCGTGTCGCCGAACGCGCTCGTGTGGGGCCCGGGCCAGGTCGACGCGGCGCCGTGCGGATCGGGCACCTGCGCGCGGATGGCGCTGTTTCACCATCGCGGTCTCATGCGCGTGGGCTCGAGCATCACGAGCCGCGGGCTCCTGGGGCTCGACTTCACCGGCCGCATCGCCGGGGAGACCACGGTCGAGGGGCGACGCGCGATCCTGCCGGAGATCACCGGCACCGCGTACCTCACCGGCTTCAGCCAGTTCCTCTTCGATCCCGAAGACCCGGTGCGCGCCGGGTATCTCCTCGAGGCCTGATCCGATGAAGACCCTCGTGCTCGGCGGCGGCGTGGTCGGCGTGACGACGGCCTACTTCCTGGCCCAGGCGGGCCACGAGGTGACCCTGATCGAAGAGAAGGAGGCGCTCGGCCTCGAGGCCAGCGCCGGGAACGCCGGGATCATCGCGCCAGGCCACTCGTTCGCGTGGGCCTCGCCGCGCGCGCCGCGGATGCTGTGGGAGTCGCTGCGCGGCGGCGAGACGGCGATCCGCGTTCGGCTGACGCCGGACATTCGCCTGTACACGTGGGGGCTTCGCTTCCTGCGCGAATGCACGGCGGACCGGGCGCGCCGGAACACGCTGGTCAAGCTGCGGCTCTGCCAGTACAGCCAGGCGGTCATGAACGAGCTGGTCCGCGCCGAGCAGATCGAGTACCACGCGATCGCGAAGGGCGCGCTCTACCTCTATCGTGATGCGGCCGAGCTCGAGGCCGGGACGAAGAAGATGGCGCTGCTCGCCGAGCACGGCCAGAAGCAGGAGATCCTCGATGCGCGCGGCGTCGCCCAGCTCGATCCGGTCTTCGAGCCGGTGCAGGGTAAGATCGCCGGCGCGATCCGCGACGTCGGCGACTCGAGCGGTGACTCCCGGCTCTTCGTCGAGAACCTCGCGCGAGTGTGCCGCGAGAAGCTCGGCGTCGTGGTGAAGCTCGGCACCCGCGTGACGGCGCTGCGCGGCGACGCCGATCGGATCGACGCGGCCCTCACCGGCGCCGGCGAGCTGAAGGCGGACAACTACGTCCTCGCGCTGGGCGTCGGCGCGCCGATCGTCGCGCGCACGGTCGGCGTCGGGCTGCCCGTCTACCCGGCCAAGGGTTACTCTTCGACGTTTCCGCTGAAGCCGGGGGGCCGGGCGCCGACGGTGCCGGGCGTCGACGAGAAGTGGCTGGTCGGCTGGTCGCGGCTCGGCGATCGACTGCGCCTCACGTCGACGGCGGAGTTCGCCGGCTACGACTGGGGCTGGACGCCGCGCGACTTCAACAACATCCTCAAGCTCGCCCGCGATCTCTTCCCCGACGCCGCCGATTACGATCGCGGCGAGTACCGCGCGTGCCTGCGCCCGATGACGCCGGACGGGCCGCCGATCCTCGGCCTCGGGCGCCATCGGAATCTGTTCTTCAACAGCGGGCACGGCCACATGGGATGGACGATGGCGTGCGGCACCGCGCGAATCGTCGCCGACCTGATGACCGGGCGCATGCCGTCGCTCGACCTCGAGGGTCTGACGCTCAAGCGCTGACGCGGTCGTCAGCGGGCGCTGCCGCTCGGACGCCGCCTGGTTTCGGCGCATCCAAGGGTCGATCCTGTGACGTGGCACTGAAGTACGAGTGGGGCGAACCGGCACTGCAGCCGCGTTGAATCTGCGTCGAGACGCGGCCTGGACCTACTTCTCGCCGAGATAGGTCTTACGCACTAGATCCGACCGCAAGAGCTCGGCGGCCGCGGCCTGGAGCACGATGCGCCCGGTCTGCATGACGTAGCCGCGATGCGCCACCCCGAGCGCCATCCGCGCGTTCTGCTCGACCAACAAGATCGTCGTGCCCTGGCGGTTGATGTCCTGCACGATGCGGAAGATCGTCTCGACCAGGATCGGAGCCAGACCCATCGACGGCTCGTCGAGCAGCAACAAGGTGGGTCGCGCCATCAGCGCCCGGCCGATCGCCAGCATCTGCTGCTCGCCGCCCGAGAGCGTCCCGCCGTGCTGCGCCACGCGCTCGGCCAGCCGCGGGAAGAGCGCGAACACCCGCTCGAGATCGGGGGCGATCGCCGAGCGGTCCTTTCGCACGAAGGCGCCAAGCTCGAGATTTTCCAGCACGGTCATGCGCGGGAAGATCCGCCGGCCCTCGGGCGACTGCGCGATGCCCAGCCGCACGATGCGGTCGGTGGCGAGCGTATCGAGACGCTGGCCGCTGAAGGTGACCGTGCCTCGTCGCGGCCGAGCCGTGCCGAGAATCGTCCGTAACGTGGTCGTCTTGCCGGCGCCGTTGCTCCCGATCAGGGTCACGATCTCGCCCTGCGCGACGGTGAGGGAGACGCCGCGGAGCGCCCGGATGTTGCCGTAGTAGGTCTGGACGTCGGCCAGCTCAAGCATGGGGCTCGCGCTCGTAGCCCGTGCCCAGGTAGGCCTCGATCACCTTGGGATGGCGCTGGATCTCCGCCGGCGTGCCCTCGGCGATGCGCACGCCGTAGTCGAGCACGGTGATGCGGTCTGAGATCCCCATCACGACTTCCATATCGTGCTCGATCAGAAGAATCGCCAGCTCGAGCTCCCGCCGGAGCGATCCGATCAGGGCGGTCAGGTTCTCGGTCTCGCGCGGGTTCATACCCGCGGTCGGCTCGTCGAGCAGCAAAAGCCGCGGCTCGGTGGCCAGTGCCCTGGCGATCTCCAGGCGACGCTGGTCGCCGTACGGCAGGTTGCGCGCCACGTCCTGCTCCTTGCCGTCGAGGCCGATGAAGGCGAGCAGCTCGCGCGCCCGCTCCCGAGCGCGAGCCTCTTCGGCGACGACGGCCGCCGGTCGCAGCACGGCGCCGGGGACGCTCGCGCGAAGCCGACAGTGCTCGCCCACGAGGACGTTCTCGAGCACGGTCATCTGGGGGAACAGGCGGATCGACTGGAAGGTGCGCGCGATCCCGCGCTCGACGATCGCGTTGGGCCGGAGCCCCACGAGGCTCGCGCCCTCGAACGCGATGCGGCCCCCGTCCGGCGCGATGAGACCCGTCACGACGTTGAAGAACGTGGTCTTGCCGGCGCCGTTGGGACCGATGAGCCCGATGATGGCGCCCCGGGGGACGACCAGGTCGACCTCGCCCAGGGCGATGACGCCGCCGAAGCGCTTGGCCAGGCCGCGCACGTCGAGAATCGGATCGGTCGCGCTGCCGCGCCGGGCGCGCTCGAGGAGCCAGGCCGGCAGGGCCTGGATGCGGCGCGGCGCCTCCTCGATGCGCGGCGAGTCGAGATCGTCGTCGGCCGGCGCGATCGGACGCACGCGGCGCCCGGCCAGCCCCTCGGGCTTCAGCAGCATCACGAGGACCAGCCCGAGGCCGAAGAAGAACCAGCGCCACAGCGTGACGTCGGCGACCGCGAGCGCCTGAACGCCCGTGGCGCGTCCGACCCAGCGCACGAAGAAGGTCATCTGCGAGAGCGCGACGCGATCGAAGATCGTGATGAGCATGCCGCCGAGGATCACGCCCTTGAGACTGCCGGCGCCGCCGAGCACGACCATGCACAGGAGCATGATCGACACCTGGAACTCGAACGC
>Ga0137403_10005878_pt1 | contig 14129 bp, 12 predicted proteins | sample CZOMad2_1_16fung_FD_122057 | JGI IMG/M metagenome (GOLD analysis project Ga0137403, IMG submission 122057) | Vadose zone soil fungal communities from Angelo Coast Range Reserve, California, USA - CZOMad2_1_16fungal (Hybrid Assembly) | ecosystem: Environmental > Terrestrial > Soil > Vadose zone... | reverse complement strand
TGACGTCGCCCTGCGACAGCTCGAGGGAATAGCGGGTCATCTGCCATAACGCCACGGCGCTGATCGAAAAGCCGGCAAGAAGAATCAGTCGCAAATCGACCCTGCCCATGATGCGGCCGGCGATCAGCATGGCCAGCATGGTGCCGAGACCGGAGGGCGCGGTGACCAGGCCCGTCGTCGCCACCGGATAATTGAGCAGATTCTCCAGCATGGTCGGCGTGAGCGCACGCGACCCGTACAACACCAGGCCCACGATGAAAATGAACAGCAGACCGGTGACGTAGTTGCCGTTTTTGAGCAGGCGGTAGTCCAGAAATGATTTATCGGCGCGCGACAGGGCGGTGTGCGCAATGAAATACGTGAATGCGACCGCCATCACGATCGCTTCGGCCCACGTTTCCACGGATGAAAACCAATCGTTCTGCTCGCCCCGATCGAGCAGCATTTGCAATGCGCCCACACCCAGGCTCAAGGAAGCGAAACCGAATGTGTCGAATTGCATCCGCCGCGCGCCGGGCGCGGGTCGGATATACCGCCAGATGCCGAAGGTCGCGAGCGCGCCGATCGGAATGTTGATGAAGAACACCCAGCGCCAGTTATAACTATCCGTGAGCCAGCCGCCCAACGTGGGGCCGAGAATGGGACCCACCATGACCCCGATGCCCCACACGGCCATCGCCGGGCCCTGCCGCTCCGGAGGGTTGATCTCCATGATCACCATTTGCGACATCGGCACGAGGGCTGCGCCGAAGACGCCTTGCAGCAGTCGCGCAGCGACGATTTGTCCCAGTGAATTCGATATTCCGCACAGCGCAGAGGCCACGGTGAATCCGATCACCGAGGCCATGAACACATTTTTCTGGCCGAAACGGTCCACCACCCAGCCGGTCAGCGGTGTCGCGATCGCCGCCGCCACGATGTATGCCGTCAGCACCCACGCGATCTGGTCCTGCGACGCCGACAGGGTGCCTTGCATATGCGGCAGGGCGACGTTCGCAATCGTGCTGTCGAGAGTCTGCATGACCGTCGCCATCATGATCGACAAGGTGATCATGCGGCGATTGAGGGGGCGAGTCATGGAGCGGTGTCGATCATGCCCTGCAGCGCCTCCAGCACGTCGGTCGCCGCTTCGAGTTTTTTGGGATCCATCTGTGAGAGAAGTTCTTTTCGGACCGCCGCCGCTTCCGTTTTGACCGCGTCAAACAGTCGATAGCCGGCTTCCGTGACTACCACGCGCTTGATGCGTCGATCCGCGGTGGAGGGCTCGCGCTTGACCAGGCCCGCCTTCACCAGACGATCCACCATGGCCACCATGGTGGCGCCCTCCACGGCGAGCCTGTCGGCCAGTTCGGACTGGGACAGCGGCTCACGCGCTTTGGCCGCGACCGCGATGGTCATCCAGCTGGCTTGACTCACGCCGAGATATTTCAGGCGGCGATCGATCGCCTGTCGCCAGGCCCGCGCCGTGCCGTGTAGGGCATTGGCAAAGCGCTCTTCCAGATCCGACACTTCACAAGCTCTCTAATAATTAGTACTCTAAGTAATATACCACGAATCCTGTACCAGGAAAGTAAAGGGGAACCTAGGACCGGAAACCGCTGTCACCTTCTCTATGAAACACCAAGCGCTGGTCTCGACGACGCGGTTCGAGGCGGGTGTATTGCCCCGGAGGTCCATTGCGGACGGACAGGGGTTGCGTCCCGGCGATCCAGCCATTCTCGCGGTAACGGACTTTACCCGCGAGCATCCGGTCACCATCGATCCGGAGCGGCAGATCGACGATGCATTGGATGACATGATTCGTATGGGTGTCCGCGCGTTGATGGTCGTCAAGGATCAGCGGATCGTGGGTCTCATCACCTCATACGACATACAGGGCGAGCGGCCGCTGCAGTTCCTGCAATCGTCGACGTATTCTCATCATCGCGACATTCGCGTCGCCCATATCATGACGCCCTGGCACGTATTGACGGCGATCAATTGGGAGACGCTGCAAACCATGCGGGCGGGCGACCTTCTGCAGCTGCTCGATCATGCGGGATTGACGCATATCATCGTGGTGGAGACAGATCGGGCCGGTGCGTCGTGCGTGGTTCGCGCCCTGGTCTCGCGCGCGCGGCTCATGCGGCAGCTTTCCGGGATCCGGGGCTAGTCCTAGCTGCGCGCCCACGTAACCGTCGCGATACCGGCGAACGTCATCAGCACTGAACCGGCGAGATGGGCGGCGATGGTGACCATGGCCCAGGGCAACCGCCCGCTTTGCATCAGCTGGACCACTTCAATCGAGAACGTCGAGAACGTGGTCAAACCGCCGCAAAATCCCGTCATGACGAACAACCGCCATTCGACCGGCATGGCCGGATTCAACGCGAACATCGCGAAGGCGGCACCGATGACGTAGCCGCCGATGAGATTGGCCGCCAGCGTTCCGGGCGGGATCAGAGGGAAATATCGGTTGAGCGCCAGCGACAGAAGCCACCGCACGAGACAACCGACCGTGCCGCCCACCGCCACCGCAACCGTCGAACGCCACCACATCACGCCGCCACCTTCGGTCTTTCTCGAACCAGAAGCAGGTGCGGATGCGCGTTGACAGATGGCATCGCCGAGATCGTAATCGCTTTGGGGGAACGAATCAAAATAACCGGGGAAATCTCAATGAAAAAAAAGCACATCAAAACCGAGCTGCCGGGGCCCAAGGCTCGGGAGTTACTGGCCCGCGATGCGTTGGTGGCTTCGCCGTCCTATCCCCGGGACTACCCCTTCGTGATGTCGCATGGCAAGGGGGCGGAGGTCTGGGACGTCGACGGAAACCGTTTCTTGGACTTTGCGGCCGGCATTGCCGTCTGCAGCACGGGACATAGTCACCCGACAGTGGTGCAGGCCATCAAGGATGCGGCCGATCGCTTCCTGCATATATCGTCGGACTACTGGCACGAGGGCCAAGTCCGCTTAAGCGAGCGCATCAATGAACTCTCGCCCATGAAGCAACCGGTGATGAGCTTCTTCGCGCAATCCGGCACCGAGAGCGTCGAGGCGGCGCTCAAGCTGGCGCGCTACGTGACGGGCCGCGGCCGGTTCATCGGCTTTCTCGGCGGCTTTCACGGCCGAACGATGGGGTCGCTTTCGTTCACGTCCAGCAAATACACGCAACAAAAGGGCTTCTTTCCGTCGATGCCCGGAGTCACGCACGTTCCGTACCCGAATAGTTATCGGCCCTTGTTCGCGGGCGGCGATCAGGGACGCGCGGTGCTTCGGTACATCGAGGAGGTCTTGTTCGTGCACAACGTGCCCGCGAACGAAGTGGCCGCCATTCTCGTCGAGCCCATCCAGGGGGAGGGAGGCTACCTCGTTCCCCCCGATGGATTTCTTGCGGGGCTGCGCGAGCTCTGCGACCGCCACGGCATTCTCTTGATCTTCGATGAGGTTCAGTCCGGCGTCGGGCGCACCGGCAAGATGTTCGCATGCCAACATTGGGACGTGGCGCCGGACATCATGACCTTGGCGAAGGGCTTGGGCTCCGGCATGCCCATCGGAATGATGGTGGCCAAGCGCACCATCATGCAGAAGTGGTCCCGGGGCGCTCATGGAAATACCTTCGGCGGCAATCCGCTGTGCTGCGCGGCCGCGCTCGCGACACTCGACCTGGTCGAGCGCGAGTATCGTGCCAATGCCGCCAAGGTCGGCGATTACTTCATGAGAAAGCTTCAGGGGCTGGCCGGCACGTATGGAGTGGTCGGCGAAATCCGCGGCAAGGGTCTGATGATCGGAATGGAATTGGTGACCGACACGACCGCGAAAACGCCGGCCAAGGAACTCTGCGATGCGCTCATCACGCGCGCGTTCCACAATGGCTTGATCCTGTTGTCGTGCGGACTGTCGACGGTGCGCTTCATGCCGCCACTGATGATTCGCGAAACCGATGTCGACGAAGCGGTCGAACTGTTGGACCGCAGCCTGAAGGAAGTCCTGTCGAGCGCACACCCGACCGCTGCGTACGGTGCGCTCAACGCGTAGTCGAGTTACTCCTTTAGCCGCGAGACGCGATGGTAAACTATGTCGATGAGTTCCACTCGAATTCGCATGATGGCGGTGCTGCTGTCATTGGTGTGCGTGGCGCAGGGTCTCGGCGTCCGGGCCGCCGCAGCCGAGGCCAAGCGCTTGTTCATCTATAATTGGGCGGATTTCATCGGTCCCCGCACGGTCGCGGAATTCGAGAAGCAAACCGGCATCAAGGTGACCTACGACGTGTATGACGCCGAGGAGACCATGGAGGCGAGGCTGATGGCCGGGAGTTCCGGCTACGATGTGGTCGGTGCCTCCACCGAGTTCTTCAGCCGCGAGATCAGGGCCGGCGTCTACCTGCCGTTGGATAAGTCGAGGCTTTCCAATTGGAAGAATCTGGATCCACGCATCCTCGCGATCCAAGCCGCCTACGATCCGGGCAACCGGCACGCGATACCGTACCTGCACTCGATCAACGGGTTTGCGTACAACGTCGACATGATCAAGGCTCGCATGCCGGACGCGCCGGTGGGCAGCCTCGACATGCTGTTCAAGCCGGAGATCGTATCGAAGTTCGCCGATTGCGGGGTGACATTTCTCGACTCCGCGGAGGACGTGCTGCTGTTGGCGCTGAACTACCTGGGAATCGACCCCAACACCACGCGGCGCGAGGACTACCAGGCAGCCGAGCAGATGCTGCTGAAAGTCCGCCCCTTCATCCGGGCGTTCGACTCCGCGGAATACATCAACGGCCTCGCCAACAAGGAGGTCTGTGTTGCGATGTCATGGTCCAGCGACTATGCGTTGTCGCGGGCCCGCGCCGGCGCCGTCGGCGTCAAGATCAACCTGGCGTTTACCGTGCCGAAAGAAGGCGCCAATCAGAATTTTTTCTCGCTGCTCATTCCGGAGGGCGCGCCGCATCCGGAAGCCGCCTACCAATTCGTCAATTTCATCCTGCGGCCGGACGTGATCGCCGACATCAGCAACTCGATTTATTACGGCAACGACAATATCGCCTCCCGGCCCCTGGTCGATGCGCGTATCCTCGAGGACGTCACGCTGTATCCCACTCCCGAGATGGAGAGCCGCCTCTACAAGGCCGCGGAGGCGGCCGCGGCGACGGAACGCATCCGGACCCGCACGTGGACGCGCATCAAAACCGCCCGATGACCCGACAAACCCGTATCCTACGAAGAGGACCGCATCTTGAACACCGGCACCGGAAAAATCGTCAGCTTCCAGCGCATGGAGGACGGCACCCGCGAGGACTACGAATTCCTGGATAGATCCGAGCGCGAATACGCGCTCGGACTTCCCGATACCATTTTAGGCGCGCTCGAGAAGCTGGATCACACGCTTCAAGGATATCCGGTGAGCCGTCTCGAACATTCCCTGCAGGCCGCGACGCGCGCGCTCCGGGACGGCGCCGATGACGACCTCGTCGCGGCGGCGCTCATCCACGACGTCGGCGATGAACTTGCTCCCTACAACCATGCCGAAATAGCCGCCGGCATCCTGCGGCCGTACGTGCGGCCGGAAGTGACGTGGATCGTCGAACAGCATGGGCTGTTCCAATCGTACTACTACGCCCATCACTCGGGCGGCAACCGCCACGGGCGCGATCGATTTCGCGAGCATCCCTGGTATCAGGCATGCCGGGACTTTTGCGCGAACTGGGACCAATGCTCCTTCGATCCCCGCTATGAATGGCAGCCGCTCTCGAGCTTCGAACCCTTGATCCGGAGGATCTTCACGCGCCCGCCGCATGATCCCCGGTACGTCGGTGGCGCTACCCCATAACAGGGGCTCCTAGGGGTTCTGTTCGGCCATCTGTGCGTCGGCGAGGCGCTGTAGGTCCGCGCGCCGCATGAGGTAGCCTGCCAGCAGGACGCAGGCGCCGACCAGGCAGATGATGAGACTGGCGAGGGCATTCACGTCCGGGCTGACGCCGAGTTTGACCTTCGAAAAAATGACCATCGGCAGCGTGCTGGCGCCGGGACCCGAGACGAAGCTCGAGATCACCAGATCGTCGAGCGACAAGGTGAAGCTGAGCAACCAGCTCGACGCCAGGGCGGGGGCGATGCCGGGCAGCGTCGTGTCGACGAAGGCGCGGACCGGTCCGGCTCCCAAATCCATGGCGGCCTCTTCCAGCGAGCGGTCGGCGCTTTGCAGCCGGGATTGCACCGTGATGGTCACGTAGGCGGTACAGAATGCGATGTGCGCGATGACGATGGTCGTGAAGCCGCGATGCGGCCAGCCGAAAAGATGCACCATCGACACGAACAGCAGCAGCTGGGTGATGCCGGTGATGATCTCCGGCATCACCAACGGCGCGTTGACCATGCCCGTGAGCAGCAACCGGCCGCGGAAGAACCTGAATCGCACCAACGAGATCGCCGCCAGAGTTCCGAGGATCACCGATCCGGTCGATACCACCACGCCGATCTGCAGCGACAGCCACGCGGCATCGAGTATCTGGTCGTTGTGCAGCAGCTGCGTATACCAGCCCGTGGAGAATCCGCCCCAGACGCTGACGAGTGCGGACGCGTTGAAGGAGTAGGCGATGAGCACCACGATGGGCAGGTAAAGAACCGCGATGCCGATGCATAGTACCGAGATCAGCAGCGGCGGGACGCGCTCCTGCACCTTAAGACTCCATCTGCTTGGTGTTGTAGTGCTGATAGACCGCAATCGGTCCGACCAGCAGCACCAGGAAGACGACGGCGACGGCGGACGCCACCGGCCAATCGCGGTTGCCGAAAAATTCATCCCAAAGCACGCGGCCGATCATCAGATTATCGGGGCCGCCCAGCAGGGTGGGGATCACAAATTCGCCGACGGCGGGAATGAATACCAACATGGAACCTGCGATCACCCCGGGCATGGACAGCGGCAAGGTCACGTCGACGAAGGTGCGCCACGGGGGACTTCCCAGATCCGCCGCGGCCTCGAGCAGGGAACGGTCCAGCTTTTCCAACGTCGCGAACAGGGGCAGAACCATGAACGGCAGGTATGAATAGATGATGCCGAGGTAGACCGCAAAGTTGGTTCGCATGATCCGCAGCGGGTGATCGATGACGCCCAGCCACAACAGCGCCGAATTGAGCAGGCCGGTCTCGCGAATGATCCCTTCGAGCGCATACACCCGCAGCAGAAACGAGGTCCAGAAGGGCAGAATGATGATGAGCAACAGGACGCTCTGCGTGCTCTTCGAGGTGCGGGCGATGGCGTAGGCCATGGGATAGCCCAGGGCCAGGCAGATGAGCGTGGAAAAAAACGCTGTCTTTATCGAATAAAAATAGGAAAGGCCATACACTTCATCGGTGAATAAATACTTGAAATTGCCGAGATTCAACGTGGCGTGGATGTGCCAATCCGGGGTGATCGATAGAATGTCGGTGACGGGGGGCACCCGCACCGCGGTGTCGGCGAAGCTGATTTTGAGCGCGAAAGCGAACGGGATGAGGAAGAACACCAGCAAGAACAGCAGCGGCGGCAGGATGATGAGCCACTTGCCGTGCCGCTTCAGCCAGTTGCGGCCGCGGGCGTCGCGGGTCTCCGTCACGTCGCCGCTGACCATTCCGTGAGCCCGCCTAAGAAAAAGCTCCCGCCGCGGCAGGGCGCGCCCCGCGCGCGCGCGGGCCGTAGCCGGCAGCGGCAGCGCTTGATCGACGCCTGCATCTCGGCGTTGCACATATACGGTCCGTCGCGGACGACCGTGGAAAAAGTTGTGGCCATCGCGAAAATGTCACCTGGCATTGTCAGATTCTACTTCGACTCCAAGGCCGCGATGCTGGTCGCATCCCTGCAATTCCTCGCCGCCGAATTCGAGGAGCGGCTGATGATACCCGTCGCTGAACTCAAATCGAACCCGGTTGCGGCGCTCGAATTGATGGTCGATCTATATCTCGATCCGGACATTGCCAGCCCCCGCAAGGTTTCTGTTTGGTACGCGTTTTGGGGCGAGGCGAGTTCCCGGCAGGAATACTACGACATTTGCGGACAGAAGGACGAGAGCTTCGCCGCGCTGGTGCGCGAACTGATCGAAAAATTGATCGTCGACGCATGCCGGCCGCATTTGGATTCCGACGGCATAGCGCTCGGCCTCATCGGCGCCCTGGAAATGATGTGGCAGGACTTCGCGTTCCGCACGGAACGCAACATCGACCGTGCCGCCGCGAAGACGCGGTGCATGGCCTATCTGCGCTCGGTATTCCCGGACCAATTCTCCTTCGCGGCCTCCCACCCCCTGCGATTGCCGGGATGGACCTACGACGATGCGGGGATTCATGCCGTGGAGCGCGACACGTTGTTTGAACGCGCATGGACGGTGGTAGGACATGAATCCGACATGCCGCGCGGCGGCGATTTTCTGACGCAGGGCACCGGCGTCGAGCGGGTCTTGGTGGTTCGCGGCTCATCGGGAGCGGTGCATGCATTGCGCAACAGTTGCCCGGAATCGCCGCACGCGCTGGTCACGAGTCGCCGCGGACGATTCGATGCGGGAATCGAGTGCAAGCTCCATGGCTTGAATTTTTCGCTCGACGGCCGGGCCCGCCCCGGAACCGGACACGTGGATTTGACCGCCTTGGAGGTCTCGTCGGTGTCCGGATTGATCTGTGTAAAATCACCCAGCCTGGAAGGATCCGCCGACGGTGACCGGAACCCTCGGCCGTGGTTCGACACGGAACCGCCCTTAGGGTTGATGGGGCTTGGCCTGCCCCTCGAGATCCCGGTCGCCGCCGATTGGAAAGCCGTGGTCGAATTATGGCTGCAGCCGCCGCCGCATCTCTCGCCCAGTCTCGCAGAGGATTCCATCGTCTGGCATGTCCCGCCTTTGAACGACTCGACGTGGAGTGGACGCCTCTATCTGCGTCTGGCCGGGTGCGTCCCCCCGATCGCTTGGCGCCGGCAATTCATTGCACCGAATCAGCTGGTCGAATGGCGCCCGGATGGGCTGTCCGTGATTCAAGCCGTTCCGACGGCGCCCGGCCGCTGCCTGGTGCGCCGGCTCGATTACACCGTTCTCCCGCCGGAGGAGGGCGCGCGCGCCGTCCAGTATCTGGTCCGGAGGTTGGCGCCGTATGCGCGAAAGGCGATGCTGGAGGTGGCCGAATCGGTTCAGCGGGGGATGATCGATTTCGGCTATGAAATCGCGGCCGGCGGCGGCAATTCGCCCGCGGTCGACTGGTTTCGCCGCCGGCTCGCGGCACGCATTCCGGCGCTGGCCCGGCCGTAGGTATCCGCCGGAAAAAGCCGTTAAACTATCGCACGGCTTCGAACGGCGCCTGGATCAACCTGGGCTGAAATGCAGGGGCGGGGCCGGGAGTCGAAATTCCGGTATCCGCGTCCGCAGCAGGTTGTGGAATTCGAACATGCAACCCTCGAGCCGGGACAGGGGGCCGGGCTGGTAGCTGCTCGATGCCAGTCCTCGTTGCACGCGCTCGCACAACCACCGGTCTTCGTTGTTGACGGAGGTGTTGATGCGGTTGCTCAAGTATCGTGCGGCGCGCAGTTCGCGCGCCGCTCCCGGCAAGCCGAATACCGCGCCGCGAATGATGCATTTCCCAGGGCCGGCCGGCAGCACCTGGAAAAAGTCCATCTGATCGGGAAAGACATCGATGCCTAAATTCGGCAGCGCGCTGTAGAACCGCCAGCAGCGGCGCAGCTCCTCGGGCAGGTGGGCGGCCGCCCGCCCGATCAGCGATTGATACAGGCCTTCGGACCAGCGTGACGAGCGCGTTTCGCGCAGCCAGCTCAAGCCCCGCGCCACGCCCGGCACGCGGGATTGATCATCGTAGTCGGGAGTGAACATGCGGTAGAGACCCGGATGTCCGATGGGCACGTGATACGACTCGAGGTAGTTGTCCATCGCGATTTTCCAATCGACGTTCCACACGTCCGAGGAGATGGGAGCGAGCGGCACCATCTCCTCGCAGCGGTAGGGCGCCAATTCCTCGCCAAGCTTGCCCCAGATGCGCGAAACCGGGGGCGGTGCGCCGAATTCGGAATCGGGCGCGAGGCACACGAAGACGAATCCGAATGCAATGTCGGTGCGCACGGTGCGCAACCCGTGCGCCGCGCGATCCAGCCCCGGAAAACCTTCCCGCACCGGCATGCCGATGAGACCGCCGTCGTGACGATAGGTCCAACCGTGATAAGGGCAGGTAATGGTTGCCGGGCAGTTCCCGGCACCGTCCAGCAATCGCGCACCGCGGTGACGGCAGACGTTGTGAAACGCCCGGATCGATCCGTCGCGGTCGCGCAGCACCACGACGCTCTCGGGCCCCAAATCGAAGGTTTCGTAATCGCCCGCCTTCGGAATCGAGTTGACGTGACAAACGAGCTGCCAGCTCGGCATCAGGACGCGCTGCTGCTCGAGGCGCGTCATGGCCGGATGGTTGTAAACCCATGCCGGCAGGGCGCGCGGCAAGCCGGCTTCAGTGGCGTCGCCCTGCGTCGCGTTGGGCAGGCTGTTCATGGCATGTTCTCGGTCGCGATTATATGGACGTTTAATTTACGCTCAACCCAAGGACCTTGGCAAGCGCGAACCAATTCTCCGGTTATTCCGCCAAAAAATGGCCGAATTGAGCGCCTGGCGGCCGCGCTTTCCGGCGGGCAACGCAACAAACTATATGATCATATAAAAAACATGGACGTATCCATCGCCAAGATGATAGGGTCTGAACCCTAAAGCCGAACGAGCGGAGGGGACGCCATGGCCCGGAACTTGACCAAGAACAACGCACATTTCGCGCGCGCCGTGCAACGGCTGCCGCTCGGTGTCGCTTCCAATTTTCGCTACTGGGGCGACGCTCGCACCATCTACGTGAAACACGGGAAGGGCGCTCGCATCGTCGATCTCGACGACAATGTGTACGTCGACTACCGCATGGGCTACGGACCCGCGATTTTGGGTTATGCCGACGAGCGCGTCGATGCCGCGGCGCGCGAGGGTATGGCGGTGGGTGGGGTGTTCGCGTTGTCGACGGAGCGCGAACTTGCGGTCGCGGAGCGCATTTCCAAAATGGTGCCGGCGGCGGAACTCGTGCGTTTTTCCAATTCAGGCACCGAAGCGGTCATGGCGGGCCTGCGCCTGGCACGGGCCTACACCGGAAAAGACGACTACGTGATCCTGGAAGGCGGCTATCACGGGTTGTTCGATGCAGCCATGTGGTTCACCCCCATGGACAAGTGGTCGCAGGTCGGCGATCCCGAAGTGAAGCCTTACAGCGAGGGCGTGCCGATCAGCACGAAGAGCTTCGCGCACTTCGTCCAGGCCAATGACGCGAATCAATTGGAAGACGTCTTCAGGCGTCATGCGCATCGAATTGCGTGCCTGCTGATCGAGCCCATCATGGGCAACTGCCTCGGGATCGCGGCCGAGCCCGAATACCTTCGCGCCGCCCGCGAGCTTTGCGACAAGTACGGCGTGGTGCTTCTGATCGACGAGGTCAAGACCGGGTTCCGCGTGGCCCGCGGCGGCGTCCAGGAGTTGTACGGCATCAAGGCGGACCTGTGCACCTTCGCGAAGGCGCTGGGGAATGGGTACCCGATTTCCGTGCTCGCCGGGCGCGAGGACATCATGCGCAAGATCGGGCGCGGTGTGGCCCACGGGGGCACGTACACGGCGCATTCGGTATCGCTCGCGGCCGCCGAAAAATGTCTCGAGATTCTGGACGAAACCGATGCTCTGGAACGCATCGCCGACTATGGCACGCGGCTGCGCTTGGGGATGCGCGCGGTGCTGGCGGCGCGGGGGATCGCGCACAGCTTCGTCGGCCACCCGTCCATGAGCGGCCTGTATTTTTCGCAGGAGCCGCCGCGCAACTACCGGGCTTGGAAGAGCAGCGACTACTCGTTCTACGATGCCATGGCTCGGGTGCTGCACGATGAAGGCGTGCTGTGCGAACCCGATTCCCGCGAGCCGTGGTTCGTGTCGGCGGCGCACGATGCGTCCTGTCTCGCGGATACCCTTAAGGCATTCGAGATTGCAGTCGACGCCACGCTGCAGGCCGGCGCTGCGCGAGGCGCACCGGCCCGGGCGCCCGGCCGGTGAGCCTGGACGCCATCATCGTCGGCGCCGGCCACAACGGACTGGTGGCTGCCTGCTATCTGGCCCGCGCCGGCCTCAAGGTGCAGGTGCTCGAGCGCAACCCGTTCATCGGCGGCGCCGCCGTCAGCCGCAAGCTCTATCGGGACTTCACCTACTCGAACTGTTCCTACGTGTGCAGTCTGCTGCGTCCGGAAATCATGCGCGCGCTGGAACTCCCCAAGCATGGTCTGCAGGTCATTCCATACGAAGGCGGTTGCACCATGATGCAGGGGGGCGGCCATCTCGCGGTGTACGACAACCACGATGCGCTGCGCCGGGAGATTTCACGGCATTCCAAACGCGACGCCGAGGCCTATGATCGATATTCGCGGGACGTCATGCGCCAGTGCAAGTTCATCAAGCCGCTGTTGATGCGCGAGCCGCCCGATCCCGCGTCCTTCAAGCCGCGCGACATCCAGGAGCTGCTGTACTTGGGCAGGCGCTTTCATGGATTGGGCGAGGAGCGGATGTACGACACGCTGCGCTTCTGGACGATGAGCGCCGCCGACTTTCTCGATGAGTACTTCGAGAGCGAAATCGTCAAGGCGCATTTTGCGGGCAGCTCCATCATCGGCACGGCCTTGGGACCGCGCTCGCCGGGAACGGCGTATGTCCTGCTGCATCATTACATGGGCGACATCGACGATACGGTGGGCGCTTGGGGGTTCGCGCGCGGCGGCATGGGCGCGATCAGCAACGCGCTCGGCGCATCGTTCCAGGCCAGCGGCGGCGCCATCCGTGTTGCCGCGCCAGTGGCGCAGATCCTGGTCAAGAGCGGCCGCGCATCCGGCGTGCTGCTCGATGACGGGGAAGAGATCCACGCGCCGCTGGTGCTGTCGAACATGGATGTGCGTCGCACTTTCTTGAAGTCGATGGACGCGAGGGAATTGCCCGACGAATTCCTGACTCAGGTGAGGAATTTCAAGATTCGCGGGTCGTCCGGCAAGCTCAACATCGCGCTCGACGGCCTGCCCCGCTTCCCGGCCATACCCGAGGGAAGCCCGAGCACCCGCGGCGACATGCATGTCACGGATACCATCGAGATGATGGAGCGGGCGTACGACGATTGGAAGGAGGGACGCTGGTCCCGGGCCCCGTACATCGACATGTTGATCCCGTCTCAGATCGACCCCTCCATGGTACCCGACGGCAAGCACTACATGACGGTCTTCGTGCAGTACTGTCCCTATACGCTCACGGACGGTGAGTGGAATGCCGAGAAGCGGCGCGCATTCGGCGACACCGTCATCGACACCATCGCCCGGCACAGTCCCAACTTCAAGGAATTGATACTGCATGCGGAAATCCGCACGCCCTGGGACATCGAGAACGAAGTGGGGCTCACCGAAGGCAATATCTTCCAGGGCGAGTTGACCATGGATCAGCTGTTGTTCAACCGTCCCATCCCGGGTTACGCGCAGTATCGCTCGCCGGTGCGCGGTATCTACATGTGCGGCTCCAGCACCCATCCCGGCGGCGGCGTCATGGGCGCACCGGGCGCCAATGCCGCACGTGCGGTGCTCAGGGATCTTGGGAAGGCACACTGACCATGGCGCAGCAAACATCGCCACCGGCCGCGCAACAGTCACCGGCACGGTACGATTTCATCGTCATCGGCGGCGGCCACAATGGCCTGGTCTGCGCAGCCACGTTGGCGCGTGCCGGCCGCAGGGTGCTCGTTCTCGAGGCGCAATCTCGAGTCGGCGGTGCCGCCGCCACCCGCGAATTTGCGCCTGGTTTTCGGGTGTCGTCTTGCGCGCATCTGCTGCATCTCATGCCGGCCGATCTGATCCGCGGCCTTGAGCTCGAGCCGCACGGCCTGGAATTCGCCGCGCGGGGCATGCCGACCACGGCATTGCGTCCGGGCGGCCTGCCCCTCGAGGTGACCGAGGCCGGCGTGTCGGGCGGCGATGCGGGGGCCGGCGACTCGGCGGGCGGCGATGTCGACGCCTACGCCGCCTATACGCAGCGAATGCTTAGGTTCGCAGGGGCGCTCGCGCCGCTCCTCGGCAAGGTGCCCCCGCGGCTG
>Ga0137403_10003514_pt2 | contig 14139 bp, 13 predicted proteins | sample CZOMad2_1_16fung_FD_122057 | JGI IMG/M metagenome (GOLD analysis project Ga0137403, IMG submission 122057) | Vadose zone soil fungal communities from Angelo Coast Range Reserve, California, USA - CZOMad2_1_16fungal (Hybrid Assembly) | ecosystem: Environmental > Terrestrial > Soil > Vadose zone... | reverse complement strand
CCGATGTGTTCGTCCGAGGTGACGATTTGCCCGCACTGATCGAAGCCCTCACGCACCAGCCGATGGACACGTCCGCGCAGCTGCTGGCCGCTGTGACGGCGCGGGCCAGGCCGGCGCCGGCCGGCGAGCTCGCGGCGCACCGCGCCGACATCGATCGCCTGTTTGCGCTGCCCACGCTGATCGACATTGTCCGGGCGCTCGCCGCCGAGACCTCGGCATTTGCGCAAGACACCGCCAAGGCGTTGCAGCACAGTTCGCCGCTGATGATGGCGGTGACCCTGGAGCAGATTCGCCGTGCGCGCGGCATGTCGCTGGCCGATGACTTGCGCATGGAACGCGACATCGTCCGCCACTGTTTCCACTTGCGCCCGGGTGCTGCCGGCGAAACCATCGAAGGCATACGCGCCGCGCTCGTCGACAAGGACCACCATCCGCGCTGGAACCCGGCACGCGTTGAAGAACTGACGGCCGAGGGCGTGGCCGCGTTCTTCCAAAGCCCTTGGCCGGCTCACGCCCACCCATTGCGCGCGCTCTGAACCTCACACCGGCTGCATGCGACAGCAGCAGGGGATTGCGCGGCATGTCATCTGCCAGCAGCCCATGCATCTATACGATGCAGGCATCGGGACTGACGAGGATGCAGCGATGAAGCCGACGAGAATCGAACGCGACAGCATGGGCGAGGTCGCCGTGGCGGCCGAGGCCTGGTACGGGGCGCAGACGCAGCGTGCCGTCAACAACTTTCCGATCAGCGGCCAGCGCATGCCGGTGGCTTTCATCCGTGCCTTGCTGCTCGTCAAGATCGCCGCGGCACGGGCCAATGTGCAGCTCAAGGTGCTGACGCCCGAGGTCGGCCAGGCGATCGTGGTGGCCTGCGAGAAGCTGCTCGGCCTCGCCGAAGAAGAGCGCATGGCGCACTTCCCGGTCGATGTCTTCCAGACCGGCTCCGGCACCAGTTCCAACATGAATGCCAACGAGGTGATTGCCACGCTGGCCAACCGGGCGTTGCGGCAACCCGTCGACCCCAACGACCACGTCAACGCCAGCCAGAGCAGCAACGATGTCATTCCGACCACGCTGCACGTCAGTGCGGCGATCGAACTGAACCAGCATCTGCTGCCCGCGCTCGACTACCTGGCCGCCACCACGCGCACCAAGGCCAAGGCGCTGCACCGTCACGTCAAGACCGGCCGCACCCATTTGATGGATGCCATGCCGGTGCGCATGAGCCAGGTGCTGGACGGTTGGGCGCAGCAGGTTCAAACCGACATCGAGCATTTGACCGCGCTGCTGCCCAGCCTGCAGCGCCTGGCGCAGGGTGGCACCGCGGTCGGCACCGGCGTCAACACGCATCCCGAGTTCGCATCCCGCTTTGCCGTCGAGCTGAGCACGTTGACCAGTCTGCGTTTCGAGCCGGGTGCCAACTTCTTCGCGTTGATGGGTGCGCAAGACGTGGCGGTGGCCGTGTCCGGGCAGCTCAAAACCACCGCCGTCTCGCTGATGAAGATCGCCAACGACCTGCGCTGGATGAACTCCGGCCCGCTGGCCGGCTTGGCCGAGATCGAACTCGAAGCACTGCAGCCCGGCTCGTCGATCATGCCCGGCAAGGTGAACCCGGTGATTCCCGAGGCGGCCGCGATGGTGGCGGCGCAGGTCATCGGCAACGATGCGGCCATCACCATTGCCGGCCAGTCGGGCAACTTCGAGCTCAACGTCATGCTGCCGGTGATTGCGCACAACTTGCTGAGCAGCATCAGTCTGCTCGCCAACGTCAGCCGTGTGTTGGCTGACAAGGCGGTCGCGAGTTTCAACGTGAACGAAGCGCGCCTGAAAGAAGCGCTGTCGCGCAATCCCATCCTGGTGACGGCGCTGAACCCCTTGATCGGCTACCAGAAGGCCGCCGAGATCGCGAAAAAAGCTTACAAGGAAGGGCGGCCCATCCTCGATGTCGCGGCCGAGCAGACCGACCTCGGCCGTGTGCGCCTGGCCGAGCTTTTGGACCCGGAGAAGCTCACCGGCGGCCCCGCCTGAAGCCGGTGCCGCTGCTGCGTCAAAGCGGGGCAGATGCGGCGCGGCGCGCCTTGTCGAGCAAGGTTTGCGACTTCTCCAGTTCCACGTAGACCGAAACAAACAGCGCGGCCACGTCCGCCAGCTTGGATTTCGACACGCCGGCGGCAGGGTTGGTGATCAGGGCGGCCGTGATGGTGGCCGCAGGCTGCAGGAGTTCTTGCTTCATCGCTTGCTTTCCGTGAATCGACCGGTACGGTCTGTGTCGATGGTCGCACGCACCCACGGATTGTGCATTCTTTCTCGCTGCGCGGCGGTTGATGCCTCGTGGACGTGGTGCGATACCCCCAGACCCAGTGGCCTTCAGCCCCGCGACCGAGGGTTGATACGCATTGTGAGTTGCCGGGACAATTGACGGATGACACGGCACCGGCAATCATTCAAGAGCACCCAGATCTTCGACTGGGATTCAGAACCTTCTGTCGAGCGTCCCACAGACTTCGGACTTTCCACCGGGTTCTCGGCACTGTCCGAGTACCAGTCGCTGCCCGAGCGGGCTGTCGATGCCGCTCAACGCCGCCAACGGAATTTCGGGCTCGCCAAGCTGGCATTTGCTGCCGTCCTTTGCTTGAGCCTCTGCGCTGTCGCTGTCTCTCAGATGGCACATTTGCTGCAGACATAGGCCGCGCCTCCTCGCGGGGGCACATCAGGCGCTTGCCGGCAAGGGGCCGGTCCAATCATGGCAACGGAGATGAAGTGTTCACATTCACTGACGGAGAGAGGGTGTTATTGATGGAGATGCAGGGCATCACCACGGACGCCGAAGGAGACGAGATCCTGGTCGGGCTGACCTTCGATGAGACGGTCTTCTACATGGCGTTCGTGCGGAATTCCGCAGAACAACACGATGGTGGAGCGCGCTACCTGGAACTGCACGACAAGCACGAACGTGCTCGCCTGAGGGGCCTTGACCGCGAGCCCGCCCCGCAACAGGACCACTTGCTGCGCGGTTGATTGTTGGGGGGGGCGGCTACACGCCGCGCCTTCCGTTCACCCCGAGATTTGTACGGGTGTACAACATGCTTGTACTCCGCGACCCCTGAATACGGGCTGAACCGGCGCGGCAACAGAGAAACGACGTCGATACCGCCGCCCGAGCCGCGCTCTGAGAAGCCGTGCCCGCACGGGTCTCCGACACGGCATCCCCCTCGGGCGGACTCGGGGAAGGGTTCGGATCGCCCGTCCACCGCCGGGTTCAAGCGTTCTGCACGCCCCGGGGTTTGCACGGGTGTACGACATGTTTGTACATATGTTCAATACACCCATGACCTCAACCCCCCAAAGCAGCTCGCCCGTGCGCCCGCCGGCCCGTCGCGCCCGCGCAGCGCTGTCCGACGCTGCCCGGCCCGACCGGCGCCAGGCGATCTTGCTGGCAGCGGAAAAGCTCTTCGCACAGCACGGCTACCACGCGGTGACGATCCGCCAGATCGCCGACGCGGCAGGCGTGCCGCTGGCGCTGGTGGGCTACTACTTCGGCCCGAAGCACGAGCTCTTCGTCGCGATCTTCGAGCACGGGAGCAACTCGATCGAGGAGCGGCTCGCTGGCCTGCGGGCCGTGCCCGACGACCCTGCCGACCCGCGCACGCTGCCGCGCATCGTCGAGGCCTTCATCAAGCCGGTGCTGGCACTGCGCGCCAGCGCCGAGGGCGAGTACCACGCGCTCTTGGTGGCGCGCGAGCTGTACCACGCCACCGAAGAAGCCGACCGCGTGCTGCGCGAATACTTCGACCCGCCGGCCATGGCCTGCATCGATGCGCTGCACCTCGCGCTGCCGCACGCCACGCGCGGCCAGGTTGCCTGGGGCTACCAGTTCGCGCTCGGTGCGCTGGCGCACCACCTGTCCGACAGTCGGGTCGAACGGCTGTCGCGCAGCGAGAACCGCCGCTGCGACCCGCTGGCCGCACCGCTGCTGGTGGACTTCATCGTTGGCGGCCTGCGTGCCGCGTTGCCGCGGCCCAAAGCCTTGCCGAAAAAATCCACCTCCAGGAGACAGACATGATCCAGCGACGCACCTTGTGATCGGCCTGGTTCCGGGCAAAAGGGTTCCCGGCATGGGTGGCGCGATGGACCATGGGCTGCACTGAGGCGCTCTGGTTTCCGATTCCTCGGCTCTGAATCACCGTGCCCACGGTGAGCTGGGACAATGTCTTCCATCTGTGGGCTTGTGCCCACGCCTTCCGCCTGATCGTCCCCAACGTGCCAAGCCCAGAAACAACCAGCATCTCTCCGTGGAGGTTGTCCGTCGCCCCGATGATGGACTGGACCGACCGGCACTGCCGCTATTTCCACCGGCTGCTGACGAAGCACACGCGCCTGTACACCGAGATGGTGACCACCGGCGCCTTGCTGCATGGCGACGTGCCGCGCCATCTGGACTTCAGCCCCGAGGAACACCCGGTCGCACTGCAGCTCGGTGGCAGCGAGCCCGCCGACCTGGCGGCTTGCGCCAAGCTGGCGCAGCAATGGGGCTACGACGAGGTCAACCTCAATTGCGGCTGCCCGAGCGAACGCGTGCAGCGCGGGGCGTTTGGCGCCTGCCTGATGGCCGAGCCGGCGCTGGTGGCCGATGGCGTGAAGGCGATGCGCGATGCGGTGACGCTTCCGGTGACGGTGAAGCACCGCATCGGCATCGACGAGACCGAGCACTACGGCTTCGTGCGCGACTTCGTCGGCACGCTGGCCGAGGCGGGCTGCGAGGTGTTTGCCGTGCACGCGCGCAGCGCCTGGCTGAAGGGCCTGAGCCCGAAGGAGAACCGCGAGTTGCCGCCGCTGCGCTACGAGACGGTGCACCGGCTGAAGCGCGATTTTCCGGCGCTGACCATCGTGCTCAACGGGGGCGTCGCGTCCAGTGACGAGGTGGCCGATCAACTGACCCAGGTGGACGGCGTGATGCTGGGTCGCGAGGCGTACCACAACCCATGGACCATGGCCGCGTGGGACACGCGCTTCTTCGGCGCGGCGCCGCAAGCGCGCGACCGCGAGGCTGTTGAAGCGGCGATGGTCGAGTACATGCAGCGCGTGGTGGCCTCGGGCGAGCCGTGGTCGCATGTGTCGCGCCACATGCTGGGGTTGCGCCATGGCCTGCCGGGCGCGCGCCGCTGGCGCCAGGTGTGGTCGGATCACCGGTTGAAAGGCGAATCGCCGGCGCGGGTGAGCCGCCTCGCCCACGGCGCGGAACTCGCACCGGCCTGAGCGCCGGGGTTGCCTACGGCATCGCAGGAGCCACCAGCTCGCGGCGCACGCCGGCGAGCAGGTCACCGATCCAGAAGTTGCAGGCCGCGTGCATGTGGGCTTCGGTCTTCACCGCGAAGGCGGCCTCCGGCCGGGACTGGATGGATTCGGACAAGCGGGTTTCGACTTCCTGAAGCCGATCTTTGTCTCTGTCCGACGTGACGCTGTCGCTGTACTTGAAGGTGTAGGACAGGCCCTTGCTGTCGAGATAGACGACCGAGTAGTGGGCGGCATCGTAGGTGATGCGCACCTTGAAGTCGTACTCGCGGACCTTCCACATCGAGGCGGTGAGCGAACCGTCGGGATTCTCGACAATGGTCCAGGTCTGGAGCAGCGCGGCGTTCACGAGCGCTGCCTTCACCCGTTGCGGCGTGGTCGGATTCGGGACGGTCACGCCGACGAAGTTGTAGAAGGGGCTGAGCATGGCCGCGAACGTCTGTCCGGAAAAGAAGATCGCCAGCAGCGAAAGACAGCAAATGCGAAGCAGGGACATGGCGCCTCCGAGCGCAAAAGGGGTCGTGATTCTCATGGGGGCCCCTGGCCGTCAGAGCGCCGGGGCCAGCAACTGTCGGCGCACGCTCGCCAGCAGGGCGCGAACGTCGTCTTCGTAATTGAGGTGGATGAAGAACGGGGTCTTGACCGCATACGGCGTCTCGGCCCAGTCCTTGAAGCGCGCTTCCTGCACGGCCACCGCCCTGGCGCGAAGCTCTTCGGGCACGGACTCGACGGCGGCCGCATCGCGGAACTTCAGCCCCGCGCTGTCCATGTACACCGCGGAGTACCGGGTCGCGTCGTAGGTGATCCGGACCTTGAGGGCGTAGTCGCCGAGCATGAACCACTTGGTCGTCGGTGGGTAGTAGCTGCCGCCGCTCTTGGACCAGGAGGCGATCAGCGAGCCGTCGGCATCCTGGACGATGTTCCAGGAAACGGCCAGCGCGCCCTTGACGATGGCCGCCTTCACGCGAGCCGCCGTCGCCGGCACGGCCACCGGGATGTCGATGAAGTTGTACAGCGGCATCGGATCGCGCTGCGCCGCAGCCTGGCCCGCGAGGCCGAGCATCAGGACGAGACAGCAGAGTCGTATCGGGCGCATGGTCGGCGGGAGTGAAGTGGACGGATTCTCATGTCGCCCCGGGACGCGGATCGTCACCCGCCGAGGCTGTGTCATTCAGTGATTGAAGGGCCGGGGCTCAGACTTCGGGCGCCATCAGGTGGCGTCGCAGGCTGGCCAGCAGCTCGCGGACGTAGCCTTCGTAGTAGGGGTGGATGTAGAAGTCGGATTTGACCGCGAACGGCGTGCTGGGCTCGTACTTGTAGTTTTCCAGATTCTCTTTCTCTGCGTACGCAAGTCTTTTCTCCTGCATGCCTTTCGGGTCGAAGCCGGCGGCGGTGACGACTTTCAGTTCCCGACTGTCGAGGTAGACGAGCGAATACTTGGTGGCGTCGTAGGTGATGCGGACCTTGATGTAGTGCTTGTCGGATTTGAGCGCCGAGGCGAGCAGCGAGCCATCGGCCTCCTGGACCACCTCCCACGACTGGTTCAATGCGCCCCTCACGAGGGCTGCCTTCACGCGTGCCGCAGTTGCAGGGGCGCCCACCGGGATGTCTTTGAAGTCGTACAGCGGCACCAGCACGCGCTGCGCAGACGCCTGGCCGGCGAATGCGAGAAACAGGACCAGGCAGCAGAGGCGGACCAGGGGCATCATCGTGGAGGGCGGAAGCGGAAGCGGAGGCGGAGGCATTCTCGCACCCTCCCGGCGGCGCCAGCCACCGTCTGGCTGACCTTTGCAGTCGAGCGCCCCGGGGGTCAGAGGTTTGATCCGACGCTGGCATGCGTTTCTGCCGACGGCCACGTCGCGAGCAGAACGCCAGCCAGTGCCAGTGCGAAGGCGGCAAGCTGGACCATGTTGAACCGTTCGTTGAGAAACAGCACGCCCACGCCCGCCGCGCTGAGTGGCAGAAGCACCGTCACCACGCCGGCCGACGCCGCCGGCACGTGCTTCAGGCCGGTCATCCACAGCCACACGGTGACCATGCTGGCCGCCAACGAATAAAACACCAGCAGCGCCCAGGCTGACGCGGCCACGGCGCTGAATTGGAAGCTCATGGCCTGCCACAGCCCGAAAGGCGTGACGAGCAGCAGCCCCCACAGGTTGACCAGCGCGCTGATGCGCTTGGCCGACACGTTGCCGGTGAGCTTCTTGCCGATCACCACGTAGCTGGCCTCGCAAACCACCGCTGCGCACAGCAGCAGGTTGCCCAGCCAGGACACCGAGGCGCCGTTGTCTGCGCTGGATTTGACGATCGACACCAGCGCGATGCCGCTGACCCCGCAGGCCATGCCGGCCATGACCCGCGCGCTGATGCGCTCGCGCAGCCAGACCCACGACAGCAACGCGACGACCGCCGGAATCGCCGCCATGATGACGCCTGCGGCGAGTGCCGAAGTCATCGATACGCCGAACAGCATGCAGATGGAAAACAGGAAGTTGCCGAGGAAGGATTCGACGAACAAAAGGTGACGGTCGTGCAGGCGCAACGGCGCTTCTGCCGGGCCGCGCTTGACCCAGCCCACCATCGCGACGGCGGCAATGCCGAAGCGCAGCCAGGCCAACAGGAACACCGGAAACACCAGCACCAGCCATTTCGACAGGCCGACGTAGCTGCCGACCAGGGCCATGCTGGAAGCCAGCATGGCATAGGAGAGCCGTCGTGACGGCGGCAAGCGCTGATGGGGTGGCATGGGCGGCGATCATGCCCGATGGCACCGCGCGAAGCGAGATGTCGGGCCGGCTCAGAACAATGCGGCGTAGCGTGCCAGTTCCCACGGGCTCACGTGGCGTGCGAACTCGGTCCACTCCAAGCGCTTGGCACGGATGAATTCGGCCACCAGCGTGTCGCCGAGGGCAGCGCAAATCACCTCGTCGCCGGCCAGTGCCTGCAGTGCCTCGTCCAGGCTTTGCGGCAGCACCGCGATGCCGCGTGCGGCAATGTCGGACAGGCTCAGGTTGAACAGGTCGTCGGTGCAGGCCGGGCCCGGGTCGAGCTTGCGTGCGATGCCGTCGAGTCCGGCAGCGATCATTGCTGCCGTGGCCAGGTAAGGGTTGGCCGATGAATCAGGCAACCGCCATTCGAAGCGGTCGGGCAGGGTGCGTACCAGGGCCGTCCGGTTGTTCGGGCCGTGCGCGACATAGGCCGGTGCCCACGAGGTGCCCGACAGCGATTCGCCGACCACCAGGCGCTTGTAGCTGTTGACCGTGGGCGCGGCGATGGCACACAACGCGGCCGAGTGTTCGAGCACACCGGCGATGAATTGCTGCGCCAGCAACGAGAGGTCCTTGTCGCGTCCTGCGCCGCGCTCCGAGAACAGGCTGCGCGCCGCATCGCCATGGCCTTGCCACAAGGACACGTGAAAGTGCATGCCTCTGCCGGGCTGGTTGGCAAAGGGCTTGGGCATCATCGAGAAGACCAGGCCATGCTCTTCGGCCAAGGCGTGTGCGGTGAGCTTGAACAGCATCAGATGGTCGGCGCTGCTCAGCGCATCGGCATGGTGAAAATTCAGCTCGTACTGGCCATGCGCGTCTTCATGGTCGACCTGAAAGACGTCGAGGCCGCAGGCGGTGAGCCCGCTCACGAGCTTTTGCAGCAGTTCACGCTGGCGCGGCAGCGCCTTCAGGTCATACGACGGCTTGTCCAGCCGGTCCTGTGCATCGGCCGGCTCAAAGCCCCGTTCGGTCGCGCGCAGCAAAAAGAACTCGGGTTCGATGCCGGTGTGCATCGTCCAGCCCTGCTCGGCCAGCCGCGCCACCTGGCGGCGCAGCGCCTGGCGCGGGCAGCCCTCGAAGGGCTCGCCGGCCACGAAGCCGTCGCACACGATGCGCGCATAGCCGGGCATCCAGGGCAGGGCGCGGGCGGTGCTGGCGTTGCCGCGGCCGTAGTACTCCGAGCGTGGGCCGGTGCGCGGCAGGCCGGTGCCGGCAATCGACGGGCCGGCAAAGCCCACGCCATCGAGCAGCAGTTCGTCGAAATGCGACATCGGCACGTACTTGCCCTTGGCCACGCCGTTGATGTCGGTGAACTGTGCGATCAGCGTGTGCACGCCCTGCGCGGACAAGGTCTCAAAGATCTGTTTCATGGAACGGTGGTCCGGTCAGTCGTGAACGAAGTGAAGCGCCTGCCATCAGTGGACTGGTTGTGCCTGTCGAAGGCCCGGGCCAGTGGCCCAGCGCGGCCTGCAAGGCGTGAGTGAGCGAAGCGACTGCGGGGCACCGTCATTCCAGGCGTATCCACGTGGTCTTGAGTTCGGTGTACTTGTCGAGTGCATGCAGGGACTTGTCGCGCCCATTGCCGCTTTGCTTGAAGCCGCCGAATGGCACGGTGATGTCATCGTCGTCGTACTGGTTCACATGGACCGTGCCGGCGCGCAGCGCCCGCGCCACGCGGTGCGCGCGGTTGAGGTTGTCGCTCCACACGCTGGCCTGCAGGCCGTAGGGCGAATCGTTGGCCAGTGCAATGGCTTCTTCTTCGGTGGTGAAGCGCAGCACCGACAGCACCGGACCGAAGATTTCTTCGCGTGCGATCTTCATGCGCGGGGTGACCCCTTCAAACACCGTGGGCTCGACAAAGTAGCCGCCGGTTTCGGTACGCACTTGCCTGCCCCCCGCGGACAAGCGGGCGCCTTCGCTGCGGCCGGCTTCGATGTAGCCGAGCACGCTGCGCAGTTGCGCATCGTCGACCAGCGCGCCCATCTCGGTGGCGGGGTTCAAGGGATCGCCGGGCGTGTATTTCGGCGTTTCCTCGATCACGATGCGGATGAACTCGTCGGCAATGCTGTCGTGCACGAACACGCGCGACGGTGCATTGCACGATTCGCCCTGGTTGAAGAACATGCTGCCCGCCACGGTCTTTGCGGCACGCTGAATGTCTTCGAAGTCGGAGAACACGAGGCAGGCCGATTTGCCGCCGAGTTCGTTGTAGACGCGCTTGAGGTTGCTGCGGCTCGCGTACTCCAGCATCTTGCGGCCCACGCGCGTCGAGCCGGTGAAACCGATGGCGTCCACGTCCATGTGCAGCGCAAGTGCCTCGCCGGCCTCGTGGCCCATGCCGGGCACGACATTGAACACGCCCTCGGGCAAGCCGGCTTCCAGCGCCAGGTCGGCCAGGCGCAGCGCGGTCAGCGGCGATTTTTCGCTGGGCTTGAGCACCACGCTGTTGCCGGTGGCCAGCGCGGGGCCGAGCTTCCACGCGGCCATGATCATCGGGTAGTTCCAGGGCACGACGCTGCCGATCACACCCATCGGTTCGCGCGTGATCAGCGCGAGCGCGTTGCGTGCGGTGGGGGCGATCTCGTCGTAGACCTTGTCGATGGCTTCGGCATACCAGGCGATGCAGCGCGCGCTGGCCGGCACGTCGACCGACAGGCTGTACTGGATGGGCTTGCCCACGTCCAGCGTCTCCAGCAGCGCGAGTTCGTCCTGGGCTGCGAGGATTTTTTCGGCAAAGCGCTGCAGCACTTTTTTGCGTGCGGCGGGCGATTGCCCGGCCCAACGGCTGTCGTCGAAAGCCTGGCGTGCCGATGCGACGGCGGAATCGATGTCGGCTGCCTGGCCGCGCGCGACCAGCGCGAGGGTTCGGCCGTCGAGCGGCGAGATGCAATCGAAGGTTTTCCCGGCGGCTGCGGCCACCCGCTTGCCACCGATCACGGCGCGGCCGTCCGGCTTGATGGTGGCCGCGCGCGCGCGCCAGTCGGGACTCGGGGTGTTCATGTCGTTTCCTCCGTGCCGCGCCGGCCGGGCCCTTGCCCGGGCTGGTGGGCCAGGGTCAGAAACTTACCACCACGGAGCTGCCCAGCAGGTGGTTGGTCTTTCTGAAAGTGCCATCTTGCACATACAAGAACACTGCTTGGCTGGCGCGGTCCAGACGGTACTCGAATTTGAAGGTGGTGTTGGTGTTGTACAGATAGCCCATTCCCAACGACAGCGCGTAGCGGTTGGCGCCGATCTCGGGATCGCCAGACGGGTCGGGGCCGATGCCGTTGCGAGCGTCGCTTGCCACATAGCCGAGCAGCCCGCCACCGTTTTTCTTGTTGTTCAGGTAGTCCACACGGACGATTCCTTCCAGTCTCGGCTGGAATTTATAGGCGGCCAAGCCCGACAGGCCCCACCACTTGGCGTCACGCAGGTCGCCCGTGACTGGGTCGGCCGTGACGCTGGCTTTCCTCTGCCGGCCATAGCTCACCTGACCTTGCAAGGTCCAGTCGCCGCGGATGAAGTAGGCGTCACCCTCAATCAAGTCGACCAGCGTGTCGCGCGTATCGAGATCGTCACCGTTGAGGTTGGTAAACGGCAGTCCGGTGGCCGGGTCGGTCGCTCTGAGATTGGCCGCCTTGCCGTGCACGCCAGCAAAGCCGAAGCCTTGGTACTCGCCCTTGGAGTAGTCGGCGCGAAGGGCAAACACAGGGGTCTTCTCGCCCGCGGCACGCTTGGTGGCATTCATGTTGGCCAGCACCCCCTTGACGACCCATTTGCCGCTGGTAACTTGCAAGCCCGCCCCTGTGTAAGCGGTGGGCAGCGTGAAGTCGAACAGCAGGTTGTGGGTGATCAGCTTGTTGAGCGTGGGCTGCAGGTACTCGTAGCCCGACCAGTCCGGAATCTGGCCGGCGATCAGGCGCGTGTCCTGGTCCCACAGCGGCACCGAGACGCTGGCCTCGTGCACGATGGAGCCATCGCCGCCGAACACCGAGCCCACGCCGCGGTTGGGGGCCAAGGTCAGGTGCCAGAGCGTGCCGCCTTCCATTTCTTTCTGAAAGTCCAGCATCGCCATGCCGAAGTACGAGTTGTCGTAGTTGTAGCCGTCGTCGGACACCGAATTGAGGAACTGGAACCCAGCTCGGCCCTGATCGCGGTTGTAGATGTAGGTCGGGTCCATCTGGCCGCTGATCTTCAGGCCCGTGAAGCCCATGGCTTCGCGGCTGTCTTCCAAAGCCTCGGTCTTCAGCGAGATGCGGTTGAAGTCCTGCAGCTGCTCGGGCGTCATGCCCCATTGCTTGTCGGCCGGTTTTTCGGCGGCCTTGGCGTCCTTCGCCTTGAGCTTTTGCTCCAGCGCGTTGACCTGGTCTTTCAGTGCCCGTAGTTCCTTGCGCAGGTCATCGATGGACTGGGCACTGGCCGGCAGCGGAAAAGCAGCCATCAGGGCCAGAAAAAGTGCGGTGGGTTGCCAAAGTTTCATCGCGATTCTCCTCGGGGCTTCAGGTGGGGTTCGGTCTGGACTCGGTCGATTCAGGTGGCGCGGGCAGCTTCGGCCATCTCGCGGCTGCGTTTTCGTTCGTTTCGAACGATCATCAAACTTGCAAGGATCACGCCGATGGACACCACCAGCACGATCAAGGTGGCGACGGCATTGACGCTCGGGTTCAAGCCCAGGCGCGCGCGCGAAAAGATGACCACTGGCATCGTGGTGGAACCGGGCGCGTTGAGAAACGACGACAGCACCACGTCATCGAGCGAGATCGTGAAGGTGAGCAGCCAGGCTGACATCAGCGACTGCGAAATCATCGGCAGCGTGACGAGGTAGAACACCTGCCAGGGTCTGGCGCCAAGGTCCATCGCTGCTTCTTCGAGCTGCGGATTCATGTCGCGCAGTCGAGACTGGATCACGACGGTGGCGTACGCCATGCCGGTCAGCGCGTGGGCGATCCAGATGGTGAAGACGCCGCGCTCGGGAAAGCCCCAGGCGCGCTCGATTGCCACCAGCATCAGCAGCAGCGAGATGCCGACGATTACGTCCGGCATCACCAGCGGCGCGTTGACCATGCCGGAAAACATGGTGCGGCCGAAGAAGCGCTTGTACTTGACCAGCGCGAACGCCGACATCATGCCTAGCACCATGGAGGCGGTGGCGCTGAAGAACGCGATCCGCAGCGACAGGCGTAGCGCCGACAGCAGGTCGTCGTCGGAGGCCAGGCGCACATACCAGTTGAAGGTGAAACCGCGCCACACATTGGGAATGGGTGAATCGTTGAACGAATACAGCACCAGCGTCACGATGGGCAGGTACAGGAAAACGAATCCGGTGGTCAGCCAGCCGCGGCCGAAGATGCGCGTCATCGCGAGCCCTCCTGCGCTTCGGCCTCGTACTTGTTGAAGATCGCGAGAGGCACGATGATCAGCAACACCATCACGACCGCTACCGTCGACGCGATGGGCCAGTCGTTGTTGCTGAAGAACTCGTCCCACATCACGCGGCCGATCATCAGCGTCTCGGGGCCGCCCAGCAGCTCGGGAATGACGTATTCGCCAATGCAGGGAATGAACACCAGCATCGAGCCGGCGATGATGCCGGCCTTGGACAAGGGCACCGTGATCGTCCAGAAGGCGGTCCATGGGTTGGCGCCCAGATCGGCGGCAGCTTCGAGCAGGCGCAGGTCCATCTTGGACAGGTTGGCGTACAGCGGCAGGATCATGAACGGCAGGTAGGTGTAGACCATGCCGACCGACAGCGAGAACGAGGTGTTCATCAGCTGCCCAGGCGCCGAGATCATGCCGCAGTAGGCGAGCAGGTGATCCAGGCGCAGCAGCACGATCAGGTTGTAGACCCAGCCGTGTTCGGAGAGCAGGCCCTTCCACGCATAAACGCGCAGCAAGAAGGACGTCCAGAAGGGCAACATCACGAGCATCAGCAGTACCGGCTGCAGACGCTTTTCGGCGCGCGCCATGAAATACGCGAAGGGGTAGCCGATGGCCAGGCAGATTACCGTGGTGATCGCGGCGTAACGCATGCTGGAGAGAAAAGTCTTGAAGTAGAGGTCGTCCTGAACGATGACGACGTAGTTGCTGAACTTCA
>Ga0137403_10005874_pt1 | contig 14141 bp, 8 predicted proteins | sample CZOMad2_1_16fung_FD_122057 | JGI IMG/M metagenome (GOLD analysis project Ga0137403, IMG submission 122057) | Vadose zone soil fungal communities from Angelo Coast Range Reserve, California, USA - CZOMad2_1_16fungal (Hybrid Assembly) | ecosystem: Environmental > Terrestrial > Soil > Vadose zone... | reverse complement strand
AATGTCCTGCATGAGGGTTCTTGCGTGAAGCCCAAGAGAAAATTCACCGTGCGGATCGAGCAGGACGAAGAAGGTTATTACGTTGCTGCTGTTCCCGCCCTTCGCGGTTGTCACACCCAGGCTAAGACACACGACACCCTAATGAAACGTGTGCGTGAGGTCATTGAACTTTGCTTGGAAGACAATAACAATCACGTTGGTCCGCTTGAGCTTGTCGGAATTCAGCAAATCTCCGTATGACGCGTCTTCCCCGCGCCAAGGGAAGAGAGATTGTCCGCGCCCTCCAAAACGCCGGCTTCGCGGTTGATCGGACGCGCGGCAGTCTTGTTTTTCTCAAGCACCCGGACGGCAGAGCGACTGCTGTCCCCGTCCACTCAGGCGAAACGCTGGGTCCCGGCTTGTAGCGTGCCATCCTGCGGGACGTCGAAATGTCAGTAGACGAACTGATCGAACTCCTCTAGCCAAGGGAGTGCTCTGTCCTTGGTTTTCAAAGGGTGGGGCGCCCACGCCTTCGCTTCTTGAAATGGTCTAGCCGCTAACACTTCCCCATCTTCTTTCCCTGTCCTAATTCATCCAGGATTCCAGCTTTCCCAACCCGGACTGACCGGTTTCGGCGCTCGACACACCGTAACCCTCGCTGGTCAACAGCAGCTCCAGCCCTTCGCGAATTTCAGATTCATCGTCAACGACGAGAATCGCACCTTTAGACATGTACCGGCTTCCTCACCGCGGGGAACTCGACGTGAAACGACGTCCCTTTACCCGGTGCCGAACGCACATCCACTTTTCCCGCGTGTTCCTTGATAATTCCGTAGCTGACCGAAAGGCCCAAGCCGGTTCCCCGGCCGACCGACTTGGTGGTAAAAAACGGATCGAAAATCCGATGAATGTGCTCGCGCGGAATTCCTGCTCCGGTGTCCACGATTTCGATTTCCACGCTGCCGTTATGAGCGGCGGTTCGCACTCCCAGTATTCCGCCGGACGGCATGGCGTCTCGCGCGTTCAGAAAGAGATTCAGAAATACCTGCTGCAGTTTGTTCGCCGAGCCGCGCACCGCCGGCAATCCCTCGCCAAGATTCTTTACCACCTGAATCTGCGACGTCTTGAGCGGATGCGAAACCAGCGAGAGGGTCTCTTCCACCACATGATTCAGATCGACGTTGGCGATCTCCGCCGCGCCGGTGCGCGAAAAGTTCAATAGATTGTTTACGATTTCGCTGGCGCGGAAAGTCTGCTTCACGATCTTTTCGATGATCGAATGCCGCGGATCGTTTTCCGGCATCTGCTTGGCCAGCATTTGAATATAATTCGAAATCACCGCCAGTGGCGTATTCACTTCATGCGCCACTCCCGCGGCCAGCAATCCCAGCGAGGTCAGTTTCTCGGTCTGCGACATCTGTTCTTCCATGTGTTCCCGCTGGGTGACATCGTCAAACAGCAGCAACCGCCCGATTCGCTCTCCAGACTTGCTCACCAGCGGGGTAATCGAAACGTTCAGCGTCAGCGACTTCCCGTGATGTTGCAGTCTCTGTTTATAGATGCCGGTAATCTGCTCGCCGTCGCCGCGCGAAGCAATTTCCGCGGCCAGTTCGACCGGCAACAGCGCATCCAGCTTGGCGCCAACCGCTTCTTGCCGCGACACCCCGAACAACTGCTCCATTCGAGTGTTCCAGCTCTCCACCAATCCGCTCAGGTCAACCGCCAGCACTCCGACGTTCAACGACTCGACAATATTCTCGCTGAAATCCTTCAGCCGAACGATCTCCAGCGCCTTTTGCTCCAGCGAGGTATACAACTGCGCGTTGTCCAACGCTACCGCCACGTATCCCGCAATGGTCTCCACCAGTTCCACGTCGTCGCTGGACAGAAAATCGCCGTCAACCGTTTTGCCGAGACCGAGCACCGCAACACAATGCTCGCGAATCCGGCAGGGCACATAGTAGTTCAAATCCAATTGCTGCAACGAGTTCTGCACCGACGGACTGACGTCCTGTACCGCGCGAGGCGATTCGAAAAAAACCGCCCCACGCGCCATCTCGGGCCGGGCCGGATCGAGGAAGCTAAGATCCAGCGGTCCGTTGACGCGCACGCCCATCGAACGCGCCAAGCGCAATTTTCCAGGCGTTTCCGTGTCCTCAACGAAAATCCCCAAACGATCCACTAACAAGGTCTGAGAAACGCGATCCATAACCGAACTGAGCATCGGGTCCAGCCGAACTTCATTGGTCAAGGTCTTGCCAAATTCGATCAACGTTCTGCGATAGTCCAGGCGGTCACGGTAGAAGAAATGATCCAGGCGGCCTTGTATCCACACCCGGATGGGCTGAAAAAGAAATGAGGCGATCGTGATCGCGAGCACCGCCACGAAGCGGTCGCCCGTATTGGTGTGAAACACACCTCCGCTTAAGCCCACCAGCGCAAAGCAAACTGCCGCTACAGCCGCGGTCGCCGCCGTGTGCGCCAATCCGCGCTTGAAGATGATGTCCACATCCATCAGGCGATAGCGAATGATGGCGTAACCGAAACAGAGCGGGACCAGCACAATGCTCAGCGACGAGAACATCATCCACGGTTTCTGTATGGGATTCACGATGTACGGAAACACATAAAAAATCGCGAACGGCAAACTTCCGACAAGCGTTCCGCCGGAAAGCCATTTCAACTGCTGGCGCAAAACTCCAGATGGCGAACTCCGGAAGCTGTAATAGAAAACCAGTCCCGCGAGGATGAAGCAAGCCGCCAGATAGCTCAGTTCAAGCTTGTCGAGAAAAATTCTCGGACCCAACCACGGTAGAAAGCCCAGCGTGTTGAACGCTACATTCAGATGCAGCAATAGCAGCAGCAGCGGCGGTCCGTAAACGATGGCCAGCCTTGCGAAGAGTTTGCGAGCAGCTTCGGTTCGCTCCGGAAACACTAACGCGAAATGCAGCAACAGCGCTGGAGCCAGCAGCCGTGCCACCACGCTCGCCCAATACACTTCATAGTCGAAGGTATCCAGTTTTCCGCTGTAATGAAACGTATAGAGGACGAAGGAAACCAGGCAAAAAACGTAAAAATGAACGGCGCGCGGCGCATTCCATCTGCGCACGAAAATAAATATCCCGATAAAAAGGTAAATGAGCCCAACGACGCGCAGATAGTTTTCTGCGCTAACCGGTTTTTCGGCGGGCGCAATTACGACCGGCGTTTCGAACGAATCGCCGGCCCGCTCGACCTTGTACCGCAGTTGGCTCCACAGTCCGGCGCGCCATACTCGCTTGGTCACATCGAGCGCTCTGGTGACCGGTTGCCCGCCAATTTCAAGCAGTAAGTCGCCCTGCCGAATGCCGGCTCGAGCGGTCGGCCCATTGGTACTAACCCTCCAGGCTTCTACTCCGCGATCAGTATCGCGCCAGACGGCGGCATCATCCGGGGACTCAAAGCGAGCGCGCTGATCAAAATTCAAAATGGCGAAGATCACCGCCGCCAGCGTAGCTAGCGCCAGGACCACCGCTCCCAGACTGACCCGAAAACTCTGCTTCATTACTGGCATCCTTACCGGGTACACCAACGCACTGATATTCTACGGTGCAACTGCCCTTCCACTCTTTGGAAGATTACCCGTAGATTAACTAGCTATTTTTCTTTAACTTACAGCATCCTTCGAGGAAACTGGCTGCGGAATCCCATTTTCTGGAAGGCTTTCTACAACTTTCGAGACCATCTTAGAACTGCAAACTTAGCCCACCCCGAAACGTTCGGAACGCCGGCACCAGCGCGACCTGGCCTTCTCTGGTGTTCACGGTCACATACCCTTGCGCGAGAAGGTTGTCGCAATCTGCAATCGCTTCCCACCGGCCGGGCCCAAATTTCGGTAGTTGCTGCCGGACGGACACATGCAGATAGGGATCCATCTGGTAGAGTGATTCGCCATAGCTGTCTACGCGGGAAACCGCCGGACCACTAATCCATTTATAACCGCCAGTAACGCGCCCTTTGGTCCGGGGAAGCTTCGCTGACACATTGACGCCGATACTCTGGCGCGGAGCCATCCGCAAAGAATCTCTGAGCACTGCGCCATCGTGAGATGCGTCGGGCGCAAGGGCTCCGGCCATCGCATATAGCGCCGTTACTTCGACGTCATCACTCAGCTTTTCGCGATAGGCTAAGCGGCCGCCCCAACTGCTTGCGGAACCTCCGTCATAGGCAAACGCGTTTGAAAAGACATCTTCAAAATACTGTTGCGCTGGCAGATCGCTGCCGCGGCCAAACACTGCCAGGTGATGGCTATCATCATGAAATCCCGCAATTTGGAGCTTGCCGGTCTCCCCGACTCGCCGCTCCACCGAAATCTCCTCGTGCCAGCCCCCTTGGATGACCGGGCGGCCATCTCTCCACATCAGTGTCGGGAAAGCGTCGAGTTCATCAAGCGCGCTTGCAAGCGTGGATTGCAGATCTTGTCCGTTTGTTTCGAGACCGTTGGGAGCGCTCGGTTGCGCTGCAACCACCAAATCGCCTCGCCAGGCTGTTCCCAATTTCGTTTCCAGGCTCAAACGCGGACGCACCGAGGAAACCGACCTGCCTAATCCGACCAGAAGGTATTCGCCGCCGTAACGCAATAAAACGCGATCGCCGAGAGTAACGGAGCCACCCTGGTCAATTCTCATGCCGCGAAACGTAATCCCAGTATCGCCCAAGCGTGCTTCGCGCAGAACGATTGCAGTATGCGGTCCCGAACCGATGACGCCCGTTGGCAACCACACCGTTGCGACTCCGCCTGCGGCAGAATCCTGATAACTCATCTGCCCAGCAACCAGCAAACTGCCCGCTCCGGGCAGCTTCTGATCATAGGCAAACGCCGTGCCGGGAGCCGACGCTACGTTCGATACCGAGCCTGGACGTCTGGCGCCGTCGGTAAATTCCAGCAGAATTTTCGGTGCCGGACCACCGTTGCCTTCATTCGCCGTCAAACTGGCATTCTCATCCCACTGCAATACCGGCCGCGTCCCCGCTGCTGAGCGCAACACCCATTTCCAATCATCAAGCTCTGGCTTTGAGGAATTCGGTTGCTGGCGCAATTGCTCGAGCGAAGCGAACATCGATTCCATCTCAATCCGCACCATGGTTGTCAGGTTTGGATTTATGCGCACATGTTGCTGCAGCGTGGGAAGGAAACCGGCGAGGGTGACTCGGATGGTGTACAGCCCAGGGGAAAGTTTTTCACCGCGAAAAATGCCCAACGTGTTCGTTAGGTAATCGAGCGAAGACGTGCTACCCGGCGCTTCGGCAAAAACTTCAACGCTAGCGCCCATTTGCGGAGTGCCGGAAAGATCACGCACAACGCCTGCGAGTTTACCGGAGACGAGCTTGCCCTGTGCCGTCGCCGCGCACGTCTCCATCGACGCGCTTGCCGCGATGATTACCAGGATCCCCAGGAGCTGAAGTCGTCCGCGTTGCACGACGTTTACCTCCCTGGTGCTGCGTTCGCTGCCGTCTTCGTTGGTATAACGATTGGCGGCTTAATCGTAAATTCCGCACTACGTGAAATAGTCTGGTTTGTAAGTGCGTCCGTAGCACTCACTTCCAGCGTGTACTTTCCCGGTGCCAGCGTCGCCAGCGGCAGCAAACGCTCAATTGTCACCTGATCGCCGGTCTGCTTCATGTCCCCGCCGGTCTCTTTAAACTGCATGATTTGCTGATCGCCTTTTTTCACCGTGTATTTGAAAGAGGAATCTGAGTGGTGCGTCTTCTCGTCCGGCTTCAGGTTGTACACCTGCATGTAAATTCCGAGCCTGTCCGCGGTGGTGAAATCGCCTTCCATCCGTGGTCGCACTTTTGACGAGCCCAACACAAACTGCCCAGCTCCGATCTGTTTGGCGGGAACGTGTTCAATTTGGTCCGCGAGAATCAGCGAACTGGCTTGCAATTTTTCGTCTTCATAACGGGGCACCTGCAGCCGCGAATTGACCACTCCCACGTTACCGCTATGCACATCTTTGATCACCAGATCGAGACGGTAGAGTCCAGGACGCAGCGGAATCGCCTTCTGATAAATCGACTGCAACTTTACCGACTGCTGAAACAAAGAGTCGGGGAAGTCGCGGCTGATTGGTTCTTCGAAGGTCTGCACTACGCGGCCGGTCAAAGTGCTTACACGTCCGAAAACATTCATCGTCGCGGAGTGCACTCCGTCCTTAGATTGAAACGACAACTGGCCGTTCGGCACCTGAATGGTTACCGGGACCAATACGGTGTCATTCGTCACCTTGAGAAAATCCGTGCGCCATGCGAAGTGCAACTGGTCGCGCACAATTCGCGAAGTCACTAACGCTTCCAGATCCTTGAATTTTACCGCCGGGGCTTGCTGGACTTTTGCGAACTGCTCCAAGCGATTAAACTCATTCATGCTCGCCGGCTGTCCGCCCATGGATGTCGGCAGATTCGTGCCGTCCGCGCGCGTGAAACGGTCCGCCTTGGAAGCCATTCCCATCGATTCCATCAAGCTCAAGCCCGCTCCCGGCACGTGTGTCAGCGCGTCTTTTTCCGAAGGATCCATCGTCATGTGATATTCCCCGGAGCCGGTCGGATCCACGAATTCAATGATTACGTTTTCTCCGATGCCTTCCAGATAGCGGTAGCGCCACGTCTCCCACGGATAAGTGGTGGTCGAACCGCCGCCCTCGTCCATCGGACGATCGTAGGTTCCACCCGTCGGATGGGAATCGATTTCGTCCGCTGGCCCCCAAATGATGTAGGTACGCCCGCGATCTGTCCTCCATCCAGGAATACCCGAAGCGTAGTGTTCATTCGCATAAGCGATGCGGCGATAGTGTTCTTCCTTAAAATCGTTTTCCGGCAGGTCAGGATTGCTGCTGCGGCGCAGCCAGAATTGTTCAATGAATTGCTCGCGTTCTTCGCTGGTGCTCAATTGCAAGAATGCCGTGCGTTCTTCTGGCGAAATGATGTAGATGACATCTTCGCTGAGCCACTGCTTGTACTGGGCGTCCAGCTCTTTCAAAGCCCTGCCCATCTTTTTTTTCTGTTCTTTGGTTAACTTCTGAGGCGTGCTTGCAGCGGCGGGATCCGGAGTTTGCGCTTGCTGCGCCATCATCGGGGAGACGGCTATCAAAATCGAAAATACCGAAGCGAACAAGCTTCGAATTACCCTGACCATGTGGACACCTCAACCGCTGGAACGTACGGATTCTAACGCCCGGACAAGTGCTGCGTCAAATGGCGAATGTCCTGCATTTTGAGACACTTGCCCCGATTCGGTTTAGATTAGGCCGCTCTCAAATAGGTTGCCTCCACCGCCAAGACCTGTCCTTCCGTACAGGTTTTCCCGGAATTGCGTTTGCTGCGGTTATTTCCGAGCGCCGGCGAGTTCCAAAATGGTGCGCTTCCCAGTTGCATGCTCGGCGTAATTGAGCCCGCGATGATGAGTATCTAATTTCGGTTTTGAAGTTGCGAGTTGAATTTACAGAAGTACTTGTGACGATGTCGTTGCTATCTACTGCGGCCGCTGGGGAGTCCGCTCTGAGTCCACCAAGGTATCAAAAATGGCAAGCACATGGCGGCGGTACGCCACCACACGGGATAAAATATCGCGCAGCTCCGGCTCGCGTTCGGCTTCGCGATGCCATTTTGCCAACACTGTCGGCGGCACTTCGATATCCTGTCGCAGCTTATCCGCGGAGTGCCCGCGTAAAAATAGGCCGTAGAAAAAAGCCGCCTCGCGCTGCGGAAATTCAAATTCCGTCAGCGTCTCTACGGGCACGAATTGAACTGAGGCCGCCATAGCGAAAACGCAGTTTACCGAAAACCCTCTCCACGTCAAGTAGTACGCTGGTATTTCCGTCGCGATTCCGTTAACGCTTTCTCCCAGGGCACGTCTATCAGCAACAAACTGCAGCTACTTCCCGGTGCACTGTTTTCCTTTCAGCGATTTGGAGCAACGCGACAGTTGCTACCCGAGTCTAACCGGCATAGGATGCTGACAGCCATGCCATCGTTACACAATTCGGAAAATGGCTCGCCTCTGAAGCGGCTTTTGCGCTTCGGCCTGCTCCGTGGCATGCGCTCCGTCGAAATCGACCCGGAACAGTTTCGCGATTATCTCGCGCGCAAACATCGCCTGCACGTTTCCGATTTTCGCAACATGTATCAGGTGCCCATCGCACGTCTCGACGCCATTGCCAAAATCATGATCCGCGACGCACAGCGCCTCGCGCTCGCCGAAGGCGCAGGCTTCGGCCTCGGCGGCATGATTACCCTGGTCCCCGATGCTGGACTTCTCACCATCATCACGCTGCGCCTGATCCAGCGGCTCTGTCTGCTCTATGGATTCGAAGCCACAGGACCCGATGAAAAACGCCAGCTGTGGCTGGCCGCCGCCACGGCCACCGGCATTGATTTCGGCAAGGATCTGGCTGAAAAACAAATGATCGAAAAACTCGCTCCTCGTATCGCTGAGCGTCTCGCTTTGAAGTTCGGCGAGGAAGCCGCCGAAAAATGGGTGGGCCGCCTGATACCCCTTGCCAGCTCAGTGGTCGGCGGTGCGCTTAATTTTTCCTTCGTTCGCACCTGGGGCCGCCGCGTCCAACGCAATCTTCGCGCCCGCCACCTCGCCGAGCACCCTCTCAACGTCTATACCGATGCACCCAAAGTAGTCGTCCGCTTCCCCGCCATCGCGCAATGATCAGCTAGCTTACTGGCTGGCATCGCCCGACTTTCGTGGCCCCAAAGCTTTCCAAGAAGGTCGCTGTGACGCGCGCCGGGTGTACTATGATGCCATTCTAGTAATGCAAAGCTGAGGGACCGTTGCAGGGTTCCATTTCTCTATGATTGGCCGAAGAATCTCGCATTATTTAATCCTGGAACAGATTGGCGCTGGCGGCATGGGCGTGGTTTATCGGGCTCATGACGAAAGGCTCGACCGCGATGTAGCCTTGAAGGTTCTATCTCCCGACCTGGCCGGCGACCAGGAGTTCCTCGCTCGTTTCCGCCGCGAAGCACGCATCCTCTCCAAACTCAATCATCCGAATATCGCCACGGTTCATGACTTCGATACTGAAGACGGAACCAGCTTCCTGGTGATGGAGTTTGTCCAGGGCACAAGTCTGCTGGACAAAATCAGGAACGGCCCGCTTTCGGAGAAGGAACTGATCCGTCTCGCTCTACAGTTGCTGGACGGCCTTTGTGCTGCGCACGTCGAAAGCATCATTCACCGCGATTTGAAACCCGGCAATCTTCGCGAAACTCTCGACGGCAGATTAAAGATTCTGGATTTCGGGCTCGCGCGAACTCTAGATTCCGGGTTAGAGGCCACTACGAGCGTCGCGACGACGTCGGGCCTGGTGGGCACACTGCCGTACATGGCGCCCGAACAGCTGCGCGGTGAAAACGCGGATGCTCGCACCGATATCTACTCAGTTGGAGTCGTGCTGTATGAACTCGCCACTGGCTCACGCCCTTTTACGGAAACGTTTGGTCCCCGGCTTATCGATTGCATCCTGCATCAGAATCCCCCCTCGGCGCGGGAATTGAATCCGCAAGTCGGTCCGGAAATCGAGTTGCTGATTCGCCGAGCATTGGAGAAGGAACCTGACCGCCGCTATGGCTCGGCCGCGGAGATGCGACGCGCGTTGCAACGCACCGAAGAGAATAGTCCCGCCTCCAGCACTCACCTTGATGTCGATGTTCCATCGCACGCACCTCCGATGGAGATTGCGCACGTCCTTTTTACGGACATCGTTGGTTATTCCAAGTTAGCGATGGACGATCAGCAGCGGTACCTCCGCCAGCTGCAAAAGCTGGTTCGCTCGACTAGTGAATTTGAGCGCGCAAAGTCAAATGATCAGTTGATTTCGCTTCCTACCGGCGATGGCATGGCTCTGGTTTTTTTTGGCGAGCCGGAGGCGCCGGTCCGATGCGCGTTGGAGCTCAGCAAGAGCCTGCGCGCCAATCCGGAAATAAAGTTGCGCATGGGCGTCAACAGCGGACCGATCTACCGCGTCGCGGACATCAATGCCAACCGCAACGTCGCTGGCGGCGGCATCAACATCGCGCAACGTGTGATGGACTGCGGCGATGCGGGTCACATTCTGATTTCCAAGTCGGTTGCCGACGTCTTGGGCCAGCTCAGTTCGTGGCGTGGCCACTTGCACGACCTGGGGGAAATGGAAGTCAAGCACGGCGTGCGCGTGCATGTTTTCAATCTGCTTACCGAAGTGGCGGGAAATTCTGCGATACCAGAAAAGTTAAAAGCGCAGACAGGGAAACAACAAAAGACCATTGTCCTGCCACAGAAAAAGACCTGGATTGCCATGGCCGTTCTCCTCACCGTGTTCGTAGCTGCAGCGGCTTGGACCTTCGGTGGGCGCCTGCTTGGCAAAAAGAATTTCCGCCCCACCATTGCGGTGCTGGGATTTAAGAATCAAACCGCCACTCCAGAGACGGACTGGGTGTCCACTTCTCTCAGTGACATGTTGGCCTCGGAGTTGGCGGCAGGCGACTTCGTTGTTCCGACTCCCGGAGAGTCTGTGGCGCGAATGAAGATCGACCTTGCCCTTCCAAACGAAGCGAGCTATGCCCTGGGCACCATTCAAAAGGTGCACCGCTCGTTGAACTGCGATTACGTTGTGTACGGCGCATTTTTTGATCCTGGGAAATCGGCAGGAGGACGGGTTCAGCTGAACCTGCAGCTACGGCGTGCCAAGAGCGGCGAGGTGCTTGCCCAGATTTCCGAAACCGGAACGGAACTTGCTCTCCCTGAACTCGCCGCGCGCGTGGGAGCCACCTTGCGCGCAAAACTTGGCCTGCCCGGAATTAGCCTGTCGCAATCCACGGAATTGCAGGCTGCGGTGCCTTCCACACCCGAAGCCACACGCCTGTATTTCGAAGGGTTAGGGCAACTGAGGAGTTTCGATCTGCTGGGAGCGCGACAATCCCTGACCAAGGCGACGGCCACGGATCCGAATTTTTCACTCGCACACGCGTATCTGGCCGAAGCATGGCAAGGCCTGGGTTACGACCAAAAAGCAAAACAGGAAGCGAAGACGGCATTCGACCTCTCGACGCGTCTTGGCAGAGAGGACAAAATACTTGTCGAAGCGCGATTCCGGCAAATTTCATCCGATTGGGACCAAGCCAGCGATCTCTACCGTTCGCTCTGGACGCTGTACCCGGAAAATCCCGAATACGCGATCCGCGCATCGGAAGTACAAATCCGCGCCGGCAAAGCCAAAGACGCTCTGAAGACGATCGAAATCCTTCGCAAACAGCCCGAACCCATCAACAAGGATCCGCGTCTGGACCTCAAGGAAGCTGAAGCCGCCGCGGCGCTGTCCGATTCGCCGGCGGAAAAACAAGCCGCGATGCGCGCTGCGGACGGCGCGAAAGCCAGCGGATCACGTCTACTGGAGGCCGAGGCACTCTGGAGAGCTTGTGCCGCAATGGCTTCCCTGGGCGATGCGCCTGGTGCTCAGGCGACGTGTCAGCAATCGATCGGACTCGCCAGACCCGTGGGCGATCTGTTGCTGGTCGCACGCGATTTCACCGTCCTTGGGCAGATTGCCGAAGCCCAGGGCGATCCTAAGCAGGGACTTGCGCAGCACCGGCAGGCCCTGGAATTCGCGCGCAAGATCGGATCACGCCGCGATGTCACCGGCGCGCTCATCAATATCGGCAATAACTTGGCCAATCAAGGCGACCTGGTTGCAGCTCAGAAAAGCTACGAGGATGCTCTCGCCGTGGCCCAAGAAATCAATGACCAGGGTCAGATCATCGCTGTCCTGAACAATTTGGCCGCCATCAGCCAGACGCTGGGGAAGTTCCCCGTTGCTCTTCGCCTTTATCAGCAATCTCTCCAGGAAGCGCAAGCGGTGCGGGACAAGGGCGGCGTTGCCCGAGCGCAGAACAATATCGGGATGATCTATTCCCTGCAGGGCAACTTCCCCTCGGCGATCGAGAATATCCAACAGGCCATGAAGGGAGCTGAGGAAACGGGCAACAAGAGCGATCAGGCGCAATCCTTTTATGCTCTGGGCGACACCAAGCTCGAACAAGGCGACCTCCCGGCTGCCGAGGAGAATTATCAGGCCGGGCTGAAAATCGCCACCCTGATCGGCGAAAAAACCACGATCGCTCTGGGACAGCTTTCCCTCAGCGATCTCAGGCTCCAAGCAGGAAGAGCCGCGGAGGCTGAGGTACTGGCCCGCCAGGCTGCCACCGAATTTCATGCCGAGGGGATGAAAGACCAGGAGAGCGCGGCGCGGAACTTTGTCGCAGCTGCCTTAATTAACCTGGACCGTCAGCAGGACGCTGCGAAGGAAATGGACCTCATCGCGCGATTATCCCCGTCCCCGGAAGATCCCACAGTAAGACTCGCCGTGGCCATCACTTCGGGACGTCTCCAAATACGCGCCGGAAAGGGCGCTGCGGGCAAGAAAGGGCTGGATGCTGTTGCCACCGAGGCGAAAAGACTGGGAATTCCCGGACTCCAGTTTGAAGCTCGGCTCGCACAGGGAGAGAGCGCGCTGTTCGGCGGGGAGCGCAAAACCGCCCTCTCCTCCCTTTCCATTCTGGAAGGCGACGCCGCGAAGAAAGGATTCAAGCAGTTCGAAGCGAGAGCCAAAGAGGTCAGGCAGCAGTTTCAAATGCGTGTATCAGGAGAGATTTGAGTACCACCCATCTCTTCTTCGAGTGAAAAAGGGCCAAATTCCAGCTGTGATCGATGCCAACCAATGCGGACGAAGGTTGGTAGTGTACGTACTGATCGTAATTCGGGTTTAGCTCCTAGTCCTACCCGCCATTTGTAACTTGACTCTCTCGGCGTATTAGCACTAAAGTGCGAAAACTTTCCTGAGGTGGAGAACACATGAAAAGGTGGACGACCGCAATTCTTGCGCTGATGGTCGTGGTGTTGTTGAGTGCCTCATTTTCGACGGCAACCTCGATTCCGATCAGGACCAGGTCGGAATACGGGATATCCGGGTTCAGTCTCGAGAGTGGTGCCTCCGGTTCCCAGACCGACATCGATGGCATTCAGGAATTTCTGGCCTGCGCAAGTAGCTCCGGTAGCTGTAGCGACCCGAGCAACTTCACATTACTTGTCATTTCGATTCCCAATCTTACGCCTGGCACCGCGATTACTTTCCTGGGCCCTTCCAGCAGTCCTTCGCTTTATTGCGACGGCACCTTATTTCTCAATCCCTGCGCGGACCCCTTCTCGGCCACTGCAGACCAGCAGACGTGTCTGGATTCCCTGAATGCCACCAGTATCTCGGGCGGGTTTCGGATCACGTCAGCTTCATGTCCGCTCTCAACAACCATCGGCAGCAATTCCATGACCCTTATCTTCGGCGACCCACTCGGCTCTCAAGCCGCGCAGTTCGCTACCTCGGTTACCGTTGCACCCCCTACAGCGGCGCCTGAACCTGGAACACTCGCGTTGATGGGAACGGGACTTCTCGCACTCCTGTGGAGGAAGCGCTCGCGCCCATAGGATTTCAATGCGGCTGCTCATGCCGGGACTTGGGCCCCCTTGCTTTGCAACCGAGAGCGCGGGTCTTTTCCACTCTCTTCAATCGAACTGCTTACGTTAAAAGTAATATACTTTATCGGCGATTGGATGAAGTTGCGCCAAAATGGGTATCAGAAATTGCAGTCCGGGCGGCTGGACGGCAGACGCCTGGTGCGGCAAGCTGAGCGCTTGGCTGCGTCCCGCGGATCAGCTTGGCTGTAGGTGATCGCTAATCCAAGAGCCCGGGCTTCTACCAGGCCTGCGCCTTTGAGCAACTCGGCGAAGAACAGACACCTTTTGGATCGGGCCTAACCATGCGCAAGCGCGTCTCTGCTAAGTCAGCCAAAATGCCGTCGCCCTGCAGCTAGTTAGTTTGTGCTTGCGTCGCCACCTTCCGCTTAGGCAGAGTTAGCTGCAATGGATATTCCGTCAACAAGTCCACCTATCCGCATCCTCATCGTTGTTTTCTCGTGCGCTATCGCCATTTTTTTAGGCTACTTCGGTGTTCGCAACGCCGTTGCCACTTACTATCTGTATCTCGATACGCGCGTCGGATACCAACGCGCCGTGACTTTGGAACCTGGCAATGCGCGTAACTGGTTTCTTCTCGGACGCTCTTATCTCTACGATTTCGAGCAGC
>Ga0137403_10005873_pt1 | contig 14142 bp, 11 predicted proteins | sample CZOMad2_1_16fung_FD_122057 | JGI IMG/M metagenome (GOLD analysis project Ga0137403, IMG submission 122057) | Vadose zone soil fungal communities from Angelo Coast Range Reserve, California, USA - CZOMad2_1_16fungal (Hybrid Assembly) | ecosystem: Environmental > Terrestrial > Soil > Vadose zone... | reverse complement strand
CGCTCTGAAGTTCCTTCCCGACCGAGCCGGGCATGACGCGGGTCTACTCGAGCGCTTTCGCAATGAAGTTCGCACCGCCCGGCGAATTTCCCATCCCAACGTTTGTCGCGTATACGACGTGGGAGAAGTCGACGGCCACACCTTCTTCACCATGGAATACATCGACGGAGAGGACTTGGCATCGCTACTCCGCCGGATCGGACGACTTCCGCAAGATAAGGCCCTCGATATCGCACGTCAGCTCTGCGCTGGATTGTCCGCCGCTCACGTGAAGGGTGTGCTTCACCGCGACATGAAGCCAGCGAACATCATGCTCGATGGCCGCGGACAGGTTGTTATCACCGACTTCGGGCTGGCAGGAGTTGCCGGGCAGATTCACGGCGCTGAGGTGCGCAGCGGCACTCCCGCGTATATGGCTCCGGAGCAGCTCGCGGGCGAAGAAGTTACCGTACGTAGCGACATTTATTCGCTGGGCGTGGTCTTGTACGAGGTATTCACGGGGAAGCGCGCTTTCGCGGAAACAACGGCGAAGGCGTTTCGGAGCGGGCGGGAGGAAACTGTCAGCCGGCCGTCGTCAGTGATGCGGGATATTGATCCGGCCGTAGAACGTGTAATCCTGCGCTGCCTGGAAACGGAGCCTTCATCCCGCCCCGCCAACGTGCTCAGTGTGGCAGCGGCCCTGCCCGGCGGAGACCCGCTGGCAGCAGCTCTGGCGGCGGGGGAAACGCCTTCGCCCCAACTGGTGGCTGCATCGGGGGAAACTGCTGGTCTTCGTCCACGGGTCGCTCTGGTCTGCTTGGCGGCGGCGCTGATTGGCTTGACCTGCGCCATCTCTTTAGCCATTCACTACAGCGCGCTGGAGAAGATGGGGCTCGAACTGACCCCGGAAGTCCTCACGCAAAAGGCTCGCGAGATCATCGCACGCCTGGGATACGAGAAGCGTCCCATGGACAGCGCTTACGGCATCTACAACAACGGGGATGTCATTGACAACATCGAGAAGAACGATAAGCCGCGTCCGAACTGGAACCAGGTTCTGAGCGGACGACCCTCTCTGCTGCAGTACTGGTACCGGCAGAGCCCCCGCTACATGGTGCCGACTGAGTTTCACGATCTCATGCTGACCCCCGGCATCATGCAAAGCTACGACCCGCCCGAGATTGTTTCAGGCATGGTGCATGTGGAACTCGATCCTCAGGGCCGGTTGATCCACTTCCAGGCGATTGCGCCGGAAGTGGAGAGTTCTGCCGCCGCAACTTCGGTGCCCTTGGATTGGAGCGCGCTGTTCACTGCCGCTGGGCTCGAGCAGTCGCAGTTTCAATCGGCCCAGCCAGTCTGGACCACTTTGTCGGGAGGCGACACGAGGGTAGCCTGGACAGGCAATTGGCCGGGAACGACAAGGCCGCTACGCATCGAAGGCGCGTCCTGGCACAGCAAACCAGTTTTCTTCTCGTTGATCGGAGACTGGACAAAACCGCAGCGCGCCAAAGGGGATGAGCGAACTATCGGGGACAAGGTTCGCTCGGTGGCTGGAGTGGTTTTGCTCTTCTCCATGGTGCTGGCCGCCGCTTTCCTCGCCCGCCGCAACTATTTGCAAGGACGCGGTGACCGCAGCGGAGCCGCCCGCCTGGCATTTGTAATGCTCGGTCTCGAGATGGCATTGTGGTTGTGCCGCAGTCACTTCGTGCCTGACCTCGACTCGTTCTTCCTCTTTGTCCTTGCCGTAAGCACCGCCCTTTGCGTCGCCGGGGCGACGTGGCTGTTCTATCTCGCGGTAGAGCCCTGGGTGCGGCGCAAGTGGCCGCAGACCATCATCTCCTGGAGCCGTTTGCTTTCGGGGCAGGTGCGCGATCCGCTGGTGGGCCGGGACATGTTGTTCGGCGTAATCCTGGGCGTGGTCTGGATTCTTGTGATTCAGATCCGTTACATCCCGATGATGCACATGGGCGCTGCACCCGGACTTTATACAACTGAATACCTCATCGGCGGACGTCAAGCCCTGGGTGCATGGCTGTACCAGGTGCCCAGCGCTATTGTCGGTGCGTTGCAGTTCTTCTTCCTGCTTCTGGGCTTGAAGGTGCTTTTGCGCAAGGACTGGATCGCGGCCGTCGCGTTTGTGGCAATCTTCGCCGGGTTAAGCACGGGGGGCCGCTACTTGACGGTCGAGATCCCGACCCATATCTTGATCTACGCCATTGCTGTCCTCATCGTTTATCGCTTTGGGCTAGTGCCGCTAGCGGTCGCGATCTTCACTGTCGATATGCTCGTCAATGTTCCGTTCAGCGCGGACTTCTCGACTTGGTATATGAGCACGTCACTTTTCGCACTGTTGAGCGTGGTGGCACTCGCAGGTTGGGGTTTCTACCACTCCCTTGGCGGCCAGTCGCTTTGGGCCGCAGAAGCGGAGTAGGCCTCTCTCGCCGAGGTAAGGCGGGAAGTTGTGAGGCGACTCGAGCACCTGTAAACTCGCCTCTTGCGCTGAAAGAGCAATGCCTAGCCACGACACACAGGAACAACTTGGCTTTACATTCCGTCCGCCCGAGCGGCGCGTGTGGACCGTGCGTGATCTCGTCGCGGCGGCGCGGGCATCGCTGGAGCAGGAATATCGGGATGCCTGGATCGAGGGCGAGATTTCGAACTTCAAGCCAGCGGAGTCCGGGCACCTGTACTTCACGCTGAAAGACGGCGCGGCGCAACTGAACATTGTGATGTTCCGCTCGCAGGCGCGGTTGCTGCGGTTTCGTCCGCAGGATGGGATGCAGATCATCGCCCGAGGCAAAGTAACGATCTACGAGGGACGCGGGCAACTGCAACTGATCGCCGAGTACCTGGAACCCAAGGGTGCAGGGACGTTGCAGATTGCGTTTGAGCAGCTCAAAGCACGACTGGAAGCCGAAGGACTTTTCCACGCCGAGAAAAAAAAAGCCATTCCTTCGCTTCCGCTTTGCATTGGAATTGTGACTTCGCCGCGGACTGCGGCCCTGCAGGACATTTTGAACATTCTGCGGAGGCGGCATCATTCGGCGAATGTCCTAATTTACCCGGCACAGGTGCAAGGAGAGACTGCGGCGGCGGAAGTTGCGGCGGGAGTACTGCATTTCAACCGGGCACGAAATGTTGACGTGATCGTGATCGCGCGCGGTGGCGGATCCTTTGAGGATTTGGCTTGCTTCAATGACGAACATTTGGCGCGGGCGGTGGCAGCCTCGGAAATCCCAGTGATCTCTGCTGTGGGTCACGAAACAGACTTCACAATTCTTGACTTCGTGGCTGATCTGCGCGCGCCTACGCCCTCGGCGGCGGCGGAACTGGTGATTCGCTCGCGGCAGGAAATCGAAGAGGAGTTGGAGGAGTGGCACCGGCGGTTGGGGAAAGCCGTCCGCTACCAGATCCTGATCCGGCGACAGGCTCTGACGGAACTGGCGCAACATCGCGGCTTCTCGCGCATGATGGACCTGATCCACCGGCGGCAGCAGCGCGTGGACGACGTCGTGAATCGCCTGGCACATGCTCAGCGCGACATTCTGGAGAAACATCGCCGAAGGTTCGAGACCCTGGCCGCGGCTGTGCGGCACTATGACTTGCGCATGCGCCTTGGCTCGATCCACCGCGACCTGGACGCACGGGTTGCGGCGTTGGCGGCGGCCACGCGGTCGCTCAACTTGCAGCGGCGGGGGCGGCTCGAACGCATGATGGAAGCTTTGCAAGCGCTCTCTCCGCTCGCCATCCTGGAACGTGGCTATGCGCTGGTCTTTGACGCCTCGGGAAAGCTCGTCAAGGACGCGCGCGACGCCAGCAAGGGCACCGAGATTACAGCGCGTCTGGCCCGCGGCGAAATCAAAGCCACAGTCACCCGGGCCATCGTGCAAAAGCCTTAGTTTCCGTAGCTTCTCTACGCCCACGATTCCGCCCTCCGTTACAATAAAGAATCCCATGATTCGCTCCATGATCCATTCGGCGAAAGGCGCGCTGTGAGCACGCTGTTGGCGAACTGGCCGCACATGTCGCGGAATTCCGTGATCGACATCCTGCTGGTGGCGGGGTTGATCTACGGAGTTCTCCGCCTGGTGCGCGGGACGCGAGCGGCTCTAATGCTGCTCGGTTTGGCCGGACTCGCGCTGGCCATGGAGTTTGTGCGCATTGGCCAGTTGCCAACAGTGAACTGGGTCATTACCAAGCTGCTGCCCTACGCTGGATTCGCGCTGATCGTGCTTTTTCAAGGCGAGATTCGCCAGGCCCTTGCCCGTTTGGGCGGCATACTCGTGTTTTCCAAGGGCAATTCCGCTGTGGCCGATGCCTACGATGACATTGTTATGGCCGCGCATCAGTTCGCCCGCAACCGGACGGGAGCGCTGATTGTGATTGAGCGCGAGGTGGGGTTGCGAACATTTATTGAGAGCGGAGTCGCCTTGGACGCCCGTCTTTCGTACGACTTATTGGCAACGATCTTCCGCCCGAAAACCCCATTGCATGATGGCGCTGTCATCGTGCAACGCGACCGTATCGCGGCTGCGGCGTGTTTTCTGCCCTTATCCATGGACCCTGTGTTGTCGACGCAATTGGGAACCCGCCACCGGGCTGGCATCGGGATCACGGAAGAAACTGATGCCATCGCCGTGATCGTTTCCGAAGAGACCGGCGGCATCAGTCTGGCGTTGGCGGGTAAGATCGAGCGCGATATCTCCGTGGAAGGGCTGCGGGATCGTTTGAGCCGTCTTTTGCGCACATACGTGGCGCCGGCCGTTCTGCCGACTCCGGTTCCTGATGGAGAGAGTGCGGCCGATCTGGCAGGTACGGATTCGCTTGCTGGCGAGGTACAACGGTGAATTTGCGCGGATGGGTACGGCGCGTCTTCCTGCACAATCTCCCTCTAAAAATCATGTCCGTCATTCTCGCGACCGGGCTGTGGTATGCGGTGTCGCGTGAGCCGGTCTCGGAGGTCGAGGTCAGCGTGCCGGTGGAGTTTCAGAACGTTCCGGAGAACCTGGAACTAGGGTCTGAGCACATTCCACGGGCGGAGATTCGAGTGCGCGGCCCGGCCCGCATCGTCCGGGATCTTAAGACTTCGGATGTACGTGCCGAAATCGATCTGGCGGGCTCTCAGGCGGGCGAGCGCACCTTCGATTTGAGCGGGCGCCATATTCGTACCCCGCGAGAGCTTTCGGTAGTACAGATCGTCCCTTCGCAGCTGCACCTCGACCTCGACATCCGGGAAACGCGGGAGTTAGAAGTTCGCGCGCGTGTGCTGGGAAGTTTCGCGCAAGGCTTGCAGGTGGCGCGCGCTACTGCGGAACCTGCGCGTATTACCGTAACCGGACCGAAGCGGCACGTGGATTCCCTGGAAGAGGCGCTCACCGACCCTGTGGACGCAAGCGGCACCATGCACCGGGGCATCTTCATGACGCATGTGTACCTTTCCGATCCTCTCGTCCAGGTGGTGAACCCCAGGCCCGTGCAGGTCACGGTTATTATGGAGCGGGCGTCGGAAAAGCCCTCCGTTAGTGTCGTACCGGACACAACCCGATGACATCTTCGATGGCACAACAGCAGCGCCAACTTTTTGGAACGGACGGCATTCGCGCTGTTGCCGGAGAATTCCCTCTCACCCGCGAGTCTGTTTTTCTGATCGGTGTGGCCTTGGGCCGCGATCTTCGAAAGAACGGTGCCGCGGGTGAGACCGTGGGCATCGTCATTGGGCAGGACACGCGCGAGTCCAGTTCCTGGATCGCCGACCGGCTTACGCTCGGACTTGCTACGCAGGGTATCGACGTACACAGTGCTGGAATCCTGACGACTCCTGGCGTGGCGTATTTGGCACGCTCGCGTGGCTACTCGGCTGGCATTGTTATCTCTGCGTCGCACAATCCGTGGATGGACAATGGAATCAAAGTTTTCTCGGGCGACGGCTACAAGTTTCCCGATGCGCGTGAACTGGAAGTTGAGAAAGAGATCTTCGCGCTGATTCAGGACAAGCGCCCTGAGCCCGTTGTGGAGCCCGCCCCTGCGCCGAGTCTGCCGGGCGAGGAGTCTTTGCGTCGTGACTACATCGACTGGCTAGCTGCGGGTGTTTCGGCGGACTTAAGCAAGCTCAAGGTTCTGGCCGACTGCGCCAACGGCGCCGCTGCTGCCGAGGCGCCCGAACTGTTTCGCAAGCTGGGCGTCCCAGTAACCATTCTGCACGCTTCGCCGACCGGCAAGAACATTAACGACGGTTGCGGCGCACTGCACGCCGCTAATGTCGCGAAGGCACTGGTCGAACGCAAGGGCGAGAACTTCGATCTCGGGGTGACTTTTGACGGCGACGCTGACCGGGCTTTGTTTTGCGATGCCGAGGGCCGTGGCGTCAATGGCGACGCCGTGTTGTTGCTCGCGGCTCGCGATATGCAGGCTCGCGGGACTCTGGCCAACGCAACGGTCGTAGCCACCACCATGTCGAACATGGGGCTGGAAATCGCCTTGAAGCGCTCCGGCATCCGCATGCTCCGGGCCAACGTTGGCGACAAGTACGTGCTGGAAGACATGCAGAAGACTGGTGCCACTTTGGGCGGAGAACAGTCTGGCCATATTCTTTTCCGCGACGGCGATGCCACTACGGGAGACGGGCTGGCAACCGCGCTTCGTGTGATGGAAGTAATGGTGCGGAGCAGAAAGCCTCTGGCGGATTTGGTTGGAGATTTGAAAGTGTTTCCGCAGGTGATCAAGAACATCCGCGTGCGCGAGAAGACGCCGTTTGTGCAGGTTCCACAGATTCAACGGGCAATCGCGGAAGCGGAGGGCTCGCTCAACGGCAATGGACGTGTGGTTGTTCGCTATTCCGGCACGGAAGCACTGGCGCGCGTGATGGTGGAAGCGGAAAACGAAGACACGATGAAGACGCTGGCGGATTCCATCGCGGGGGCGATTCAGGCGGCGCTAGGCGTGTAGGGATTGTGTGGCGCGGGCGGTCTCGCCCGTGTGGTCTTAAATGCTTGTCCTCTTCACGCAACCGCTGCACGAAAATCTAAACCCCGCGGGCGAGGGCGCCCGCGCCACATGAGCTACATCATTCCAAGTCCCGCCAGTTTTTCCCAACCCCAACTTCCACTAGTAGCGGCACCGAGAGTGGGTGGGCGTTTTCCATTTTCTCGCGAACTAACGTTTTCATGATTTCCAGTTCCGCTTCCGCAACCTCGAAGACGAGTTCGTCATGGACCTGTAAGGTCATGCGCGATTTCATCTTGCGTTCACGCATCTCGGCATCGATGCGGATCATGGCGATCTTGATCAGATCGGCTGCTGTTCCTTGCAGGGGGGTATTCACGGCCGTGCGTTCGGCAAAACCGCGTTGGTTGGCGTTCTTGCTATTGATATCCGGAATTGGCCGGACGCGGCCAAAGAGCGTTCGGACCTTTTGCTCGCGGCGTGCTTCCTCCAGCGTTTTGTCGATGAACGTACGAACGCCCTTATAGCGATCGAAGTAGCGGTCGATAAAGCGTTTGGCCTCGCCCTTATCAATGCCGAGCTGCTGTGACAGACCGAAGGCTGAGAGTCCGTACACGATGCCGAAGTTCACGGCTTTGGCGCTGCGGCGGTGCTCGTCGGTGATCATCAGCGGCGGCACGCCAAAGACTTCCGCTGCTGTGAGTGTGTGAATGTCATCGCCGCGACGATAAGCTTCGACCAACGTCGGGTCTTGCGAAAAGTGTGCCAGCAGACGCAACTCGATCTGAGAGTAATCCGCCGCGAGCAGGACGTAGCCTGGCTCTGCGATGAACGCCGCGCGGACCTCGCGGCCTAACTCCGTGCGAATAGGAATATTTTGCAGATTAGGATTCACTGACGACAAGCGACCGGTTGCGGCAACCGTCTGGCTGAATGTCGTGTGCAGGCGACCGGTTATTTTGTCGACCATGCTTGGCAGCGCGTCGACATAGGTCGATTTCAGCTTGGAGAGTTGCCTGTACTCGAGCACCAGACGCGGGACTTCATGCGTCAGTGCAAGCTCTTCCATTACATCGGCGGCGGTCGAGATGACTCTTCCCTTCCCTTGTTTCATGGGCTTGGGCAAGTTCAGACGGTTGAAGAGCACATCGCCGAGCTGTTTGGGCGAGTTGATGTTAAATTCCGTTCCGGCAAGTTCGTGAATCTGACGGGCTTTGACGCCAATTTCGCGAGTAAGGCGCGACGACATTTCCGCGAGCACTGCGCTGTCGATTTTGACTCCTGCCCGTTCCATGCGAGCCAGGACTGCGATCAGGGGAAATTCGATTTCCCCGTAGAGCTGGATGACCTTCGCTTCTTCAGCTTCGCGCCGCAGTAGGCTGGCGAGGCGGCCTGTGACATCTGCGGCCTCAGCCACGGTGCCACTGAGCGTTTGGTTGAAACGGCGCTGCGCGACATCCGCCAAGGCGTGCGAGGTGTAGGTAGGATCGAGCAGGTAGGAATACAGCATCACATCGTGCTCGAAACCCTGAAGCTCTATCCCAAGTGGCTCGCACGCATGAATTGCAGCTTTGTAATCATGAATCGTCTTGGGGAAACCGGCGTCGGCGAGAAGCTCCTTTAGCTTCTTGGCGGCGGGGCTGTCTCCCAAGGCGACGGTCGCTGCTGTTCCTGGCTCCGCAGAAATTCCGATGTGGCGAGTTAACGACAGCGGCTCAGGAACCTCCTCCAAAGCGAGAAAACTTCCCTGGGCCGGGACTTCCTCCGAAGCTTCCTCCTCGTCCTCTTCCCGCACAACGACCTCGGCGCCCTCGATCGCCAGAGCAAAATACCCGGTTGCAGCCCGTTCTCGAACTTTGTCCACGTCGGAGGCTGTGTGCGATTCGCTGTAGCTCGTCTCGATGGTCACCGGCTCGGGAGCGAGTTCCTTCAGCATCGTCGTGAACTCAAGTTCGCGGAACAGATCGCGCAGCACGGGCACATCGGGCTCGGAAATCCGCATGGCATCCATGTCGAGAGCAATGTCAACGTGCGTGTCGATCGTCACCATGCGCTTGCTGAACAGGATGGCTTCGCGATTGTTCTGTAGCGATTCGCGATAGGTCTTCTTCTCTACCTCGGCGGCACGGTCTAGCGCCTGCTCCACCGTTCCAAAACGCTGAATCAAGTCCACCGATCCCTTGTCACCAATGCCGGGCGCACCAGGAACGTTATCGACCGAGTCTCCGCGCAGCGCCATCACATCCACCACCCGCTCGGGAGGTACTCCCAGAATTTCCACCACTTTGGCGGCGTCGCAGATCAGATTGTCTTTGGGCGGGTTGAGAATCCAAACGTTCTTGCCCACCAGCTGCAGCATGTCTTTATCGTTCGAAACGATGTAGACAGGCAAATCGCGCTCGGCTGCCTGACGCGAGAGCGTGCCGATCACGTCGTCGGCCTCGAACCTGGTGACTTCCAGGATTGGAATGCGAAAGCCCTCCAGCGCCTTACGGATGTATGGGAGCTGCTGGGCGAGGTCTTCTGGCATGGCCGCACGATTGGCCTTGTAACCGTGGTATTGCACTTCCTGAAAGGTCTGCGTCTTGATGTCGAACTTGCGGATGGTCGTGACCGCTTCCGCCTCCTCGTCGCGAAACGTCGGGCCGAGCACGTCAAAAACAGCGGCTAAATGGGGCGGTGCGAAATCCTCGCGCAGCTTACGCAGCATGTTGACGAAGACGTAGGTCGCGGCCGTCGGGATGCCTGTCCGCGTCGTCATCGGTCGCGAGCGCGTCATCGCGTGGTAGGCCCGGAAGATGAACGACATCGTGTCGATCAGGAAGATGAAATCGCGGCCGGAAGGATGAGGCAAAGCAATCTTGCCCACCGCTACGGCACTAGCGGGAGCGCCTGTGCTCACCGAAGACTCGGCATCATCGTCGCTGGCGGGCATAGATTTCCTGGCGGGCACCGAAGAAGTTTAGCAGGGGGAAGAAAGGCAAGCTTGGCGGGGCACCCTCACCGCAGAAACGCGGAGTCACGCGAGCTGAGTCATTCGACAAACATGCAATCTCCATACGAATAGAACCGGTACCGCTCCTCCACCGCATGCCGGTATGCCCGAAGAATGCGCTCCCGTCCGCCAAACGCACATACCAACATCAAGAGCGTCGATTCAGGCAAATGAAAGTTCGTTAGCATCGCACCCACAATTTGGAACCCGAAGCCTGGATAAATGAACAAGTTTGCTTCGCCCGATCCTGCCTCCACTCGACGGCTGCCACTCAGCGTCGCCGCATATTCCAACGTGCGTACGGTCGTGGTCCCGACCGCGACGACCCGTCGCCCCGCCGCCAATGCCGCGTTGATCTTCCCTGCCGTTTCCGCTGAAATCTCGTATCTCTCCCCATGCAGTCTGTGATCCTCGACCCGCTCCACTCGCACCGGCTGAAACGTTCCCAGCCCAACGTGCAGAGTAACTTCGGCGGTCTCGATGCCCCGCTCTCGAAGCCGAGCCAGAATCTCGGGGGTGAAGTGGAGCCCCGCTGTTGGCGCGGCAACTGAGCCCCGCTCAGATGCGTAGACCGTCTGGTAGCGCACCCGGTCTTCGCCTTCTCCTTCGCGGTCTTTGTTGTTGTTGCGGGCAATGTAAGGCGGCAAAGGAACATGGCCCAGACGGTCTAAGGTCCCGAAAAAATCGGCCGTAGGCTGAAACCGCAGCCTCCGCTCGCCGAAATCGCCGCGTGAGACTACCTCGGCTTCCAGTTCGACAGGAGTGCCGAATATTAGGCACTCGCCGACTCCGACTTTCTTGCCGGGACGCACCAAGCATTCCCATTCCCAAGGTGTCTCAGGAATGTGTTTGGTAAGCAACACTTCAATCGGACTGGTATGACCAATCTTTCGGCCGAATAGCCTGGCTGGAAACACGCGAGTGTTGTTGAACACGACCAGGTCCGGAGCCTGTACCGGAGCCTGTAAAAAATCAGCAAATTCGCGGAAACTTCGGTCCTCAAAACCAGATTCAAGTGTCCGCCGCACATGGAGCAAGCGCGAGGCCGACCGCTCAGGTAATGGACGCTGGGCAATCAGTTCTTGCGGAAGATCAAAATGGAAGTCGGAAACCTGCATGGCCGAGGTAGTGCGAAATTATAGGGTTTCCGCGCCCGAACCAACTTCTTTCAAAAATTACCGTCGAAAATGATTGTCCGGAAAAACAAGGTGGAGTAGGATACGCGAGCACGGAATTTGTGTGTTATCCGTGATGTTAAACGTGTGATGTTCAAGGACTGATGGTAAACGATCGCAAAATACGAGAAGAGTTGGTCCGGTACGCCCATCGGCTGCATAAGGCCGGTTTTGTGGCCGCCACCGACGGCAATCTCTCCATCCGGATGGACTCGCACCGCATTTTGACCACCCCCACATGCATGAGCAAGGGCGACCTCAAGCCCTACGATCTGGTCATTGTGGACTATGAGGGACGCAAGCTAAGCGGGCGCCGGCAGGCCTCCAGTGAGCTGGCCATGCACCTGCTCATCTACAGCATGCGGGACGACGTAAATGCCATCGTTCACAGCCATCCACCTACAGCCACAGGGTTTGCGGCGGCGGGTCTGGCGTTGAATCAGCCACTGGTCTGCGAAGTTGTAATGGGGCTCGGATCGATTCCGTTAGCCCGCTATGGCACGCCGGGCACCCCCGAACTGACGGCATCCTTGGTCCCGTACGTCCGCGACTATGACGCCATCCTGATGGCCAATCATGGTGTGGTCACTTATGGCGAGGACGTGCAGCACGCCTACATGCGCATGGAAACGGTGGAGCACTTCGCCAAGATCGCCCTAGTGACGCGCCAGTTAGGCAGCCAGCGCCTTCTGGATGGGCCTCAGCTCGCCAAGCTGGTCGAAGCCCGGCGCCGGTATGCCGGAACGACCTCCCGGGCTACCATGCCTTTGCAGCCCGCTGGAGACTAAAAGACCTTCTACTTCCCGAAGAACTCGCCCATGTCCGGCGCGCTACCCGAGGCACCTGGGAATTCGTTGACGCCAAGAGCCCTGAGCGCGAGCTTTAGTGCGCTTTCGTGGTGAAAAACTGTGTCCGAAACGCACCCGTCCGAAGGAATGCCGACGCCGACCAGAACTACCGGTATGCGTCCGCCTCCGCCTTTCCTTTGCCTCGGGGTAAAGTGAGCATCCGCCTTGCTCCCGCGGTCACAAGCCTCGTCAAAGACCACAATCAGAAGGCTATCTTTGTGAAAGGAGTCGGTGTCGACGACCGGCTTGAGGTTTTGCTCGAGCCAATGGTCGGCTTGGCGTAAGCTTTCGGGGTCTCGGCAGGCAGACCCTTTTCCGGTGCGCGGGTTGTTGTGCGCGTCATCGATGAGGTTGGGAATGATGAACGAGTAGTCGGGCAGATGTCCGCCTTTCCAGTCCGACGTAAACTGCTGGAACGGAACGATTTGCTCCCGCTGCGGCTTGCCTGATGGAGTCTTATCGTCGAGCACGTTCTGGTAGTAAGAAAACGGGTTGTGTCGCTTGGCGTAGAGGCCCTGGTTGTCGCCCACATACCCCACGCCGGGAAGATCCTCAGCATAGGCTTTCCAGCTCTTCCCGTGCTTCGTCAGCAGGCTGGCGATGTTGTCTCCAAGCACAGGCCCTTTGAAAACGTCCGCCGAAAACCAGGGCAGGCTTGTGCCCTTGTGGCCAGAGGTAAGGTAAAAGTAGTTGTTGATTGAGGGATGGGTGTTCGCATAGTACTGCCGGGCGAGGCCGCCTTGAGAAGCAAGCTGGTTGAGATACGGCATGTCCGGGTTCCCGATCACGTCGTCGAAGCTTTGGTTCTCTTCGACGACCAGGAAAACATGCTGAACTTGCGGAACCGATGCTGGTATGCCTTTGCAAGGTGTCTGGGCACCGGCTGTGAGGCCGAAGACGGCTAGGAATGCACCTAGCTGAAACCCGTTCGATCTCATAAGTTTGTTCGATCTCATGGTTGTTGGATGCTTTCTCCGGCCCATACTTGAGCGTTTCTGGAGGAGCCAAGAAGGAAGATTCAGGGTTGTCGAGGCAGTCAAATGTCTGTAAAATAGGGTTTTACCCGAAGCACTCCTCAGAGACTGGAAGGTTCTTGTTATGGCTCGCGTTTGTGACATCTGCGGCAAAGGTCCGCAATTCGGCAACAATATCAGCCACGCCCACAACGTTACCAAGCGGCGTTGGAACGTCAACCTGCGCCCGGTGAAAGCAAAAGTGGCGGGCGGCGCCAAGCGGCTGCGCGCCTGCACAGGCTGCATCCGCGCCGGCAAAGTTGTAAAGGCTTAGTTTCGTTCTTCCTGACCCGCGGCTGCGCTTACTGCGCAGCCGCACCCATCAATTCCACATCGAAGATCAGCGTCGATCCTGCCGGTATCGCGCCCGGGAAGCCACGGTCTCCGTAGGCTAGCTGGGGCGGGATCCGCAGCTGCCTCTTGCCCCCGACCTTCATCCCTGCGACGCCCTCATCCCATCCCTTGATCACTTGACCTTGCCCCAGCATGAAAGCGAAGTTCCGTCCGGTACCCACCGAGCTGTCAAACTTGTGGCCATCGGTCAGCCATCCCGTGTACTGCACTTCGACTTTTTGGCCAGCCGCTGCGGTAGCGCCCGTACCCTGCTTGATATCCCAATACTGCAATCCCGTCGGAGTTGTGGTTCCGGCGCCTTGTACGGGCGTGGGAGCATTCGGATCGACTTTGGTCACTGTCTCCCCGATAACGGTTTATATTAAGCGAACCTTAAGGCGGAGCGGTTTAAGACCTTGCGCAGTTTTTTCCATCGCTCTTTTATTCTTGACAGTGACTAAGGGCCCGAAGGGCTGGCAGGCTGAAAACGTTCAGGCTGTCTAAAAGTGGGACGCATAATGCCCGTGATCCGAAAGGATTTCGGGCATTATCTTCTTCAAGGGAATCGGCTTTAGTCGTTCACCCGAACGGAGACTAACTCGGGAGTGCACCGCAGGGTTTGGATTAATTTGACGGCATCTTCTGCCGTTAATCTTCCCATTAACAGCGCCCGCTTACGGTCGGATGTCATCTGAATAGGGGTTCGATCAATCCGCTGCACGTACTTCGGGGCGTGAGTGCTGCCGCGATCTATTTTCACCATAAATTTGGTGTTCTTCATTCGTTTATCCCATTTCTCTTCTGCGCTGAGAAGCTGCTGCACAGAGACGGGTTAGATGTTGGGAGGAGTTGGAGGA
>Ga0137403_10005871_pt1 | contig 14149 bp, 17 predicted proteins | sample CZOMad2_1_16fung_FD_122057 | JGI IMG/M metagenome (GOLD analysis project Ga0137403, IMG submission 122057) | Vadose zone soil fungal communities from Angelo Coast Range Reserve, California, USA - CZOMad2_1_16fungal (Hybrid Assembly) | ecosystem: Environmental > Terrestrial > Soil > Vadose zone... | reverse complement strand
CAGTGCTCGACCAGCTCGTCCCAGCTCTTGGCCGGCGCCTTGATGCCGGCCTGCTGCAGCATCGGCTCGTTGTAGATGAGCACGAAGAGGCTCGTGAAGTAGGGCAGGCCGAGGAGCTTGCTGCCGTCCTTGCTCTTCAGGCTGTCCAGGTTCGCCGGGGTCATCTTCTTCTTGAGCTCGTCGGTGCCGGGCAGGTCGTCGACCGGCCGGATCAGCCCGTTCTCGTACCAGCGCTCGCGGTTGTTGTGGTTGCAGTACATCACGTCCACGATCTCGCCCGCGAAGGCGCGCGTCTCCATGGTGGGGTGGTAGGCCGTCCACGGGATCGCCTCGTACTTCACCTGCCCGCCGTGCTTCTTGTTGTAGAACTCGACGTAGTCCTTCACGGTGTCGGGCTTGAAGACCCATCCGGAGAAGTTCAGCGGCTTGTCCGCGCGCGCGCCCCGGAGTGCGCCCTCCGCCAGCACCGCCCCCGCGCCGAGCAATCCTGCGTTCCCGAGAAATCGTCGCCTGCTGATCGTGCTCATGAATAGGCCCTCCTCTGAAGGTGGTGACGTCGGCGGTGACGAGTGATCGAGCCGGTGAACGCTGGCGCGATTCTGGGACAGGGCCCCCGCGCTTGTCAAGGCGCCCGCCCCGGCTCGAAGGGGTGCACGAAGAGACCGCTCAGGAGCTTGGGCTCGAACCACGTGCTCTTGGGTGGCATGACGTGGCCGGCGTCGGAGACGGCCATGAGCTGCTCCACCGTGGGGGGGTGGAGCGAGATCCCCAGCGCGGCCTCACCCGAATCCACGCGCGCGGCCAGCGCGCTCGCCCCGCGGATGCCGCCCACGAAGTCGATGCGCTGGTCGGTGCGCTGGTCGGCGATGCCCAGCACCGGCCCCAGCACGCGCTCCTGCAGCAGCGAGACGTCGAGGGCGCGGATCGGATCGGACCGGTCGATCGAGTCCTCCGCCAGCTCGAGCCGGTGCCAGCGCCCGCCGAGATAGACGCAGAAGATGGCCGGGCGCGGCGGCACCGGATCGTCGGTGACGGCGAGTCGGCCCACGCGGCCCAGCTCGGCGAGCACCTCCGCCGGGGCGCGCCCGGCCAGATCCGTCACCACGCGGTTGTAGGCCAGGATCCGGAGCTGGTCGGCGGGCACCAGCACCGCGGGGAACCAGTTGTACTCCTCCTCGCCCGAATGCCCCGCGTTCCGGGCCCGGAGCTCGCGCGCGGCCCGCCACGCGCTGGCCGAGCGATGGTGCCCGTCGGCCACGTAGGCGCGGGCCACTCCCTCGAAGGCCCGCTCGTACGGCGCCGGATCGGCCAGGCGCCACACGGTATGCGCGACCCCGTCCGCGGTGGCGAAGTCGTAGAGGGGCGGCGCGGCCGTGGCGGCCACCACCAGGCGATCCATCTCCGGCCGGCCCCGGTAGAGCAGCAGCACCGGCTCGGCGTGGGCCTCGAGCGCGAGCAGGTGGCGGGTGCGATCGTCCTCCTTGTCGGGGCGGGTCGTCTCGTGCTTGCGGATGACGTCGGCCTCGTAGTCGTCCACGTGCACGCCGCCGACCACGCCGGTCTGCGCGCGACCCGCCATGACCTCGCGGTAGAGGTAGAGCGCCCGCCCGTCGCGGCACAGCGCCCCGTCGGCCACCAGCCGGTCCAGGGCCCGCCGCGCGGCCCGGTAGACGCGCGGGTCGTGGGCGTCCACGGTCTCGGGCAGATCGATCTCGGCGCGACCGACGTGGAGAAACGAGAGCGGGTTGTCCCGCGCCAGGGCCCCCGCCTCGCTCCGGCTGACGACGTCGTAGGGCGGCGAGGCGACGCGGGACGCCAGGCCGCCGGGAGGACGCAGAGCCGGAAACGGGTGGAGCCGCACGCTAGCCGGCGAGCGCCCGCAGCGCCAGGTCGTGCAGGCGGCCGTTGGTGGCGAGCACCGAGCCACCGTAGATCGTGGGCGTCCCGGAGAAGTCGGTGAGCCGGCCCCCCGCCTCCTCCACCAGGATCTTCACCGGCGCGACATCCCAGGGCTTGAGATCCGTCTCCAGGTAGATCTCGGCCTTGCCGGACGCGACCAGGCCGTAGCCGTAGTAATCGCCGAAGCCGCGCGAGCGGCCGGCCGCGTCGAGCAGGCGCACGAAGCGGTCCCAGTAGCCGGCCTCGCGCAGGAGATGGAGATCGGAGTGCAGCAGGAAGGCGTCCTTCATCGCGGCGCACGGGGACACGCGGAGGCGCTCGCCACTGGACCAGGCGCCGTCGCCCTTGCGCGCCCAGAGCAGCTCGTTGCTGGCCGGATTGAAGACGACGCCCGCGGTCACCTCCCCGGCCTCCTCGAGGCCGATCAGCACCGCCCAGATCGGCACGCGACGGATGAAGTTCCGGGTGCCGTCGATGGGATCGATGATCCATCGCCGGTCCTTGGGCCCCTCCTCGCCGAACTCCTCACCCAGGAACCCGTCGTTGGGAAAAGCCCGCCCCAGCACCCGCTTGATGGCCTGCTCCGCCTCGCGATCGGCCTGGGTGACCGGCGTGTGGTCGGGCTTGATGGTGACCTCGAAGCCGCCGCGATAGTACCGCATCGCGACCTCGCCCGCCGCCTTCGCGGCCGCGATCGCGGCGGTCACCTCCTCGTGCATCGTCACTCCGTCCACTCGCCCCGCTCCTGCAGGACCTCCTTGAATACCTCGAGGGCCTCGACCACCACCGGCATGCCGCCGTAGGTGACCTGCTGGAAGATCACCTCGGCCACCTCCTGGCGGCTCGCCCCCACGTTGAGCGCGGCGTGGATATGGGCGCGCACCTCGTTGCGGCGATTGAGCACGGTCAGCGAGGCCACCGCGCACAGCTCGCGCTGCTTCTGGGAGATGACCTCGCGGCTGTAGAGCGTGCCGGTGAAGAACATGCTGAGCTCGCGTGCGAGCTGCTTGTCGAACTTCTTCCACGTGTCGAATCCCACCCCGCTCTTGATGGAGTGGAACAGCATGTGGGCGGTCTTGCGCGTCTTCTCCTTGAGGGCGTCGTCCATGGGGGTCTCCTAAAACTCCGGCCGTCTCATTCTTAATCGTTCGCGCTATATTAGCCTAAGCATCGAGACTGCATCACCCGTCACCATCACTCATCAGGGGAGATCGCTATGGCCGCCTCCATTCAGCGCTACGCCGCCAAGGGCGTCTGGGATCCGCCGGGTTACTCGCAGGCCGTGAAGGTCACCGGGGCCCAGACCATTCTCTACCTCTCGGGACAGGTCGCCTACGACGACAAGGGTGGGCCGGCACACAAGGGGGACTTCAAGGCGCAGGCCCGCGCCACGTTCCAGGCGATCAAGGCGCAGGTCGAGGCGGGCGGCGGCACCATGGACAGCATCGTCAAGATCAACACGTATCTCACCGACATCCGGAATCGCCCCGACCTGGCCGCCATCCGCGAGGAGTTCCTCGGCAAGAAGTCGCCCGCGTCCACCCTGGTGGCGGTGGCGGCCCTCGCCATGCCGGAGTGGATGATCGAGATCGAAGCGGTCGCGGTCATCTGACCCCTTGATGGTCGCCGCGTGATGGCCGAGCTGAACCCCTACATCTTCCGCGCCTACGACGTGCGCGGCAAAGTGGGCATCGACATCACCCCACCCGTGTTCGAGCTGGTGGGCCGGGCCTACGGCACCCTGGTGAAACGCCGGGGCGGGCACGCGGTCGCCCTCGGGATGGACAACCGCACCTCGTCGCACGCGCTCAAGGAGGCCTTCGCGGCCGGGGTGCTCTCCACCGGCCTCGACGTGGTGGACATCGGCGTCAACCACACGCCCCTGCTCTACTTCGCCGCCGCGCACTGGAAGCTCGACGGAGGCGCCACGATCACCGGCAGCCACAACCCGGTCTCGGATAACGGGGTCAAGATGGTGCACGCGGGGGCGGCGCCGCTGACCGAAAGCGAGATCCAGGGACTGCTCGCCACCATCAAGTCGGGCGATTTCGAGCGGGGCGTGGGCACTCGCGCCACCCGCGATCCGCGCGACGAGTACTGGGACGCGATTGTTTCCCGAGTGAACCTGAGGCGGAGACTGAAGGTCGTGGTGGACGCGGGCAACGGGATCGCGGGGGTCTTCGCCCCCGAGCTGCTGCGCCGCCTGGGCTGCGAGGTGGTGGAGCTCTACTGCGAGTCCGACGGCACCTTCCCCCACCATCTCCCCGATCCGGAGATGGAGGAGAACATGCGGGACCTGGTGGCCCGGACCCTCGAGGTGGGCGCCGACGTGGGCGTGGCCTACGACGGCGACGCCGACCGGGTCGGCATCGTGGACGACCAGGGGCGCCGCCACGAGGCGGACCTGCTCCTGGCCCTGCTCGCCCGGGATCTCCTGACCCGCCACCCGGGGGCCAAGATCGTGTTCGACGTCAAGTGCTCGCAGGTGCTGGTGGACGACATCACCAAGCACGGCGGGGAGCCCATCATGTGGAAGACCGGCCACTCGCTCCTCAAGCGCAAGATGCGCGAGGACGGGATCCTGCTGGGCGGCGAGGTCTCCGGCCACATGTTCTTCGGCGAGGACTGGTACGGGGTGGACGACGGCATCCTCGCCTCGTGTCGTTTCCTGCAGCTCGTGGCGTCGAGCCCCGCGCCGGCCTCCTCGCACTTCGACACGCTGCCCCATCTGCACGCCACGCCGGAGCTGAAGGCGCCCTGCCCCGACGACAAGAAGTTCGCGGTGGTGGCCGAGCTGGCCCGCGAGTTCCGGAGCCGCTTCGAGACCATCGACATCGACGGGGCCCGCATCCTGTTCCCGGAGGGCTGGGGGCTCGTGCGCGCGTCGAACACCAATCCGTACCTGACCCTGCGCTTCGAGGGCCCCACCGCCGAGGCGGTGGAGAACATGCAGCGCATGGTCTACGACGCCCTCCGCCGCTTTCCCTACGTGACCCTCCCCGCCTAGCCGCTACTCGAGCGCCAGGCGCACCGCCTCGTCGAGCCCGCGCGCCAGCCGGCAGTCGCGCGGCGCCCAGAAGCCGCCCGGGTCGAGCAGGATGCCGTCGAGCCCGGCCGCGCGCGCCCCCAGAACATCCACCGAGTAGAGATCACCCACGTAGACCGCCTCCGCCGGGGCGACGCCGGCCTCGCGCAGCCCCAGCTGGAAGATGCGTGGGTCGGGCTTCTCCACGCCCACCACGGAGGAGTCGATGATGAAGTCGAGGTGCGCGGCGAGCCCGGTCTCCTCGAGGATGGACCGCACCGAGCCGTTGGAGTTCGAGATGACCCCGGCCACAAGCCCGGCCGCGCGCACCCGGCGGATCGCGGCGAGGGCCTCGGGATCGGCGCGATTCCACAGGCCCACCGGCAGGTTGTAGCCGCGCCGCCAGCGCGCGATCGCGTCGATCTCCGCGTCGTCGGTGATCGCCAGGTGCTCGAGCAGGTAGCGGAGGTAGCGCCCGTGCGTGACCGTGCTCTCGGTGGAGCCGGCGCCGGGCGTGAGATGCGGATCGAGCCGCACCCGCGCGCGCAGCTCCGCTTCCTCCACCTCCTCCGGGCTGGCGGCGCGCCCGCGCGTGCGCAGGTGGTCGGCGATGACGCCGTAGTTCATGCGCAGGAGCGTATTGCCGGCGTCGAAGATGACGGCGCGGACGGGCCGGCGCGCGGGTGATCCGGGACGGTTCATGGGACCGGGCTCTCCGGCACTCATTATAATGAGACCGCCCATGAGAGCAGCCCTCCTCCGGCTCGCCAGCACGGCGTGGGCCGACCACGGTGGTCCGCTGCGCACGGAAGGCCTGAGCCCGCTGACGGTCGGCCTCCTGGCGGCCGCACTGGCCCTGGCCGCGGGCGTGCTGATCGTGGTCATCGTGATGCTCCTGACCCGCAAGCCGTCCGCTCGAGCCCACGAGCCAGCCCGAGACCCAGAATGACCGCTCTCGGCATCGCGGTCCGCTGGCTGCATCTGGCCTGCGGCCTCGGCCTGGTGGGCCTCGTCACCGTGCTGCTCCTGGCCGGGCGCAGCGATCGGCCGACCGCGCTCGCCTGGGAGGCGCGCATGCTCGGCTGGGCCCGCCGGCTCGCCGGGGGGCTCCTCGTCTCCGGGATCGGCGCGCTCGCCTACCAGACCGCGGTGGTCACCGGCCGCGCGGGCGCCGCGCTCGATCCGGTGGCGTGGGCGCTCCTCCTCGCCCGGAGCCAGTTCGGCACCGTCTGGCTGGTGCGCCACGGCCTGCTCCTCCTGCTGGCGGCGCTCCTGCTGCTGCGCGAGCGCGAACACTCCGCCGCCGACCGGCTCGCCTTCCGCGGCGAGGCGTGGCTGCTCGCCGCGGTGGGCGCCGGCGCCATGGCGTGGGCCGGCCACGCGGCGGCGGTCGAGCCGCAGGGGCTCGCCGCCGCGCTCCTCGACGCGCTCCACCTGATCGCGGTCGGGGCCTGGTTCGGCGCGCTCCTGCCGCTGGCCGCGCTGCTGCGGGCCGCGTCCCGCGAGTCGGGCGCGGACGCGCGGCCGTTCGCGGTGCTCGCGGTCCGCGCCTTCTCGCGGATGGCGCTGGGCCTCATGCTGCTCGTCACCATCACCGGCCTGGTCAACGCGTGGTTCCAGGTGGGAAGCGTCCCCGCGCTGGTCGGCACCCGCTACGGCTGGCTGCTGCTCGTCAAGCTCGCGCTGCTGATCCCGGTCCTGGTCCTGGCCCAGCGGAACCGGCGGCACCTGCTGCCGCGCCTGTCCGGTGACGGCGCCACCGTCGGCCGCCCCGCGATGGCGCGGCTGGGGCGCTTCGTGGCCGGCGAAGCGGGCCTCGCGCTGCTGATCCTCCTCGTCACCACCGTGCTGTCGCTCTCGCCGCCCGCGGTGCACGACGCGATCAGCTGGCCGTTCGCGACGCGCTTCTCCTGGGAGGTGGCGGCCCAGGTGCCCGGCGGGCCCGCGCGCGTCCTCATCGGCGCGCAGATCGCCTTCGTCGGCCTCCTCGCGATGATCGTCGGGCTGCTCCTGCGGCCGTGGCGGGTCGTGCTCTTCGGCGCGGGCGGTGTGGCGCTCGTGACGGGTCTCTGGGTCGCCCTGCCTCCCGTGTCGGTGGACGCCTATCCCACCACCTAACGGCGTTCCTCGGTGCCCTACCACGCGGTGTCCATCGCGAACGGCGCCGCGCTCTACCGCGCGCACTGCGCGACGTGCCACGGCCCGGCCGGCCGCGGCGACGGGGCCGGCGGAGCGGGCCTGCCCCGGCCGCCCGCCGACCTGACCGCGCCGCATGCCGCCGACCACACCGCGGGCGACATGTTCTGGTGGCTCACCCACGGCATTCCCGCCGGGGGCATGCCGCCGTTCGGCGCGGCGCTCGGCGAGGAAGAGCGCTGGGACCTGATCAACTTCATCCGCGCCCTGGCCGCGGGTGAGCGCGCGCGGCAGATGACGCCGGTGGTTCAGCCCAACCGCCCGTGGCTCGTCGCGCCCGATCTCACCATCGCGGTGGGGCCGGCCCCGCCTCGCGCGCTCAAGGAGCTGCGCGATCGATGGATGGTGCACCTCGTGTTCTTCACGCTCCCGGACTCGCGCCCCCGGCTCGTCCAGCTCGCCGAGGCCTACAACACGCTGCAGGCCACCGGCACCGAGGTCATCGCGGTGCCGCTGGACGACGGAGCGCAGATCATCCGGCGGCTCGGTGGCCGGCCCGCGATGCTCTTCCCGGTCATCACCGACGGCGCTCCCGAGATCGCCGCGACCTACACGCTGCTGAGCCGGGGCCTCGGGCCGCGCGAGATCTTCCCCGGCGTCGCGCCGCCGCGCCACATGGAATTCCTGCTCGACCGCCAGGGCTACGTGCGCGCGCGCTGGCTGCCGGGCGCGCCCGGCCGCGGCTGGGACAGCCTCCAGACCCTGGTGGATCAGATCCTGCTGCTCGACAAGGAAACCCCCGCGGGTCCTCCTCCCGACGAGCACGTACACTAGGCCCGCGATGCGACTCTGGCGCGTCATCCTGGTGGTCAATCTTGCGCTGGGCCTGGGCGTACTCGTCGGGTACCTGGCCTGGGGTCGGGACCTGACCCGGATGGCCCAGGAGCTCGATCTGGCCCGGCGGCAGCAGGCCACGGTGGGCACGCCCCGCAGCTGGCAGTCGCGCGGCGTGGTCCGCGCGGTGCTGCCCGAGCTCAACGTGGTGGTGCTCACGCACGAGGACCTGGCCGGCTACATGGGCTCGATGACCATGGGCTTCCGCGTGCACGACCCCAAGCTCTACGACGGGCTCGACATCGGCGATGCGGTGGTCTTCACGCTCACCGGGACCCCGCCCAACGTGGAGATCACCGCCATCGCGAAGCAGGGCTCGTGACGAGGCGCCTCTTCCTGGTCTGGGCCGCCACGCTCGCGCTGGCGCGGGCCGCGCACGCCGCCCACGGGGGCGTGCCGACGGTGGCCCTCACCGAGCCCGACTACCTCAAGTGGCTGCTCGACTCGCGCCAGCCGGTGGTCGTGGTGGACCTCCGCAGCCCGCGCGACTTCCGCCGCGGTCACCTGCCCGGCGCCGTCTCGGTTCCCCTCGCCGAGCTCGACCGGCGCTTCGCCGAGATCCCGACCCAGCCCATGGTCGTGCTCTACTGCCGCTGCCCGCTCGAGGAAGCGGCCACCGCCTACAACTTCCTCGAGGCCAAGGGCTACACCAACCACGTGGTCCTCCAGGAGGGCTACGACGGCTGGCTCAAGCGTCGGTACCCCCTTGACTCCCGATCTGATTAGGGTTACCTAATTATGAAGTGTAGCTAACCCTTACCTCAGGACCGAGTCGAAGAAGGAGGCGCCATGACGCCGATGCGGGTGATCGAGGTGAGCACGTGTCCCCACACCAGCCGGCCCATGGTGATGCTCCAGGTCGAGGGCCGCGACCGCTGGCTGGCCTTCTACATTCCGATGAACGAGGCCAATCGCCTGGCCCGCTGCCTGGGGATGACCGAGTGCCCGTGCACGCCCATCTTCGAGCTCACCGAGCAGCTCATCGGTCACCTGCACGCGGAGGTCCGGCGCGCGCACCTCGAAGGCGACGAGCGCGGCATCTCGGCCGGCCTGGTGGTCGAACGCGACGGGCGCGAGATGATGCTCCCCTGCCATCCGGCCGACGCGGTGGCGCTGGCGGTGCGGGCCGGCAAGCCGATCATGGCCCACGACAGCGCGCTCGCCCACGCGCGCTCCAGCGGCGCGCCCCCACCGGAGGATGCTACGCGCAGATGGCTGGATCAGGTCCGCCCCGCCGATTTCGTCGACCCGTGACGCGAGACGGGCGCCGCGTGTCTCTCGACGCCCTCCGCCCGCTTCAGATCTTCGCAAGCTGACCTTCTGCTATGCTCCGGGCCAGACACGTCGGACACGGAGGGACGGACATGCGACACATCATTGCGGTGCTCGTGATCGCCACGCTCGCGGGATGCGCCTCGGTTCCCACTCCGACGCCGGTATCCGTCGACGACGTCAAGGCCTTGACGGGGTCGTGGCAGGGGTGGCTGGTGACCGAGCGAGGCTTCAACCTGATCAACTTCGAGATCCGGGCCGATGGATCCTTCGAGGTCAGCGGACTCTGGGTGCGCGCCAATGGCATCCTCGCGGTCGCGGACGGCCGGCTGCGATTCGACGGAACCGGACTCTGGCGAGGGACCCTCGTGCCCGAGGGAACCGGCGAGCGTCGGGCGCTACGGCTCGAGCGTGACGACCGTCTCTATCGCGGCACCCTGCATCCGTTCTCGCACGCCGGCTAGAGTCCGAGCGCGCGCACCTTGCAATCCGTCGCGGCGCCGCGTATAAGTACGGGCCAACCATGATCGCCCGGTGGGCTCTCGAACTGCACCCCCGCGCCCGCGCGGTCATAGCCGGGCTCTTGCTCGTGCTCGTCTCCCTCGCGGTCCCGCTCGAGGCGAGCCAGCCGCTCCACATCCACGAGGCGGGCACCGCCGGGCTCTACAACGAGGAGCACGTCCTCGCCAGCCTGGACCAGGTGTCGGGTGACCTGCCGCTGCCCGATGGGGGTCCGTCCGTCTTCGTCGCGCTCGTCGCCAGCCCGTGCCCTCTGGCGCGGGGCGCGCGGTTGGCCGCGCCGGGCACGAGTCTCTCCGATTCGCGCGCTCCCCCCATCGCCTAACCCCTCCCGTCGGTAGCCGCAGCTCCTGCCCCTGGGCACGTGCCCACGGGTGATCTCCCACTCACCTCGAGACGGAGGCGTCTATGCGTGCATTCGTCGGCATCTGTCTGCTGGCCGCCGGCGCTCTGGTGCCCGGTGTGGCCACGGCCCAGGACACCGAAGCGTTGCGAAAAGAGCTGGAGCAGATGCGCAAGCAGTTCGAGACGATGAAGGACGGCTACGAGAAGGCGATCAACCAGCTGAGCGATCGCCTCAAGACGATCGAAGCGCGGCCGCCCGCGCCCGCGGCGACGCCGGCGGCGGCCACCCCGGGAACTCCGACCACGGTCCCCGCGGTCGCGAGCCGCGATCAGATGCTCAGCCAGGCGCAGCCCGGCGTCACGATCAACCCGGCGGAGCTCGCGCGCCCGCGCGAGCCCTTCTCGCTCTACGAGCGGCGGGGGGCGGGCCAGCTCCTGTTCGACATGGGTATTGCCGGCGACTTCATCGGGAACCTGACGCAGCGGAATGTTCAGAAGAACGCCGGCGGCACATTCTCGGGACTCGAGAACCGATTCTTCCCGCGGGAGGTCGAGGTCAGCCTCTTCGGTCAGATCGATCCCTATGCGCGGGCCGAGGTCCGCTTCGAGGCGGGAGAGGAAGAGCGTGGGGGGGAGGTCTCGGTGCACCTGGCCGAGGCATTCCTCGAGCTGATGACGCTGCCGTTCAGCACGCAGGCAAGGATAGGCCAGATGCGCAACCGCTTCGGGCTCACCAACGTTCTCCACGAGCATGACCTGGCCTTCATCGATCGCCCCAACGCATTGAGGGAGTTCTTCGGCGACGAGGGCCTGGTCGAGAAGGGCCTCGAGGCGACGTGGGTGGCGCCTCTGCCGATCTTCCTGGAGGTCCTCGGTGGCGTGTTCAACGGCGACAACGAAACGGCCTTCGGGCGAGGCAGCCTCCAGAATCCCCTGGTGACCGGGCGCGTCCGTACCTTCTTCGAGCTCGGGGACTTTGGCGCGATCCAGCTGGGCGCCTCGATCGCCAACGGGCAGACGCGGGAACGGCTGAACAATCAGATCATCGGCTTCGACGCCAAGTACAAGTACAGGCCCGAAGGCTGGCAGCACGCGCTGTTCACCGTGGCGGGCGAGTACCTCCATGGCATTCGCCAGGTCCTGGTGACGGACCCGGACGCCGAATCCCCGGTGGAGCAGAAACGGACCCGGGAGCGGAGCGGCTGGTACGCGTACGGAGAGGTGCAACCGTTCCGCGTCGGCTCGCTCAGCCGCTGGTCGGCCGGATTCCGGTACGACTGGACACAGTACCCGGTCAATCCTGGGAAGGAGTGGGCGGCGCAGCCCTATCTGAGCTTCATGCCGTCGGAGTTCCTGCGGTTCCGCCTTGCCTACAAGCATACCGAGCGCTCGGAATGCTGCAGCTACCTGGGATTCACGGACAACGGAGGAAGCGCCCGGAAGGTCGACGAGATTCTCTTCCAGGCGACGTTCATCCTCGGCGCCCATCCGGCGCATCCGTTCTAGACTTGGGAAAGGAGACTTCGATGCGTGCACTCATTCGAGTATTCAGCGCGAGCCTCGTCGCCCTCGGCCTCTGGACCGGAGGCGTGGAGGCGGCCGACAAGGTCCGCGTTGTGACCACCACCACCGACCTCAAGGCGCTGGCCGAGGCAGTCGGAGGGGACCTCGTCGAGGTGGATGCCCTCGCCCGCGGCAGCCAGAACGCGCATGACCTCGAGGTTCGCCCGAGCCTGATGGTGAAGGTCCGGCGGGCCGATCTCCTGGTCATCAACGGCCTCGAGCTCGATCAGTGGGCCGAGGTCGTCGTGCAGGGCGCCAATAATCCCAACGTCATTCCCGGGGCGCCGGGGCGCGTCGACGCCTCCGCCGGCATCCTCGTGCTCGAGGTGCCCCGCACCCGGGTCGATCGCTCGATGGGTGACGTCCACCCGGTCGGCAACCCCCACTACACCGTCGATCCCGGGATGGCTCCCAACATCACCGCGAACATTCTCGAGGGTCTCGTGCGGGTCGCGCCCCAGCACCGGGCCGCATTCGAGCGTAGCCGGGAGCAGTTCCTGGCTCGACTGGGTCAGGCCATGGCCAAGTGGACGGCCGATATGGCTCCCTACAAGGGAGCGAAGGTGATCGTGGATCACAACATGTGGCCCTATTTCCTGACGCGGTTCGGACTCGTCCAGGCGGGCTCCGTCGAGGAGCGGCCCGGCATCCCCGCCACCCCCACGCATCTCACCAGGCTCATCGCGTACATGAAGGAAGACAAGATCAAGGTGATCATGGCGGTCCCCTGGGCGGATCACAAGCTCGCGGAGCGCATCGCCCAGGAAGCCGGAGCCAAGGTCGTCCTGGTGGCCAACGGAGTCGGGGCCCTCAAGGGTACCGACACGTATCTCGACACCATCGACTACAATGTGAAGGCTGTCGCGCAGGCTCTCAAGTAGCCACCGCGCGCGTGAAGGAGCCGGATTCATGAACGTGCTGCGTGTCGTACCGGCATGTGTGCTGCTCGCCGGTTTGCTCGCCGTCTCGGCGCAAGGAGCCGACAAGATCCGCGTCGTCACGACCACGACCGATCTCAAGGCGCTGACCGAGGCAGTGGGAGGCGGGCTCGTGGAAGTGGACGCCCTCGCCCGTGGTAACCAGAACCCCCACGATCTCGAGGTGCGCCCGAGCCTCATGGTCAAGGTGCGGCGGGCGGATGTCCTGGTGCTGAACGGGCTCGAGCTCGACCAGTGGGCCGACGTCGTCGTTCAGGGCGCCAACAACCCCAAGGTCATCCCCGGCGCGCCGGGCCGCGTCGACGCCTCCGCGGGCATTCTCGTCCTCGAGGTCCCCACGACCCGCGTGGACCGCTCCATGGGCGACGTCCATCCCGTCGGCAATCCGCATTACTCTCTCGATCCCGGCCTTGCCCCAGCCGTCACCGCGAACATCCTGGAGGGCCTGGTCCGGGTGGCGCCCGAGTACCGGGCGATGTTCGAGCGCAATCGGGCCGAGTTCCTCGGACGCCTGGAACCGGCGCTCCGCGGCTGGTCGGCCACGCTGGCGCCATTCAAGGGCGCGCCGGTCGTCGTCTATCACGCGCAGTGGGCCTATCTCCTCGCGCGCTTCGGGTTGACCCAGGTCGGCACCGTCGAGGAGCGCCCGGGCATCCAACCGGCACCGGGCCACGTCGCCAAGCTGATCCAGCTCATGAAGGACGAGAAGGTCAAGGTCGTCATCGTGGAGCCGTGGAGCGACTACAAGTTAGCGGAGCGGATCACCCAGGAGGCGGGAGGTCAGGTGGTGCTGCTGGCCACCGGGGTCGGCGCGGTCAAGGGCGCGGAGACATATCTGGACGCCGTCGACTATAACGTGAAGACGCTGGCGAAGGCGCTCAAGTAGCCGCATGTCGGGCGACCTGCTCGCGCTGATGTGGATGCCGTTCCTGATGTGCCTGGTGCTCACGGGCATCCACGCCTATCTGGGGTTCCACGTCATCGCGCGCGAAGTGGTCTTCGTCGATATCGCGCTGGCCCAGATCGCCGCGCTCGGCGCGACCGCGGCCTTCCTCTTCGGCTTCGAGCTGGAGACGTGGGAGTCCTACGCGGCCGGCCTCGGCTTCACGATCCTCGGGGCCCTGGTGCTCGCGTTGACGCGCAGCCGCACGCGCCGCGTCTCGCACGAGGCGGTGATCGGCGTGGTCTACGCGGTCTCGTCGGCCGGCGCGGTGCTGCTTGCGGACCGCACCCCCCACGGAGCCGAGCACCTCCGCGGCATGCTCGTGGGCAGCATCCTGAGCGTCAGCGGCGCCGAGGTGCTCAAGGTCGCTGCCCTCTATGCGGCGATCGGGCTCTTCCACTGGCTCTGCCGCCGCCCCTTTTTCCTGATCTCCACGGATCCGGACGCGGCCTATCGCGAGGGTTGGCGGGTGCGTCTGTGGGACTTCCTGTTCTATGCCTCCTTCGGCGTCGTCGTCACGTCGTCGGTGCGGATCGCAGGCGTCCTGCTCGTCTTCTCGTATCTCATCGTGCCCGCCCTGGCGGGCATCTTGCTGGCGAGCCGCATCGGTCCGCG
>Ga0137403_10005870_pt1 | contig 14152 bp, 10 predicted proteins | sample CZOMad2_1_16fung_FD_122057 | JGI IMG/M metagenome (GOLD analysis project Ga0137403, IMG submission 122057) | Vadose zone soil fungal communities from Angelo Coast Range Reserve, California, USA - CZOMad2_1_16fungal (Hybrid Assembly) | ecosystem: Environmental > Terrestrial > Soil > Vadose zone... | reverse complement strand
AGTTCGAACCGGCTGCCTGCGGCGCTGATTTCTTTGCACGCTTGTAAAACGGTGTTGCCACCACTTGCGCTTTCACTCGCTGCGTCCTTACTTCCACAAAAAGAAGTGTGTTCAAAGCTGCCAGCGCCGGTGGCACATACGCCAGCGCGATATTTTTGCCTAGCGTCGGCGAAGGCGATCCGCTCGTGACCACTCCAACCTCTTCGCCCGCAGCGTCAAAGACTTTATACTCATCGCGGGCAATGCCGCGCTCCAGCATTTCCAATCCAACCAGCGTACGCTCTGGCCGTGCAGCAGCTGCCTTTGCCAATGCCGCGCGCCCGATAAAGTCGCGCTTCGCCATCTTGCAATAGCGTTCAAGCCCCGCTTCCCACACATTAATCTTTTCGCTGATCTCATGTCCGTATAGCGCCATCTTTGCCTCGAGCCGCAGCGTGTTTCGCGCTCCCAACCCGCACGGCACAATTCCAAATTCCTTGCCCGCATCCATCACGGCATTCCAAACTTTTTCGCTGGTCGCCACATCGCCGGGCACGTAAATCTCAAATCCGTCTTCGCCGGTGTAACCAGTACGCGCGATCAATCTTTCGGGCAGCCCGCAAACCGTTCCATGAGTAAACCAATAATTCTTGATGGCGTCCAAATTCGCGTCGGTCAGCTTCCTCAATACATCCACCGCGCGCGGACCCTGAATCGCCAATTGCGTGTACGCGTCGCTCAAATCCTCAACCACGCAATCGAATCCCTTCGTATTCTCCAGCACCCACGAAATATCTTTTTCCCGCGTTCCCGCATTGATCACGAAAAGAAAATCGTCTTGGCCCAATCGATGCACGATCACATCGTCCACAAATGTTCCCGCAGGGTAGAGCATCGCAGAGTACTGCGCCTGACCGATGGCTAACTTTGACGCATCGTTCATGCTCAAGTGCTGCACCGCGGCCAGCGCGCCTCCAGGCGATTTCCCCGTTTGAATCCGGATATCGCCCATGTGGCTCACGTCAAAAACACCCACGCCATTGCGCACCGCTTTGTGTTCCGCAATCAAGCCGCCGCTCGCCGGATACTCCACCGGCATGTCCCAGCCGCCGAAGTTCACCATTCTCGCGCCCAGCTTGCGGTGCAGCGCGTTCAACGGCGTTTTCCGGAGTTCAGTTGACCGCTCTGCGGTCGCGCCTGAATTTGTTGTAGGAGTTGTGACGGATTCCATTCCGTTTTCTCGAGCAGAAAATCGATACTAGCACGCGCTCCAAAACCCGTCAAAGAACCGCGCGCGCAGCGAAGGAAAAACTACCAACAAGCTGGCTAGTGCCGTTCACTAGCCAACCGTTTACTTCTTATCGTCCAAGGCCTGGATGTTATGACGAAAGGTCGCCCAGCCTGCTAGGCGAGTGCCAAATTCAGATTCTCAATCGCCTCGTCGATCTCCGCAGTGCTCTTGTAGCCGACTGTAACGCAATCGACACCGGCGTTCTTGAACGCGAACCTCATCGCCGCCTTGCGGTCCTCACGGCTGAACGTACCTTCTCCCACGAGCTTCATGCTGATTACGCCCATTCCTTCTTTGCGGACTTCTTTGACGTGGGTGACAACTTCGCTGACATTTCCGAGTCCGTGCGTGTTGTAATCCTCGGCATCCATGCTGGTGCCTTTATGATTCATCCGGATCATTGCGACGTCGAGCCACTTGTTTCCCGGGACTTGGCGTAACGCCGGGAGCCCGTGAACCGACGCGCCGTGACTTACGACAGCTTTCTTCGACTCAGATTCCAGAATTCCATCCTGCCACCGTCTCGAGTCTGTCGGCCATGTCGCGCTATGTTGCCAGTGCAGCAGCATCACGTCGAAGTACTCGGTATTCGCGAGTTTGCGCAACTCGTCGATTTTTGCTTGCGGATTTACACCTTCCCGGGTGGTCATCTTCGACATAAGGCGATAACCATCGCGCGGAATGCCCTTCAGGGCCACTCCGAGCATCCTGTGCATGTCGCCGTAAGACTCAGCAGTCTCGAAGAAGCGAATGCCGCGGTCGTAGGCGTAGCGCACCAGCCTGGTAAATCCGTCTTGTCCCAAGTCGCGCTGTACATGGCCGCTGAAGCTCCCAGTGCCAAACGCGAGCCGCGTCACCTTCACGCCAGATTTTCCTAGGGTTACCCAATCTGTCGCTGTCTGGCGCTCAGCTCTGAGCGGGAGGCTGCCGCTGAGGGCAAGCGCGCTGGCGGAGAGTCCGGTCTTAAGGAATTCACGTCTGCTTTGGTAAGGCACGGATGCACCTCCAATTGGACAAAATGGTACCTGCGATACTCTGTCTTATCGTTTCACCACGTCAGTATCTTGCTGAAGCCCCATCCGCGCAAGCAACTGTCGAAGGCAGGCCCTTCCCGCGCGATCGGAGAGTTTGTTCGCTCATTTCTCATCTGCTTCTTGCCTTCATCCAACGCAAAACAGATAATCCGCCTCGACGGCTTCTATGGACTCCTCGCAACGTGATTCTCAGCGGCTCGGGCCACTCGCTCCATCTCTCGCCCTTCTTGCGCTGTTGCTTCTCATCAACTATGTTGATCGCGGCAATCTCTCTATCGCTGCTCCACTCCTAACAAGTGAGCTCCATCTTTCTCCTTCGCGCCTGGGCATTCTCTTTTCTGCGTTCTTCTGGAGCTATACTGCCTGCGTCTTTTTCGTTGGCTGGCTAGTGGACCGGTTCGACGTCAACATGGTCCTCGCCGCCGGATTTCTCCTCTGGTCGGTCGCCACCGCGTTAACCGGACTTGCGCACGGTTTCGTGTTGCTGTTCGCGTTTCGCCTGCTGCTCGGCATCGGCGAATCGGTCGCGTTTCCTGCCACCTCAAAAATCCTTGCCCGCCATGTCAGCGAAACCCATCGCGGATTCGCCAACGGGTTGCTCACCGCTGGAATGAAGATCGGCCCAGCGGTTGGAAGTCTCGGCGGCGGACTGCTGATGGCGTCTTACGGTTGGCGCGCCGTTTTCGTTGGCGTTGGATTGGGCAGCTTGCTCTGGCTTCCTCTGTGGTGGAAATGGCGCCCCAAGAGCACCGCTGAATCCCGCGCCATTCCGTCCTCGACTTCCATCGGCTTCGTGGAAATCATGCTCCGCCGCTCTTTCTGGGGAGCTTCCGCGGGTCACTTCTGCGGCAACTACGTTCTGTACTTTCTTGTGACCTGGTTACCGTCCTATCTGGTTCAGGCTCGCGGTCTTTCCATGCAGCAAATGTCAAAAACCGCCGCTGCCTATTACGCGACCGAAGCTCTCTTCGCGCTGATCGCCGGCTGGGCAACCGACGCCTTCGTTCGCCGCGGCAACAGCCCTACCGTCGTTCGCAAAGCATCTATGGGCGTCGGTCACGTCATCTCAGCTCTCGGCCTGATTGCCTGTGCCTTTGCCGGACCGAACACCTATCTGATCGCTCTGTTCTTCATCGCGCTGGGCTCCGGGATGCTCGGTTCGGGAATTTTCGCCTGCGCCCAAATTCTCGCCGGGCCGCGCACGGCGGGAAGGTGGGTCGGACTGCAAAATGGTTTCGCAAATTTCGCCGGTGTCATCGGTCCCGCTCTGACCGGTTTCGTGGTTAGCTGGACTGGCAGCTTCACGGTCGCACTCGCCATCACCGCCCTCGTTTCTCTCGCGGGAGCTCTCTCCTGGACGCTCGTGGTTGGACCTCTCGAGGAGATTTCGTGGGATCCTGAACCTGCTCGGCTACCCGTCTCGGTCGGCGCTTCTGGTTAATAACTCTTTTCAATTTGGAGACATTCGTCGCCGGGATGAAAACGTATTCTTGCCGCAATGCTCCACGCTCAGGTAAAGTCTTTTTTGAGGAGACAGCGAATGCCCGCCGGCCCGGTCCTCTGCGCGCAGTGCGACAAACCCGAGTATCAGTGCACCTGCGAAAAGTACTGCACTATCTGCAAAGGCATGGAAAACGTTCGTCTCTGCATGGACGGCCTATACTATTGCCCGGATTGCCGGGAAGCTTGTGACGTCACTCTCGCGGACACCCGTGGCCACTGACCCGAAACGCATCGAACTGCGTCTTGATGCCGACCCGTGCTTTGCCGCTGCTGCGGGAGGCGCGGTCCGCTATCTCGCTGAAGCCTCCGGATTGCCCGAAGAAGTTTGCCGCGAATTCCAACAAGACACGGTCCGCGCCTGCCTCGATGCATTCGAATCGCGAGCCATTCGAACGCACGTCGTTGAACTCTGCCGCTTTGAAGACCGCCTGGAAGTCGTCGTCGATTCGAACGCCGGCTCCGCAGGCATCCGGCTCGCCCGCCCCGTCGATTCTCGCAGCTAACGTGAGTTGCCTTTATTGTGGCCCCGACCTGGGCGGGGGCGGATTCCAGTTTTGCAAAAAAGAAAGCCCCCAAAAGAAAAAGGCGGGCTCGCGGCCCGCCTTTCCGCAGCTGCTCTTTTACGCTGACGTTTACATCTTCAACGCGAACGTATTCTTCTTGATCAGCGAAGTCATCTGATCGTCGGTTAACGCCAGCCGCAACACTACGCGGTCGCCCGATGGATTCACCTGCGCCTGCCCCAACAAATCCGCCAGCTCGGGATTTTGCTGTTTGGCCTGGTATTGCTGATACACAAATGCCAGCTGCATCAACTGCGCCAGCGTGTTCGCATCCTCCGTCGATCCGCAAACAGCCTGAAACTTTCCGTCGATTCCGCCGCTCGCCTGAATATTCAAAATCAAATTCTGCATTCTCGTTACCAGCTTTGCAGCCTCGGGGAATTGCTGAATCTGTGGCGCAAGCTGTTTCATCGCCAGCCGCGTATACGCCGGATTCAGCACCGCCCATACCACGCCGCTCCCGTTCGCCTCATTGATCAGCGAATACATCTTTTCGTTGCGTAGCAATCCCTCGGCTCCGCCATAGCGCACGTCCAACATTTGTTCCAGCTCGCTGCGGTGTCCGAACGCAGCTGTGTTCGAATCGAGAAACAGAAAGAACAAATCATTCGAACCCGCCCCGCTTCCAAACGCATACATCGTAAATCCGTGCGACTTGAACGTCGGCAACTTCTGCGCTTTGAAATAGGCTTCCGTCGATTCCGGGTTGTAGCTCCCCAGCGCAACTCCCACAATCTCTTCGCCCGTGGGCACTGCCGTCGACCCCGTGCCTGAAGTCTTGTCCGTCACTCCCTCGGCAATCAATCCCCATGCCAGTTCTTCCACTTGAGAGTTCGGGTCGACTCCTGCCGACGCCAGAAACTTTTCGAATTGGCGGAACCGCTCGGGCAACATCTGCTCCTGCAATTGTGGAAACCACTTTTGCGAACGTGCCTGCTTCAAGTTGGCGTAGGCAAATTCACCAATATTTTTCGGAAACAGCGCAATCGTATCCGGCCCCACGCGCTGAGCGCTCGAAATCTGCGCAGTGCACAATACCGTCGCAACCGCCACGGCCGCTCCTGCAAGCCGCAAAAATGTCTTCCTCATCGTTGCTCCTTCTGAACTGGTTCGAAATCGTTCTCTTTACGCCAAGGCCGTCGCGCTCAATTTGTCGCGCAGCTCCGTGACGACGCGTCTTTTCGCTGTCACGTACCTCGTGTCCGCAATTCCATCAAGATTAATCTCGACGTTGGCGATCGCCCCGCGAGCACCAGCTTCGGCCATCAATCTCGCTACCTTTAAGTCTGACTTCATGGATGCCGCTGCGATAGTCTCCAGTTGTCCCAGACGTTCGAATAGCGCAACAGCCCTCTCGGCCACTTTCAACGGCACTTCTGCCGCGCCTTTCGTCGCCGTCTGAATCGTCTCTTCGCGTTTGGCGATCTCGGCCGAATCGCCTTGTGGCAGTTTGAATGCCGTCATCACTGCATCGTAGGACGCCGCATCCCTGTCGATGGCTTCGGTCAGCGCATTAGCTTCCCGCCGCAGCGCGTCCAAATGCTCAGAAAGCTTGTCAACGTGCAAAGCTTGCGATTTTTTCTTGCGCGAAAGTCCCGCGACCATCTCGCCCAGTGCCGCGGCCAGCGCTGCGGCAAATGCTGAAACGCTTCCGCCTCCAGGAGTCGAGTTCGGCTCTGCCACCGCGTTCACAAACGGCCTCGCCAGCGCCGCCAGCTTCCCATCTTGCTGTTCTTCCAGTGCCGCACCGGAGAGTGCCGCAGCCAATTTGTTCTCAAACACTTGTGAAGGTGAAAAGTTTTCGAGCTGTAGGAAATAATCCGCCGCCATCTCGATCGCTTTTTTTGGCACCAGCCCAACGATCTCGCTCCCCACGGGAACCGCGCCGTAACGTTGCGCCTCCCGCTTCACCATCTCATACACGCGGTGCATTGGCGTTTGCTCGTAATCCGTCAGGTTGATCGACACCTGCGCCAGGTTACGCGCCTTCAATTCCACGCCCATCGACTTCACGTACCGCAATCCGCCGCTTGAAAACCGTATAGCCTTCGCAATCTTGTTAGCGATGCTCACGTCTGGTGTGTTCAGGTTTACGTTGTATGCGACCAGAAATTTTCTCGCGCCCACAACCGTCACTCCCGCAGTGGGATGCATCTTCGGCTCACCCACATCCGGCTGCCGGTCATGATTTTTCTTCAACTCTTCTTTCATTCCCTCGAATTGACCGCGCCGCACGTTTTCCAGGTTCACGCGGTCCGGCCGCGTCGCTGCCGCCTCATAAAAGAAAATCGGAATCCGGTAACGCTTCCAGATCTCTTGCCCCACGTTCCTCGCAAGCGCCACGCAGTCTTCGAGCGTTATGCCGTCCACTGGAATAAACGGCACTACGTCTGTCGCCCCAACGCGCGGGTGAGCCCCCTTGTGCTCATTCATATCGATCAATTCCATCGCTTTGCCAGTGCCGAGAATCGCGGCTTCCGCCACCGCGTCGGGCTCTCCCGCCAGCGTAATCACGCAGCGGTTGTGGTCCGCGTCCATCTCGTGATCCAGCACCCACACTCCGGGCACCTTGCTCATCGTCTGGATCAGCGCATCCACTTTCGATTTATCGCGCCCTTCGCTGAAATTCGGCACGCACTCAATCAGTCGTCTCATGGATCAGTCACACCGCCTCGTGAATTCTTCTCGGGCCTTACAATTGATTTTGTAGGGGCCGGTCTTTAGACCGGTTCCTTTCGTTGCTCTTCGTGGCAGCTACCTCTAGCTGGCCATCTTTCGCCGAAGCCCCTTTATCACGCATTTCCTAGCCTAATCCCTCAAATACACCATCTCCCCACGCTTCATCGTCATCCAACAATGGCTCACTCCAAAATAGTAGGGAATTTCCCGATAGTCCGCCACTTCGAACACGGCCATATCGGCCTGCTTGCCCGTCTCTATCGAGCCAATCCGCTTTTCTCGACCCAACGAATACGCCGCGTTGATGGTCGCCGCAGTTATCGCTTCCGCTGGTGTCATCCGCAATTGCGCGCCCGCCAGGGACAAAATCATCGGCATGCTCAACGTCGGGCTCGTGCCCGGATTAAAATCCGTCGCCAGCGCCACAATCGCTCCTGCATCAATCAACTTCCGCGCGGGAGCGTAGCGCTCCAGCCCCAGGTGAAAATCACAGCCCGGCAACAAAGTCGCGACCGTCTTCGATTTCGCAATCGCTCGAACATCCGCGGGCTTCAAATATTCCAGGTGGTCGCAACTCGCCGCGCCCAATTCAATTCCCATCTGCGTCGCGCCAGTATTTGAAAGCTGCTCGGCATGTATCCGCGGTGCCAGCCCCCAAGCTTTGCCTGCTTCCAATACGCCCCGCGATTCGCTGAGTGAAAATGCGCTTCGTTCGCAAAATACGTCGCAAAATTCCGCGAGTCCGTTTTGCGCAACCTCCGGAATCAGCCGCTTTTCCAAAAGCTCCAGATATTGCCGTCTTCCCTCGGAAGTTCCGCGATACTCTAGGGGCACCGTGTGCGCGCCCAAAAAAGTGGAAACAATTTCGAGAGGTTGCTCGGCATCCAATTCTTTGTGCAGCGATAGAATGCGTAGTTCGCTCGTTACCTCCAGCCCATAACCACTCTTTGCCTCAATGGTTGTCGTTCCATGTTCCGCGAACTGTTCCAGAAATCCGCGCGCTCGGCCCTTCAACTCTTCCGCAGACGCCGCGCGCACCTTCTTCACTGAATTCAGAATTCCGCCGCCCTTGCGCGCAATCTCTTCGTAACTCGCTCCGCGAATCCGCAATTCGTATTCTTCCGCGCGGCTTGCCGCATGGATCAAATGCGTATGCGCATCCACGAATCCCGGCAGCACCACGCGTCCGCCCACATCCACTTTCTCTGCCTTTTTGCTGTCTGCAATTTTTTCGACCTTCGCGGAAGGACCAACTGCGGCAATCAATCCATTACGAACCAGAATCGCGCCATCATGAATCACACCAATCTGCGAAAGAGCCGCGCCACGCCGTGGCCCGCGCCCACGCACCGTCACAATCTGTGAAGCGCCGCTAATAAGAAGGGAATTGCTCACCGCGCGGTATTATGCCCAATCGCCAATCGCTTTGCAGAAAACAGAACCGAATAAGACTGAACAACCATTTTGCACCACCCAAAAAACTGTCATTTCGAGCCTGCCTGCCCGCCGTGGCAGGCAGGAGAAGCGAGGAATCTCTCTTCGGCGCATGATCCGTGCGCGAAACCGTCCATTCGCCGAGTCCGTACTACTCACGCGCTCGCTGCCTTCGCGTTATACGCCGGCACAAACACTTCCTGCACCCACGTTTCAATCGATGTCGGCGTCGTATTCCTATCCGACCTTGGCTCCTGCGGCTTTAGCAGTCCATCGTTCGCCGCCTCATTCATCTCGCTCATCAGCGAAGCTGTCTTCCCGGGAATCCCTATCTGCTTCATCCCTTGCTCCACCAGAAACGACGGAAATTTATGGTACGACAACTTCGGCTTCCCGATTCCCGCCCCGATCGCGGTCGCTACCTCGTCATGCGACAAATCACGCTGCCCATGAAGCTCTCGTGCCGAAAATCCCGAAAAATCCAGTTTTTGCAACGCCTCTGCCGCTGCCGTTCCAATATCTCTCGTGGCAATCATCGACATCTTCAGGGCGCCCTTGATTCCACCGGCCAGAAATCCCATCGAGTGCACCAGCGGAATCAACATCAGAAAATTTTCCATGAACGGTCCCGGCCGCAGAAAAAGGGCATTCAGATTCGGCACTTGCTTCAGTTTCTCCTCGAAGTGATGGAGCCCCTGAATCGGTCCTGTCTTCTTCTCATGTTGCGCGCCAATACTGCTCAGCAACACCACGTGCGAAATTCCCGAAGTCTTAATCGCTTCAGTGATCGCTGAGCTCATCTTGTCTCCAGTCGCGAGAAGGTCCGGGTCCTTCGCCCGCGGCGGCAGCAAAATATAAGCCGCCTTGGCGCCTTCGAATATTCTTGTCAGTGCCGCAGCGTCACTTGCATCCGCAGCCGCGCCCTCCCCTCCCGATTGCGCTCCTAATGGAAAGAGTTGTGCCAGCTTCGCCGCGTCCCGCCCAACGGCGCGCACTTTCTCGCCACGCACCAGTAGTTTCTTCGCGACAACTGAACCCACATTTCCCGTGGCTCCCAGCACTACGTACATGTCATCTCCCCCAATATTCTTTGATATCTTTTCTAACCGCGACGCGGTCAAGAAATGTAGTGCCAGGCTTCAGCTCAGCTCATCGCCGTTATTGTGGCCGCCTGCCTGCCGTGGACAGGGTCTTGCCCTCTTACAACATCGGCACCTTCACATCTTTCTTCTTCGCAAACTCAATCGCTTCCGGATATCCCGCATCCACATGCCGAATCACTCCCATCCCCGGATCGTTCGTCAACACACGTTCAATCCGCGCAGCCATCTCCTTTGTTCCGTCCGCTACCGTCACCTGCCCCGAATGTTGCGAATACCCAATTCCCACGCCACCGCCATTGTGGATCGAAACCCACGACGCTCCGCTCGCCGTGTTTATCAGCGCATTCAGGAGCGGCCAATCCGCGATCGCGTCCGATCCATCCAACATCGATTCCGTCTCGCGATAGGGCGAAGCCACCGATCCGCAATCCAGATGATCGCGCCCAATCACCACCGGTGCCTTCAATTCACCTTTGGCAACCAGATCGTTCAGTGCCAACCCAAATTTGTCCCGCTCCCCATAACCCAGCCAGCAAATTCGCGAAGGCAGCCCCTGAAACTTCACGCGCTTCTGCGCCATCGTAATCCATCGCTTCAAATGCTCGTTCTCCGGAAACATTTCCAGCACCAATCGATCCGTGCGCGCGATATCCGAAGATTCTCCTGAAAGCGCCGCCCAGCGAAACGGTCCTTTGCCCTCGCAAAACAGCGGCCGAATGTAGGCGGGCACAAAACCCGGAAAGTTGTATGCGTCCTTCACGCCCTGCTGAAACGCAAACGTCCGAATATTGTTTCCGTAGTCGAACGTCACCGCGCCCAGCTTCTGCAAATCCAGCATTCCCTGAACGTGCTCCGCCATCGCTTGCATCGAATGTTTCTTGTACTCGTCGGGATCTTTTTTTCGCAGTTCGAGCGCCGCTTCGAGCGTCATCCCGTTCGGCACGTATCCGCCGATCGGATCGTGCGCGCTCGTCTGATCCGTTACTAAGTCTGGCACCACGCCACGTTTCGCAAGTTCAGGAATCAAGTCCGCGCAATTTCCAACCAACCCAACCGACGTTGCTTCGCCCTTGCGCACCGCGTTCTTCAGAATCCGCAACGCCTCGTCCAGGCTCGTCACCATCACATCGATGTAGCCCGTCTTCAATCGTTTTTTGATTCGCTCGGGATCGACATCAATCCCCAAAAACGCCGCGCCATTCATCGTCGCTGCCAGCGGTTGTGCTCCGCCCATCCCGCCAATTCCGCCGCTAACCACTAATCTTCCCTTCAAATCTCCGCCAAAATGTTTTTTTGCTGCGGCCGCGAATGTTTCGTACGTGCCCTGCAAAATTCCTTGCGTGCCGATGTAAATCCAGCTTCCCGCCGTCATCTGCCCGTACATAATCAAACCGGCGCGGTCGAACTCGTGAAATTTGTCCCAAGTATTCCAGTGACCCACCAAATTTGAATTGCAGAGCAAAACGCGTGGCGCGTATTCGTGCGTACGAAAAATTCCGACGGGTTTTCCCGATTGCACCAAAAGCGTTTCGTCGTTTGCGAGCTCGCGCAACGATTTCACAATTGCGTGAAAACTTTCCCAGTTGCGCGCGGCTTTTCCCGTTCCGCCGTAAACCACCAGTTCTTCGGGTTTTTCCGCAACTTCCGGATCCAAATTGTTCATTAGCATGCGCAGCGCTGCTTCCTGTTGCCAGCCCTTGCACGAAATCTCCGTGCCCCTCGCCGCGCGAAACGGCCCCTTCGAAAGCTGTGTCTCCGACATCGTTTTCGCCGTGCTCATCGGCATTTCTCCATGCATGCCCGCATCGCCATCTTAGCGCACCGCTCCCTTTTCTGCCGAGAATGGCGCCCGGGCGAAACTCGCGCACTCTACTTCACGCCGTACTGGTGCTGCGGCTCCATTGCGGCTGCGCCTCTTATACGCTACAGTTTCGCTTGGATCATGAACTACGGGACGCTTCCCTCAAAATTCCTGCACGCGATGGACACGTGGCCGAATCCACGTGCCCAGATGTACCTCACACCCGCGGGTTGGCAGAACATTTCCAGTGATGAATTCCTTCGCCGCACTGCCGGTTTAGCGCAAGCGCTTTTCGAGCTTGGCGTGAAACCTGGCGATCGCGTTGGTCTGCTCGCAGCCAACCGTCCCGAATGGCACACCGCGGATTTTGCCATCAACGGAAGCGGCGCTGTTACTGTTCCTGTGTATTTCAAGGAGTCGCCGGAACGCATGGCGTACATCCTGAAACATGCCGAAGCGCGCGTGGTCTTCGTCGCCGGAAGGGACCAAGTGATTTCCCTTCTGGCGATACGAAGCGAGCTCCCGCATCTCGAGCACGTCGTCGTCGCGGACGCCGGGAACGACCTTCCTGCAGAGTGTCTTCGTTACGAAACTCTGATTGCGTTGGCTGGCGGAGCGGAAGTTGCCGCGTATCGCATGCGCGCTTCGCAGGTTCTTCCAGGTCAACTTGCCTCGATTATCTACACGTCTGGAACAACCGGTGAGCCGAAAGGAGTGATGCTCTCGCACACAAACTTCTGTTCAAACACGACGGATGTGGGCTGCGATTTCGCGCTACGCTCAAGCGAGGACGTGGCGATTTCGTTTCTTCCGCTTGCGCATGTGTATGGCCGGACGCTCGATTACATTTATTTGTTTCAGGGCGTGCCGATTGCTTACGTCGATGCAGTTGAAAACGTTGCGAAAGCCTTGACAGAAATTCGGCCATCGGTGATGGCTGCGGTGCCGCGCGTCTTTGAAAAAATTTATGCGCGACTGATGGAGCAGGGAAGCGCCAACACCGGCGTGAAGAAGAAAATATTTAGGTGGGCGATTCAAGTGGCCGAACGCGCGGCTCCGTGGCGTTGCGGCGACGCTTCCGCGAGCCCACTTTTGAAAATGCAATGGGCGCTGGCGGACAAACTTGTGTATTCAAAAATACGTGAAGGCACAGGCGGGCGATTGCGAATTGTTTCCTCAGGTGGCGCGCCGCTTTCAAAATCACTGGCGGAATTTTTTTGGAGCGTCGGCATTCCGATTTACCAGGGGTATGGGCTGACGGAAACTTCACCCATTGTCTCCAGTAATTTTCCGCGCAATCGCGTCGGAAGTTCCGGCCTGCCGATTCCGCATTGCCAAGTCAAAGCCGCCGACGACGGCGAAATTCTGGTGCGCGGCCCGATGATCATGCAGGGCTACTACAAACGACCGGAAGCGACCCGCGAAGTCGTCGATGAAGATGGATGGTTTCACACCGGCGACGTCGGCTATCTTGACGAGGACAACTATCTATTCATCACCGACCGCAAAAAGGATTTGCTGAAAACTTCCGCTGGAAAATTTGTCGCTCCACAGCCGATTGAAAACGCACTAAAAACAAGTCCGTATGTTCTGAATGCCATGGTTGTTGGCGACCGGCGTAAATTTATCGTGGCGCTGGTGGTGCCGAACTGCAAGACGGTTTCAACGAAAGCCGCGGAGCACGGCGTGACAATTTCCACCGGCGAAGAAGTTGTTGCCCATCCCTTCACGCGAACATTGATCCACGCGGAAATTCAGCGGCTCACTGCCAATCTTGCGCAATACGAAACCATCAAGCGTTTTGCGCTGCTACCCGCCGATTTTACTTTTGACAATGGCGCGCTGACTTTTACCATGAAACTGAAACGCCGCGTCGTTGAAGATCAATATCGCGAGGTCATCGAATCTCTTTACGCCGATGTCACCGAACCGCGCCCTGTTATTCAAGACTGAAGCGACGGCCGAAAAGCGAAATTCGAGAATCGAAAATCGAAATCTGAAAATAGATCTTCTGGTTCTGCGTGACTGATCCAGTTCTTGTTACCTCCTTTTCTGAATTTGTTCTCTGCGTCGCTGCGTTCTACAATTTCCTTAGCACTTCTTTTGGCACGTCGGTTGAGGTCAAAAATGTCTGACCAGCTCGTCATTGCGGGCCGCGCATTTACGTCGCGGCTAATTGTCGGCACCGGGAAATACCGCAGCTTTCAGGAAATGGCGCGCGCTCACGCCGCCTCCGGCGCGGATATGGTTACGGTTGCGGTGCGCCGCGTAAATCTCACCGACAAAAGTAAAGAGTCACTGCTCGATTTTATTCCTCGCGACAAAATGTTCATTTTGCCGAACACCGCCGCCTGTTATACGGCCGACGAAGCGATTCGCACCGCGCGGCTTGGTCGCGAAGTCGGTCTTTCCAACTGGGTGAAGCTCGAGGTTATTGGCGACCAGCAAACTCTGTATCCCGATACCGAACAACTGATTGAAGCCACGCGCGTGCTTGTGAAAGAAGGGTTCGTTGTTCTTCCTTACACCAATGATGATTTGATCGCCGCGCGAAAATTGATTGATGCCGGCGCCTCCGCCGTGATGCCTCTCGCTGCGCCGATCGGTTCCGGTTTGGGTATTCAGAATCCAGCGGCGCTGCGAATTTTGCGCGAACGAATCACCGAAGTTCCGCTGATCGTGGATGCCGGCGTTGGCACCGCTTCCGATGCGGCCGTCGCGATGGAATTGGGCGCCGACGGCATTCTGATGAATACAGCCATTGC
>Ga0137403_10005869_pt1 | contig 14152 bp, 7 predicted proteins | sample CZOMad2_1_16fung_FD_122057 | JGI IMG/M metagenome (GOLD analysis project Ga0137403, IMG submission 122057) | Vadose zone soil fungal communities from Angelo Coast Range Reserve, California, USA - CZOMad2_1_16fungal (Hybrid Assembly) | ecosystem: Environmental > Terrestrial > Soil > Vadose zone... | reverse complement strand
GCCTTCCCTCATCAGCCGTATAGTTACGCAAAAACCGAGCAGCCAATTGGAATGCTCCGTTTTTGCTCATGACGCAATCAGAACATGAGTTTCAACGCTAGTTGCAGTTCACGCGGGATGCCACGAAGGCTTGTGATTCTCCCGAAGTTAGAATTACCAACGACTGCATGCTGTCGGCCGTCGTTATCCGGTAGTCCAAGGTTTGGATGATTCAGCAAGTTGAAGGCCTCCGCGCGGAACTGAAGGCTACGCTTCTCGCCGAATGGGAAAGAGCGGAATAGGGACAAATCCACATTCTGGAAGCGGGCCCCACGCAGTATATTGCGGCCGGCGTTACCAAACGTAAAGTTCGCGGGCACCTCAAAAGCAGTGGTATTGAACCAGCAGGCGGTGGTATGGACCGCAGCCCCATTTGGACAGGATCCTGTATTGGGATTTCCCACAAGGTTCGCCCGTTGAAAGTCACCCCAAGGTGCAACACCGCCTAGAGTATTGGCAGGATCGCCGGAGACGGCCACGGTGAAGGGTTGGCCCGAGGTATATGTATAAATACCGTTGAGCTGCCAGTTGCCGGCAATGTAGTCGACAATGCTATTGTTGCTGGAGAAGCGCCTGCCCTTGCCGAACGGCGATTCAGCCGTAAAGCTCGCTGAGAAAACGTGCGGCAGATCGAACCCGGCTACGCTGCGGTCATTTTTTAAGTTGTAGGGGTCATTGATGGACGTGCCCTCGACGCCGAAGAAGCCGTCGCTGCCCATGTTAATGGTCTTGGACCAGGTGTAAGCCAGCAAGTACGAGAGTCCATGTCCCGCTTGGCGCCGGGCCGAAAGTTGCAAGGCATTGTAGGAACCGTTCCCTACGCCGCGGTCGTAGAACGTGGGGGCGATACCTTGCCATAGCTGCCTGCGTGCAAAGGCAGCGGGAATCTCATTACCGGTAGCCGTCGTTCCATCGGGATTCAGATCTGGTCCAGGAGTTAGCGCCGTGTTGTACAGACCGCCGACGATGAGACGGTGGCTCTGGGAGCCAACGTAGTTGGCGGTCACCACCGTGTCTGCACCAAACTGCCTTTCCAGTCCGAAATTCCACTGCTCCGAATATGGATTCTTCGCTTGCGGATCCCGATAAAAAGCAAGTTGGCTGAATGGATCAGGGGCAGGGAGATTAGTGGGAGCGCTTGAAGTCGCCACCGGATTCTGCCAATTTACAGTTACAGGTCCGCCAGTCTGATTCGCAGCGACTTGAGGCTGTGCGTTAGATGGCCAAATACCACCGATACCCTGTACCGTTTGCGTGATGCCGGCCCACAGGTCATCGGTAATTCCGAACGAGGCGCGCAGAACCATTTTGTCGGTCAAACGATACGCCAGACCGACCCGGGGTTGGAAATTGGTCTTTGTGCTTCTCCAGAGATGGCCGTCCGGCGAAACAACCACGTTAGCTGGGAGGCTGCTCCCGGGGATACAGGGAGCAACATTTCCAGTCGCCGCGCAGCTCGCAACCGGCCGCTGGAGGATATAGGTTCCGTTGTTAAAGTCAATTTCCCCAATGGCACTCGTGCCATCTTTGAGGTCGCCGTAAATTGGGTACACCTGCAGGTCATAGCGTAGGCCGAGATTAAGGGTAAGCCGGTTGGTGGCCTTCCACTTGTCCATGAAATAGCCGCCTATACCCCGCTGACCATGTACCTGCGCGACCGTTGTCCGCCGCTGTCCTTGAGCGGCAGTGCCCAATAAAAACGATGCCAAGGCAGAGCCAGTGTTGCCTGCGCCGTTTTGCGGATCCTCCGTTTGGGTGTTCTGGAAATTGGCAGCGAGGCCGTTACTTTGGACCGAGAAATGATCGGTCTCGAAGCTAAAACCACCGGTGAGAGTATGATTCCTTATAACCTTTGTAAGGTTCCCTCTCCACTCGTAGATGTTGGTGAGGTTGGTGGCACTGAGAAATTCTCCGACGGCAGTGAAGTTGGTTATGCCCACCGTCGGGACTAGGCAAGAAGCGCCGCCGGTGAATCCACAGGCAAAACTTGTAGCAATCTGCGCATCGCTGATGACTTTGTCCGCGCTTCCGATAAACTTATTCGTACCGCTATTAGTGATCTCCACATGTCCGAACTGGAAATCGAAAAAGGTGGACGGGCTGAAGGTGTGATAATAGCTGGCGACGTATTGCTTCGCATCGACAGTCGTTGTGTTATTGAAATTAGTGGTGCCGCCGGACCCTGCACGCGGCTGGCTCGCACTGGAGTAGCGGAAGAACACAGAGTTGGAGGGACTAAAGTTTTCGTCCACACGCCAACTGTATTGGTTTACGCTGGTGCGCCTCGGGCGAAAATCATAGCCGTTAAACCCGTTTCTCGGCGTAAGGGGCGCCGGAAACACGTCCTTCGCATAGGCGACAGCACCAGTATTCAGCAAATTTGTAGGAATGATGTTGTTCGGGAAGGGATCACGGATAAACCCGGGCCCGGAGGGATTGGTCCTGGTCGTGAACGGGTTGTAGAGCTGGTTTATTACTTTGCCGCCGCTTCGGTCGTTACAGATGCCTCCAGCGAAGCCGCTCTGGCATAGACCAGAAAAATCGCCGGCCTCCTGGGCTGCTGTGGGTACGTTATAGAAAGTGGTCGATGAAGGCTGGGAACGGCGAAATCCCTCATAGCTTCCGAAGAAAAAAGTCTTATTGCGGCCATCGTAAAGATGCGGCAAACGCACGGGGCCGCCACCGTTAGCGCCAAACTGATTCTGTATTAATTTCTGTTGTCCGCTAAACGGGTTCTTTGCGTCCAAAACGGTGTTGCGCAGATATTCCCAAACCGTTGCGTGGTATTCGTTGGTGCCGGACTTGGTTACTACGTTGATAATGCCGCCTGTTACTCCCCCGAACTGCACCTCGTCATTGTGAGATTGAACCTTGAACTCTTGAATATCGTCTAGAATGGGCGCGACCGCATAGGTGCTGAAGACCATATCCGTATCGTCTATCCCGTCCACCATGAAGTAGTTGCTGCGGTTCGATTGGCCATTGACTGCGGGAAACGTGAAGGACCCAATCGGGTTTGCCTGAGCCCCCCCGCTGTTTTGCGCGGTGCTGACCGGGCTGACGCCAGGCGTGAGGGAAAGAAGCTGCGTGAAATTTCGTCCGTTCAGGGGCAGGTCGCGCACCGACTTGGAGTCAACGACGGTGCCCAAAGTCGCGTTTCCGGTCTCGAGGTTAACGGCGAACGCCTCGACCGTTACGGATTGCTCGCTCGATCCAACGCGTAATATGAAATCCTGAGTGATGTTCTGATTGACGAGAAGAGTCAATTTCTCCTGCGTCGCAGCAGCAAATCCAGTTTTGTTCACGGACAAATTGTACTCACCCGGCACCACGCTTACGATTACGTAAACGCCCACGTCGTTCGTCTCAGTTTTTCTCTCTGCGCCGGTCTGCGTATTGTGCAGAGTTACGTCTGCCTGCGGCACTACGGCGCCAGTGGAATCGTGAACTGTTCCGCTCAGGCTGGCCGTTGCTTGTGCCCAGGCGCTGCGCGGTATCACGAGTACCAACATAATTAAGATAAAGAGTGAGGCGATGCTGTTACGCAACCGGCCCCACGAGAACGAATCTATTCTTCCAATCGCTTCGGTCATAACCTTCTCCACCGGCATTAATTTGCGACCGCCACCCACCATCTACCCTGAACTGCTTTGCACCGGCCTACCTACCCCTCCCACGACCCTCGACAACATCTGGTTTGTCACTGGCGAAGCCCAATCTGCCAAGGGACGGAAGCACACCCATTGCTATCGAAAGTTTTTATATGTAAAATGAATATTTCATGCATCAAACGTGCTCCCTTATAGTCACTTTTTGCGAAGCTTGTCAAGCACTTTTTTTGTAAATGAAAATTGTTTTTCAGAAAAGTGGCCACTTTAACGGCACAGTTTCCTTAGAAACGGCGTACGGATGTCACTCCAGGTAGTCCGTTGCGGGCTGTTGGGGGACTTCGTCTGGTTCTATGCGTCGTGGGTCGCACCGCAGGGAGATACCCGGTATGGGCTAGATCGAGTAGAACTCTTGCGTTGGAGGCCATTTCCTGTAAGATTTACCGCCACTGTCGAAACAGCAATTAGCGCGGGGCGAGAACTGGAGCTTGTTGCTTTGACCAAGACGAATCTCTCGCGTGACCAGGTAATGCCCACGAAGCCGGCTAAAATTGCGCCCCGTTATCCTACCCCTGCCCTGGAGAAGGGCTTGGACATCCTAGAACTCCTTGCCAACCACCCCACGGGACTCACGAAAAGCGAGGTCGCCCGTAGCCTGGATCGTACTGTATCCGAAATCTTTCGGATGCTGGTGTGCCTCGAAGAGCGCGGTTACATCTCCCAGTCGAGGGATGGGGAACGCTACTGTTTGACATTGCGGCTGTTTAAGCTGGCGCACGAATATCCGCCTACCAAGCGGATGATTACCGAAGCCCTCCCGATCATGCAGCAAGCTACGCACGAACTTAATCAGTCTTGCCACCTTGGCGTACTCGATGGCGGCCACATCGTGATTATTGCGCAGGTCGATTCTCCCATCAGTCCCGGCTTTTATGTTAAGGCTGGCGCGATCGTCGATCTTATGCACGCCGCTACTGGGCACGTAATTCTTGCGCATCAAACTCCTGAAGTTACTTCTAGGGCGGTGCAGATTTGGTGCCGGCAAAACAACGCGCCGGTGCCTCGCGACCTGGCCGCACATTTGACCAAGATCAAGCGCCAGGGATATGAGGAAAGAGAAAGCTACCAAGTCAATGGCATAGTTAACGTCTCCTGTCCAGTATTCGATGATCGTGGAAACGCCATCGCCGCTATGACCGTTCCATTCATCCAAAGAATTGGCGACCAGACGACTCCGGCGACCGCGAGAAGAGTTTTGAAACAGGCCACTTCTCTGCTTTCGGAAGCAATTGGCGGGGTGGCCAAACCTCTGACAAGTGATTAGGCCGCGTTTGCCGGCGTCGAGCGATCCTCTGATTTTTCCTTCCCCAAAACACCTCAACTCAGCAAATTCTGATACCATAAATTGATTTTTATTGACAAACATAGTCTTTCAGGAATAGAAATGCACGCTGGGTATGCGCGGACGGCTGCCATACCCTCGCGGCAGGAAGTTCTCTAAATTGAGGAGAGTTGATCCGGTTTGCGAGACCCAAAAATCACTAACGTTCGCGTAATTGACCTCCGCTTCCCCACATCCAGCCAGCAGATCGGGTCGGATGCCGTGAATCGAGATCCCGACTATTCGGCGGCGTACTGCATCCTTGAAACGGACGCCGGTGTGGAGGGACACGGGCTAACGTTCACTCTCGGCCGTGGAAATGAGCTGTGCGTCTCTGCACTCAAGTATTTGTCCCGATTCGTTCAGGGCCGCTATTTGTCATCACTGACGGTTGACTTCGCGGCCTTCTCAAGGCAACTCACCGGCGATACTCAATTCCGGTGGCTTGGGCCCGAAAAAGGTGTCATTCATCTTGCTGCTGCTGCTCTCATCAACGCGGTCTGGGACTTATATGCACGCGTCGAAGGTAAGCCGCTCTGGAAACTGCTCGCGGACATGGAGCCGGAGCAGATCGTCCGCGCCATCGACTTCACCTACATTACGGATGCGATCACCAGAGAGGAGGCCCTCGATCTTCTGAAAGAGCGGGCCTCTTGCAAGGACACACGCCTGCAGCACTTGCAGCGGAATGGCTACCCAGCTTATACCACCTCGGCGGGCTGGTTCGGCTTTAGCGATGACAAGATTCGCCACCTATGCGGCGAGGCTCTTGCCCAAGGCTGGACCCACTTCAAGTTGAAGGTCGGCGGGGACCCGGCCGACGACCTGCGCCGGGCTCATTTGGTACGGGCAGAAATTGGCTCCGGTAACAAACTGATGATGGATGCCAATCAGAAGTGGGACGTCCTCGAAGCAATCCAACGCACGAAAGAACTAGCCGAACTGGACCCCTGGTGGATGGAGGAGCCGACCAGCCCGGACGACATCCTCGGGCACGCCCGCATCCGCCAGGAAGTTTCCCCGATCCGGATAGCTACAGGAGAACATTGCCATAACCGGGTGATGTTTAAACAGTTCCTGCAGGCCGGGGCCATCGATGTTGTTCAGATCGACAGTTGCCGGCTCGCGGGCGTCAACGAAAACCTTGCCGTGCTTCTCTTGGCGGCAAAATTTAATATTCCAGTCTGCGCTCACGCCGGGGGTGTCGGCCTATGCGAATGCGTGCAGCACTTGGCGGCCTTTGATTACCTTCGTGTATCCACGACGCTGGAGAATCGTGTAACGGAATTTGTAGATCACCTGCACGAACACTTCGTTGACCCGGTCCGTGTGGTCAAAGGACACTATCTTCTTTCCGAAAAACCAGGATACAGCACGGAAATACGCCCTGAAACGTTGTCAACCTACACTTACCCCGATGGTCCGGTTTGGAGGGACAGATGAACCTCATCATATTGGCGCACCCAAACGATACTGATGCAACTCCAGTTCTTGCCTGAGATCCGCGATTTTAAGGACCCGGCTTCTGTTTGTGTGAGGATTGAGGAATACAAGGATTTAGCTTGGAAAGAAGAGAGTTTCTGTGGGAAGCAACTGGCGCGGCCGTCGGATTAACGAGGTCCGGGAAGGTCGCTGCGTCACTTGTGCGCCAAACACTTGACCCTCCGTCGCCGGGCGATCCAACCCAAAGTATTCTTGTAAGTCCCGCCGGAGATGATCAGAATCCGGGAACGATATCTAGGCCGCTAAAAACTTTTCAGGCTGCTCAAAGCGCCGTTCGCGAGCTCAAGAAGCACAATCCCGGAACTATATCTGTTTACTTCCGGGCTGGCACCTACTACCTACCAAACACAATCGTCTTCACACCGGAGGATTCCGGCGAGGCCGGCGCACCGATCATCTATTCGCCATACCCAGGCGAGCATGTCGTACTAAGTGGCGGAGCGCGTTTGTCCCCAAAGTGGACAGCCTATCGAGACGGAATCATGAAGACCTCCGTTCCAGCCGGCACCACGACCGACCAACTCTTCGTAAATGGTCAGCGACAAATGTTGGCCCGCTACCCGAACTACGATCCGAATGCCAAATATTTGGGCGGCTGGGCGCCGGACGCGATCAGCCCAGAGCGTGCCAAGCGCTGGGCTGATCCACGAGGGGCCTACATTCACGCGATTCACCAATACCTGTGGGGCGACATGCACTACGTCATCACCGGCAAGAGCGCAGACGGCAACGTGCTCTACGAAGGTGGCTGGCAAAACAACCGGCCTAAGCCCATGCACGCTCAATATCGTTTTGTTGAAAATGTTTTTGAAGAATTGGATGCTCCCAGTGAATGGTATTTGGACCGAGCTAATTCAGTCTTGTATTTTTATCCTCCCACAGGGCTGGATCTCGAAAACGCGGTTGTCGAGGCCGTGCGCTTGAAGCATCTGGTGGAGTTTCGCGGAAGCCAGGACTCTCCCGTGAAATGGATCGAGCTGCGTGGATTTACGTTCCGGCATGCTTCCCGGACGTTTATGGTAACTCGGGAACCGCTTCTCCGCAGTGACTGGAGGATCTACCGTGGCGGCGCCCTGTTCTTCACCGGCGCCGAAGACTGTTACGTGGACGATTGTTTTCTCGATCAGCTGGGTGGGAATTGCATTTTTGTGAGTGGATACAACCGCCGGATTCGCATTTCGCGCAGCCACATCGCTCGCGCCGGAGCCAACGGAATCTCTTTTGTCGGCGAGCGGAAGGCGGTGCGAAATCCGCTGGACAGCTACGACGATAGACTGGGCATCGGGGATCTCGATCTTACTCCCGGACCGCGTACGGCGGACTACCCGGCAGAATGCCTTGTTGAAGATACGTTGATTTACCAGACGGGGCAGGTCGAAAAACAGACTGCTCCTGTTGAGATCGACATCGCACGAGCGATCACCGTTCGGCACTGTTCCATCTACGACGTACCTCGCGCGGGAATCAACATAGGAGACGGTTGCTGGGGAGGGCACCATATCGACCACTGCGATGTCTTCGATACCGTGAAAGAGACCGGCGACCATGGCTCCTTCAACTCTTGGGGTCGCGATCGCTGGTGGGGCGTCAAGAGTCTCGACCTGGACACCGCGCTACAAGGCCCTCATGCAAAACTTCCCGTGCTGGATGCCGCAGAGACCAATATTCTGTCGAACTCGCGCTGGCGCTGCGATCACGGCTGGGATATCGACCTGGACGACGGCTCCACCAACTATCACATCTACAATAATCTCTGCCTTAACGGTGGGCTGAAGCTACGGGAAGGCTTCTACCGCACCTGCGAAAACAACGTTCTGGTAAACAACTCACTTCATCCGCATGTCTGGTACAACGACAGCCATGATATTTTCCGCGGCAATATCGTCTTTGCGCCCTACAAACCGATTCAAATGAGGCAGTGGACGCAGGATATTGATTTCAACCTGCTCCATCAGCCGGCAATGCCACAAACCAACCCCGCCACCGCACTGCAAAAACTAAGCTCACAGGATGCCCACTCCCTACAAGGAGACGCTCTCTTTGTGGATGAGGCCACAGGCGACTACAGAGTCAAGTCGAATTCTCCCGCGTTGTCTCTCGGATTCGTGAACTTCAACATGGACGATTTTGGCGTCCAAAGCCCGAAGCTCAAAGCCATTGCCCGACAACCGGTGATGCCCTTGAGGTCAAGCGATACCACGCCAACTCTCAGTGAAACTCGAAGTCGAGAGGTTGCGGTTTGGGCAGGCGCGAAGGTGCGCAACATTGTTGGCCTCGGTGAGGTCTCAGCCGCAGGGAGTCCAGGTGAAACGGGCGTCATCCTGCTCGAAGTACCCGACACAAGTGATGCAGCCAAAGCCGGCTTTTCTGCCGGTGATGTCCTGCTGGCATTCAATGGAAAGCCTATCAAGGAATTGAAGGACCTCTTGCAGGATACGCAACAAAATGTTGCCGGGAAGGCCGCGAGCGTCACGATACTCCGCTTTCAGCAGGAGTCTACCATCCTAATCATGCTGAAACCCTGATCTCGCTACGGGAAAACCGTCGGATATGCCATCCACTGGGAGTACCAAAGTTGCCACGGCGTTAGGCACTTTCGCTCTGCTGCTTTTTCTGTTTGCCCAGCCAATGGCGGCAACCCCAAGCCAGCCGAGGATCAGAGTTCTCATCCTGGATGGCTTCAGCAATCACGATTGGCATCAGACAACGGCACTGTTGCGCGGCATCCTGGAAGCTTCGGGGCTGTTCACAGTTTCGGTTTCGACGGCTCCATCCACCACCGCGTCTCCGGGATGGGAACAGTGGCGTCCGAACTTTAGCGACTACGACGTGGTCATTCAAACCTGCAACGACATCGGCGGCGGCCCTTCCTGGCCGCGTGAAGTCCAGATTGCTTTTGAAAACTATGTTAGGAACGGCGGCGGAGTTCTGGTTTTCCACTCCGGCAATAACGCATTTCCGGACTGGCCCGTCTACAACCAGATGATCGGACTCGGTTGGCGGAATAAGCAGCAAGGCGACGCAATCACTATTAATAGCCGCGAAAGGCTGCTGCGCATTCCCTCCGGCCAGGGCGAAAACACCGGGCACGATGGCCGCTCCGACGTGGTTGTCCACCGCCTGGGCGACCATCCCATTCATCACGGCATGCCCCGCGCCTGGAAAACCCCTACCCTGGAAATTTACTATTACGCGCGCGGCCCGGCGAAGCACATGCGTGTGCTCTCCTACGGATATGACCAACACACCCGAATGAACTGGCCCCTGGAGTGGACAGTCCGTTTTGGCCGGGGACGTGTCTATAGCTCCACCTTTGGGCACGTTTGGAAAGGTGATGTCCAGCCCCCCAGCCTGCGCTGTGCCGGAGAGCAGACGTTGCTTCTGCGAACCTTGCAGTGGCTGGCTAGGCGCCCGGTGACCGTTGCGATCCCAGCCGATTTTCCGACCGAGGCGGCGACTTCAATTCGTCCGGAGATACAGATTCCTGCTTCTGCGCGGTAAGACACAAATAGATTGGTTGTTGTTTTACGGAGATCGACTACATGCGAATTCGTCTTCTCGCCGTCTTCTTAGCCGTAATTTTTCTCCCCCTTTCTTTCGGACTCGCCCAGACTACTGCCAGCCTCGATTCCATTCCTGCGCGCATGCACGACGTGATCGTCGCCAACGAAGTTCCAGGCGCGGTCACGGTGGTCGCGACGCGTGACTCTGTGCTTCGGATGGACGCTCAGGGTTGGGCCGACCCAGAACACAAATCTTTCATGCGCGTGGATTCGATCTTCTGGATCGCGTCCATGTCAAAGCCGATTACTGCTACAGCGGTGCTGATGCTGATGGAGGAAGGCAAACTCTCCCTCGACGATCCTATCGCCAAATACGTTCCAGAACTTGCTGGACTCAAAACTGCGGATGGCAAGACGCCGCGAATCACGCTGCGGCACTTGCTCACTCACACCTCCGGAATGGGAGAAGCAACCGACGAAGAGGCGAAAGCCGCGCGCACGCTGTCCGACCTGGTGCCGGCCTTTGCCTCAAAGCCGCTTGCGTTCGAGCCGGGGAGCAAATGGAAATACTGTCAGTCCGGCATTCTCACTCTTGGCCGGATCGTAGAAATCGTTTCCGGTGTGCCGTTTGAAGTCTTCCTGCGGAAGCGTATCTTCGACCCGCTAGGCATGAAGGACACGACGTTCTACCTGAGTGAAGCCCAGATGCCGCGCTGGGTGATACCCGCCAAGCGCGAAGGCGAACAACTGGTGCCGGCGGAAATCGGGCTTCTGTACGGCCATCCTCCCACCTGGGGCGACCACTACCCGGCAAGCAACGGTGGCTTGTTCTCAACCGCTCCCGATTACACGCGCTTGGCCCAAATGCTGCTGAATGGCGGCGTGCTCGATGGCCGGCGCTACCTCACGGCCGAGTCGGTGCGCATGATGTCAACTGTCCAGACCGGCGATCTGGTCACCGGCTTTACTCCCGGCAACGGCTGGGGGTTGGGAGTATGCATCGTCCGCCAACCTCAGGGTGTAACTGAAATGCTCTCGCCCGGAACCTTCGGCCACGGCGGAGCCTACGGTACTCAGGTCTGGATCGACATGAAGAGGGGCGTCGCATTAATCATGATGATCCAGCGGTCTAACTTCAAGAATGCCGACGACTCGCCGGTCAGGTTGGCATTCCAGAAGGCCGCACTGGAGTAAAACGGAAAGCCAGTTAACGAATTGCAGGATCTCTTGAAGGATACTCGGCGAGTCGTTGCTGGAACGGCCGTAAGCGTGACCGTACTGCGCTATCAACAAGCAGTCTACGGTGTCATGATCCTCCTGAAACCTAGCATCGCTGTTGATTACTACCGAACTGATGATCATACGCGACCATATTTGCGAATAGGGATAAGAAGTTAAGAATTTTTGCTGTTTTATCTTGATATAGGCACTTACGATTATAGTTTAAGAAGCAGAGGTCTTTTGAGGCTTAAGCCCAATGAATTTGTACCGTCAGATAGAAATCGGTGTCCGTAAAAACGCTATAAAGCCGCTGGTTTCTGGCGTGTTTACTGTTGCCTTGTTGGCTTTACCTCCGCAGGCCGCGGAGCGTTCGCAGATCCGATTTGAGAACCACCAGAAGCTATCACGCGTCGACTTCATTCTCAACAACAGCACGACCGACGACAAGCCCGTAATTGACTCGGTCCTCGGGGGCGTAGCGCTCCTGGACTACGATAACGACGGGTATCTCGATATTTTTTTTACTAACGGTGCACGCATCCCCAGCCTAGCGAAGGATAGTCCTGACTTTTCAAACCGCCTCTACCACAATAACCACGATGGCACCTTTACAGACGTAACTGATCGTGCGGGCGTTAAAGGTTATGGCTACAGTGTGGGCGTCGCCGTGGCTGACTTTGATAACGACGGGTTTCCAGATATTTACGTCACGGGAGTCAACCGCAATACGCTGTATCACAACAACGGCGATGGTACATTCACTGATGTCACTGAGCGCGCAGGAGTGGCCGGCATCGGCCCCAATGGCAAGAAACTTTGGTCCGTATCAGCCGCATGGATCGACTACGACAATGACGGCCGCTTAGATCTTTTCGTGAGTAACTACCTAAACTGGACGTTCGAGACTTCCAAAGTTTGCGGTCCCCCCGGCCGGCGCCTCTCGTGCTCACCGACCGTGTACAAGGGAGAGCCGAATTTTCTGTATCACAACAATGGTGATGGCACGTTCACGGATGTCTCAGCTGCGACAGGCATAGCAGAACATATCGGCAAGGGCATGGGTGTAGCCATCGCCGACTACAATGCCGATGGTTGGATGGATATCTTCGTCGCAAACGACAAGGAAAGAAATTTTCTATTCAAGAATCGTGGGGGTAAGAGCTTCGACGAAGTAGGAGTGGAGTCCTTCGTGGCCTTCACGGAAGACGGGATCCCTGTTTCCGGCATGGGCGTTGATTTTCGTGACTGGATTAACGATGGCAAGCCTAGCCTATTTGTCACCGCCCTTGGACGTGAAACATTCCCGCTGTTCCGTAATGAGGGCACCGGATCTTTTAGTGTGGATACCTACAAGGCAGGTATAGGATTTTCTAGTCTAAAGATGAGCGGTTGGGGCAATGGCATCTATGACTTCGATAATGATGGTTTTAAGGATCTATTCACCGCCAACTCGCACGTTAGTGAGAACGCCGATGACGACCCTCAGCAACACTACAAGCAGGCAAACGCCGTGTTCCATAATGTCCAGAATGGAACATTCCGTGATGTAAGCACGCAAGCCGGGCCGGATATGCAAGTTCGTGCCGCTCATCGTGGGTGTGCGTTCGGCGATCTCAATAACGACGGCAAGATTGATGTGGTTGTATCCGCCATTGGTGATCATGCCGAATTGCTTTACAACACCACAACCAACAGCAACCATTGGATTCTGCTTCAGACGATCGGCGTCAAAAGCAACCGGGACGGAATTGGCACGCGCATCAAAGTCACAGGAGAATCCGGCTTGGTGCAATACAACCATGTAACCACTGCGGGGAGTTTCGCTAGTTCCTCGGATAAGCGCGTCCATTTTGGGCTGGGCCGTGATACACGAATCAAAGAAATTGAGTTGCGCTGGCCCAGCGGAAGGATTCAGGTTCTACAAAACGTTAAGGCCGATCAAGTCCTGAAGATCATCGAGAGCGAGAAATGAATGCGATTCTGCTTTTTGTTACAGCACTCTGGGCGCCGTGCTTGGCCTCTGCCGGACAGTGCACGGGAGCAGAGAAGCTACTTCAATCGGTTTCCAGCGCGCTGGCCAGTGAGGCGCTGGACAAGGCTGAGCAGATTCTTGATTCCCTGGAGCAATCCTATCCGAACTGTCCCGAGACTCTGCTTGACCGCGCGCGACTCTTGGCCTTGAAAGGAAACGCGACGGCTGCCGAGGACGCATTCGTTCGTTACCAGGAACTGGCGCCGGATGCGTCCCGAGGCTACGCCTACCTTGGTCGCTTTTTGTTGGAGCAACGACAGTATGCGCGCGCCGACTCTACCTCACTCGTCGCATTGGAAAAGAACCCCAGCGAACCTGCCGCCCTGGCTCTGCGAGGCGAAATTCTAGTCATGAAAGGGCAAGTGAAAGAGGGCACGAGCTTACTCCAGCACGCCTGGCAAATCGATCCCGATAACGTCGACGCGAATTTTCAGTTAGGGACTCTGTATGACATGGAAAACCGCCACGCAGACGCAGTAAAACACTTCGAAAGAGTTGTAGCGATAGATGCAAGCGATCCACGTGCTTGGGATTATTTGGCTCTGAATATAGAAATAGTGGGAGAAGTGGACCGTGCGGGCGAGGCCTACCGAAAGGCTGAGGCCGTCAATCAACGTGGGCGCCACTTCGATGCCTTCCTGGATTACAACTACGGGAGGTTTCTGATGAAAGGCAACCAGCTCAAAGAAGCCAAAGAGCACCTGGATCGCGCCGTGGAGCTGACCCCAAACGTCCGGGCGGTTTGGTACGAACGCGCCAAAGTGAATTTGAGCATGAAGAACTATGAGGATGCTAGAGTCGATGGCGAGAGAGCGGCGACCCTGCGCGACACGGGAGGCGTAATTCTTGACCTGCAGATTTACGC
>Ga0137403_10005867_pt1 | contig 14158 bp, 7 predicted proteins | sample CZOMad2_1_16fung_FD_122057 | JGI IMG/M metagenome (GOLD analysis project Ga0137403, IMG submission 122057) | Vadose zone soil fungal communities from Angelo Coast Range Reserve, California, USA - CZOMad2_1_16fungal (Hybrid Assembly) | ecosystem: Environmental > Terrestrial > Soil > Vadose zone... | reverse complement strand
TTTATTTTGTTTCCCGCCGGCTCTTAGCCCGGGCGTTCTCCATGTCGGACGACCAAGGATCGTGGCGGCTTAACGTGGGCGCGGCGTTTGCTGCTGTAACATTCGCGATTCATCCTCTGCGCGTCGAGTCTGTGACGTGGGCGACCGAGCGACGCGACGTTCTATCCGGGTTCTTTTACATCTGGACGATCTATTGTTATTTGCGGGCCATTTTGGTTTCTGAACCGAGCGGACAGCGGCACTGGCTTGGAATCGCTGTTGCCGCCTACGCCTTGTCGTTGCTTTCAAAAGCTACGTCCATGACGCTCCCAGCGATATTGCTCCTCTTGGACATCTTTCCTCTGCGAAGACTCCCGGCCCGGCCGTGGATTTGGTTTAATTCACAATTTCGAAACGTATTGTATGAGAAACTTCCCTTTCTGGTATTGGCTATTGTATTCGCCGGCGTGGCGTTGCTCGGGCAACGTGCCGCAGGAGCGCTCCAACAGTACGAGGCTATCCTGCGTGTCGCTCAAGCACTTTACGGTCTGAACTTTTATCTCTGGAAGACCCTGATCCCGATACATCTGTCCCCTCTTTATGAATTGCCGATTGATTCTTCGCGATGGACGTGGGTGTTTGTTCTAGGCGTGGCCGGTGTCATTGTCGTGGCTATAGCTCTCTACTTTCTCAGTCGGCGCTGGCCGGCTCTGCTCGCGTGTTGGCTGTATTACGCCGTAGTCCTATTTCCGGTATCAGGTATCGTTCCAATCGGACCTCAGCTCGTGGCGGATCGCTACAGCTATCTCCCTTGCTTGAGTTGGGCACTACTTGCCGGTGGAGGGATTTTGTCAATTTGGTCGGTACCTGCGGATAAGAAGCGAAGCAATCTAAAAGCAGAGTTGGTATGCGCGTTGGCGGTCGTGGTCCTATTCATCTTGGGATTTTTGACCTGGAAACAAACCGGAGTCTGGCGAAACTCACGAACTCTTTGGAAATATGTGCTTGCCGTCGAACCGAATTCAAGCATAGCGCACGATGCCTTGGGCAAGCTGGCTGAGGCGGAAGGTAAGAATGATCAAGCACTCACTTTATACAGCCGCGCGGTTGCCATAAACCCAGGAAATGCCGGGGCCAATTTTAATCTCGCGCGGCTGCTAGCTCGTAACGGTCAACTGCAAGATGCGATTTCGCATTATCGCACAGCCCTACTGATTGACCCTGATGATGCGCCGGCACACAATAATTTAGGTCTGTTGCTTGCGGCGCAAGGGGAATCCACGGAAGCGCTAGAACATTTTTACCGAGCCGTTGCGATTGATCCGGGCTATGGGTTGGCTTTTTTTAATCTCGGCAGGGTGTTCTCAAGCCAGGGTCAGGACGAAAAAGCCGTGCAAAATTATCGTCAAGCGCTCAAATTAAATCCTGATCGGATCGAGGTTCATCTCGGGTTAGGCAATGCCCTGGAAAAACAGGGCCATTTAGAAGAGGCTAAAGAACATTTCGAAGCCGCGGTAAAACTCAAGCCCGATTTTGCTGACGCTCACGTAGCGTTGGCGCGATCGCTCACAGCGCTGGGCGATAAGGATGAAGCTAAGAAACATTATCAAGAAGCTATTCGACTCTTGAAATTACAGACGAAAGTTCCGCCATCACGCTAGTAATGGTGAATGAAAATCAACAATCGGGGAAGAACGGGGAAGGAATCTTTTGAACAGAGCCGCGAGAGAATTGCTCCGGTCTTCGCAGGAGTAGTTACCTGCGCAACATTTCTGCCAGTTATGGAATCAGTTTGTTGAGCGGGACGATTATGAGAATCTAATTAGCCATGCGCACTATCGCGGCCTTGGCTGGAGCTGGCTACATCGAATATAAAGCCTGTCTGAGTTTTGCAGAGGCATGACTAAACAGAAATTCTAACGGACAGCACTACCTTCGGAGCGCGGCTGTAAAAGCCGTAGAGCTTCCTGGTATTCTTGAAGCGCTTCTTTCTGCTTTCCTTGACGCGCAAGAGCTCGCGCCAAGTTCTCATGAATTTCAGCGACCTCGGGTTGAATGCGAAGAGCCCGTCTAAAGTTTTGAACCGCATCATCGAGACGATCCTGCTGAGCAAATACTTTGCCCAGGTTGAAGTAAGCCTTCGCATAACGCGGATTGACGCGCGCGGCTTCAGCGAACTGCTGCGCCGCCTCGTCTGTGCTGCCTCGACGCGCCAGCAAAAGACCTAAATTATTGTGAATGTCGGGATCAGCGGGATTGATCTGCAGCGCAGTTCGATATTGCGCTAGTGCCTCTTCGATATCTCCTCGCTTGGCCAACGCCCTCGCTAGATTATAGTGCGTCATGGCAGATTTCGGATCTATCCTTAGGCCTTCGTGAAAATGTTCAACGGCTTCATCCAGCGCCCCGTTGTCGGCCAGGATATTGCCCAAGGTGTTGTGAGCGCTGACAAACGCAGGTTCGATTTGCAGCGCATGTCTCAGGTGAACGATCGCCTCTTCGGGCGCACCCGTTTGCGCGAGGAAATTTCCCAGATTTGTGTACGCTTCCACGGATGCAGGATCAATTTGGGTGGCTTTGCGAAATTCATTGATCGCTTCTTCCAACGCGCCACGCTTCGCAAGAACTAAACCTAAGTTGTTGTGGGCAAAGCTTGATCTTTGGTCAAGGGCTAACGCGTATCGCCATAGCTTCTCTGAGTTATGCCAGATCTGCGTCTGTTGCCATGTCAACACACCAAGGCCAATGAGAAGTACACCCGCCAGTCCATTCACTAAAAGAAAAACCTGTGCACTCATCTCGCCAGCCACCCGTCGTTTCCAGAAAAGGAGCATGCCCGCGCCGGCCAGCAGTGCCCAGCTGAGGCACGAGAAATAACTATAGCGATCACCGACGAGCTGCGGGCCGTAGGTGATCACTCCTAGCGACGGTAACAAAATCACTGCGTAATAAACCCATGCGGCTAACCCGGCAGGCCAAAAACGCCGCACTACGCCAAGGCCGATACTCACGGCGAGGACGATAACTCCGCTTAAGAGAAACGGCCAATCCCATGGATTAAAAGGAATCGGCCGTTCGTACAGTGGGGACAACCCCCACGGAGCTATGGTCGTCTGTAGATAGAACGCCAAACCATAGAAGCTTTGCATCAATCTCGGAAACCAACCAATGCTTGCTACTGGCGCCACTGCTCCCGTCGATTGTTTGGCCAACACGGCGACAATCGCAATCGGGACAGCGAACAAAAGGAACGGTACTTTCTCCCACAAGATCTGACGCGAGTCTGGCTGAAACCATGTTCTCGGAGTAATCTTCAATCGCTTGAGAGGGTAGACGTCGAGAACCAGGAGCGCCAAGGGAAGAGGAACCGTAAGCGCCTTAGAAAGGATAGATAGCGCGTACGAAATCCAGGCACCGCCCATCCAAACCCACCGGTACAAACCGGTTTCCGTAATCGCCGCAGCCCTAAGATAGCAGAGTAAGGTCAACATGAAAAAAAGACCCGCGACGAGATTGTCTTCACCAGATTCCCAAGCAACTGGTTCAACTCTCAGAGGATGAAGCGCAAAGAACAAAGCGGCGAAGCCGGCCGCGACTCGCAACGGCAGTTTCAATTCGTCTGTTGTTGACATCGCCAAGCGAAGTAGCCGCAGAGCGACAAAGTAAAACAACACTGCGTTGGCACAATGGAAAAAAAGACTAGTCAGGTGATAACCGAACGGCTCCATTCCCCAGATGAGATAGTCGATTCCCATGGTTATCCAGGCGATCGGCCTATAGACACTCATATGAAAAGTGGTGAACATCCAGCGAAGTTGCTCCCAGCCCAAACCTCTATAATTCGGATTGTCGAGGAGAACCGCCTCGTCGTCCCAATTCACAAATCCGTTTTGTAGCGAGGGAAGAAAGGCGACAAAAGTTAATACAACTATGGAAAGAGGCAGTAGGAACCGAATTAAACAGTCCGCATTGGATTCTGCGGCACCACGAATCGGTACTCGCGCGGGTTGGCTTTGAAGCCTCGCTTTTCTTCGCTTTGATTTCACTAAAAATTCACGTCAAAGCTAAGCTGGATGAAAATTCGTACGGCGAGCAAAAATATGGGCGAACAAGATGGACCACGCTGGTGTGAGAGTCCTACTTCAGCATCCTGGGAGGGTATTAGAGAAAGGTCCGCAACAGTTGGTCAATAGGCGAACCCTGCCGCCCGTATTTCCGCCTCCATTTCATCGCGCGCTTTTTTCAATTCTTCACGGCTCAATTGGGACGTGCTGACAATTTGCTGAACAGCTCCGAGCTTACCTTTGTAAAACAGCTCATCCGGCCTGGGCCCCCCGTCGAGGCTCTCCGGCTCATAGAAGAAATTATCCATGAGAGCCGCGTCCACGTTCCACTGCAAGTCGAAATCGGCGAAATTCTCTCCGGAATGATATCCGTAGTCATCGAACTCTTCATCCGTTTCAGCGCGAGCGCCCTTTTTGCGCATCGCCGCCTTATAAATGGGTGTGCCGACCATTGGAATATAAGAACAGAGATCCACCTTGTGCCGCAGCCGCCGGGGAGTCTCAATGAGATGCTTGCGCAAGAACAGCCGGGTTTGTTCAAGGCTTTCACGGGTTTCACCAGGCAAGCCGATAATGAATGACAGCTTGCAGCGAATGCCTACCTCATCGCACCACTGGAGCACTTGAGCATTCTGTTCGACAGTTGTTTCTTTGTGCACGTTATCCAATATTTTTTGAGAGCCCGATTCGGCACCAATTAGCACCTCACGAAGCCCGTGATCGTGCATAAATTGCAGGTAATCTCGACCACCGTGTTTCGTGATGATGTCCACCCGACAAAAACAACGCCAGAGAAGCCCGAACGTTTTAAGGTGACTACATATCTCTTTCATCCGGCGCGGATTGATGGGCAAAATATCGTCATAGAATTGTACGGCACCAAACCCGAGTTCCCTGATCTGTTGGAATTCCTCGATCAATCTTGGCATGGGCGTGTTCCGAACGGCGCGAGACCAGAGATTGGGAGAATCGCAAAAGTCGCATCGCTTCGGACAACCGCGTGACGTAAACATAGTTGTTGCACGGTGCGCGTTTTCTTTCTCGTCTGCCAAAAAATAATGGTAATGGTGCGCGTAGGAGCGATTAGGAATCGGGATTAGTCCCAAGTCGTCGATGAAGGGCTCTTCGATAATACCCCGCTGATATTTTCGCAATGCAGCCCCATCCCCATTGGTTGAGTCGGCAACCTCTTGGTCGGAAAGGCACTCCAGAGCCCCACCGGTTTGAATATGCGAAATCGCCTTGAGAACCGCCTGCTCGCCTTCGCGCCGGACCACCAAAGGATAATATTTCCTGCTGTTGCGTGGATAGTTGGTTGCATGGGGTCCACCGAGGACTGCAGGCACCCCGCGCCACTGGAACTCTCTCCCAAGCTTCCTTATCTCTCTTCCCTGAGGAGAGGTTCCCGACACCATATAGACGTCAAAACCATGGGGTATATCTTGTGGCTTAAAGTTGTGTTCGGACATGTCAATGAACGAAACGTCATGCCCGGATTGCTCTAATACGGACCACAGCCACCAGAGTCCCAACGGCGGAAAAACCATGGGATCTTCAAGAAAAGTTGATTGAGGAAAAATCAGACAGACGCGCATTTGTTTTTTATCTTTGCTCAATCCGCAACTGAGGTGGACGCAGTCAATAACGATCAAACGTTTCTAACACTTATACGGGAAAGGCCGCAATCTTCAAAGCAGCTCATCCGGTGGGATTCGCGGACTATACACAGATTATTGTTCGGTTTTCAGTCCTGCTTGGCATTGGTTAGTGTCTTGACGATGCTCACTGGCCGAGCGCGGACTTCATCGTAGATTCGACTCAAGTATTCCCCTAGAATTCCCAACCCGATCAACTGAATTCCGCCCACAAAAACGATCACGATTATCGTCGGAGCCCACTCGATCGACACTTCGGGATGGATGAGACGCAAGATAACGAACATTGCCGCGATAAAAAGCGCAGAGAAAAAGGCAACGACTCCCAGAAGAGTCAGAAACTTTAAGGGAACTGTCGAAAATGCGAACACGGCATCGAGGGCTTGTTTGAACAGTCGGGAAAAAGACTGCTTGGGGTGTCCTGCAGGTCGTTTACCGCGCGGCAGGTCAATGCCAATCTGGGTGAATCCCACCCAGGTCCGAAGCCCTGCAAAATAGCGCGTCCGCTCAGTCATTTTGCGCAGAGCACGGACGACGTCCTGTCGCATGATACCGAAGTTGCCGGCATTGCGAGTTAGGGGAACGGTAGAAATCCGGCTGATCAGAAAATAAAAAAGGCGTGAACCGATATCCTTGAGAAATGATTTGTGTTTGCTTTCTCGAACTGCGTAGACAACATCATAGCCTTCGAGGGCCTTTCTATATAAGTCCGCGATGTGTTCCGGTTTATCTTCAAAGTCGCTATCCATCGTGACGACCCACTCACCAGTTGCGAATTCCAATCCCGTAGCAATCGCCATTGCATTTCCGAAGTTTCTGGTTAGCTCAATAATCCTGAGGTGCGAGTCAGAATTCGCCAGACTCAATAGTTGCTGCAGAGTCCCATCGACACTACCGTCGTCAACAAAAATGATGTCGTAATCCTTGACCAGGCGATCCAACGAAGAACGGAGCGCACGATAAAGGGGAATCACCAACTCTCTTTCGTTATATATTGGCAGGACAACTGATAGGTCCATTTGTCTGTTTGTCTCGCAGTGTGGCGTCGGGTATGAAACGCTAAACCAACTCGTTGCCTACGCACTGAACCAGTTCAATCCCAAACTGTTGGGCGGCGTTGCCGCCCAACATGCGCGCAACGCAGGATTCCTCTACATTTGCCTGGCTGAGAATCTCGATGGCGTCCCAGGCGCTGGTGGTATCGTCGTGCGGATAGCGCGAGCCCCAGACGACCTTCGCACTGTAGCGTTCGGGCAACTTCCGAATCCCTCGCTCATCAGCGTCAAATCCCAGCATGACGCTGCCGGCCTGCCACATCGCTTCAGCATCCGTGCGGACCGGATAGCAGTGCTGAAGAGCAATGACTCGTGTCGAGGACTCAAATTTTTCTAGGACCTCTTCCATCCACGTAGCCTTGCCATGCGCAACCACGACTTTCACGGTCGGATGACGGTTCATCACGCCGTAGCCGAGCAGCGTTGAGGCAACGAACAAATAGTTGTCCAACCAGTACGCAACGATCGGCGAGAGCGAGTGGCCAAGAGGCGTCCCTGTGACCGTGAATGCACCACTTCCCCCTCCAGTGAAAGGTCCGCCGCCCGCGTTCCCTCGTAGTTGCACCTGCGTAAGCCGATCCTTCATCTTTTCAATAAATGGCCCGTGGGAGGTCCATTCCGGGTTGTTCAACCCAGGTGTCGCATGGACAGCGGCCACCAAGGTTAGATTGGCGAGTTCCGTCCAGAGCGGTTCGTAATAGGGATGGTTGAGATACCGTCCCTCGACAAACATTGGGCGGATGAACGCACCACGAAAGCAGGAGATCTTCGCGATCCGTCGCAGCTCCTCGACGGCGAATTCAATATTCTGCAGTGGTAGCACCGCGGCGGCGAAGAGCCGTTTCGGAGCGGCCTTGCAGAAGTTGGCGATCCAGTCGTTGTAAGCCCGTGCCAACGCGTATGCGACCTCAGGGTCTTTGACCAGAGGAAAACCCTCGGCGAACCACGTGGGGTAGAGGAAAGCCTGGTCAACACCCATGGCGTTCATGTCGCGAAGGCGAAGCTCAGGATTCCATGCTCCCTCATTCATCGCATGGCGCGTGTGGGGGTCTAGGTCACCGATAGAATCCCAGGTCATTCCGGGCCGCCAGATCGCGTGGCGGGGAACATTGACGTTATCCGTATCTCGGAAAACCGCGCCGTTGATCTTGAGATAGGAGCCGAACTTTCCCTCTTCCCGCCACAGGGCGGACTTACCAAGTGGACGGTATTCAGGGTCGAGATACTTCTCCCACAGCTCTCGAGGCTCGATAACATGGGTGTCCGAGTCAAAAACCGCAAAGCGCTTCCTTGGCGTCATTGTGTTTCTTCGTCAATGGGACAGATACGCAGGATATGTGTATTATGCGCGCACTGAGATCCTGACCGGCGGCGGTTCCAAGCCATTGATACTTGACCCGCGTCTAGCGTACAAGCGCGGACTCCGGCTTGAGGGCTTCCAAGATCTCTTCGGCAGTGGGCCACCAGTCAGGCCGCTGAATCTCACAGATGCGCTCCCGGATGACGGTTTTAGGAGGCTTGATCTTGTATAAGCGGCGGGCGTTTTCTCCCAGCATCTTCCCTTGCAGAGAGATGGCCAGCCCACATTTCTGCATGGTTTCAATTGCCTGCCAGGCGTCGTTCCCATCGTGGTGGTAGATGTCTGAGGACCAAGCGGCGATGTCGCCATAGTACTCTGGCATGCGCGAAGCGAAGGCCTCATCTCCCTCGAAGCCGTTAAAGCAATGCTGGAAGAAAGACTCACTGGGTAACTGCTTCAGAGGTGGCATGCGCCGATCGTTGCGGTGCAACCGATAAGCCTTGTCACATTCGTCCAAAACTAAATTGAGCCACGTGCAGTCGGACTCAAATACGGCCGCCGCGAGCTTAGGATGTCGTTCGAAAAATCCTGACATTAATACAACAGTGACCCAGATCGAGGCTTCAGCCATAAACGCCTGCATATTCCCTAAGAACGTATGCGGCAGCCCCGACGTTCGAATGGTTCGATCAATGAGCTCAGCCGCGGAATATTGTTCGCTGTAGCCTGGCGGTTTGTGCGCGCCACCGGCAGGAAAGGGATGCATGCCATACACCATGCCCGTCTCTTCGAAGGCATTCCAAAGAGGTTCGTACTTGGGCTGCATCGGGTAGTTACCCATGGCGTCCATAGGGCGAATCAAGCCGACGCGGCAGCCCTTGGCCGCTACGCGATACACCTCGGCCACGGCGAAGCGCACGTCCTGAATCGGGAGCAGGGCGGCGAAATAAAGTCGGTCGGGGTCCTCGAGGGAGTACTCATAGGCCCATTCATTGTACGCCTTGCAAAAGGCGCGCGCGCCCAAGGCGTTCTGAAGCCATGGATAAGTATCAATGTTCGTTGGGATGATCATTACCTGATCAATGCCTTGGATATCCATGTCGCGCAGGCGGGCCTTGGGCTCATACGAGCCGGTATGATTTAGATACGCGGACTGCTCCTTGGTGAGAGCGGTTTTGGGATTGAGGTTGCGGACATGGAGCGCCCGCTGGATGTCATGCGTGACGCCGGGTCCGGCCACGGTGGTGGCCCGAATGCTGCCGGGAGTACCGCTGTTCGGTACGCCATCAACGCCGAGGCCAGATTTGCCGTTGACAAGCAACTGCTTGGTTTTAGGTTCCCACCAGTACGTGGATTTGAGCGCTTCTAGCTCGTCCTTGGTAAGATGTTCGTGAGCTCGCTCCCATATCTTGGGTGGTTCCGTAATGTGGGCGTCGCAGTCAAAGGTCGCGAAGCCCTTGCACATGGGCGCAAACTTCTGAACAGGCATACTTGTACTTATTCTCCTAAGCTGCTCCAGGATGTTTCGCTAGTCATTACAAGTAGTCCTGGTGTGAGTGAGTATCCCCGAAGCGCGTCGGGATCACGTGGTTGAGGAAAAGTTCGATCTTTTTCCTATGCCCCATTCAACCGGCAAATTCAACCGATTTAGACGTTGCCTAGGGGAATGTTCGTAGTCACCTAGGACGAAGCACGCTGAACCGGCGAATCGCACTATAATTGCTGGTGTGAATTTTCTAGTCCGGGATAATTGCAGTGAGTTTCACTCGGAAAGTGTTACTCCGGTAGTGGATCCGAATGGAACGCTGCTGTGCACTAGTCTATCAAATCGAGTGGACCGAACGCATTGATCAATAGTGGAGTATTTTTGCCGGCAACGTTCTTAAACAGCAGCACCGGACCGTCGCCTTTCGTTATTCGGTCAGCGATCTCGGTGATCTCCAATTCCACCTTGACGGGATGCGATACGCGCTTGAGCGCGCACGCGTTCCAAAACTTGAATGGATTCTGACAGGCTGTTATATCGCATGTGCTTCCCGACAAAATCTCAATGACGAGCAACATCCCGGGAAAATTGCAGAAGTCAAACAAGCTTCGCGGCATCGTGCTCAGCAAAAGCACCGCCCGTTGGTTTGTCCCTGTGACCATTTTCGCAGCCACATGCACCGCTTTTCTGCCGATATTGTGGAACGATTTTGTTGATTGGGACGATTACGAGAATTTAATTAGCAATCAGTATTTTCGCGGGTTGGGATGGAACCAGCTCGGTTGGATGTTTACGACTTTTCACATGGGGCCATACCAACCGCTGAGTTGGTTTACACTAGGGCTTGACTACTCCATCTGGGGAATGGATCCCGTCGGCTATCACATCACCAATGTTCTTCTCCACTCGGCAAATGCGGTTGCCTTATATTTCGTGAGCCGGCGGTTGCTGACGCTGGCATTATCGGACTCGGATGGGGAAGACTCTTGGCAGGTCATTTTGAGCGCCGCATTTGCGGCTCTCTGTTTCGCTCTCCATCCGCTGCGGGTCGAATCGGTGGCATGGGCGACAGAGCGCCGCGATGTGCTCTCTGGTTTGTTCTATCTTTGGACGATCCATTGTTATCTGCGGGCACGATCGAGGTCTAATGATAACGTTGCAGCACGGCACTGGATGACTGCGGCGTTCATTTTGTATCTTTTTACATTACTATCAAAAGCCACCGCGATAACGTTTCCCGTGGTAATGGTCTTACTCGATATCTGTCCGTTAAAAAGATTAACTTGGAACTTAGGAACGTGGTTTGTGCCGGAAGCGCGCAACGTATGGCGAGAAAAAATTCGGTTCATTGCTGTCGCCGTCGTGTTTGCGTCGATCGCGGTATTGGGTCAACAGCAAGTGTCTGCGGTCAAATCCCTCGGTAGCTATGGCATCGAGCAGCGAATGGCCCAAGTATTTTTTGGTGCCAGCTTTTATTTGTGGAAAACTCTCGTACCGGTCGGATTATCTCCGCTTTACGAAATACCTGCAAATTTCAGTTTGTGGGATTCGACAGTTTTGATCGCAGGCTTGGCAACAGTGGCCGTTTCGGTGTGGTTGTTTTTGATTAGACACCGCTGGCCCGCAGGTCTGGTTTGTTGGTTGTATTACTTGGCGGTGTTGGCTCCGGTCTTGGGACTGGTTCCAACCGGTCCGCAGCTGGTGGCGGACAGGTACAGTTATCTATCGTGCATGAGTTTGGCGGTGCTGGCAGGCGGAGCTTTGTTATTCTTTCTACGAGGATCACATCAAATGCCCATTGGTTTACCGCCTGTTACAGCGATAGGCGCCACTGCTGTAGCGATTACAATTGGGCTAGCGTGCTTGACTTGGCGGCAAACCGCTTACTGGCGCAATACCGAGACGCTCTGGACGCGAGCACTTGAGATCGACCCAAATTCGGGGTTTGCGCACTATAACTTGGCGAGATACATCGCCCGAAGCGGAAGGTATGATGAGGCGATGCGCCACTACCGCGAGGCTCTCACGATCCGACCCGACGATGCCGATAGCCACAACAATCTTGGCCTACTGCTCGCCACGAATGGCGAGCTTGAAAAAGCCGTCAAACACTTTGACGCGGCCATTCGAGTTGATCCTCGTTACGCCAAAGCGCACTTCAATTTGGGCCGAGTGTTTGTTCGACAGGGACGTGTGGATGAAGCTATTGAAAGTTTCCAGCGGGCTTTACAATTGCAACCTGGCGTCGCTGAGATTCACGAAAATCTCGGACGGGCGCTGGCTTTGCAAGGCCAGAAAGCACAGGCAGCAGAGCACTTCAAAGCGGCGCTGCGAATTTTAAAATCACAGCAGCCAACACAGCAATCAACCACGGAAAGCTCCAGATAATTCATCGTCCGGTTTTGTCGTTTAACGCATGTTATCGGATTCATGCATTGTCGAAAAGCGTCGACACGCGTAAACCGAAGATCGAGAGTCTAAGCGCGGCGCTAAATTGGGCGGGTAGGGATCGGCAAGAATGAAAAAAAGCGCGCGGCAGTTCGAAAAAACGACGGCGGCGGGAAAACAGTCAAGGTCGGCGATTGCGTCGAAGCACGACACGACTTGTGAGTCCGATTTGTTTTGGATCGCCGCAATATTGGTCATCGCGTTCGTCTTGCGCCTTTTCTACCTCGTCCAAATCCAATCCATTCCGCTCTTTGATCATCTTGCGGGCGACGGCCGGACCTACGATGAATGGGCGCAGCGGATCGCCGCGGGGGATTGGTTGGGGCAGGGAGTGTTTTATCAGGCGCCGCTCTATCCCTACTTTCTCGGCGTCTTGCAGATTTTTTTCGGGCATAACCTTTGGCTCATTCGTTTCGTGCAGATCATTCTAGGCTCGCTATCCTGCGCGCTGATTTACCTTGTCGGGCGAAAAATATTTTCGCGGGTAGCTGGAATCGCCGCCGGCCTAATCCTCGCATGTTACGCACCAGCGATCTTTTTCGACGCGCTGATCGAAAAGAGTATTCTCGATCTGTTTTTGCTGAGCCTGTTATTGTGTCTGCTAATTGGCGCGATGGAGCGCCGGCATTGGACTCAGTGGCTCGCTGCGGGCGCTACCTTGGGCTTACTCGGACTGTCCCGTGAGAACGCCCTTATCTTAGCTGCTGTCGTGCCGGTTTGGCTAGCCATTAATTTCTCTGATCAAAGCATCCAGGCACGGGCGCGTTGGGCGGCGCTTTTTTTCGATGGGCTGCTCTTGGTGCTCGTTCCAGTCGGCATTAGAAATCTTGCAGTAGGCGGCGAATTCAAGTTAACCACATCGCAATTCGGCGCGAATTTTTTTATCGGAAATAATCCCGTAGCCGACGGAACCTACGGGTCCGTGCACAAAATAATCGGCGAGCCCCAGCTGGAAGGCAATGACGCCGCTCGTTTAGCGGAGCGGGCGTTCGGACGGCGTCTGAGCTCAGGCGAAGTTTCCGATTACTGGTTGAAAAAATCGTGGGGCTATATTCGCATCGAGCCGGCAAACTGGTTTCGACTGCTAGGCAAAAAATGGTTGATGGTGTGGAATGCCCGTGAGGTCGAAGACTCTGACGATTTTTATATCTACCGGCAGTGGTCATGGTTGCTCATGCTTCTGAGCTGGATCAATCATTTCGGTGTCTTGGCTCCGCTGGCGGCCACGGGCGCGTGGCTCACCCGTAACCAGTGGCGGCGTTTTTGGTTGCTTTACGCCATGATCATTTCCTTTGCCCTGAGCGTGGCGGTGTTTTACGTATTCGCGCGCTATCGATTCCCGCTGGTGCCGCTGCTCGCGCTCTTTGCCGGCGCGGCGCTGGCGGAGTTGTCGACTTCCTACCGGAACCGAGCGTGGCGATCACTGCTTGGCGTTTCGTTTGTTGCCATAATTAGTGCGGCAGTCGTCAATTGGCCGCTCTATGACTTTAGCGGCCCCGGCGCCGCCGGTTACAACAACTTGTCCAATGCCTATTACAAGGAAGGCAAAGTCAATGAAGCGATAAACGCAGCTCGCAAAGCGCTCGAACTAGAGCCCGATCTCGGTGTAGCGCACTACAACCTGGGAAATCTTTACGCCGGGCAAGGCCAATTCGATTTGGCTAAGAAATATTTTGAAGCGGCAATCCGGCTCTATCCCAATTACGCCGAAGTACACAGTAATTTTGGACAGCTCATTGCCGAGCGCGGCGACATCGAGACCGGCATTCGGTATTTCCGCAAGGCCATCGAGCTCAATCCTTCGATCAGCCGAGCGCACCTAAATCTCGGCGTCGCTTTGGCGAAGCAGGGTCGGCTCGACGAAGCGATTGGACCTTTTCAACAAGCTGCGCAGTTAAAGCCGGATGCTCCCGAGGGGAGTTACTATCTAGGCAGTGTCTACGCTGCGCAGAATCGTTTCGCCGATGCTGCGGAATCTTTTTATCAAGCACTACGCATTCAACCCGACTTCGTTCCCGCGCACCAGGGTCTTGCGCAGTTGCTGGTGTTACAAGGCAAAAAAGACGAAGCGATGCAACATTATCAAGAAGCTCTTCGGCTCATGAAGCAGAGCCAGGCGGGCGTCGGCGGAAGATGACCAAATTCTTTTTTAGTGGAGCGATTCGAATAAT
>Ga0137403_10005866_pt1 | contig 14158 bp, 13 predicted proteins | sample CZOMad2_1_16fung_FD_122057 | JGI IMG/M metagenome (GOLD analysis project Ga0137403, IMG submission 122057) | Vadose zone soil fungal communities from Angelo Coast Range Reserve, California, USA - CZOMad2_1_16fungal (Hybrid Assembly) | ecosystem: Environmental > Terrestrial > Soil > Vadose zone... | reverse complement strand
GGTCGGAAACCTCGCCATCGTCCCATTACAAGATGTTTTGGGCCTAGGGCAGGAGGCACGCATGAATTACCCCGGTACGCCAGAGGGGAATTGGCAGTGGCGCTATGCCGCTGAGCTGCTCACTACGGAGCTAGTGGGCCGCCTGCGCGAAATAACTGAGATTTATGGCCGCGTGCCTCTGGAGGGCAAATAAACTTCCCTACCTGCTCTCAATCTTTGCCCGCACCAGAAGCGGTTACTGGAGCCCCGGGCTCAAAATGCATGGCTAAGCCCCATTCTCGTGCGGTCTCTTAGCTGTTTAAGCGCCACACCGTTTGTGACATGCCGGTCGCTGGCCCCAGCCTCGGTCATAGTACCCGAGCCACTCGTGATCGGGTGCTTTGGAGGCTGCTTGGTTCATGCATCTCTCTCCTTTTGGTCGATTGGTTTTGAGCCGAACGGCCAGCGGTGAGCGGCGGCACCATCTGAGCAAGTTTGTTTCGCAGCTCGCTCAAGCCATCATCTCCCAGCGTATATTCGATAACTATACACATGTCGGGGCTCCATGACGCGGCCGGCCTTCTCGCCACTTCCGGCTCCGTGCGGCCCCTTGCGGAGAGGCATACGGGGTCGCTTCGGACCGGCGGGCCAAGCGTTCGTCAGGTGGGACTTGCGCCACAGGACTCTCACCCACGGGGGAACAACCACCCATTTCAGGAATTTTCACCCAATCCCAAAGTTTCGAGCTTCCCTTGGTGCGAGCACGCCGTGGTTAGGCTGTCGAAGAAATACCGCCATCACATGCCGTCGCAAGCATCCCTCTCAGAGTCTGGATTCCCGCTTCCTTTCCGACTTGTTCATTCATTTCTTGTTGTATTTAACGGTACCATAGATGGGTGGCCCCGGTGGAAGGTTGTAAAACTGCCCCTCTAGCCGGGCTGGCTTCCCTCCGTCAAAAAGCACTCTTAGCCTGCTGTGACCGAGCTGACGTGTCCCCGTTTCGATGGTTTGGTACTCATATTCGAACGAGTCCGGTCCTGTGACAAACCCTTTTTCTGTGTGCCACTCATGAGGGAAATCGATTGGACCCACATTGCCCACCTCATCACGTTTCCATGCTGTAGCGCCGGATATGCTGACGGCCGTCAGATAATCTGTGCACTGCAGTTGGATATCAGCAGTGCCTCCATGCTCCCGTCCTCCGTCGGGAAAGGCATCTCCCTGTGACGTGCACACGAACTCCCAGCTTCCCGAGATGTCAGGACCCTCAACGGGATCCGTCAGCCCGACCCGAGAGGGCCATATCCCCCAGCGAACTGCCACCGTAATGAGGACGGTGGCATGGGATGCGAGGAGAAGTGACAACGCGATGTGATATACAAACCTATAGGTTAGAAAGGCTGGGGGCTGAAAGACGGCGGGTACATTTGCAGGTTCGGCGATTGCCCATATGACTGTGAACGTCGCTGCCAAAACCGAGCCGTATACAAGAAGAGGCGCCCACCACGTTGTCACTATGAGTCGAGCGTAGCGATGTAGCATGGGGCACTTCCTTTCGACCTGGTATTACGTTCCCTCGATCCGCCTAACAAGGATTAGCCTATGTACTGATTAACCATTGCAATCAAAACTATTTGTAGGCTGTCAGCGTTTCTTTCACTCTATTTGTGAAATCGCAATCTTTTACAACCGGCTGACCATTGTCATAGGTTGCGAAATTGGAATGTAGTGGGCTCACAAAAAATCGTCCTCGACAGGAATGATTTTGCCTTGGCACGCCCGACGATGAGATTCTAGCCGCCACTAATTCTCCAATATCTGTGCTGTCGGAATTAAACCATCTGGCAGAGAGAAGCGGGCGAGCGTTTGGGATAACCCGTCGGAAATCACTCAAACTAACCCGTTGATGCACAGGGTCAATATGACCGGACGGTTTCCGGTCGGGGTCAACCGATAGGTAGGTCCTCAAGCAACCCAAGGTTTTTTCAGAGTCGCCGCCGCTTTCTGTGCCAAGTCCGCTGGGTCAGTAAAGAGGGCGCAAGTGTGGGCCCTCATGATTCGGCCTCTGAAGTCGATGAGTTTCGCGAACCGAATAGGATCATCCTCCACCATGCTTGCCAGAATGGGCGCGTTCTGGTCCATAACGAACATGCAGATTCCCTTGTCGCTTGCAATTGCTTGACGGTATTCGAATTCTGTCATCGACAGGCCAGTGCCGGGATCAACGTATCCATACCGCATTCCCAAGATCCCAAGGTACGTCTGACCCTCGTTGACTTTTCGACGAATAAGATCGGCGGGTGCTTGTGCACTCGGTGCGAATTCCTCCATACCGATGAATGTGAGCCGCAGGTTGTTGATCACATCCCTCACAGCGTGCCGGTGCGGTTTCAGATCGGTGCTGGTCGAACCGACGAATACCGAGTCATGGACAACAGGCTGCTCGGCCTTCTCCGTGACTACAAGTTCTGCTTCATAGCTACGCCTAAGAGCCTGAATCTCATCGAGGTGCTCTTTGAGTTGCGAAAGCGATCTGTCCTAGGGCAACTCTTGCCCGGCCAAAACGTGCAACAGCCCCGCCTCAATCTGGTTCCGACGCGCATCGAGATGACGCAACATCATATAGACCTGGTGGCGCCGCTCCGCTTCAGCTATCTGCTGTGCGTCCATGGTCGGTGTTGTCGTTGTTGGCGGCTTGAGCGCATGATTCGACGCCTCTGATGAGGTTGACAGCCCTAATCTTCGAGCGGCAAACGCTTCAAAGAACACGAAGAAATCGTCTCGGCTCATCTGGTCGAAACGGTCCAGTAAGTACAGTTCAATGTCGTACGCCTCTGCCGCATCGAGTAGGAAGCCGACTAACGCGCCAGCCATTTCCGAGGCCACAATCTCCTACGGTATTCCCGCGACGCCCGCGCCAATTGCCGGAAAGGCAACTGAAGCACAACCTAATACGGGGAGGAGGTTCATAACGCGCTAGCTGGTTTGGCGCACAATGGCGTCGGGCGGCAGACCCACTTGCTGAGATCCGATGGTGATGGCATGGAAGACGTATTTTGCTGGCAGATCGCCTGCGGTTGACACGATTACGTCACCTGCCCGTGCCGGCACCATCTAGGAGGCATCAGCAGCTACATGAGGGCCGCCGACGCGGCGGATGACAGCAGAAACCCCTCCACCCATCGAGAGCAAATAGTCATCAGAACTCACCAATGCCTCGGCTTGCGACGTGGTGGTATCGCCGAAAAGCAGAGTGATTTTGGATCGACCAACCGCATACGTGCGTGAGTTCATGTTCAGCTCCGCAAGCTATCCTGGGAGTCGCGTCGGCTGGGCAATCGGGAAGCCGTCGACGCAGCGACCGAGCATGCTCTGAGTACCTCTCTTACAGGTAAGTCATCCATCCAGGGACCTAACGCCGATTAGCCTTCCAATGCATCTCGCAAATACTGCAGAGGTTTGCAGTCTAGCTCGAAACCACAAGCAAGGAGTCGATTTCCCGAGACTGCCTGAATTTTCGTACCATGAGTCATCTCGTCTCAGGCACTTGGTGATCCCTGTTAGGCCGCAAGACGCCGCAGGCTAACACCCCGACACCACTCCGCAGACGCCCATGAGAAGAAACGATTGAGGCGGCCGTCCGTGGTGATGCCTGCAGCGGTTGCTTCGAGGGTGCCGGACACGACCCACCGGAGTCGGCTAGCCCCGCACTCTTGGCTTGACCGCCCGTCCTCTCGGCTGGCTGTTCGCCTTAGCGCCAGCCGGTCGAGAGTTTCGAGGTGTTGTGGTCGTGCCCTGCACAGGAGACGCGGATGGCAGGAACAGGTGCAGCCCGATCTGGACGAGCATGCCGGAGTCCTGGGCAGCCTTGTCCTCGACCCGCAGCGTCCACGTTCCATCGCACTTCTTCCCGGAGTAGGCGGCGAGCGCGGGAGTGTTTGACGGATCGTACAGCATCTCGAGGTTGTCCCGGCTGCTGCCAGCCCGGTTGTGCAACACAACCTTCGACAGCCCGCTACTCGACGGGGGTATTACGGTGATGAGCAGATCCCCGATATACGTGTGCTCAAGCCGGACGTACACGGCGGCCTTGTCGACCGGCGTGGTCTCGGTCGCCTCGACCGTGCCCTCGACGCTGCCGAGGTCAGGGATAGGCACGTTGAGTACCTTGTTGACGATCACCGCGCGGCCGACCCCCTCCTTAGCCAGCTTCGCTGCAGTCTCGGCGTTCAGCCGGCCGTGCCCGTAAAACTTGCTGTGCCCGTTGGCGTCGTACTCCCCACCCTGTGGGTCGATCCGATCGCAGGCCCGGCGGAGGATGTCCTTCACCTCGTTCCACCGCAGAGCGCTGTTGGCGGACAGGACCAGGGCCGCTACTCCAGCCGCCCCTGGGCAGGCGCTCGATGTGCCGCCGAAGTCGTTGGTGAACTTCCCAGCTACGTCACCGAATCGCCCGTCGCCGGGGTTGTAACCGAAGGTCCCGAGCCGGTCGGTCGTCCAGATCCCGGGAGTCAGCGCCTCCGGGTGGTTGAACGGGGCATAGCCGAAGTCGCTGCTCGGGAAGGCGCAGCATATGGCCTTACCGAAGTCGCTGTAAACGCTGCGCTTCGACTGGTCGTTGCACGCGGCTACAGCAACCACCTTGTCGTAGCTGGCGTACCCGTCGTTATCCACCGACTCGTTGCCATTCCCGGCGGCGAACAGCACCACGCACCCTTTGCCGCCGCGGCCGTTGGTGACCACGTAGTCGATGGCATCTTTGGTGCTCGGCGGTAGGGCGACAAACCGCGTGTGCCGAGGATCATTGGGGTTCCACCACTGACCGTCCGCCGGTCCCCAACTGCACGAGATCACATCGGCCCCGTTGTCGGCGGCCCAGCGGAACGCTTCTGCTTCTTGAATCGACCCGAGGCCGTCCGCCAGACGGATCGGCATCAGCTTGGCCAGCGGGGCCACCCCGGACGCGCCCTCGACGCCGTTGGCGCACGCCACTCCGGCACAGGCGGTACCGTGGTTATCACCGTCCTGGCTCGGCACCGTGTCCTTCGGCCGCGGGTCACTCGTCCGTAGGGTGGCGTCTCGCGGTGCGACGACCTTACCGGCCCCGCCGAACTCTGGATGATCGATGTCCACCCCGTCGTCAATGACCGCGATCGTGGCCCCGGCTCCACGGGTGATGGCGTGCGCCGCCTCAACGTTGACGTGAGCATTGACCGCCACGTTATTCACGGTGGTCGCCTTCAGGTGCCACTGCTGCGCGAAGACTTGCTTCCGCCGCCGCTCCTGGATTAATTCTGGATGGCAGTACACCACGTCGGCGCGGTTCAACAGCTCAAGGGCGATATCGAATACCTTCTGGCCGGTGCCCTCGGGGGCAGCGGCGAAGTATGCGTTGGTGGCGAAGTCGAGCCGCTGCTTGACCGTCAACCCGGCGCCACGGATAATCGCCTCGCAGTCGTCCGCGTCCAGGTCCTCCCGAAAACGGATGTAGAGGTTCTCGGTGTACAGGACTGGCTCGTCAGTATCCGGGTGGACGAGCACGGAGCCGGCGAACTGCACGTCCGGGGCCGCTCGAAGGGTCCGCTTCCGATCGTCTAGGGACCGAGCGGCGGCTGGCACCCGATACACTTCGACCCCGGCGTCGGGGAAGGTGACTACGAGAGTGCCGTCTGACACCTCAGCGGTGGTCGGTCGAGACACCGGCCCGACCCCACGGACCGGCCGGCGGCTGCGGGTACGGACAGCGATCAGGTCAGGGCTTTCGATCAGTTCGAACCCGGCTTCGTCTTTCGTACCAAAGTTGACGTAAGGCATCGTGTATCTCCTAGCTAAGGGTGACCTCTAATCTTATGCTTACTCGAAAGATCCGACGTCGCGCTAGCCCTCTAGCACCGTCATACAGATTGCCATAGCAGAGGCGATCGAGGAGACCGCCACTAGGATTTCCGGGGCATACCACATCGCGTTCAACAGCCTCCATGTCGCAAGAACGATGCCCAGTTGCCCTTCGTCCCCTATCCATGACTAATGGCGCGAGATCGCCATACGACGAGGAAAGGTGGGATCGAGAAGATGCGCAGATGTGCACACAGATCGAGGTTGAAGCGGTCGGGACAAGGCGGCATGGAGGCCCACAATAGCTACCTGGACCGCGAGATGTTCAATCTTGAGCAGAATGCTCGGATTTATGCAGAGGGTAGACGTCCAGAGCGGCGACGGATGAGGGAGTCGTCACCCTGGCGGCGCCATGTACCCATCGCGCCGGTCACGACGGGCGCAGCCAGGTCTCTGACAAGGCCAAGCCGGCTGTGCTGCTCATGCGGTCGCCACGCGGCTCGGGAAAGGGTCGACCGGTGGCCGCTCGGCCGTTCAGGGTGAGTTGCACCCGTCGGGCCGGCACAAAGACGCTAGTCCACCCCAGTGGCCGTTCGGGGACACTGCCAACCGGGACGCTGATTACAAAGGGTTCGCCGAAATCGTACCAGGTGAGCGTAATGTCCTCGTCCGGCGTCTCGACGATTTCCGTCCAGAAGGCGCGCGTATCGCCTGACCTGGAGAAGACAGCATCGATGACCGGAAGCGTTTGATCGGAAAACTCACCCGTGCTGAGGATTTCCTGCTGGAGCCAGCGGGCGAGGGCGATGTTGTCCGCATAGATGCGGCTCTCATCCTCGGTCACATCGCTGCGCAGGAACAGCACGTGGCCAGGGCCAGCGGGCGAGAGGAGGATACGCCAGTGGCTGGCACGCGTGGTCATCGGACCGTTCTCTTCGGTATGCAGGCGCATGTACTGGTTCTCCCCCGTCAGGCGCACCTGATTGGGGTCGGTATGGGTGGCCATGCGGCACCTCCTCTTGTGGGTTCACAGGCATACTCACGCCTAGCAGCAGCTCTTGAAGGCGGCCTCCCCCAACGGCGCGGGATCGGGCTCCCAGCCCCAGGGCCGCGGACCCCAGTCGCGCATAAACACCTCACCGCGCTTCACGGTCAAGACCGGCACGACGGCCTGCTTGACGCGTAAACTGGCGCCCAGCACATCGTATACCACCCAGTCCCCCTCGTGGGTCTGCAGCACCGAGATGTCCGCCTGCCGTCCTACCCCCAGGCTTCCCAGCCGATCTGCCGCCCCGATCGCTTTGGCCGGGTTGGACGTACACATCGTGACCACTTGCTCCAGGGTGAACCCCAGCCCCAGAAACCGCGTCATCATCTCTGTCATGCTATGGACGGTGTTCAGTCGCCCCGGCACCGTCAGGTCAGTGCTGATGCAGTGCGGCAAGAGCCCTTGCTCGATACAGCGGCGGCCGACGTCAAAGCTGAAGTTGCTCCGCCCATGAGCGGTATCAAGCCACACCCCCCTTGCCGCGGCCTCCCGGGCTTCGGGCACCAGCCGTCCATTGGCATCCAGCACACCCCCAGGGTTGGCGGTAAAGTAGTGGGTGAGAATGTCTCCGTCGTCCAGGAGCGGTAATAAGGATCGGATCACATTCGGATCGTAGCGTTTCTCCGTATCGCCGATGTGCACCATCAGTTTAATGCCACTCTCGCGTGCGGCGCGCTTGGCGAGCCGGGGCATCTCCATGCCGAGGATCTCCAGCGCGGGCGACACCATACGGGCCTTGATGCCGCAGATCAGCCCCTTATACTGGTCGGCCACCCGCAAGGTGCCGTCGAGATCGATGCTGCCTTCGGCGATGATATCCGGACTGGTCGCCAGACCGGTCTGGCAGATGTGCAGAAAGGGGATGATCTCGGTATGGCACTCGGGGATAATATGCCGTGGGAAGCCGCGGAAGGTGGCACAGCCGGAGCTGCCCGCATCCACAATCGTGGTCACCCCGGCGTACACCCCTCCCAGGTCGGGATGCACACCGTTACCATTAAACCCTTCGAAGACGTGCGCATGGAGGTCAATCAGGCCAGGCGTCACAAGCGTGCCCGCGACCTCCAGCACGCGAGTCGCCTCCTCGCGAGCGATCGTCGACGCGACGCTCGCAATCCTGCCATCTTGGACCGCAATATCGTATACTCCGTGAAGGCCCATCAATGGGTCCACCACGGTACCACCTTTGAGGACGAGATCGTACATAGGTCATCTCCAATGGGTCACAGAGCGCCGGGATGGGCATCCCCCTGTCTCCGCCTCTCAACGAGGCTGGCCCCTCTGCGGGACAGTATCGCAATCGTGATGCAGGGGTGCGAGCATAGGAATATCGAGCTTATTTGTCAAGCCAGGTCACGCTGATGAGTGTGCGGTAGCGGCAGAGAGGGTGAGAAGAAAGGAGGAGACGGATGCCCCAGTTGGTGTTTCTTCATGGCCCTGGCGCGGGAGGATGTGCCGAGGCGTTTCGCTACCAGCTCGAGTATTTTGCCGGAAGTCTGGCCCCGACCTTACCCGGGCATCCTGCTGGGGTTCCGTGCGCGAGTGTCGAGTGCTATACCGATTGGCTGCGGGGATGGCTGTGGGCGCAAGGCCAGCGCCAGAACCTGGTGCTCGTCGGCTTCACATTGGGGGCCTGTATCGCCCTGCAATATGGCTTGGACTATCCGGAGGAGGTCCAGGGACTGGTGCTGATGACCGTGGCGATGCGTCCGAAACAACGAGAGCAAGGCGCATATGACTTTCGCTTACGCGCCGCCGAGGACCCTGTAGTCTATGAACGATGGATCGATGCCATGCGGGAGGCGATGCACTTTGTCGAGCCCGAACGACGAGAGCAACTCATTGCCTGCCATCGCCAGGTCGGGCCACGCTCCCAACATCATGACTTCGTGGTCATCGACCAGTTCGATGTGCGCGACCGGATCAGCTCGTTACAGCCACCTCTGTTGCTCATCCGTGGGGTCGATGATCCATTATCCGTGGAAGCATACGAACACGAGATCCATGTGGCCGTGCCTGGCTCACAGTATCTCACCTTCCGGAACGCCGGCCACTTCCCCATGGCTGAACAACCAGAGGCCGTCAATCGGGCCATTAAGACGTTCCTGGATGGGCTCCGGGTGTCCTAGAAACCGCCAGCGTGGAGGCTGCAGCGTGCACTAGCAGCTCGGCGGGCTTGGAGGCGGACTAGAGGCGTCAACGCCCCTGGTCCGCGGCGCCTGTGAGTGGCTATCCAACGATCGCTTTCAGCCCAATCTTGGCGAGGGCTTCATCTTCCTCCGCCGCAAGTCCGCTCACTCCAATGCCACCGAGCACGCTCTGGTCTGCCGGGTTGGTAATCACCACCCCGCCCTGCAGCGCGATCAGGTTGGGATCACCGAATTCGGTCACAGACCGTTCCTGGCCCTTCAGCCGCTCAGCATAGGCGACGGTGTCGCTGCGCGTCCGAGCCGCTGTGTAGGCCTTTTTCCTGGCGATCATCGGCGGCTGCGGGGCGCACTTGTCCATGCGGGCAAAGCTGATCAGCTCGCCCTGATCGTCAACGATGGCGATGGCGAGTGGGCGATTCGGGGCCTTGCCGGCTTCTTGCAGCATGCGCTGCATAGCTCGTTGTGCGTCATCCAAGCTCAGGACAGCTTTCTGGTATGGCATCATACACCTCCTTAGGTCTACGCGTTCGGCTCAAGCATGCCCTTTTCTTGCAGGTGTGAGCGCGAGTGTAATCGGGCTGAACGGAGGCGTCAACGCTAATCTTGGGCATGGATGGTTGGAGGGATGATCCGAATTTCGACACGCTGATCAAGTACCATTACAAGCAGCCGATTTACAGTACAGGCTGCCGACCAGGAGGTGTCAGGTGGCGCGTCCATGCATGTTCAGTAAGAGCTCCTGAAATGATCCCTAACGATCCACGCCCCTACCGTGGTCAGGCAACACTCTGCGAAGCGCCAGTCCCTCAAGCATCGGGACAGGGTGTGAAAACGGACCATTTAGAAGAGGAAAGGCCCATGTGTTCACCATTCGTTTCAGCACTCGTGAAGAAGAGCGTTCTCCGTGCTCTCCGGAGAATGATGGAGAGCACGGCCGTCCAGGATCTCTTCGAGGAGACCATACGGCAACCCAAGCGAGGCCATGCGCATCTCTCCTCCAGAGACCTGCACGCCTTAATCCCACCCTATGCAGGGCTCGTGAAGAATAGCCTCAACAGCCGGATGAGTCACCGAGATGATGCCATTTTCATCACCGCACGGTTCCGAAGTGGCTCGACGCTGCTCTGGAATTTATTCCGCCATGTCGATGGAATGACCGCGTATTATGAGCCGTTCAACGAGCGGCGCTGGTTTGATCCAGCTTCGCGTGGCGACCGCATCGATACAACCCACAAGCATGTTGATGACTATTGGCATGAGTATGAAGGACTTGAGGTACTTGGCCAATCTTATCGACTGGAGTGGATCAGTAAAGACTTGCTGATGGATGGTGAGATGTGGGATCTCAAGATGAAGCAATATGTCGAGCTACTCATCGAAAAGGCATCCGCGAGGCCGGTCTTGCAGTTCAACCGCATCGATTTCCGTCTCCCCTGGTTTCGACATCACTTTCCTCACGCCATGATCATCCATTTGTACCGGCATCCGAGAGAGCAGTGGTGCTCCACTCTCATGGATGTGACGACTTACCCAAAAGATGCTTCCATGGCCGACTTTCCCCCCCACGACAAATTTTATTTACGCGTATGGGCCCATGATCTCAAATACCACTTCCCATTCCTCGACGAATCGAGGATCACTCATGCCTACCAATTATTTTATTTGGTGTGGAAACTTTCATATCTATTTGGAGTGAAGTATTCGGACCACTCCCTTTCCTATGAATCTCTCCTCGACGAACCGGACAAGCAATTAGCGCATTTATTCTCACGACTGAACATAGAAAATTATGAGCCCAGTGCCCTGCTAGCATTAATCGCCGCACCGTCCAGGGATAAATGGAGAATCTATGCCGACGATGATTGGTTTAGAACCCAGGAGACGTGGTGTGAAAATGTCATGGCAGAATATTTCGGGAACCGGGTATCTTGCTGCTGATGCGTAGCTGTGGCGACCTGATTACATCTTCCACGAGTGCTCCCTGGTCGATATGCCGCAGAATGTTCTGCGCCGTGCGTTGATCGGTCATTCGTCATCCCCCTTGTGGAACCAGGTTGGCAGCCTGGAACCTCAGCCCTCTCGCCAGACTCTTTCAGAAGCCGCGTGCCTTCCTCACTTCCCTGCTTGCCGCTCATCTGTTAAAAGGTGTATAGAACTTCCAACTCGGCATGTCTCACCACAGAGATAGCGGCCGAATCGTGTGCAGTTGTACCCTGTGAAAGCGTAGATGCCTAGATCAAATCCTTGCCCTAGGTAAACTCATGCGACGGATCAAAGTGCATCTTGTCAAACCGTGCAAACAGAGGACCGTGATCTACGAGGGCGCCATCCTGGTAGAAGAGCCGGAGCACATGCTCGTGCACGCACGCTGGGAACGTCGGGCGATGGACTTGGGCTACGTGGTCTTCGCCCCTGGAGACCATTTCTTTGAGCACTACTACAGCGCCCGTTGGTATAACATCTTCGAAGTGCGGAGTGCCGAGGGCGTTCTCAAGGGATGGTACTGCAATATCACCCGCCCCGCCTGCTTTGAAGGCGACGTGGTCACCTCTGAGGACCTGGAACTGGACCTGTTTGTGGCGCCAGATCGGAAGCTGCTGCTGAGGCTCGACCTGGATGAATTCGCCGCCTTGGAGTTGCACGTGCGCGAGCCTGAAGCGTATGACGCCGCCATACAGGCGCTGCACGAGCTGGAGGAAATGGCGCGTACGGGTGCGCCACCCTTCGACAGGGAGTGAGCGCTGGTCCGGTCGCGCCGCGGCGTCAAGAGGTCTGCTGCGCAGCCAACCGTTGTATCTCCTCATACAGCGCTTGTGGAATGGTAATCCCCTGCGTCGGCGTATGCTGCCGCGCGGCATAGCGCCGATCCGACGGTAAGCGGGTGCCCTCCTGCGCCAGGATGTTGGCAAACAACTGCTCGGCATGGGCGAGCTGCCGTTGCCGGTCGCCATGCCCGACACAGCGCGCAGGATCGAGGGCGATGATCAACTCGCCTCCCACTGGGGGCCCGCCGTCGTTGTTATCCAGCGCTGAGGCCTCAAAACTGAACACCTCGCCGATTAGCGCGCCCGCCAGTAATTCAATCATCAACGCGATGGCGGCTCCCTTGTAGCCACCAAATGGCAGTTGGGCACCGGCCAGCGCCACGGCTGGATCGGTGGTGGGATGCCCCTCGGCATCGATGGCCCAGCCCGCTGGAATGGGGCGGCCATCGCGCAGATGCAGCTGGATCTCTCCTCGTGCACTGGCGCTCGACGCCTGATCGAAGACCAAGGGGGAATACCCCGTCCGTGGCCAAGCGAAGGCCATCGGGTTCGTGCCATAGAGCGGCTTGCGTCCACCCGCCGGCGCCACATAACTCATAGCGGCGGTGAAGGCAAACGCCACCAGGCCTTGCGCCGCCAGCACCTCAACCTCAGGCCATAAGGCCCCGAAATGGTAGATCCGCGTCACCGCCAGGGCGGCGATGCCGTGACGGCGCGCCTTCTCGGCCAGCGGTGCGCAACCGATCTGCAACGCCAGTGGCGCGAAGCCATTCCGGCCATCCACCTGCACAATCGCCGGCGCCAGATCGTGCACCTGGGGCACTGCGTCGGGGGTCACCTTGCCGCTCCGCACTGAACTGACATAGCCTGGCAGACGGAACAAGCCATGAGACTTGCAGTCATCCCGCTCCGCCGCCGTGATGGTGTCAGCAATGGCACGCGCCTGGGGTTCTGAGACACTCTGGGCGCGTAGCACCTGAAACGCCAGGGCGTGCACTTGCTCGAGGGTCAGTCGGGTTAGGTCAGTCATGAGGCTCAATGCTCCCACGTCAATGCGGCATCGGGGGTGAGTCGCACATAGACGGATTCAGGGTCATCGACCTGCCCAAAGATGTTGATGAATTCGGCATCATCGGCGGCACCGAAATACTTCTTTCCCAGCGCGTCATAGACTCTGGCGCGCCAGGTCACCTCGCGCACCTCTTCGGCAAGGCCGCGCATGGAAGCGCCTTGGTAGTGGCCCCGCGTCCCACCATCAATGACCCAGCCGACTCGGGCATTGCGCTGCATGGCTTTCCACTTAGCGCTGGTCGTGCCGATGCCGATGTAGTAGGCGCCGTCGATCAGCACAAACCACACCGGCACCACGCGCGGATAGCCTTGGCGGTCGAGAAAGGCCAGCCGCAGCAGGTCTGTTTGCCCGACCAAGGCTTGCAACGTTGGTGATAACTCTTGTATCATCGTGGTTGCCTCCCTACGGCCCAGCTCCCGCTCCGACCTCAGCGTCGTCAGATATCTCGGGCGACGCACCTCCGTGGCGAGAGACATAACTTGGATGGTGTGTCAGTACTGCAGACCTGGATTGGTGTCAAGCGAAAAGCACGCGATGGCACCTCTCAAATTGAGCCTATGCGGAATGGCCTTCGGCTGTCGAATGATCGCTCCAGATCTGCTCCGCCAAGCCAGCTGCCTCTGCTATGCCGTTCGAGGTTTTTGTCGAAAAGCTGCTTACAGCGCCTGGAGCAGAAGTAATACGTCAACCCCTCACTTAGTTAAGGTATTCTTGTAAGACGCGTAGCCTGGCTGTTTGGCGCAACCGGCCCTTCGCTCGCTTCTCGATCTGGCCAGGCCCAGCCGCGCTTATTGCCCCTGATAGCGCACTTGTTGGGTTTGAGCCTACCACTATGAGACGCCTCGTCGCTGTTCCTGGGCTAATTCCTCTTGCAGCTCTCGCGTGATCTGCACCTTCAGCCGCACGAACTCAGGATCCGCCTCGTCACACGGCCGCGGCAACCCAACAGACACGATCTCGTGGACGCGACCCGGCCGGCAGGTCAGCACCAACACGCGGTCGGAAAGCTTAACGGCTTCCTCGATGTTGTGGGTCACGAACACCACGGTTTTTGTCTCGCGCCCCCAGATCCGCAGCAGCTCGTCCTGCATGAGGATGCGGTTCTGGTAGTCGAGGGAGGCGAAGGGTTCGTCCATCAGAAGAATCCTGGGGTCTGGTGCCAGGGAACGGGCGATCCCGGCGCGCTGTTTCATCCCTCCGGAGAGCTCCCGGGGATACTTCTGCTCGAAGCCAGTGAGCCCGACGAGGTCGATGTAGTAGCGTACAAGCCGCTCGCGCTCCTGGCGCGCCAGTCCCTTCATCTCCAGGC
>Ga0137403_10005865_pt1 | contig 14161 bp, 11 predicted proteins | sample CZOMad2_1_16fung_FD_122057 | JGI IMG/M metagenome (GOLD analysis project Ga0137403, IMG submission 122057) | Vadose zone soil fungal communities from Angelo Coast Range Reserve, California, USA - CZOMad2_1_16fungal (Hybrid Assembly) | ecosystem: Environmental > Terrestrial > Soil > Vadose zone... | reverse complement strand
GCTCTTCCAATTTCCGAGAAACAGCAAAATCATGATGGCTGTTAGGCACGCGGCGATCAAAGCTTCGCGAAGCACGCCCTGGATCGAGGCGCGCACGTACAACGACTGGTCGAAAAACATCGTGACGTGCAGCCCTTCCGGCAGCGATCCGGAGTAATCCTGCAAGGTTTGCTTGATGCGTTTCACGATATCCAGCGTCGACGCGCTGCCGGTCTTGTACGCCGCCATGAGCACGCCGCGTTGCGCGTTCGCGCGAACGACGTTGGTTTGCGGTGAAAACCCGTCGCGAATGTGGGCGACTTCGCGCATGTAAATCGTCGCTCCGTTCACGGTCCGGATCGGCAGATCGTTGAGTCCCGCGATTGTTTGCGGGCTGCCGTTCATCGCCACCGTGTATTCCAGCGTCCCGAGCTTCGCCGTACCGGTCGGCAAGATCAGGTTCTGCGAATTCACCGCGTTCACGATGTCCACCGGCGAAAGCCCCTTCGCCTGCAGCGCCTGGGAATCCAGATCGACGGAAACCAACCGCTGTTTCCCGCCATATGGAAAGGGAAGCGCGGCGCCCTGCACGGTCGCCAGCTGGGTGCGGATGAAATTGTTTCCGTAGTCGAACAGCGCCTGTTCGCTGAGAGTGTCGCTGGTCAATCCGATCTGGATGACCGGCACGGTGGATGCCGAAAAGATCGCCACCAGCGGCGGCGTAGTTCCCGGCGGCATGGTGAACAGGATGGTTTGTACGATCGCGCTCGTTTGGGCCAGAGCCGTTTGCACGTTCGCCGTCGGCTGGAAATATATCTTTACGATCGATGTGCCGTTCAACGATTGCGATTCGATGTGTTCGACGTCGTTAACCAGCGTGGTCACCGCGCGTTCGGAGTTGGAGGTTATGCGCTGCTCCATCTCCTGCGGCTCCAGGCCCTGATACTTCCAAACCAGGCTGATCACCGGGATGTTGATGTCCGGAAAAATATCCGTCGGCGTGCGCAGCAGCACGACCGGCGTCAGCAACATGATGACCAGCGCCATCACGATAAACGTATAAGGCCTGGAAAGAGCTAATCGAACGATCCACATATCTTTTCAGTTCCAGGGACACGATCTGCAGGCGCCATGCGAAGAGATGATCCCCCGCCGATTCGATCGGATGCCTGTTTTCTTAGATTCCCCGGCGTGTTTCTTTGGGTACGCCGCCCCTTTTTGATGCACGATCTTAAGCCTTCGACGGTGAGTATCTCTCCATGGCAACACTATACGAGTTGGCAAGCCTGCTGCCAATTGAGCGTCACTACTGATTACCGACAAGCTCCTATCTTCCCAAGCAGTTGCGCAGGATCACGGCTTCGGGAACACCACTCTTCTCGCGCAATTGGATGCCCTTATTTTGACGCTTGTTACATCGTGGGCGGGTACGGCGCCGTTTTTGACGATCGAACTACGGGTACATGGAGCTGAAATATAGCCGAATAACGCCCTCAATCGGTAGAGAGCGCAGGCTTGCCAGGTTTAAGCTTGGAGGGTGTAGGCCGCCGGATGGCAGCGGTGCGGCATGGCGCATCCGGCTGAAAGCATTTTTCGCTATTCCCGAAAGATAAAATTCATCCGCAACCCGCAAACCTCAATCATGTCCCCATCATTCAAACGCAACGGCCCCGCGATGGGCGCGCCATTGACCCACGGTACTTTGTCACCCGGTCCAACGTAGTAGCCGTCATCGCGTTGATTCACCTGCGCCGCCAGTTGGGGCTTGAACCAGCCTTTCAACTTGACCGTTGCCATCTTGGACTTCCCGATCACGGTGAGCTTGTTCGTCAGCACGTACTCTTTCTGATCCGTCTTCCCGCTCAGGACCACCAGCGTGGGCACCTTCAAGCGGCTTGCGGCAAACTGCGTGCGCTCACCCATGGCTGCCGCTTGCTGCAGCATGTCGCGCCGCGCTTTCGTGTCCAGCACCATTGTTTCGTTGATGCGCGGTGCAACCGCCCCCTTTTTGCCGGTATCTCCCAAAGCAGTCGTATCGCCGGAGGCGTCTACCTTGATGTGGTGCTTTCCGACCCAGATGGAATCGCCATCGTGCAACGTTGCCCGCTCTACGCGCAGGTCGTTCACAAAGGTCCCGTTCAGGCTGTCCAGGTCTTCCACCACCAGGCGGCCAGCCTCGACGTATACGCGCGCGTGATAATTCGAAACCGCAAGGTTATCGACCGGCAAATCATTGTCCGGCGAGCGCCCGATGCCCACTGGGCGGCTACCGATGGGCACTTCCTTCACCAACTTGTCCTCAAACATGAGTGTGAGCTTCGCCATTACTTTCCTCCCGCCGAGCCGTTCTTTTGCGCCGTCTTCCGCGCACCGCCGCGCAGCCAGGAAAACCATCCCTTGGCCTCGCCGCCGATCCGCACGACCACGGCGGTCACATTGTCCGCGCCGCCTTGTTCGTTTGCCAATTCCACAAGTCTCTCCGATGCTTTGGCCGGATCGGGCTCGGCTTGCAGCGTGCCTGCGATCTCCGGTTCGGTGACCATGCGCGTCAGTCCATCCGAACAAAGCAACAAAACGTCGTGGCCAAACAGGGTATGCTCCTCGGAATCGACCTCGATTTCCGGGTGCGCGCCCAGGGCCCGCAACAATACGCTCTGCATTTCGCTGCGCTCGGCTTCCGCCGGCGTCAAGATGCCTCGGCGCACCTGCTCGGCTACCAGCGAGTGGTCGCTGGTGAGCTGTTGCAAAGTTCCGCTGCGCAGCAGATACGCCCGGCTGTCGCCGACGTGCGCGATGCTCAACCGCGTTCCGTCAATCCAAGCTGCGGTCACGGTCGCGCCCATCCCGCGCTGATCTGGGTGCGCCTGTGCTGAATCGTAGATACTCTTGTTCGCCAGATGTACAGCGCTCGAAAGTCGCTTGGTTTTCTCGCTCCAGACGGCCGGCATGTCGCCGAATATGGTCATTGCCGGATCGTTTTCGGTCTCCTGGCAATGCTTAACGACCGTCTCTACGGCAAGCGCGCTGGCGACTTCCCCGTGGGCCTCGCCACCCATGCCATCCGAGAGGACGTACAGGTTCATCGGCTCTACGATTCGGAAGCAATCCTCATTGTTCGTCCGGACGCGCCCCACGTTGGTCACGCCGCCGCTCGCGATTTCCACTGAGGCTCCTCTGGCTTTCTCGCGGGCCACATCGACACCCTGCCCACACCCATGCCCTGGCAACCTTACTCCCACGCTAGCAGACCCGGCAAGCCCGCGGAAGCCATTGAACCCTACTAATTACTCACGTTTACGCCACACTACTTCTCGCGGTTCCCCACGCCACCATGCCCATTTCGTTGTAGGAGCGCAGGACTCCTGCGCCCCAGCTTGCCCCGGCTGACGCGCCGCTTCCCGCTGGCGTAAATCCCACCATTTTTCGCTACAATCCAGGCATGTCCCGGCGCTACATTCGAACGCTGCTCTCGCTTATTTGCGCCCTCGCACTCGACCTCTCGGTTGTTGCCGCTCAGCAGCCTGCGCCGCCTGCATCCGCCGCCCGCATCCTTCTGCTCCCCCGCAAAATCGTCTCTGGCGAACACTCCACTCTCGCGGTCTTGGACGTAAACGGCCGTCTGACTCCCGGCGTGCGCGTCGACTTCTCCAACGGAGATCGCGTCACCACCGATACCACCGGCAGAGCGCTCTTCGTCGCTCCCCTGAACCCGGGCGTCCTCTCCGCTGTGCTCTCCGGTCATCCCGGACGCGTCTATACCATCATTCTCAGCCCCACAGAAGCTTCTTCGCCCTCCATCGAAATTTCCTCGGCGCCCAGTGTCGCTTCCCTGAGCGACCGCTTCGAACTCTCCGGCCGCTCCTTCTGTGGCGACGCTGACGCCAACAGAGTCACCATCGCCGGCCTTCCCGCCCTGGTCCTCGCTTCCTCCCCAACATCGCTTGTCGTGCTTCCTCCCACCGAACTCAACGCCGGCGACGCCTCCGTAGTCGTAAGCTGTGGCAAAAACGATTCCGAGCGTTTCTTGATCCGTTTCGTCGAGTTGACGCTGGAAGCCAATTCTTCACCGCTCATGCCCGGCGATCAGCGCACTCTAACCGTCCACGTCCGCGGCTCCGCCGCGAAAATCGCCCTGGAGGCCCGCAATCTCGCCCCAGATGTCGCCGATCTCGTAGGCGGAAATCCCAGGCGCGTCTCCAGCACCGGTGGCGAAAACAATTCCGCGCAATTTCAACTCACCGGCAAGCAACGGGGCAACTTCGTCGTATCGATTCGGCTCTTAACCGCGCAAGCCGCTCCTCGACCATAACGCTATTTTCCAAACCATTTCCGTTTGGTTGTAACAGGCTAACGAATGCGAAACCTCAAAGCTGGAATGCGGCCAACCGCTTCAGCTCTCTCACCCGATGCGACGCGCTCGCGGATCGCTGATGCATTCACCAAACCGCCTCGCACCTGTCATCCTGAGCCTATCCGACCAAGGATAGGCTCAGGATCTCAACGTCAACGCAACCCAACCGTCCGCAATCGTCCCGCGCACAAAAAGACTCCGAATCACGCAGGGATCGCCCATCACCAGATCACGCACCGATGTTCCGTCGGCCGCACCATCGCATCACCAGCCTTGCAGCTAAACGCCTTCTGAAACTCAGGTAAATTGCAAAGAGGCCCGATCACCCGGTACTTGCTCACCGGGTGCGGATTGGTGAGCACAAACTGCCGCTGCGCATCAGGACGAATCGCGTCTCCGCGCGCCTGTCCCCAGGAAATAAAAAACTGCTGCTCCGGTGCAAAACCATCCCGGTCCGCAGGCCGAGGCTTCCCCTCCAGCGATTTTTGGAACGCCAGATACGCCAGCTTCACGCCGCCTAGGTCGCCAATGCTCTCGCCCAGGACCAATTTCCCGTTTTCATGCAGACCGCCATCCACGGTGTAGGAAGAAAACTGATCCACGACGCACTGTCCCTTGCTCTGAAATTCCTTGTAATCCGCGGGCGTCCACCAGTCCTTCAGTTCGCCTGTTCCGTCATACTGCGCCCCCTGATCGTCAAAGCCATGCGATATCTCGTGCCCGATCACCGGCCCAATGCCGCCGTAGTTCGCGGCATCCGTAGCATTCACGTCGAACATCGGCGGCAGTAAAATGCCGGCGGGGAACACGATCTCGTTCAGTAGCGGATTGTAGTAAGCGTTGGAAGTCGGCGTGGTCATGCCCCATCGCAGACGGTCCACCGGCTTGCCAATCAGTTTCGCGTCGTCGCGAACCGCAAACCGACGCGATTCGACCACATCGTTCCAATAATTATTCCGGTTGATTTCGACGCTGCTGTAATCCTTCCACTTGTCCGGATACCCGACTTTGGGATTGAACGTCGCGAGTTTCGCAAGCGCTTTCTGTTTCGTTGCGTCGCTCATCCAGCTCAGTGTCAAGATGTCGTCGTGCAGTGCCAGCAGAATATTCTTGACCATCTCCTGCATTCGCGCTTTGGCTTCCGGTGAAAATGTTTTTTCAACATACTTTTTCCCCAGAGCCTCGCCCAAGTCCCCGTCGGTCGCTTCCACGCAGCGTTTCCAGCGCGGCTTCATCTCCTTGGCGCCCTGCAAATACTGGTGATTGAACGCGAAATCCTCCTGTACGAACGGTGTGGAAAGCGAAGGCGCGGCCGTCAACAAGACCTGCCACGTCAAGTACGTCTTCCAATCGGCCAAAGAAGTCTGCTGCACCTGCCTCTGGAACTCTTGCATGAATTTCGGCTGATCAACGTTGAACGCCACGCTCGGATCGACATTCATCGCCTTGAAATACTCGCCCCAGTTAAAATCAGGCGTCAGTTTTTGCACTTCATCCAACTTCATCTTGTGATCCGTGGCATGCGGATCGCGTAACTCCACGTTGGTAAGCGAGGCGCCGGCCAGGGCCGTCTCCATGCGCATCACCACTTTCGCCGATGCCGCGCCCGCCTCCTTGTCCGATCCCGCTAACACGAACATCTCCGCAACATGCTCCAGATATTTCTGCCGCGTTTCCTTGGACTTCTCGTCGTCCTTGAAGTAATAATCCCGCTCCGGAAGCCCAAGTCCCGCGGCAGCCGCATCGGCGATCACCTGCGTCGGGTTGTGAGGATCCTGGCTTGATCCAAACGCGAAGGGCGCAAAAATGGCCTCCGCGTTCAAACGCGAAATGACCCGCTGCAAATCCGCCACAGAGCCGATGGATTGTACCAGCGCCAGCTCCCGGCCAATCGCCTTGACACCTTGCGTATCAATCTGTTTTTCGTCCATGCAAGCGCCGTAATAATCGCCGATCAAGCGGTCGGCAGATTTTGGCGTAGCTGTAGCAGAATGCGCAGACGCGTCCTCCAGAATGCCGTGCAACACATCCTTGGTGGATTCGCCGGCCGCCCAGCGCTTGCTCCATATCACCATCGAAGGCGGTATAGGATTGTTCGCACGCCAACTTCCATTCGCAAATTCATAAAAGTCTTGGCACGGACTAACCTTGCGATCGATGTCGCTGACATCGATCCCATGCAAAGGCTTGTCCTGAGCGAAAAGCGGAAAAGCAAAGAACAGCATCGCCACGCCAAACCGAATCGTTCTCATAGAAGCCTCAGGCATTCAGGTATCTGCAACGGCGAGGTTACCTACCGAGCTCAAGAATATCAACACGCGCGTCGCGCCATGCGAGTCTCGGAATCGTCGTCTGTCATCCCGGTTGCCTCTACAAAAATGTAGAGGCAATGTAGGGGCGCGCATTTGCGCGACCGTTCCGGCTGCGTCAGCGTTTCACCGCCAGTCAAATGGTCACAGACTCAATCCGTTAGCTCGCCGCCGACTCGCCCTTCGGGAACTTCTTGCCAAGCAATTCCAGCGCCCGGTCCAGCGTCTGCCGCTTCTTCCAGAAGTCGCGCCACAAATCTCCGACGTCCGCGATCCTCTCGTCGAAATTCTGCAGCGTCCACGATTCAGGAGTAATCTTGCCGACGAGCTCCTCGGAAGCCAGCGGTGTCGAGACCGGCGCCCGAGGTTCTGCTCTCACCGAATACGCGCAAGCCAGCGGCTTCCCGCTGGCGTTCTGCAGTGCGTCGATCAGGATGCGCCCTTTAGGTCGCTTACTCACCGTTCGTTCAAACGTGGTGAGCTTTGGATTTTCCGCCGCCACCAGCCGCCCGACAACCTCGGCGAACGTTCGCGTCTGCTCGTAGGTATACCGCGGTTCCAACGGCACGAAAATGTGGAACCCCGATGCGCCGGATGTCTTCAGGAAACACTGCATGCGAATCGACTTCAGCATTGCGTGAATTTCCCGCGCGATGTGCATGACGTCGGAAAATGGCGTTCCCGGCGTCGGGTCCAGATCGAAGAAAACATAATCGGGACGGTCTTGGCTTTCCGCGCGGCTCGACCACGGGTTGTGATCGATGCAACCTAGATTCGTCAAGTAGAGCAACGTTGCCCGCGTGTCGCACAAAATGTACTGCATCTCGCCGCCGCGCTCTTCAGAGTCGACGGTCGCGGTGCCGATCCAATCCGGCAAAAAAGAAGGCGCCTCCTTTTGAAAAAACGCCTTGCCGCCGACTCCGTCCGGATACCGCCGCATCACCATCGGCCGGTCCTTCAGGAAAGGCAGAATGTACTCGGCCATGCGGTAGTAGTAAGCCAGTAGATCGCGCTTCTTCAGCCCCACCTCGGAAAAATAAATCTTGTTCAGGTGCGTCAGATGAACCCGCTGGCCGTCCGATTCGACGTCCATCGTCTCCGCGCGGCCGGTCCTTAATTCCTTTTCCTGATCACCGGTCGTTGTCGCTGATCTTGGCCCGCTCGACCGCGCCACGTCCGGCGGCGTCTTCGATTTCATCACCGAGACTTTCGTCGTCGAGCTCACGGTCGGCACATCGCTCTCCATCTCTTCTGTTTCCGAAGGTCCCGCTTTCGACGCCGCGATTTTTCCCGTCTTGGTTCGCGCTACCTTACTCGCTGCCGTGTTCTTCTTCGCTGCTCGCGACTTGGGTGCTTCCGTTTCGGCTATTTCTTCTACCGGCGCAGGTTTCGCGTCTTCGAAAGTACATTCTCTCGGCGTTCGATCGTTCCGTAACGACAAGAACACCGGCGCTCGCAGGTGATCGTCCATGGTCCAATTGGAATATTTCACCCGCGCTACTAATTCCGGTTTGACCCAATCGACTTTCTCCCGGATCTCCGGCACCATCGCAAAAGGGCTCTTGGCGGTTCGCAATTCCTGCAACGTGCCGAAAATCGATTCTTGTTTCCCTTCATCAAATCCCGTCCCAACGTTGCCGATAAATTTCAGTTCGCCCTGGTCGTACAGACCCAGCACCAGCGCTCCAAAATACTTTCGGCTTCCGCGGCCCTCGGTATATCCCGCGACCACCGCATCCAGTTCGTTCACAATCTTCAGTTTCAGCCAAGAGGAAGTGCGTGATCCCGAGTACGTGCTGTCCTTGATCTTGCCGATAATTCCTTCCAGGCCCTTCGCTCGCGCCGCTTCGAACAATTCCTCGCCCTTTTCCGCAATGTGCTCCGAGTAGCGCACTCTTTCGTTGCCGCTCAAAACCTTTTGCAACAATTTCTTCCGTTCCACCAGCGGCGCCTTCCGCAAGTCGTACCCGTCCGCGTACATCAAGTCGAACGCGTAATAGTCCAACGGCACCGACTGCATCAGTTTTTGCGAGGGATTCACCACTCCCAACCGGTTCTGCAACTTATGAAAATTGCTCCTCCCATCTTTTTCGAGCGTGACGATTTCCCCGTCCACGAGCGCATTTTTCAGGCGAAACTTCGCCGCCAGGTCCTTGAATTCCGGATACTCGCCCGTGACATCTCGCCCCGAGCGCGCCCACAACCTCGTCCGTCCATCTCTGATCTCGGCGATCGCACGCACTCCATCCCACTTGATTTCGAAAACCCAATTCGGATGCGAGAAAGGTTTCTCCTTCAATTCCGCCAAAGTCGCGTGAACGCCCCCCGGCATCTTCGGCATCGGGGCCTCCACGGCTCCGGTTAGTTCGGAAGGATTGGCAGCGTGTCGCGGTCGCGAAGCCGGCCGCCCCGCGGCGATATCCTCCAAAGTCCGCCCGCTCACCACGGATTCGGCATGCTGCTCGGCGTCCCATTTGTTATCGGCGAACGAATCGCGATGCTTGATCAACAACCATTCATTCTTCGCTCCCGGCTTGCGCATCTTCACAATCACAAAACTTCCGCGCAATTTTTCGCCGTTCAGCGCGAATTTCAATTCGCCACGGGCCAGCTGGTCCCGCGCACTCATCTCGCCTTCCGGCGCATACGTTCCCTGGTCCCAGATAATGACCTCGCCGCCGCCATACTCCCCCTTGGGAATCGAGCCCTCAAATTTCCGATACTCAAACGGATGATCCTCCACTTGCATCGCCAACCGTTTGTCGCCGGGATTCATCGACGGGCCCTTGGGCACGGCCCACGATTTCAAAACGCCATCGACCTCCAACCGCAAATCGTAGTGCAACCGCGTGGCCGCATGTTTCTGCACCACGAACACGCGATCGCCGGTTCCGCGAACATCGCCCGCAGGCTCCGAAGTCTTGTCGAAGTGCCGTTTCTTCCGATATTCGTTAAGCATGCCGGGCGTCGCCTCGAGGCCGACGATTGGATGCAGCAATGTAGTGGCGGGTCTTTAGACCCGTCAACTGTTAATAAAATCTGCCAATTGTTAAACGCGAATGCCAAAAAACACGAAGCCGCTGGCGGTTGGGCCGCCAGCGGCTTTGCAATGCCGTGTGGGAGAGGGTCGAACCCGTCAGCGATTCGGCCGGTGTTCTTCGCGCGGGCGCTCCGCGTTGTGTTCCTGCGCCGGATGATCGGTGCGAGCGTTGTGCTTATCCCGGTTGATGTCGCGGCTCACTTGATTCTGCTGGTGGTTCACTTGGGCATGTTCCCGCGGCGTCAAGTGGCCGCCATTCGCGGCGCGGTCGTTGCGCACTTCATTGTTGATGTGCGCTTCCTTGTTCTCCAAGTGGCCGGTTTCCCGCGGAGTCAGTTGCCCCGACCTCACGCCCTGCCCGATACGCGCTTGCTGATTTCCTTCGCGGGCATTCACGCGGCTCATCGCGGCGGTCGCAGGCCGTCCATGATTTTCCGACGCGAAGTTGGCGTGATTGGTGCCCGCCGTCCGCTCGTGCGAGGCCTGCAACGACGTTCGCTGAATGTGCGATTCACGGCTGGCACGAAGCTCTTCTTCGTTCTCTCGTCGGTTGATGCCGTTGGGGCCGCCGTTAAAGCTGCTGCGATTCACCACGCGTTCATTTACGACCACCGTCCGATTTACGTAGACGTTATGCACCACGGTCGTATTCACTCGCAGCACCGCGGTGTTGTACGCGAAACGCCCGCCACGCCATTCACCGCCGACGAAGCCGACGCCGCCGTATCCGAAGCCGTAGTTAACGCCGCCATAGAAACCGACGTGAGGTCCCCAATATCCGGCGTGCCACGCATAGATTCCGCCGCCCCAACCCCAGTAGCCGGGAGTCCAAAGCAGTCCGACGCGCGGGGGAGCGAGCCACACTCCAGGCACCCAGTAGTAGCCTGCGTCACCGTACGCCCAATATCCGGGCGTCCACAGGTAGCCTTCCACCGGGCAAGGCGGCTGCTCGTACACCGGAATCGCCGGAGGCGCCACGCGGATCGAGACGCCAACCGCGATTTGCGCCCGCGCAGGCGCGGGCGCCAGAGAAACCAAAGCCAGAGATAAGGCCAGGAATAAGGTCTGAAGCGAAGCTATTTTGCGTACCATAGGATCCTCCCCACAGGGTCCTTGCCGCCCCCTTGGTTCGCGACCCAGGGGCACCAATGAACCAACAATTTGTATCCGCCGGCGATTGTTGCGGTTTCTCCGGCCTCAGGTATAGGAACCCCAGTTTGCGCTCCGGGTTTCGGTGGGTTTTCCAATTTCCCTGGGCGGGTGCCGTATCGGTCATCAGCTAAGACGCTCATTGTTAGTAACTTAGAGGATAATTTGACCCCCGAAGCCGGCACGTTTCTGCCCGCCTATTCCTAGCTCTTGGCGACCTATTCTGTGCCTTATTGGCTATTTCCCGAGTTCCAGGACATACACGCGGTAGTCTTCGCCGGTATCGAACCAATTCTTGTAGGTTTTGCCCATACGCGCGCCGAATTTTTTGTTCAGTGCCTGGCTGGCGCCAGGCCGAGCGTGTCCGTAGATGCGCTTGAAGTCGCGCGAAACGCGGCCGATGAAGGCGGCCTTGAGAATCGCGCCGTAGCCCTTGCCCTGGTATTTCCGCAGGATGGTGTTCGAGTAGCAGTAAATCGCCTCGGGATCGCGAGGGAATCCGGGCATTTCCTCCTTGGCACCCGAGGGGACGCCGTAGGTTTCGCCGGCCAGTTTGCCGTCGACCAGCATCCAGATGGTGATGGCGGACCTTCCCATCAGCAAGTCGCGCTTCTCCGGCAATTGGAGACGGAGGTTCGGATGGTACTCCCGCTCGAACGCCATGGTGCGCTCGATGGGATAGTGGAAACGAAACGTGATGGCCAAGAGTGAGGATCCTTTGCGCGACGTGCGCGGAATTATCCAGCGTTCCCATGGCTGCGGCAAGAGCGGCGTGTGGAATGCGGAGAGCGTGATTTCTAGTTAACAATTTACCCCCTCCCCCCTCCTTTTTTCCGGATGTGCGGATTCTAAAGGACTTTAAGTCCAATGATTTTGGATCTGCGGATTCTGAACGAGTTACGCGCCCATTTTTCGTAAGTGCGGATTCTAAGGGAGTTAGGTACGTTGTGAGCGGATTTGCCTGCCTTCCGTCGGAGTTTGGGATTTGCCCTCTGAGGCTGGGAGCAGAGGAAATGAGGGCAGGAATAAGACCAGGGCGTGTCAAGGTACGGCGAGAGGGGATCGGGCGAAGGCTTGATTCGGTATACACAGGAAAGCATAGCACATGAGTACCGATTGGATAAGTCTTATACAGGGAACAGCAGGAATTGATGGGTGAATGGCACGTGGGAAGCATTGAGCGGCAAGTGGAGAAGGGAGACGGACGTGCAACTGCCATGCGTCGGCAAGGCGAGGTATTCTGGAAATCGAGACGCTGATAAAGGAACGGTGATGAAAAAGAAGATTGACCGGATCACTCAGGATCAAGCGGTCATGGGCGGCAAGCCGTGCATTCGCGAGATGCGCGTCACCGTCGGAATGATCTTGAGAGAGTTGGGCGCGGGGCGGACGATCGCGAGCGTGCTGAAAGACTATCCGTACCTGGAGCGGGAGGATGTTCTGCAGGCGTTGCGTTATGCCGCTCGATTGGCTGACCATGACAGCGAGATCAACTCGAAGATCGAGGAAGGCTACGCTGCCACGCAACGCGGTGAACTGATCGGCGCCGACGAGGCTCGGTCGAAGTTACAGGGTATGAAAAAGGAGTGGCTTAATTCGCGGAAAAAGAGCGGATCGATGCTGCGGGCGTTCGAGATCCTGGCGGACTTGCCGATCGATTTTTTGGCGAAAGACCGTCGCAAGGACAAGCCACAGAAACGCAAAGGGCTGTAATGATTACGCGCTATTAGTTGGACTAACTGGGTGGTGTAAGCGGTTCAGGCGCTGCGTTCGGCGAGAATACTAAATGCCAGGGTCTGAGTGGCAGGGACGGTTTGCGTCACGGTAGTACCGTACGCCTGGACACCTGGCAGACTTCAGCCCCGCCGGGCGGTGCGGTTGCCGGTACCGCCAAAGAAGCAGGCCAGGCCGAACAGGTAGCCGAGGTTGTACCAGGCTCCGTTGTTGTGGACTTCGTAGATGCCGAGGTTGCTCTTAAACAGCGAAACCAGAAACACAAACGGCGCGATGAAACCGTGCCAGATCCCGAGCCAGAAGCCTGCGACACCGTCATGTTCGCTGGCCGTTCCTTTGAGTTGGTTCGCGCCCGGCGCGCATCCAGCCAGAATGGTCAGCACCAGCAGGATAAGCACAACCCAGGTCAAAGTGGGTTTCATGGCGATTTCTCCTGTAGAGAGGGTTACGAAGCACGGGCAGGAAAAGTCTCAGAAGAGCCGCCGCTGAACCACGGGTTAGTGGGAGCCAGCGGGGTTACAATCATGCCGACGGTATAGGCGGGATCACCCATGACAAACCCCTGTAGCGGCGCAGTTGCTCTCACCACAGAGAAGACCGCCCTCTTGGTAGCATCCGGCGGCGAGATTGATGAACTGCTTACGAATGTTTTGGCCAGCGAGGGCTGGAGTATTCAGCACGTCGTCGACAATCAACATATTCTTGAGGTTGCGCGCGCCAAGCCGTTCGATTTGATCATCACCGGACGGGAAACTCGGGTCGCGGAGGATGTTGAACTGCTTCGCAAGATCAGGAGCGCTCGCCCGCATGTCCGCCTGATTATCCTCACCGATAAATTTACACCCGGAGACGTAATCTCCGCGATGCGCGAGGGAGCATTCAGTTATTTCTCTGCGCCGTTCGAGGTTTCGGAGCTGGCCGCGATGGTGCGCGCGGCCATGGCAGAACCCTGCTGGGACGACGGCATCGAAGTACTCTCCGGGACGCCCGAATGGGTCAGCTTGACGGCCAGATGTGATCTCGCTACCGCGGATCGCCTGGTCCAATTCCTGCACGGAGTCAGAGACCCGAGCATTCCCGAGGCTGAGAAAGACCATGTAATTTCCGCTTTCAGGGAGATTCTGATCAACGCCATGGAACATGGCGGCCATTTCGATCCGAGCCATCACGTGGAAATCTCGTTCATTCGGGCGCGCCGAGCGATCGCTTGCCGGGTCAAGGATCCCGGCAAGGGTTTCTCTCTCGAAGAACTGCGTCATGCCGCGGCCGGGTCGCCCGATGATTTGTTCCGTCACACGAGGATTCGCGACGAGCAGGGCATGCGACCTGGCGGGTTCGGCATTCTGCTGGCAAAAAAACTTGTCGATGAGCTGATCTACAATGAACAGGGCAATGAGGTAGTACTCGTCAAGTATTTGCATCCGCCCGAAGCGCCAAATATATCGGGCTTTGAGCCAATGGCCGCAAGCTAGCGGTCAGAAAAGCCCACCCTTTGCAAAAAGCACAATGGATGGCCTACATCCGCCCGAACCCAAATTCTGGGAGGGACAACAGCCATTGACCGCGGCAGGCTCGGTGATCTAAGAGGAGGAAACGTCT
>Ga0137403_10005864_pt1 | contig 14161 bp, 10 predicted proteins | sample CZOMad2_1_16fung_FD_122057 | JGI IMG/M metagenome (GOLD analysis project Ga0137403, IMG submission 122057) | Vadose zone soil fungal communities from Angelo Coast Range Reserve, California, USA - CZOMad2_1_16fungal (Hybrid Assembly) | ecosystem: Environmental > Terrestrial > Soil > Vadose zone... | reverse complement strand
GTTCGGATCATCCCGTTTCGCACCCAGCCTCTGAGCAAGCGTATGCTATCGATGGCCGCCAGCCGGTTTACCAGCAGATCGACGTCGAGCCGCTCAAGAAGGCCGCACCGGACTTCACTGTCACCTTCACCGAGGACAAGAGCGGCTTCTATATCAATGGTCGTAAGTTTGCGTTGGATGCAAGTCCCATGACGAGCGCTCGCGTAGGTACGTATCAACATTGGCGTATTCTCAACCAGACTGCGGAACTACATCCTTTCCACATACACCAAGTCCATTTCCTGGCTTATGCAGAAAATGGCGTGCCGCTCGCGCATCCTGTGTGGCTGGATACTGTGAATGTTCCGTATGGCAGCTCCGTTGATGTCATCTTGGACTTCACCGACCCCGTCATCAAAGGCATGTCGGTATTTCATTGTCATCTGCTGAATCACGAGGACAAGGGAATGATGGCCAAGATTCTGTTCAAGTAAGGCGACAGCCGCTCGCTAATTGCTTCGAGGGCCCTCAGTTCCCATAATCAAGTTTCTGGCCCCGCCGAGGATGGTGCCCCAACTATCCTGTGCCAGCTTGGCACCGAACGCGGCTTGCCTAACGCGTTGGGGTGCGTTCTGATCTGCTGGAACTTCCTAGAAGCTTGTTCGCCTTTAGTTGTTCTGATTGCCGACTCAGCATGTCTTCGTTGTGGTGGACGAAAACCAGAACTACGGGCATGTAGTCGGAAACACCGGAGACATGCCGTATATGAATTCCTCGATACGAGACTATGGGCTGGCGACAAATTATTACGCCGGCGACCACTGAGCTACGCGCCTACGTATGAGGCCATTTGTAACGGGTGGTCCGGTTTTGCGGCAATGTGGTCGCGCTAGATGGATTCCCCACAGGGGAACGCTCTCAGAGTGGGGGTTGAGTTGCAAAGATTGCCTCGCGGCGGCGACAATCGGCATTGTGCAGAACGCGGTGCCATCTTCTTCAATTGCTGAGAACCCATTTCATGCTGGGAGTATGGTGATTGCTACTCTCGGCAATCCGCGAGAGAAATTTTGGGGCGCGATTCTGGCGCTTACGCCTGAAGGCTTGAGCCTCTGTGGAATTGAGCTGGCATCGTTCGATGATCTGGTGTCGATGGTGAAGGAAGGAGATCCTTTCTCGCCGGCGGTTGTGTTCTTTCCCATGCACCGCATCGAACGGATCGAACTCGATTTGGCGGATGGCGACATTCCTTCTCTTACCGATCGCTTTGCAGCAAAGACAAATCTGAATGCGGCCGAAGTTCTCACCCGCCACCGGGCTCATGTGCGTTCATCAAGAGAGGCGCCGTGAAGCAACTGCTCTCAGCACCGAACCAGTTGACGCTCCTGCGCATGGCATTTCTGCCTTTCATTGTGATCAAGCTGGTCGAAGGCCACTACGGCTGGGCGCTTGCGCTGTTTATCTTTGCCGGCCTCAGCGACGGCCTGGATGGCCTGCTCGCTCGCACTCTCAAGCAGCAAACCGTGCTCGGGCAATATCTGGACCCCATTGCCGACAAGCTTCTGCTCAGCACGATGTTCCTGGTGCTCTCGATCCTGCACAAAATTCCGTGGAAGTACACGGTTTTAGTCTTCAGCCGCGACATTTCGATTCTTAGCGCCAGCGTTGTTCTGTACGCCATTGCGGGTTTGCGCGACTTTCGTCCCAGTATTTTCGGGAAGGTCAATACGTTTGCTCAGGTGGCTGCGGTCTTCTTTGTCATGCTGTTTGAATTAGACCGGAGCCGGTGGGTTTGGATTACGCGCACCACGTTCTTGCATGCAACGCTGGCGTTCACGATTGTCTCCGGCCTGCATTACGTGTTCGTGGTGGGGCAACGTTTGCTCGCTCATTCCGAAACGCCCGCCAAGAGTGCAGCTCGGCAACAGGCTTAATTTGACCGTGTTTCTTTCATCCCCCTAGAATTGATGATTCTTATCGCAGTCCTGAACTCACTATGGCTCTGCGGCTCTATAACACAATGTCTGCAAAGGTCGAGGAGTTCCGGCCGCTTCAGAATAACGAAGTGCGCATGTACAGTTGTGGTCCGACAGTATATGACTACGGGCACATCGGAAACTTCCGCACGTTCGTTGCGGTGGATATCTTGCGGCGATTTTTCCGGCAGAGCGGCTACAAGCTTCGCCACGCTATGAACATCACCGATGTGGATGACAAGATCATCCGCAACTCCGCGCACGAGGGCGTCAGCGTAAAGCAATACACGGCGAAATATGAAAAGGCATTTCTGGAAGACTCGGCAACGCTGAATATTGAACATCCTATTCTCACCCGCGCCACGGACCACATTCTGCAGATGGCAGAGTTCATCGCCAAGCTGGAGCAAAAAGGGTTCGCCTATCGCACGGAAGACGGATCGTATTACTTCCGCATCGCCAAGTTTCCTGGCTACGGCAAACTTTCCAAAAAAGATTTTGCGGGAATGGAAGACGGTGCGCGGGTTGATGTGGACGAGTACGAAAAAGATAACGCACGCGACTTCGCGCTGTGGAAAGCGCCGAAGAAGGGGGAAGCGTCATGGGAGAGCCCGATTGGGCGCGGCCGCCCGGGTTGGCACATTGAGTGCTCGGTGATGTCAATGCTGGAGCTGGGCGAAAGTTTCGACCTGCATGCCGGCGGCGAAGACTTGATCTTTCCCCATCATGAAAATGAAATTGCGCAATCCGAGGCGCTCACGGGAAAGCCATTCGCGCACTTCTGGTTTCACGCGCGGTTTCTTCTCGTTGAAGGCGAGAAGATGTCCAAGAGCGCGGGGAATTTCTTTACCATCCGCGACCTGGTGCTCAAAGGGCATAAGCCTTCGTCTATCCGACTGCTGCTCGCTTCGGTTCCTTACCGCAACCAGCTTAATTTTACTTTCGACGGCCTGAAGCAAGCAGCTAGCAACGTGGAGAAGCTGCGCAACTTCCACTTGCGATTGACCACAGGGCAGTTCTCTCCAGGAAGTAACCCCGAGATGCAGGAGTTAGCAAACGAAGCTGGTGAGCGCATGAAATCCGCTCTGGAAGATGACCTCAACACCGCGCAGGCCCAGGCCGCGATTTTCGAGATGGTGCGGAAAGCGAACGTCGCGATTGATGCGGGGCAGATCAAGCAAGGTGATGCGCGATCGCTGCTTGCCGCGCTCGGCAAGTTCGATGAAATCTTTGCCGTGTTGAAGGACGACGACGCTCCTAAGATGCAATCCATTCTGCAATGGGCCAAAGAACAAGGGCGTGAGAAGGAAATTAGCGCGGAATTGATCGAGGTGGTTGGCGCACAGAGCATCTCGGACAAAGAGGTTCAGAAAAAAATCGCCGAGATCGAAGCCGCGCGCGCCGCTCGAGACTTTAAACGGTCAGATGCCATCCGCGCTGAGCTGAACGACGCCGGGATTATGGTGGAAATCATGAAGGATGGGGTGCGCTGGAGAAGGAAGTAGGACACGTAGGGGCGGACGCCCCCGTCCGCCCGGTCGCGAAGAGTTATTTACAACGGCCCATACACAGCAGATTCCTCGCACGCTCTCGCCGCGTGAGCGTGGCTGCGAGCGGCTCGGAATGACAAGCCCTACGATTCTCGATAGTCTGATTCGGAGCGATTATCAATATGCGGCGTCCCACCGGGGTCACTGCCATCGCAGTGGTCTTCTTTCTAATTGCGGCGTATCTAGGAGGCATCGGCGTTGTGGTGCTCGTGTCGCCGGGAACCGTGTCGATGACAGGCCCCCCTGCTGCACGGATTAGAACTAGGCGGCCCGTACGCGGCTCTGCTAGTAGGCGCGGTCTGGGCGCTGATTGGCTTGGGATTATTCCGGCTGCATGACTGGGCTCGGTTAGCGGCGATGCTCGTAATCATATCGGGAGCGGGGATGCTGGTAGCACGTTTGGCACTGACAGTCTCTCATTTTCACTGGTCGCTGGCTTGGGAAGGCCTGGTGATTTTTGTGCGCGTGGCGATGGTGTGGTCTCTATTCAGGACGCCTATCGCTGAACAGTTCTCGAAAGCAGCAAGAGCCCCGTAGGGGCGGACGCCCTCGTCCGCCCTGTCGAGCGAAGCTCGACGGTTCTACAAGCTCCGTCCGCGTCATTCGGAGCGATTTCCAGCTGCGGGAAGTTTTCCGACGGCCCATGCAAACAGCAGTTTCCTCGTACGCTCTCGCCGCGTGACCGCGGCTGCGAGCGCTCGGAATCACAAGGAATTGAGGATTTCGCGGACCCAATCGTCAGGGGTCACATACGGACAGATCGTCGGCGCCTCAGCACTGATCGTTGTCGAGCTACGCTCGACTGGGCGGGTGAGGGCACCCGCCCCTACGTGAGGATTGTGTGGATCAACATCATTGCGAGCTGAGCTCGACTGGGGTAGGTACCCGCCTCTAGTGCTGGACGGACGAGGACGCCCGTCCCTCCATCGACGTGCGGATGTTTAGCGGCGGGCCTTGGCCGGCTCTCGTTCTCCCACTCGCTTGCTAACTTCGAACGTCACCTTGCCGGTGCGCTTGTCGGCGTCAACAACAACGTGGTCACCGTGCAGAACTTCGCCGTCAAGAATCTTCAGCGCGAGCGGATCCTGCACCAACTTCTGAATGGCACGTTTCAGGGGGCGAGCGCCGAAGTTGGGGTCGAAGCCTTCGGTGAAGAGCAGCTCTTTCGCTGCGTCGGTCAACTCGATGGAAATCTTGCGCTCGGCCAGCAGACGGCGCACATCTTCGAGACGCAGCTCGATAATCTTGACTAGCTGCTCTTTGCCCAGCGGACTGAAGACAATGATGTCATCTACGCGATTCAGGAACTCGGGCTTGAAGTGACCGTGCAGAGCGTTCATCACCAGTTCGCTGGCGCTGGCGAAGTCGTCCGCAGTGCGCATGTTGTCGGCCTGAAGATACGTTGAGCCAATATTTGACGTCATAATAATGATCGTGTTGCGGAAGTCCACGGTGCGGCCCTGGCCGTCGGTGAGGCGGCCGTCGTCCATAATTTGCAGCAGGATGTTGAAGACGTCTTGATGCGCTTTCTCGATCTCGTCGAACAGGATGACTGCGTACGGCCGCCGCCGCACCTGCTCTGTAAGCTGGCCGCCTTCTTCGTAGCCGACATACCCCGGGGGCGCGCCGATTAAGCGCGAGACAGCGTGCCTCTCCATGTACTCGGACATGTCGATTCGCACGAGAGAATGCTCGTCGTCAAACAGGAATTCGGCGAGAGCACGGGCAAGTTCGGTTTTGCCGACACCTGTCGGCCCCAAGAAGATGAAGGAGCCAATCGGGCGCTTGGGATCGCTGAGTCCGGCGCGCGAACGGCGAATCGCGTTGGCCACGCGCTCAAGGGCAGTATCCTGGCCGACCACGCGCTGGCGCAGGCGCTCCTCCATTGTGACGAGCTTTTTGACCTCACCCTCGAGCATCTTCGAGACGGGAATGCCGGTCCACTTGGAGACGATGCGGGCGACGTCTTCTTCGTCCACTTCTTCTTTCAACATGCGTGTGGCGCGGGCACCGTCGCCTGCCTTTCCATCCATTTGCGCATTTAATTTGGCAAGTTCCTGTTCCGTCTGCCGCAGCAGCCCGTAGCGGATCTCGGCCACACGCTGGAGATTGCCCTTGCGTTCCTCGGTCTGCTCTTCAATCTTGAGCTGCTCGATTTTTTCTTTGAGCTGGCGCGATCGGGCGATGAGATCCTTTTCCTTCTTCCACTTTGCCTTGAGGGTATTGGACTGTTCACGAATTCCAGCCAGTTCTTTTTCAATGACGCCAAGCCGTTCCTTCGAATTCGGATCGCTTTCTTTCTTGAGCGCCTGCTTCTCGATTTCGAGTTGCGTGGCGCGACGTTCAAGCTGGTCAATCTCGGTCGGCATCGAATCAATTTGAATACGGAGCGATGCGGCGGCCTCGTCGATCAGATCAATGGCTTTATCCGGCAGGAAACGGTCAGAGATGTAGCGATGTGACAGCGTTGCTGCCGCGACGATCGCTGAGTCTTTAATTCGCACGCCGTGGTGGACTTCGTAGCGCTCCTTCAGTCCGCGGAGGATGGCAATGGTGTCCTCGACATTCGGCTCGCCCACATAAACAATCTGAAAGCGCCGCTCGAGCGCCGCATCTTTTTCGATGTGCTTGCGATACTCGTTCAGCGTGGTGGCGCCGATAGCGCGCAACTCTCCGCGAGCAAGGGCAGGCTTCAGCATATTGGAAGCATCGATTGCGCCCTCGGCCGCGCCTGCGCCGACAAGGGTATGCAGTTCGTCGATGAAAAGAATGATCTTGCCCTGCGAATCTTCTATCTCTTTGAGTAATGCCTTCAGGCGATCTTCGAACTCGCCGCGATACTTTGCTCCTGCGAGCATGGAACCGAGATCGAGCGCGACCACGCGCTTGTTCTTCAATACCTCAGGCACGTCGCCGGAGATGATGCGCTGCGCCAAACCTTCAACAATTGCCGTTTTGCCGACGCCCGGTTCCCCGATCAGCACCGGATTGTTTTTCGTGCGCCGGGAAAGCACCTGAACCACGCGGCGAATCTCTTCGTCGCGGCCAATCACCGGGTCGAGCTTGCCTCGACGCGCCTGCTCGGTCAGATCACGAGCATACCGCTCAAGCGCCTGATACTTGGCCTCGGGATTCTGGTCGGTAATTCGCTGCGAGCCGCGCACGGCAGTCAAAGCCTTTAGGATAGCGTCGTGAGTGGCGCCGTGACGCGCGAGAATTTCGTGGGCGGGATCGCGTTTTGTCTGCGTCGCGGCCAGCAGCAAGTGTTCGGTTGATACGTATTCATCTTTGAAGTTGTCCGCCTCTTTAAATGCGCGCTCCAAAAGTTGATTTGCAGCCGGAGAGAGGCCAGGCTGCGCGGCTCCGCCTGAAACCTTCGGCAGGCGGTCAAGTTCTCCGTAGAGATCGCTGAGCACCGCCTGAGGGCCGATTCCGATCTTCTCCAGGACAGGCGGGACGATGCCTTCCTTATCCTCAACCAGGGCCGCGAGAATGTGGACCGGCAACAATTCAGGATTGCCGTGCTCAGACGCGAGCTCATTGGCTCGCTGAACGGCTTCCTGCGCTTTTACTGTGAATTTGTCCCAACGGATAGGCATAAAGTTGTCCTATTATTCCTCACCCTGAGCGGGCCATGTTCTCCGTTTCGCTCAGAGTGACAATCATTAAGAGAATAATTGTAAGAAACGGGGAGGCGGTTGCCACCTCCCGTCGAAAACCGTCGAGCTATGCTCGACTTGCCCGGACGGGGGCGTCCGGGCCTACGTGAACCGCGCGCTAGCTTTACGCAGCTTTGCCGGCGCCCTTGCCTTCGAGCGTCCGCTCGCCACCGACGTTTACTTTTATCTGCTTCGGTTTGGCTTCGGCCTTCTTCGCCAGCTTGATCTTCAACACGCCCTTTTCATAGTTGGCCTGGACGTTGTTAGGATCAACTGTGCTCGGGAGTGTGAAGCTGCGGGTGAAGCTGCCATACTGCCGCTCGATCCGGCGATAGTTCTCTTCCTTCTCTTCCTTTTCGAAGTTGCGTTCGCCGTGAACGGTCAGCGTGTTGTTCTCAATCCGGACGTCGATGTCTTTCTCATCAATTCCCGGTACTTCGATTTTCAGAGTTACATTGTGCTCGTCCTCGTAAACATCCACTGCCGGGGCGAACGTGCTGGTGGTCAAAGCTTCTTCGCGGTCCCCATACGACTGCTGGAACAGGCGATTCATGCGATCCTGCAGCGTGGAAAACTCGCGGAAGGGATCCCAACGGGTAAGAACAGTCATAGCTCAATTCCTCCTAAGATTTGATTGGTTTAATGGCTTCCATATGCATTGGATGCCTATTAGCGTGATTGGATAATAAAATGTGAGTGATTTACTGTCAAGTACTATTTAAACTTAAATTTCAGTAGCTTACGGTGGCTACCACGCATTTCAGGTATGCAGTTTCCGGGACGTGCAGCAGTATCGGATGATCTTTTGCCTGGGTGCGGTTTTCCAGCAGGCGAATATTCCTGTGGACATCCCGCGCGGCAGAGGCCACTACCTCGATGAATTCTGCCGGGCTGACGTGATAAGAGCAGGAGCAAGTGACGAGTAGCCCGCCCGGTCGCAGCATCTTCAGGGCGCGCAGATTCAGTTCTTTGTAGCCCCGGAAGGCAGTCTCCAAGTTCCGCTTGCTTTTGGCAAAAGCCGGAGGGTCGAGCACGATGCAGTCGTACTGCCGCCCGGCAGCGGCGTAGTCTCGGAGCAAGTCGAAAGCGTTGGCTTCAATCCACTCGATCTCGCGCCCGTTTAGGGCAGCATTTTTTTCAGCTATTTCCAGTGCCGGGCGGGAGCTGTCGATTCCAGTGACGTTCGAACATCGCTGGGCTAGGTGGAGGGCGAAGCCGCCTTGATAACAGAACACATCCAGCGCCTCACCCCGCGCGGATTGGGCTGCGGCAGCGTAGTTTTCGCGCTGGTCCAGAAAAGCACCGGTCTTCTGGCCCTCAAGCGCGCGGTAATGAAATCGCACTCCGTTCATGGTTATCACTGTGCTGCTTTTTTCGCCTTGAAGGAGGCTAGAGGTTCGCGTTGGAAGCTGCTCGATCTCACGCACTCTGGAATCAACACGCTCGGCAATTGCCGCCGGCTTTAGCTGCTCGTTCAGTTCGGGAATCACGGTTTGCCGGGCAGCTTCGCTGTCCATGCCTTGTGTCAGAATCTGGATCGAGAGCAGATCGTTGTAGCGGTCAACAATCAACCCCGGCAGGAAATCGCCCTCGCTGAACACCACGCGATAGGCATCCGTATTTTGCACGACCTGCTCACGATAGGCGATTGCCGCGCGAATACGGTCGCGCAGCAGAGCAGGAAAATCGCGCACCGGCTCGCGGGAAAACAGACGAAGAGCAATCTGCGACGAGCTGCTGTAAAGCGCAGTGCCAAGAAATTTACGGCGCTCATCGAAAACGTTGACCAATGCGCCGGGAGGAATCCCATCCGCCGAAAGAATGTCAGAGCGGTAGACCCAGACGTGGCCCGCGAGGAGGCGCTCGGCGCCACGGTGGCCTACTTTCACAGATAAGTCACGGTGGATCGCGGTACTCGATTTGACAGGCATATTGAGGCTACGGAGGCAAGCTCCAGCGGCGAAAGCTAGAGCCGACGGCCAATAGCTAAGAGCTACTGTCACTCGTACCGCAAGCTCTCCACTGGATCGAGCCTGGCGGCGCGGGTCGCGGGGACGGTTCCAAAAATGATTCCTACCAGAGATGAGACCACGATCGCCACGATGGCGGAGAGTCCAGATATTGGGATTCGGTACGCGGTCAAGAAGCGAACCGAGAACGGCAGCGCCAGGCCGATGATGACGCCCAGCAATCCTCCGATGAGTGAGATGAGGATGGCCTCGGCCAGGAATTGAAACTGAATCTCGCGCTTGGTAGCGCCGAGGGCTTTGCGGATACCGATCTCGCGGATGCGGGCGCTGACCGTGGCAAGCATAATGTTCATGATGCCGATGCCGCTCACCAACAGGACCACAGCCGCTACCAGGAGCAGCACGATCGTCAAAGCGTTTGCGGTTTTTTCGGCGACCGCCACCAATTGGGTAAGGTTCGTCACGTTGTAGACGGACTCAGCGCGGTGGCGGGCTTGAATCACGCGCCTGATCTGTTCGGTGGCAGGTCCCACCATTGATGGATCTGCCACAGAGAAATAGATCTGCTTGACGTTCGTGGTTTCGGTGAAGTAGCGACTTACGGTATAAGGAATAACCATGGTGTAATCGACTACTTCCGATTGCCCGAAGGTATCCACCCGCTCTTTGAATGTGCCCACGATGGTGAATGGCAGGCCGCTGAGCTTGAGCACCTTGCCGACGGCGTCCTCCTGCGAGCCGTACAGCTCCTCGGCCATTTTTTGGGTGATCACGCCGACTTTGTTGTGGGCTTGCTCGTCCTGAGCGTCGAAGAACCTGCCCGAGACCACGACGAGATTTCGAACGACGCGGTACTCGGGGAAGACTCCCAGAATTTGAATGTCGCGCTCTTTACCGTTGCCGACGGGCACACGCTCATCGAGCTGGACGATGGGGGATGCCGCCACGACGCCCGGCACGTCACGCATGGCAGCGTGCATGTCATCAATGGTGAGTGGATCAGGGGTGGTGTTGGTAATGCGTTGCGCACCACCCTGGTATTCGGCTTCGATCAAATTTGCGCCGATGGCCTGAATCTGGTTTAGCACGTACTGCTTGCCAGTCATGCCGATGGTGACTACCAGAATGAGGGAAGCGGTCCCAATCACCATGCCGAGCGCGGTGAGGGCAAAACGTATTTTATTGCTGCAGAAAGTATCGTAGGCGAAGCTGAGAATCTCACTATAGATGAGACTCGGCCGCGGCCGGGCCGGAGCTGTCGCAGTGCTGGTCGCCATTCTGGATTAGATGCTACGCGCTAGACACTGGCACCCGCAATTGATATCGCCAGTTCTCTTCGGACGTGCATCGTTCACTCTGCCTATTGCCCATGCCGCCGCCGATTGTTAGTCTGGCATTCCGCTGTGGCATTTGGGGTCACGCTCTGGGAGCTTTTATTTGAGAGCTAAAGAACTCGTCTTTTTGCTTTTGCTCACGTTCGGGGCGCTGCTGGTGCACGGCTACCATCCTTGGGCTGAAGACGCCGAGATTTATCTTCCTGGCGTCGAAAGGACGCTAAACCCAAGACTCTTTCCTAAGGGAGCGGAGTTTTTTGAGCCCTATACCCGGTTAAGCCTTTTTCACTATTTGATCGCAGGATCAGTACGTGTCACCCATCTTCCGCTCGAGTGGGCGCTATTTGCGTGGCAACTTGCCTCAATTTTTCTCCTATTGTTGGCCTGCTGGCGTCTGAGCAGGAAATGCTTTGCCGACCGACCTGCGCAATGGGCTTCGGTCGCCCTGGTAGCGGCGCTCCTCACCTTGCCGGTTGCGGGCACGGCACTTTACATCTTCGACCAGTATGTGAATCCACGGAATCTCGCGGCTTTTGCGTCAATCTTCGCGCTAGTGGAAGTGCTCGAACGAAAATATGTGCGGGCAGTAGTCTGGCTGGCCTTCGCCGCAGCTATGCATCCGCTGATGGCTGCATTTGCGTTCTCGTACGCATTTCTGCTTGTCTGCATAGAGAAATTCAATATCGGCCTGGCGTTCCTGGGCGCTTGGTTCCCGGTTCAGTTCTCATTCCAGCGGCCTTCAGAAGCGTATCAGGCCGCTGCGCAGTATCACGCCTTTCATTACATACAGAGTTGGCAATGGTATGAGTGGCTGGGCATTGTGGGACCGGTTCCAATTTTCTGGTGGTTTGCGCGAATGGCCCGGAGGCAGCAGTCCCTCAACCTCGACCTGATGTGCCGCGCGCTAATCGTCTATGACCTGGTTTACTTTGCCGCTGCGCTGATCGTGTCTCTCCCCGCGCGTTTTGGAAGCCTGGCGCGCCTTCAGCCGTTACGGAGTTTGCATCTGCTCTACATCCTGCTGCTGGTGTTCAGTGGCGGATTTCTTGGGCAACACGTATTAAAGAAACACTTCTGGCGCTGGGCTGTCCTGTTCCTTCCACTGTGCGCAGGAATGTTTTTTGCTCAGCGCTCGCTTTTTGCAAACAGTGCGCATGTGGAGTGGCCGGGAGCAGCCCCCAAAAATCCATGGGCGCAAGCGTTTATTTGGATCCGGGAAAATACTCCGGCTGATGCCATGTTCGCATTGGATCCCAAACATATGTCGGTTGCAGGTGAGGATGCGCAGGGCTTCAGGGCCATCGCGCAGCGCAGCATGCTGGCCGATGCCCTCAAGGACAGCGGCGCGGTGTCGATGTTTCCACCACTAGCGGAGGAATGGTATCGGCAGGTGAGCGCCGAAAGCGACTGGCGCCATTTCCAGGCCGCCGACTTGCGCAGCTTGGGCACAAAATATGGCGTCGGTTGGGTTGTGCTGCAGCAGCCCGGAGTTCCTGGCTTGGCGTGTCCTTACCAAAACTCGGCTGTGCTGGTGTGCCGCCTTGATTGATACTCTTTAAGAGGGCCTAGTAGAATATATTCTTCTCTATTCACTCCAGCAGCTTAAGGAAAGGCGATCTCATTGAGTTCTCCCTTGCAAGTGCTCGAACAGCCAACCCCAGCAGTTTCATTTTTTAGATGGAACCAGGAATTACCCGATCTAGCGGAGCAGTACGGTGGCAACCAGCCCTTCCCGCACATTTACCTGCGCGACTTTCTTGACCCCGGCATGGCTCGCAGGATGGAGCTGGAATTCCCCAAGCCTGACACCGCTGCCTGGACCCAGTACAAGCATCACAACGAGAACAAGTTGGGGCTGGCAAAGAGCGATCTCTTTCCGCCAACCATCCGTGAGGCTGTTCAGGAACTCAACTCGCCCGATTTTGTGAGCTGGCTCTCCGAACTCACCGGTATTCCCGGCCTCATGCCCGATCCTAGTCTGGAGGGGGGTGGGTTACATCAGTCTGCGCGCGGCGGGTTCCTGAACATTCACACCGATTTCAGCATGCACCACTACCATAAGAACTGGCGCAGACGTGTGAATCTGATTCTTTACCTGAATAAGGGATGGCAAGAGGCCTGGGGTGGCGCGATCGAATTCTGGGAAACCTCAATGAGACGCTGCGTGGCCAAATATCCGCCGCTATTGAATCATGCTGTGATCTTCACCACCGATGAAATATCACTCCACGGCTTCCCGGAACCGCTCCGCTGCCCGCAGAACGCGTCGCGCAAGAGCTTGGCGCTTTACTATTACACCCTCGAGCATGATGGCAAACCGGTGGTGCGTTCGACCAATTACCGGGCCCGCCCACAGGATGGCCTGCGACAAGCTGCCATGATTTGGCTCGACAAGACCGCGGTGGATCTGTATTCGAGAGCGAAAGCTCGTTTCGGATTTTCTGATGAATTTGCCAGCAAAGTGCTTGGGCTAATTTCGCGGAAGAAGTAGGCTATTGTTTCTGCGCCGCTCCGATGGCGCCTCGAGCGTAGTAGGTGACGTATCCTGGCTCCAGCCGGCGACCCTTCGCGCTGAATAGCCGGAAACGCGCGACCCCCATCTTTTGCAGGGCGAACTGCAATGTCGTTCCTAGGACACCTAACCCATATGTAACGCTTCGCCGGAAGTTGATGGAAGATCCCTCCTCAAAGTATTTCGTAGGGCAGGAGACCTCGCCGATGCGGAAACCGAAATGCACGCATTGCGCCAGGACCTGATTATCAAAAACGAAGTCATCGGAATTCTCAAGCAGCGGTAGCTCCAGCAGCACCTTGCGACTGAAGGCGCGATATCCGGTGTGGTATTCCGACAGCTTCACGCGCAGGAATATATTTTGGAACGCGGTAAGCATGCGGTTGAAAACATACTTATAAACCGGCATGCCGCCCTGCAGGGCGCGGCCTCCGATAATGCGCGAACCCAGCACGACGTCATAAACATCGAAAGCCACCATGCTGGCCATAGCTGTAACCAGCAGAGGCGTGTACTGATAATCGGGGTGCAGCATGATCACGACGTCAGCGCCTTCAGCCAGGGCTTCCCGATAGCAGGTTTGCTGGTTGCGTCCGTAGCCGTAGTTCTGGTCGTGAACGTAGAATTGCAATCCCAGTTGGTGGGCGACCTCTACCGTCCGGTCGGAACTGTGATCATCCACAAGAATGCGGATGTCGACTAGATCAGGCAGTTCCCTGACGGTCGCTTCCAACGTCTTCTCCGCGTTGTAGGCGGGCAGAACTACAGCGATCCGTTTCCCATTAAGCATTCCATTTCCTTTGAAACGGTCTGGCGCGACGACTCTCGACGATAGCAGCTGCATTTATGATAACCCGGCGCGCCCAAAGGGCTGCAATGAAAGTGCAGGGCTGGTACCCTGACCGGCGGCGGACCGGCAGAAGTTTTTGTTGGTAAACTATCCTGGAAGCAGGAAAACTGCTGGCCTTAGGCCGCAGGTCATTCTCCTTGTATGTCCGAAAAACGCACACTTTTCGAAAAAGTTTGGGATGAGCACGTAGTGTCCGCGCCGGAAGGCAGATTACCGCTGTTGTACATCGACCTTCACCTGGTGCATGAAGTGACTTCGCCGCAAGCTTTTGATGGGTTGCGGGCGGCTGGGCGCAAGGTTCGCCAGCCGCATCGCACGGTCGCGACCGTGGATC
>Ga0137403_10005862_pt1 | contig 14163 bp, 12 predicted proteins | sample CZOMad2_1_16fung_FD_122057 | JGI IMG/M metagenome (GOLD analysis project Ga0137403, IMG submission 122057) | Vadose zone soil fungal communities from Angelo Coast Range Reserve, California, USA - CZOMad2_1_16fungal (Hybrid Assembly) | ecosystem: Environmental > Terrestrial > Soil > Vadose zone... | reverse complement strand
AGCGCGCTATGAGTGTAAAGTTATCTGGACCAAAGAGTGGCTGCATCGCCTGACGGTTATGGGCCAGGTGGTCGCTGGCTCGGTCGACGAAGATTGCATCGACAAGGACGGCTACGCCATTCTCGAGAGACTTCGGCCGACGCATTATTGCGGCCGGGCTTTCGACAACAAATTTGTTGCCTCTTACGAAGTGATGGAGGTCGCTATGGTATACAACGGGCCCGAGGCGCGACATAAGCCGAAGTAACGAGTTTCCTATGACCGTCATAAGAGTCTCTTCGTCGATCATTTTCATAGCGCTGTCGTTCTGTGATCCGGCCCTCGCGCAGGATAATTTTTTTTCCGGCAAGACCGTTCGAATCGTGGTCGGCTCGATCCCCGGCGGAGGGTACGACTACTGGGCGCGGCTGCTGGCCCGCCATATGTCGAAATACATACCCGGCAATCCTGAGTTGGTTGTACAGAATATGCCGGGCGGCGGATCGTTGGTGGCAACCAACTACGTTTACAGCGTGGCAAAACCCGATGGGTTGACTCTGGGAATGCCCAATCAGTCAGTTTACATGGGACAAGTGGTAGGCGATAAAGAAGCGCGATTCGACGTTCAAAAGCTCAACTGGATCGGCTCACCGGATCGCAATACCACACTTTTGTATATCCGCGCCGACACGCCCTATATATCGATGGATGACGTCATAAAAGCCAAGGTGCCACCTAAGTGTGGCGGCTCGGGACGGGATAGCTCGAGCCTCATCTTCGCTCTGGAGGATCTAATCGGCGCCAGATTCGAAGTCGTGTTGGGTTATCAGGGAGGCAGTCAAACCGATCTGGCGGTTGAAAGAGGAGAGGTCGTCTGCCGCTCGATGGTCCTCGGCGTTCATTTTAGCAGACAACCTTTCACTCTGTGGCATAGCAAAAATTTTGATCGCCATCTCGTGCAGATGGGTCGCAAACGAGACGACAGGTCAGCCGATACTCCTACGCTCTACGAGCTCATGGATCGCTACAAAACGCCTGAACGTGGACGCCAATTGGCTACAGTGCTAACTGCCGGAGAGAACTTCGGCCATCCCATGATCGCTCCGCCCAGTGTGTCGCCCGATCGTGTAAAGCTTCTGCGCGATGCCTATGCGAAAACTTTGAAAGATCCGGCGTTTTTAGCCGACGTCAAGAAACAGGAATTCGATTTCGATCCGGTGTCGGGCGAGGAACTGCAAACTTTAGCAAAGACCGTAGTCAACCAACCCGCGCCAGTGATTGACAGGCTAAAAAAGATTTTGGGCAATTAAGTTTGCCAGCTCTGCGTGTTATTCATCGGAGCGCTGCGAAGATGAGTTTCGCGAGGCGGAAGGGAGAGTTCCCTGATGACATCCTTGAGATTTTTATTCTGCGCCATGGCCTGTTTCATAGCTACGGCGGGGTTGCCGGTTCACGTTTCCTTTAGCGCTACCCTGGAGGACGCGCTCAAGTCGTTGAAGGGCTTAGCGGCAAAGGAGCGTCAGGCGCGCGTGGAAAGCGAGGCGCGCAAGGAAGGCATCGTTCGCTGGGCGTCTTCGACGCCCCAAGCCTGGGCCGAGCCCTCTCTCCAAGCGTTCCGCAAACGCTACCCGGGAATCCAAATCGAGTACATGCGCCAGAGCGGCAGGGTGCTCGCGGAAAGAATCGTGCGCGAGCATCGCGCGGGAAAACATGACATCGATATCGTCGGCACCAGCGCGGTCACGTTTGCGGCAATGAAAGACGCGGGCGTGATCGCGCCCTACGTGTCACCGGAAGCCGCGCAACTGCGAAAGGACATGAAAGATCCGGACGGCTGGTGGGTCTCCTATTTCGGCAACATCCAGGCGATCATCTGCAACAAAAACCGGGTCAAGACTGCCCCCGGTGATTGGCGAGACTTTCTCGATCCCAAGTGGAAGAGAGAATTTTCCATCGACGACACTCGTTATGAGTGGTTTTATGCCTTGCAGAAAATCTACGGCGCCCAAGAGGCCAACAAGCTGATCAGCGGATTCATTCAAAACGGCGTCCATCTGCGCAGGGGTGGAACCTTGCGCGCGCAACTCGTCGGCGTCGGGGAGGAATCCTGCGGCCTGGGTGTGTATCTCAACAATGTCCATGAGCTGTTGGAGCCCGGCGCGCCGGTCAACTACTCGGTGCCGGAGCCTGTGCTCGTCGTTCCGGTCATCAACATGATGGCCAAGCTGGCGCCTCATCCCTACACGGCGATTCTCCTGTACGATTTCATTTTGACGCCCGAAGCGATGGGACATTATACCCGAGCCAATGCGATGGCCCCCGCCCGAGATAATCTTCCCCTCGTGCAAGCGGTCAGAGACCTGCAGGGAAAACGCGTTCACGTCATCGATGTGGAAGCTTCCAGCCGCGATTATGAGAAGACTGTGAAAGAGTACCGTTCGCTGCTGAAAAAATAACTGTCGTAAATTCGAAACAAATCAAAGTGATCAAACAAACAAAATTCCAGACAAGTATCTGCGAATCTGGCATTCATAATTCGGATTTGAGTTTTTCGGTTTGTTTCGGATTTCGAGCTTCGGATTTCGGATTTTGAGGAATTGCTTGGCGTCCTCGCGCCGGCAATAGAAGTTTGCAGAAAGGGCGAGTCGATGAGAATCGATCTCAGCAAAGCAGCCGCCTACGCGGACAAAACTCCTTACGAGCTATGGCAGGAGACCGAAGAGATCCCGATTCATACCGGTCTGGCCATCGAAGATCTCGCCACGCTTCCGCTGCGGTCGTGGAAGCGTAAGGGAGCCATGGGCGCTTTTATTAACATGCTCGGCGCCGGGCGCAGTTGTGATGCCTATGTCTGCGAGATTGCCGCCCAGGGCGAAACTCTGCCCGAGCATTATTTATTCGAGGAGCTCGTCTACGTCGTCAAAGGTCGAGGCGCGACGAGCGTTTGGCAGTCCGATGGGCGCAAGCAAACCTTCGAATGGCACGAAGGCAGCATGTTTTCGCCGCCGCTCAATACCTGGCGCCAGCATTTCAACGCCCAGGGCGCCGAGCCGGCGCGACTCTTGGCCTTGACGGACGCGCCGGTCATGATCAATCGATTCCGCAATCTGGATTTCATCTTTAACAACTCGTTTCAATTTTCCGATCGCTTCGCCGGGGAAGAGGGATACTTCAGCGGCAACGGCAGGGAAGTTCAAGCGCATCGAACGTGGGATGCCAATTTCATTGCTGACGTTCCCGGCTTTCGACTCATGGACCATAGCGCTCGCGGGCAGGGGGCAAGGGGGATTCTGTTGCATCTTTCAGCCAACACCATCAGCGCGCATATCGAAGAATATCCAGTCGGAACCTATCCACGCGCTCATTGGCACGGCCCCGGCGCCCATATTCTCATTCTTTCCGGCGAAGGGTACTCCATCATGTGGGAGCAGGGAAAGCCGCGCACGCGGATCGATTGGCGCCCGGGCAGTCTGTTCGTGCCGCCGGCGAAATGGTTTCACCAGCATTTCAACTCGGGAAAGGAGCCGGCGCGCTATCTGGCGCTGAAGCCGTGGGGCTTTACTTATCAGGTCGAGGACCTGGTCAAGACATTAGAAGTCCAGGCGGCGGGCGGCACCCAGATCGACTACCAAGACCAGGAGCCGGAAATCCATCAAACGTTTGTCCAGGAATGCGCAAAGCGCGGCGTCGAAGTGCGCTTGAAATTCTGAGATCGGAAAGAGCGATGAACATAAAATTGGACCGAGCCGAAGCCAAAGCCTACGTCGATCAAATTTACCGCAAAGTGGCAAAGCGGTGGCAAGAGCGCGTGACCGATGCTGAATTCATGAAGCGGCTGTCGTCGGGAACGCTCTCCAAAAAAGCGCTGCGCATGTTCTTTAAGAACTGGGCGGCTTACACGATCGAGATTAATACGCTCGAGGCGGCGACCTATCACAAGCACATCCATTTTTTCCGAAAGCATCGGGATCTCATGGCGGCCATGGCTCAGAAACTGGCCGACGAGCTGGTTCATCCGAAACCGCCCGGACACATTCACGTCGTGTTGGAGACGGCCAAGGCTCTGGGAATCGCGGAAGACGATGTTTTTGTCTCGCCCATGCTCGCTGAGTTTCGCGCCAAGATCGATTATTTCCGGGCGATCGTTTGGGAGGGCACGATGGCGGAGTTCTATGCGGCCGGGGCCACCGAGGAGCAGTTTGGCTATTGGGCCGGCGAAGTCTTTAACGCTTTGACGCGCCATTACGGTCTCACTGCGAAAGAAGCCGTCTATTTTTCGCTGCATGAAGAGGCGGATACGCGCGAGCATGAGGATGGCATCATGGGCCATGGAAGCTTTCGACGGCTGGTGCTGCAGCGTTTGTTGGAGGACGGCGCCGAAGTGAGGCCGGGCTACACCTTGGAATACTGCGCTCTAACTGCGATCGATCTGCACGGAGTGGTTTTGCAGGCGGCGTTGCATGCGGCGGAGAGGGAGTGAAGCGCGTGACCATCCTAAAGTACATCTTTCTCGTTCTTTCACTGACGATATCACTGGCCGCTCACGCCCAGGAAAGCCTCGTCGTCAGTTACGACGGCTATGCCGGCTTTCAGGGGCCCATATGGGCGACTAAGGACCTGGGGCTTTTTGACAAGCACGGGTTGAAGACCGAGCTGGTCTTGATCGCCGGCAGCCCGCGCGGAATGGCGGCCTTGGTTTCCGGCAGCAGCCACTTCGCCCAGGGATCGGCGAGCGCGCCCATCCCTATACGCCTTCGTGGCGGCGATATCGTCATCGTCGCCGCTGCGCTCAACCGGTTTCCCTTCAGCGTCGTGACGCAAAAAGAGATTCGCAAACCGGCTGACCTGGTCGGCAAAAAAATCGGTATCCTCAACTTCGGCGGATCCAACGATCTGGCGATTACCTTGGCCTTCAAGGAATGGAACATCCCGCGCCAGGCGGTGACCGTTTTTGCGAGCGGCGGCGCCCCGGAGCGGCTTGCGGCGTTGTCGACAAAAGCCATCGATGCCACGGTGTTGTCGCCGCCGGAGACGGTGGCGGCGGCGCGCATGGGGATGAATATTCTCGCGCACCTGAGCGATCTCAAGGCGGCTTTCCCGCAAACCGTGATCACGGTACGCCGCTCGTTTCTGGAAAAGAACCGGGACACGGTGAAACGCTTCGTGCGCGCTTACAGCGAAGCGATCCACGTGTTCAAGACCGACAAGGCTAAAGGCTCGGCGGTTTACACGAAACGCCTCAAGCAACAAGATTCGAAAGTCATCGAGGAGACCTATGATTATTTTGCGCCGAAGTTTTCTTTTCCGCCGCGCGTCGATCGCGACGGGATTCGCAACGCCCTCGAGCTGGTCACGGCGCTGCCCGAGGCGAAGGGCGACATCAACCTGGAGCAGTTCATCGATGAGAGCGTGATCGACGAGCTGGAACGAGAAGGATTTCTCAAAAAACTGCGATAATAAAGGGCCTGCGATGATGGATTTGACCAAGACAGCGGCTTATTCGGACCTGACACCCTACGACCTGTGGCAGGAGTCGGAAAAAATTCCCATCGTGCGCGGCCACTGCGTCGAAGACCTCAGCGCCATTGCGGTCGCCCCGTGGGAGCGCACCGGCCTGCTCGGATCGTTCGTTCATCTCGTCGGCGCCGGTCGCACGTGCGGCGCTTACGTCTGCGAGATCCCGCCGCGGGGCGAGAGCAAGCCGCAGCGCTATCTGTTCGAGCAGTTGATTTACGTTCTCCAAGGCCGAGGGGCGACCACCGTGTGGAACGAAGGTCGCAAAAAGCAAACCTTCGAATGGCAGGAAGGCAGTCTTTTCTCGCCGCCGCTCAACACATGGCATCAGCATTTCAATGTCCAGGGAGACGAGAGCGCGCGGTACGTCGCGCTGACTGACGCGCCCCAGATGGTCAATCGATTCCGCAATTTGGACTTCATCTTCGGCAATGATTTTTCCTTTACCGATCGATTCAACGAAGAAGACGGCTATTACAACGGCAACGGCAGAGAGATCGCGACCCACCGAACCTGGGAAGCCAATTTTGTTCCCGACATCAGGGACTTCAAATTAAGAGACCGCAGCGTTAGAGGCCAGGGCGCGACGGGCATTCGGCTGCACCTTGCCGCCAATACGATGAGCGCCCACCTCGAGCAGTATCCTTCCGGAACTTACCCCCGCGGCCACCGCCACGGTCCCGGCGCGCACATCGTGATCCTGTCGGGGGAAGGATATTCTTTCCTGTGGGAGGAGGGCCAGCCGCGCATCCGCATCGACTGGCGTCCGGGAAGCCTGTTTGTCCCGCCGGCAAATTGGTTCCATCAGCATTTTAATCCGTCGCCGGAGCCGACCCGCTATCTCGCGCTAAAGCCCTGGGGGTTCACTTACAAAGTTGAAGATCTCTCGAAGACGGATCAAGACATAAAATCAGGTGGAACCCAGATCGAATACCGGGACCAAGACCCCGAGATTCACGCCGTCTTTCTGTCGGAGTGTAGAAAGAGAGGCACCGAAGTGATGATGGCGATCGGGTAGATTCAGGTTCGGCAGCCGGGATGATTGGGCAACAAACAACAAAGGATTTGACCCTATTGGCTGACCCTATTGACCAAAAAAGACTTCCACACCTTTAATTTTCCTTCCGCTGCACTACCAAGTCGAACGGCTGACGAACGAGGTGTTCTTTTCTCACGTAGCCAACGGCTGCTGACGGTTCGGTTTTTACTTTGAACCAATCGCCTTGTGCTTCGAGAACGCTGATCGAGGTTCCCGCCTCGATTTGTGTCTTCGCGGTGGCAGCGAAACGAGGCTCCTCCCTTAGCGACACCGGGCGCCGTGTTTTGTAGGCGGCCGCGCGCCTTGGCGGATCTTCGCGTCTCCTAGCGTTACGATAATTAGCATCAGGCGCTTTTCGCGATTTCAACTCCAATGCGCGTGGTGTAGGACTGACGGGCGCCCGATATTCCTCATCATCTATCGACGACTTGGTGATAACTGCGTCGACCGCTGCGACAGAATTGCCGCCCGTTGGTGCGTGACCGTGCCCTAAGAAAAAATAAGCGATCGGGACTATGAGCAACCCGACGGCAGCGACGGATAGCGAAGTCGCCGGAAATGTCTTTGGCTTCCAGGTAATATGCCATGCGCGGCGAAACCAACTCGGCCCGCTCGATTTATCATCAATGGACGGAGTGTTTGTCGGCTCAGGCGCGGGTACTTGATCATTGGGCCGTTCGTCGGCAAATCCTTTGTGAGCGGAATCGGCGGCCGAGTGTGCATGACTCGCTCGAATACGCTCTTCATGGAGCAACGTCTCTGCGCGTAACTTTGCCGCCGCAACTTCGCGCGATCTCTTGGTGAGGACATGAATCTGACGCCGCAGCTCGGCCACTGCCGTGCCGCTGTTTTCCATCAGTTCTTGCTTCTCCGCAAGCTCACGTTCGAACGACTGGATCTTTGCCCTCATCTCTTCCACCACGCGAGTGGACGATTCATTGGCATGCAGCAGCGCGGTTTTTTCGCGCAGAGCTTCTTGAAGCAAACGGTCTGACTTTTCTCGTTCTGATGCCAGGTCGGCACGTTCTTGGATCAGCTCGCGCACCTTGCCCATGAGCGAATCAAGTTCCCTGTCGCGAATCTCCAAAAGATTCTGCTCATCGCCTAGCTGATATTCGAGGACACGAATCTGCTTCGTGAACCGCTCCTCTAGTATCTTTATCGCCGAATCCCTGAGCCGTAGGAGCTCGCCTTTTTGCGCAATCTCCTCGAGGAATAGCCGACCGTCTTCATCTTTGGCCCGGCGTAATTCGGCCAATTGCCTATTGAGTTGGTTTACTCTATACCCGAGCGCCTTGATATTCGCCTCACGGCTCTCCAAAAACTTTTCTTTCTCGCTTACCTGATTCTCCAGGGAGCGAATGGTTTCGGTGAAACGGTTCTCAAGAGCGTTGCGCGCGGCTTCCTTCGTTCGTAGCGCCTCGTTCTGCACAACCGTTTCTTCCAGCGAGCGCACAATTTCCTCTTTCGACGCGCTCAGCTCCGCGAGCTGCTTCTTGAGCGTCAGCAAGTCCAACTCACGATCTTGCAAAAGTTTGGTCTTGTCACGCAGCTGGTTTTCAAAAGCCCGGAGGGGAACGGGTTGTTCAGGCATCTGATTGACGGGATCAGCCCGGCGTTGGTCTCTTCGCCCTTCTTCCGCTGGTTTGCATGCAAGGAGAAAAATTTTTCTGATGATCTCTTTTTCAACGTCGCTGGGATCCAACAAGCTGCGAAGGCCATCGATCTCGTCTTTGTACGGTATGGCCCCGTCGAGTCTTACGTTGATCAGAAGGAGATGAAGCCAGCTTTCGTGATCTAACCGGTGGGCATCGAGAAAACTCAGAAGGACCTTAGCGTCCTCGTAGTTGCCTGCATCGAGGAGAAGCTCAATTTCAGAAAGGATTTGTTTCGAGCGAGAAATTTTAATCATAGCCAATCGCCCGAAGTGTTTGCCGACTACCGTAGCCGAGCACTGTCACGGTTAATGACGTGATGGACGTAACGTCCTACCCGTCCTCGCGGAACTCTCGGCTCGAATAGTTTCTAGCACACAGAGCGGTCCGCCTCCAATAGGAGAGTCGCCGTCCCCCTTTTCTTACTCACTCCATATACTAACGCAACCCAGGCTGGTTCAAGGCTATTCGCGACCGTCAGCAAAAGCAACGATTGGCCCTTATCCGGCGGATCTATTATTATTATATGGATAAGCCAGTCATGCACTCATGCAAGCCCAACCGTGTGGTTGTGCTGACCCCATGTTTATATTGGCCAGGCAGTAGTCAGCCAACCCGCTCCAGTGATTTGAGAGGCTAAAAGAGATTCTGGGTAATTGAAGTCGACAGCCTTTCGGGTGCTGTTCACGGAGAGTTCTGCGGATAGGATATGGAGTTTTTCGGCATGCTCTGGCAATTCGCGCAAGAATGCCTCATCCTTTTGTCTTCTTCCCGCCACGATGAGGCTTAAAAAGGTCAATGTTCGAGAAAGTCTCCGGTCGTCATTCAAGGATGGTATCTTTGCCGCTTTTATGGCCGGCGTTACCGATCATTACGCCACGCCCGCTGCGCTCTTTTTTGGCGCCACCGTACAGCAGGTCGGTCTCATCACCGCTTTGCCGAATCTCTTGTCTTCTTTGGCACAGTTCTTTTCCGTGCGGATCATTTATTGGGTCGGCGGCCGGCTCAAGCTATTGGTGCACCTGATTTTCTCCCAGGCGTCGCTCATTCTCTGTATCGCCATGCTGCCGCTGCTCGAGATCTCTAATCGAGTGGAGCTGTTGCTGATTTTTTTGATTCTCGCGGCCGTGTGCGGCGGCTTGGCGGGACCGGCCTGGGGCAGCCTGATGAGCGATTATGTGCCGGCGAAAAAGCGAGGACGATATTTCGGCTGGCGCAACCGGACCGTGGGCGCGGTGACCGTCGGCAGCATCATCGCGTCGGGATTGCTGTTGAATTTTTTCCAAGAGATCTCTTACGGCACGGGTTTTTGGATTATCTTTTCTTTGGCCGCGGCGGCCCGATTTGTCTCCGCTTACTTCATCAGCCGGATGGATGAGCCGCCACATAAAAAAGATCCCGCTAGTGACTTTACTTTTCTTATGTTCTTGCGGCGCTTCCGAGAAAGCAATTTTCTCAAATTCGTGGTGTTTAGCGGTTGTCTGACTTTCGCCACGTATTTGGCAGCTCCCTTTTTCGCCGTCTTCATGCTGCGCGACCTGCAATTGAGCTACTTGACTTACATGGCGCTCCAGGTTGGTTCTTCGCTTGCTTCGCTGATAGCCCTGCCTCTTTGGGGAAGGCACGCCGATCTCGTCGGCAACGTGAGAGTCCTGCGGCTCAGCTCGTTTCTTGCCGCGCTGATCCCGATCTTTTGGCTTTTCTCGCACAACCCCGCCTATCTCCTGCTGGTTCAAATGTTTGCCGGCTTTTCGTGGAGCGGAGTGACGCTCAGCGCCGGCAATTTCATCTACGACGCCGTGACGCCGCAAAAGCGGGTGCGTTGCATCGCCTATTTCAATGTCATCAATGGCCTCGCACTTTTTTTGGGTTCCTCCCTGGGCGGCTTTTTTGCGTCACGGCTGCCGCTGCTTTTCGGCAATCGCCTGCTTGCTCTATTTGCCCTCTCTTGCTTTTGCCGGGTGTCCTTTTACCTGCTGCTCTCGCGGAGTTTTCGCGAGGTCAGAGCGGCTCACGAGGTTTCCATCCAGGAGCTTTTTTTCAGCGTTGTCGGTATCCGTCCCCTCGTCGGCCCGGCGCGGGACTGACCGTTTACCCCACCACGCTTTTATAGACTTGATAAAGGATCGATTCTCGAATCACGGAACGGGCCTGAGCATCTTTTTCTACAGGCCGTAGAACGCCCTGGAATTGCTCTCGAGAATCTTCTGGGCTTGGGCATTGCTGATCCTGCCCTCATCCACCCAGCCGCGGACTTCGTCCAGCGCGCTCAGGTTGGCGGAGATGTCGGTGTGGCTGTAGTCGGTGCCGATCATCAGGTTATCTTCAGTTCCGAACTTCAGTAAAGACTCGATGTCGTCGATAGGGTCGATGGTCACGAACAACCGGTTGGCGCGAAACAATTCCGGTTCCAGTTCGAACAGGCGAGGCAACCGAGTCTGTTGACCGCGCAGCGTTTGGCGTTTTACCGCTCCCAACTGGGAGATCGTATAGGGAATCCAGGAGGCCCCCGACTCAATGAGCCCAAAGCGAAGTTTCGGAAACTTCTTCGGAACACCGGAGTTCACCAGCTCGGTGAAGGAGTACATGATCGGGAAGCCCCTATCCCATTCGTGCCCCGGCAGCGGATGGCCGGTGTGGATGCACAGAGGCAGGTCGAGCGCGCTGGCTTCCTCGTAAATTGGAAAAAAGTGCGGGTCGGTTACCTTCCTGTCGAGGTCGAATCCGCGCTTGAAGATGCCGCAGGCGCCGTGCTCTTTCGCCCAACGCAGCTCCTCGACAGCCTTGTCGGGACGAAGCAGCGGCAACACTGCCGCCCATCGTAGCCGCCCGCTTGTTTGCGCACATTTCTCGGCAAGCCAGCGGTTGTAGGTCGTGGCGAGCGCCCATTCGGCTTCCGCATTGCTAGTGTTGTAGCGGATGAAAAAAGTCGGGAAGATAACCTGCACGTCTACGCCCATCTTGTCCATGTGAGCGAGGCGGCCCCGCACGTCCTCGAGCTCTCGCAGGACACGGGGAGGATGGTTGACTTCGTCGCGGATTGCGCGGTTCTGCAGCCTGCCTTCAACCACCCAGCAGCGGCTGTTCGTCGGGTTATAGCCGGCTCGTTTGGCCTCATCGAGCGGCATCGCAATCGTCACGGGTATGTACTTCGCGTAGGTCGTACCCTCCAACTTTTTCCAGGTGGCTTCGGACTCGTCGACGTGCGTATCGGCATCAATCATTGGCATAAGGATATCTCCTGTTCGCCATACTAAATGTGAATAAAATCGTTCAAAGTTCAAGGGTTCAAAAGTCCAAGGCCAAGTCTGAGACATAGAAGCAACTCGCACCCATTGCTCGCCGTCGTCGTCGAGCCGTCGTGATTGTGTTCGTGAGGCGTGTTTGTCGATACGACTTCGCGCAGAGAATTCGTGCCTTTTCCCCCGTGCGCGTTTAGTCAAACACCCTGTTTCTTCAAGCTCGCGTCTTCGGATTTCAACTTTGAACCTTGAACATGAAACCTTGAACACTTTGCGACCGCTGACGCAACTTGATCGCTCGCAGGCTTTAGGGATAAACGTTTGTGTTCCGCTAGTCTAGATTCTTGGAAGGGGCACTCATATGGCAGCTATGCAGTCGCAAACCGCTGTTGTTACCGACATACGAAAGATTGAAATGCGTCAATTTGCGGTTCCCGAGCCTGCGCAAAACGCTGCTGGCTCAATCGCCTCCCACGAATTCGTGTTCGTGCGCGCGCGGATTTCACGGTGCCGTTTCACGGACACGATCACGGTCCATGCGCGCCTCGCCTCTGAGATCTTTTTTGAGCAGCCTGACCATTTGCGGATTGACGCACACGGTGGCTTTGCCTACTTTACGCAAAGCTATGCAAATTGTCTGCGGTGATCAGACAATTTAATGTCGTTCAGAGGGGTACCTATGAAGATCAGTTTCACATTGACATTTGCCATGCTGGCTGCCCTTTGCTTCACGAATTCGGCAATTGGCCAAGCTCAAACGAAAGATCGCGCCAAGCTCATCGAGGATGCAAAGAAAGAAGGCAAGGTTATGGTCTACGTCTCCTCCAACGCTTCGGACGCCAGAGCTCTGGGGGCCGTATTCGAGAAAAAATATCCATTCGTCAACATGGAGTTCTATAGCTCAGGAAAGGACGCGCTCTTGGCACGCTACATGCTCGAAGCACGCACCGGCACCTATCTTGCCGATGTTTATCAATCCAGCATATTTCCCATTATGAACCTGGTGGAGAAAGGACTGCTAGCAAAGTACTACTCGCCGGAGCGAGAAGGTTACATCGAAGCGTTGCGCGACAAGGACGGCTATTGGCACGCCACGTATTTGAATGCCGTGACCATGGCGTATAACTCACGGATGTTGAAGCCCGATGACGTGCCGAACAGTTACCAGGAACTGCTGCAACCGAAGTGGAGGGGAAAAATGGGCTTTGTGCTCAGCCATACCGAGTGGTATTTCGCGATGCTCCAGTCGATGGGCGAGGAAAAGGGGCGACAATACATGGAGGCGCTCAGCAAGCAAAATATTCACTCCCGAATCGGCAGCTCGCTCATGAACCAGCTTATGATGGCCGGGGAGTTTCCTTTATTGATCTCCCAGTATCCGACGGGCGTTGAAGAGCTCAAAAAAACCGGCGCGCCCATCGATTGGGTACCGCTGGACCCCTGGTTCGTTTACCCCATCGGCATCGCCGTCACTGCTAAGAACTCCCATCCCGCCGCGGCGCGGCTTTACGTCGACTTCATTCTCTCCGAAGAAGGACAAACGTCAATGCGTCGACTCAGCCGCATCCCAGCCCGCAAGGACGTCCTGCCGAACCCGCCGCGACTCATGCAAGGCCGCAAGCTCTTCGTCATCAAACCGGCGTCGAGCGCCATTTACAACAAGTATAACGCCGAGATGTTGCGCTATTTTCGCTGAAGCTTCGGGAACAGCGCTAGTTGGATTTCGACGGAGGTCACAGAGGCGAATCTTTGACTCTTGACGTTTCTCATCGCTGGACGCTTCCCGGAGCTCATGAGAGCGAGTCTGAAGGCTGGAACCATTCCCATCGCATACGGCGGCGACGCACAATGTAGGACGTGATTCGTCGACGGGTTAGATGACGAGCCCTTCACTTAGGGAATCTCTGCGCAGCGCGTGATCGCGCCTGGGCAGCCTCTTCTGTGCGGTTCCTCGGTGCTGCGTTCGTCTCGAGCGAGCCGAGAAGTTTACTGGCGACGGCTGCTATCTCGTCAACGGCAGCAAGGAACGCAGCTTCGTTGGCTTTCGACGGCTTCTTAAAGCCGCTGACCTTTCTCACGAACTGTAATGAGGCCTCACGAATCTCTTCCTCCGTCACAGGCGGTTCGAAGTTGAACAGAGTCTTAATGTTTCTACACATAACCGTTACCTCGATGTTTCAAAGCCGTCTAACGCCTCGGTAATGAGCCGCGCGCGAACGCGCCTCGATTCCATGCCCTTCTCAGGCAGCGATTGTTCGCTTCCATTACTTGTAGGCTACGCCGGCACTCGCAGGCCCCGCCAACGGATTCACCTCGGTCCTGCTGAAGCCAACCTCGCGACACCACCCGACAAAATCAGCGGCAGTGAAGTCTCGAACGCGTCGCCGCCAGGGCTATGCACGCAACTATGGACTGACCAGGATCGATGAAATATCGACGAAGAGAGGATTTGCCGGGTAACGCGATCGCCTGTGCCGACGCGTCGCGTAGTGAGCGCGATGTCAAGGCTTAGTGACGTCAATGCCTTTGCCATAATCTCCTCCCTCGGCTGTTGTATATACAGATATATTAACGGTGTAATACACCGGTCAACGCGCCTCTGCTGGTTGTTAAAAAGAACAAAAAAGCCCCAACCTCTTTCGAAGTTGGGGCTTTCAATTTAAATCCGGCAGCGTCCTACTCTTCCATACGGCGACCGTATAGTACCATCGGCGCTGGAGGGCTTAACGGCCGA
>Ga0137403_10005861_pt1 | contig 14167 bp, 9 predicted proteins | sample CZOMad2_1_16fung_FD_122057 | JGI IMG/M metagenome (GOLD analysis project Ga0137403, IMG submission 122057) | Vadose zone soil fungal communities from Angelo Coast Range Reserve, California, USA - CZOMad2_1_16fungal (Hybrid Assembly) | ecosystem: Environmental > Terrestrial > Soil > Vadose zone... | reverse complement strand
CAATGCGTTTTTGTCGTTTCCGGGGATTCTGCTGGCGATTGCGTTCGCGGCGTTTTTAGGACCAGGCATCAGCAAAGTAATCCTGGCACTGGTGATTACCGGGTGGGCGGGATATGCGCGGTTGGCGCGTGCACAAGTGCTGAAGGTAAAGGAACTTGAATTTATTCTCGCCGCGCGATCTCTAGGCGCGTCGCACGCGCGCATCCTGGCCACGCATCTCTTACCGAACATTCTGCAACCTGTGTTGATCCAGGCAACCATTGGAATGGCTGGCGCGATTCTCGCGGAGTCTACGCTGAGCTTTCTGGGGCTGGGCGTTCTTGCGCCGGTGCCAAGTTGGGGAGCGATGCTGAACGATGCGCGCAGCCATTTGTTCGACGCTCCGCATCTGGTGATTTTTCCGGCGCTGGCGGTGATGATGGCGGTGCTGGCTTTCAATTTGCTTGGTGACGCGTGGCGCGATTGGCTCGATCCGCGGACGCGTTCACAGATGGCGGTCATGGATCTGACTCGCTAGAAAAGAATGTCGTGGCCGTCGAGAGAGTATCGTCGACAAGGGAATTGGGTCGTGGGATTTCCGAACTACGATTTCGCGGGCAGAGTGACCGGCGCGCCTCGCCCCAACGCCAGGGTTCGCGCGGCACTTCCTTTGTTTACCGCGATCTCGAGGTATCCGCTCGACCCGACATAGGCAATCGGCTCGCCGGCGCTGCCCAGCGCAAATGTGTCCACTAACCGTGAGACAACATGTGTTCCCACCGCCAGATCCACCTTGCCGGCTTTCCGCGCATCGTCGGAAATATCTTCGGGGCGGAAATTGGTAACCAAGTTGCCGAAGTTATCGACGCGCATGACGATGCCTTTCATGACCCCGTTCGTGGCCTTGGGCCGGGGCATTGCAAATTTCTTGTAGTCTTCGATTACCTCTCCCATTGCAGCGGACTGACCACTCTTCGCCAGCCACGCGGCGACCGGAGCAAAGACGTCGCGTCCCTGAAACGTGTTGCTCACGGGTTGGAGATAGTAATGCTCGACGTTGGCGTGACGCACCACGGCCGTCGGGTCGCGTTCGTAGATCAGTGAGAGCACGCCATTATCCGGAGCCACAAAATATTGGTTTTCTGAGGTGACCAGCAACGGGCGGCGCGCGGTGCCCACGCCCGGGTCGACCACGACAACGTGGATCGTGCGGGCCGGGAAATAAGAGTACGCTGCGCCGATAGCTAGAGCGCCGTCGAGCAAGTCGTAGGGCGTGACGTGATGGGTGATGTCGACGATGGTTACGTCTGGATTAATCTTTAGGATGACGCCCTTGAGCGTGCCGACGAGGTGATCGTTGGTGCCGTAGTCGGTGGTGAGGGTGATGATTGGGTTCGACAATGGATTCTCCCGCCCTAGATCGTTCTGGAGAGGCCCCGCAAGCGAAGTGGGGAGACGCCTCGCACCTCTTCACGCTAGCGAACACCTGGGTCATCGTCAAGAAAACAGGGTGGGTTTGCTGTGAATCGCTAACGGTCCCCGGTGGAGGAGAGTCGGGAAATTAGGTAGCTGGTGATTTGGAGCGCTAGGAACGCTGCGGAAGGTGTAACAGAATGAGTTATGGCCGATTTGGCGAGACCCCCGTGTGAGAGCGCTGCCGCACTTGCCATTGCACCCGACACTGCCTGCGCCGGCCGGGGCACCTGGGTTTTGGCGGTCACTATCCTTGGTTCGAGTATGGCGTTCATCGACGGAACGGTCGTGAATATCGCGCTGCCGGCGTTGCAGGCGGACCTGCATGCCGGCATCAACGGCGTTCAGTGGGTGGTCGAGTCCTACGCGTTATTTCTGGCAGCGTTGCTGCTTGCGGGCGGTTCGCTGGGCGACCTTTACGGCCGTCGGAAAATCTTCGCGACCGGCGTTCTTCTGTTCGGCGCGGCTTCGATCTGGTGCGGCCTTGCGCACGGGCTCACCGAGCTCACCGTGGCTCGCGGTGTGCAAGGTATCGGAGGAGCGCTGCTGTTGCCGAACAGCCTGGCGTTGATCGGCGTTTCTTTTTCCGGCGCGGAGCGTGGCCGGGCGATCGGCACGTGGTCGGGGTTCACGTCGATCACTATGGCGATTGGTCCGGTTCTTGGCGGCTGGTTGGTGCAGCATGCGTCGTGGCGATGGGTATTTTTCATCAATGTGCCGATCGCGCTGGCGGTGATTGGATTGACGTTCTGGCAGGCGCCGGAGAGTGCTGCGAAAACGGAGGGATCGAAACTCGATTGGAGGGGCGCGCTGTTGACTGCCGTGGGCCTCGGCGGAATCGTTTATGGTTTCATTGAATCGGCACTGTTCATTGGGTTGCTTGGCCTTGCGGCGATGATTGCTTTTGTGGTGGTCGAAGCGCGTTCACGTGCGCCCATGTTGCCGCTGGGTTTGTTTCGCTCGCGGAATTTTGCTGGAGCCAACCTGCTGACGCTTTTTCTCTACGCGGCACTCAGCGGAGTATTGTTCTTTTTCCCCCTGAATTTGATCCAGGTGCAGGGCTATACCGGAACGCAGGCCGGCGGGGCGTTGCTGCCCCTGATCCTGCTGACGTTTCTGTTGTCGCGATGGTCTGGCGGACTGCTGGGCCGATACAGTGCGAAGAAATTGCTGATTATTGGCCCACTGGTCGCGGCTGCGGGCTTCACGTTGTTCGGGCGGCCCGGAATTGGGGGTTCGTACTGGACGACGTTTTTTCCGGCGATTCTGGTCCTGGGCTTGGGCATGGCTATCAGTGTGGCGCCGCTGACTACCACGGTCATGAATGCCGTACCGGAGGAGTACGTCGGTGTGGCGGCGGGCGTCAACAATGCCATTTCGCGCATGGCATCGTTGCTGGCCGTGGCGATTCTTGGGTTGGTATTGAGCAGCGTGTTTAATCGGGCGCTGGATCGCGAGGCGCGCACGCTGCCGGTGGAGGTGCGGACACAGATCGATACGCAGCGAAGCAGGCTAGCTGCCATCGCGGTCAACGACGCGAACGGTCGGCAGGCGGTCAACCGGTCATTCATTACAGGCTATCGAGCAGTGGTATGGACGGCGGCATTGCTGGCGGTGGCCAGTGCATTGAGTGCAGCCGCGTTAATCGGGCGGGGACGGGAGGGCGCTCGATCGAGCGGGACATCGTGATTAAACCCGGGAACATCCTGGTTAGAACGAGACGTCCCAGATCGCGGAGGCGAGTTCGAGAGTTACCAGGGCTTGGGCGTGGTCGGATAGCGCTTGGGAATAGGCGAGGTACACTTCGGCGGAGGTTCGCTGCGCGTCGATGACTTCGAGGAGCGTTGCGCCACCGCGCTGGTAGGCGTACAGGCGGGCTTCGAGGACCCGGTCGGCGTCTTTGAGCATTCCGCCACGATAGAGGTTTAGGCGCTGCACCGCTGCCTGGTAACGGGAATAGGCGTCGCGGACTTCCTGCTCCACTTGGAGTTGAGTGGAACGCAGCTGCAGTTCGGCTTGGGTGTGGGTAGCTTGCGCGGCCTCCAACTCGCCACGGTGTCGCAGGCGAGAAAAGGGTAAGTTCAGGGAAAGGGAAGCACCGAGAGTATTGTCTGGCGGCTGCGAAAAACCACCCGTCCCTGTGCCGAGGTGAGAGTAAGAACCACTGACGCTCAAGTCCGGGATGAGATTGACGTTGGCGAGCTCGATTCGGAGATCGGCAGCTTGGATGGCCCTTCGTTTGGACATGACGTCGGGTCGCATCTCTAGAGCGTTTGCGACGAGTTGATCCACGTCGAAGGTACGGACCGGGCTTTCGAGCGTGCCATTGGGAACGGGAAGTTGCGCGGAGAGTTTGTCGGATTTGCCGAGTTTTTGGCCCATCGCGAGATCGGCGCTATAGACGTCGGCTTGGGCGGTGATGACGTCGGCCTTGAACTGGTCGCGCTCGACGCGCGACTGGACCAACTCGATCTCGCCGATGTCTCCAACGCGGTGGCGCTCCTCGTTTACGGAGACGATGCGGTCAAATTGGCTGAGACTTTTGTTCTTGGATTGCAGGATGGCGCGGGCGCTCAAGGCGTCGAGGAAAACGCCGGTTGCGGCAGCGCGGAGTTGGCGAACCGCGTCGTCGTAGTCGGAATTGGTGGTGGCTAAGTCCGCTTTCGCGGCACGCACGCGGTGGGCGCGTTTGCCGCCGAGTTCGATGGGAACGTTCAGGCCGGTGCTGAAATTGGTGGGGTTGCCTTGATTCGCCAGATCTACGGTGGGAAGACCTACGTCAACCGACCAATCGGGGGTGACGGAAGCGGTGGTCACACCGGCCAAGGAAATGGCGATATTGGCGCGCTGTACGGAGAGATCGAGGTTGGCGCGCAACACTTCGGTGACGTAAGCATTGAAAGCGATATGCGGCCGCTGGTCTTCTGCGGTAGTTGAGGCTTTAGTTGTGGCCGGTGGAGGGGGATTCGGGCTCGGGGATTGCGCGGCGGCAAAGTCTAGAGACAGCAAGAATGAGAAAAACGAGACGACGATTTGGCGTGAACGGATCATCAGGCGTTCTCCCAATCGGCGGGCACCGGGGGATGCGCTCGCTCGGCGCGGAGTTCCAGCAAGAGGTACATGGCGGGAAGGACGAGCAGCGTAAGCAGTGTCGCGGTAATCAAACCACCGACAATCACCGTGGCGAGCGGTCGTTGGACGTCGCTGCCTACGCCGCGAGCCAGGGCGGCTGGGAGAAGGCCGAGTGCGGCCACGGTGGCGGTCATTAGCACGGGGCGGAACCTGCGGGTGGCGCCGCGAACGACCGCGTGATGCAGGTTCTTCAGGTTTTGGCGCTGATAATTGAGGCTGGCGACCATGATCACTCCGTTTTGCACGGCGACGCCAAACAGGGCGATGAAACCGACCGCGCTGGATACGTTGATGGTCATGCCGCGGAGCATGAGGGCAACTAGTCCGCCAAGTAGCGCCACGGGGACGATGGTCAGAATTAATCCTGCGTGCCGGAGCGTTCCGAAGGCGGCGTAGAGCAAAATAAAGATCAGCGCGAGAACGGCGGGTACGATCACCGCAAGCCGATGCTGAGCCCGCTGCTGGTTTTCGAACTGGCCGCCCCACTCGATCTGGTACTTGGTGGAGTCAAATTTCACCTGCTCTGCGATTTTCCCTTGTGCTTCCTTCAGGAAGCTCGACAGGTCGCGTCCGCGAAGATTCAAGCGGACGGTGAGATGCCGGCGATTCATCTCGCGGGTGATGCTGCTCTCGCCGGTGGCCGTGCCGATTTGTGCGAGTTGGGAAAGGGGAATTCGCGCGCCGGTAGGAAGAGTGACGGTGAGGCTTCCGATGGCATCCGGACTGCCACGAACCGATTCTGGAAATCGAACCGCGATGTCGTATTTGCGCTCTCCGAGAAACAGGGTGGAGACGGCTTTGCCGCCAATTCCGGATTCAATGATGGCGGCGATGTCGGCGATATTGATGCCAAAGCGGGCGGCGGCTTCGCGGTCCACGACGACTAGAATTTGCGGGAGGGGAGGCTCTTGGTCGATGGTGACGTCCGACGCCCCATGGACTTTGTCGAGGAGGTCCACCAGTGCTCCAGCGATACGCCGCATTTCACCGAAGTCGTGACCGAAAACTTTCACGACGAGATCGCTGTGGGCGCCGGCGATTTTATCGTTCACGCCGTCGATCATCGGTTGCGAGAAGCCGACGGCCACTCCTGGCACGCGTGCGTAACGTTCGCTTAGACGCTTGATGAGTCCCTGCTTGTTCCCGCGGTCCGGCCAGGTGTCGTAGGGTTTGAGGCCAACAAAACACTCGATGTGCGAAGGAGTCCACGGGTCAGTGCCGTCGTCGTTGCGGCCGAGCTGACTGACGATGGTGGAGACTTCCGGGAATTCCAGAGTGGCTGCGCGAAGCTCGTCGGCCATCGCGGCCGCTTTGGGGAGGGAGATGCCCGGAGGCAATTGGATTTGCAGCCAGATGGAACCTTCGTCAAGGTATGGGAGAAACTCCTTGCCGATGGTGATGGAGAGGACGACAGCCAATATCGCGGCGAGAGTGGCTGGAACGATCGCGTGAAGGGGATGATGTGTGAGGTGGTGTACGGCACGCTCATAAGCGCGCGCGAGGGCTGACAAGACTTTGTTGTCGAACGGGCGGCGGGGACGCCGGTACGTGACGTAGGCGAGGCCGGGGATGACCCCGAGAGCGAAGATGAGGGCTCCGATCAGGGAATACCCGACCACATAGGCCATGGGGGAGAAGAGCTTCTTTTCGACGCGCTGGAAGGCGAAGAGGGGGAGATAGGCGGTGACGATGATCAGGGTGGCGAAAAAAATCGGCCGGGCCACGCGAACGGCGGGCGCCAGCGCGTCCGATTCGATGAGTTTTTTTTCGGGATCCTCTTCGCGGCGGCGAAGAATATTTTCCATCACCACGATGGCGGCATCCACGATGATCCCGAAGTCAACAGCGCCCAAAGACAGAAGGTTGGCCGCAATATTCGTAAAGCGCATGCAGATGAACGCGAACAGCAGCGCGAAGGGAATCGTCAGAGCGACCATGAGCGCGCCGCGCGTGCTGCCGAGAAACAGGAGCAGGACCAGCACGACGAGGCTGATGCCCTCAAGAAGAGTCTGGGAGACCCGGTGCACCGTCGTGTGCACGAGTTCGGTGCGATCGGAATAGGGCACCAGCTTTACGTCGGGCGGAAGAACGCCTCCATTCAACGCGGTGACTTGGGCGTGTACCCCTTCTAGAACTTGTGACGGATTCATTCCCCTGAGAAGAAGGGCGATACCGGAAACGGTGTCTGGATTTTTGTCTTTCCCGAGAATTCCGCGGCGCTCCAGCGCTCCCAACTGGAGCGTGCCGAGATTTTTGAGGAAGACGGGTGTTCCGTTCTTGGCGAGAATCACGATATTGCCAAGGTCCTGAAGGGAACGAATCAGGCCGATGCCGCGGACTACGTAGCCCTGCTCGCCGCGATTGACGATGCTGCCGCCGGCGTTGGCGTTGTTGGCCTGGATGGCGGCGGTTACCTGTGCCAGCGAGACGTTGTATTGGGCGAGTTTTGCAGGGTCCACGACGAGCTGGAATTGCGTGGTTTCTCCGCCGAAGTTGGTGACATCGGCGACACCGGTGACTTGCTTGAGGCGCGGAATGACCACCCACTCCTGGAGTTCGCGGAGTTCGCGCTCGTTACGAAACGTGGATTGCAACGTGTAGCGATAGATTTCGCCAATGGGCGAGGTGAGCGGGTCCAAGCCAGGGCTGGCGCTGGGCGGAAGATCGACGCCGGCTATGCGTTCCTGAATCCGCTGACGTGCCCAGTAGTCGTCGATGCCGTCGCGAAATACCAGTGTGATGAGGGACAAGCCAAACGTGCTGTGCGAGCGCATCACCTGCAAACCAGGGATCCCATTTAGGTCTCGCTCCAGAGGAACCGTCACTTGCTCTTCGACTTCTTCGGCTGCGTGGCCTGGATATTGGGTGATGACCTGGGAGGTCACGTCGGCAATGTCGGGATACGCTTCGATGGCGAGAGCTTGCCAGGAAAGGTATCCAAATATTCCTACGACGAGGACAATGAGCCAGACGAGCGCCCGGCGATTCAAGCAAAGCGCGACGAACCGATCGATCATTGGAGCAGAGCTCCCTCGCGGATCAGAACCTTTTCGCCTGACTGCACTCCACTTTTGATGATGGTGCGATCGCCGTGCTGTTCTCCTGGGACCACGGGGCGCTGCTCGTAGGTGTTTGGCGCTACCTGCACGAAGACGGTCGTGCGGTCCCCGGACATGACCAAAGCCGTGGTTGGGACGGTAAGCTCCTGCGTATCCCAAGTTTTCAGAATTACGTTTGCGAACATGGCTGGCCGAAGGCGACCGTCCTTGTTGGGATAGGCAATGCGGACCTTTGCTGTGCGTGTATCGGGGTCCAGCACGTCGGCGACAAATAGCACCTTGCCCTGAAATGATTCGGTGGGATACGCGGCAAACGTGGCGACAGCGGGGTCGCCACGGTGGACATAGTGAATATCTTTTTCCTGAACGTTGGCGGTTACCCAGATGTCCGAGAGATCCGCGACCGTCATGAGCGGAGCATTCGGATCATTACGAAATTCGCCGGTTGCCGTCAGAACATCCAAAACCTTGCCGGAAACTGGAGAACGCACCAGGAGCGGGGCACCGAGTTGCGTTTTCTCGGGGTCCATTCCCAGCAACCGAAGCCGGTCCTTGGTTCTACTAAAATCGCTCAAAGCGGAGTCGCGGTCGGTTCTTGCCTGGTCCACATCGCGTTGACCGATGATCCCGTGTGCCGCCAGATCGTCTTGGCGAGTCACCGCCCGCTCCGCCTGAGCCAACAGACTGCGAGCTTTCGCATAATCAGTCTGGGCGCCGACAAAGTCAGGCGCGTCGATGGCCAGAAGTTCTTGTCCTTTCGAGACGGAGTCACCTGGGTGGACGAAAAGCTGCAGCACGCGGCCATTCAGGGGAGGTAAGATTCTGGCGTAGCGGGCAGGGTCGGCCTCAACGGAGGCTGGAGCAGTAACCTGGCGGTGAATCGTGGTCGTCTTTGCGCGCTCTACTTGCAGTCTGCTCGCCAGTGGCGATGTCGTCGGTACTGTGACGCGGTTTGCTTCGTGCACAACGGATGCGTTGTCGTCGGACTTGGCCGGTTTTGCGAGCTGGTCACATCCAACGAAGATCAAGAGAAGAGGCACGAACAGCAAACTTGCGGCATACGTGTGCGGACGACAGGGACTCATTTGGTACTTCCAGCGGTCAGATTTCACGGGGTCATTAGAACCCGGGAAGATGAACAGCTTGTAACAACGGGGACGTTGATACTATACTGGGTATAGTATGTCAAGGAGAATCGGCTGATGGCTCACACGATTGAAGAAAAGAAGAAATTGCTGACGCGGGTAAGCCGTCTTCAGGGACAACTGGAAGGCATCCGTGTCGCGATCGAAGAGGAGCAGGAATGCGCCAGCGTGTTGCAGCAGATCGCGGCCTGCCGGGGGGCCATCAACAGCCTGCTTGTCGAGATCATTGACGGGGAGATCCGCTTTCACGTGTTGAGCAAGAACTCAAAAGTGGATTCTCGGGAGGCGAAAGCCGCCGAAAGTCTCGTCGAGATTCTGCACCGCTACATCAAGTAGCTGGAAAATTGCCGGTGTGTACGACGCTTTGCCTCGTTGTGTATAATTGGGAGGCTTGGCGAGTTGAGCGGGCGTCGTACAATGGCAGTATAGAAGCTTCCCAAGCTTCGGACGTGGGTTCGATTCCCATCGCCCGCTCCAGATTTGCCTCAGAGTGCTTGAGAACCCTGTATCGCGTTGCCTAATGCGAAGACGGACGCGTGATCTCCATGGCCCACACTGCGGCTGGACGCATGTACATGGGAGCTCGGAAATTTCCCGTGTCGTCCCAGGCTTCCGGGGTGCGGAACCAGTAGCCTTTGGTCTCGTAAATCACGTGATGAATGCCTTGCGCGGTGTGGTACGCCTCGTCCTTTAATCCTTCGCTAAGGAGAAGCGCTGCGAGCGCGAAACTGGTACCGACCCAAACTTCCTGGGCTTGTTCGTTGTCGCGAATGATGCTGCCGTCCTCGGACATGCCGTTCGCGGCACCCATTTCGCCTTTGCCAAACTTCATAACGTTGTTCGCAAAGATTTTCTTGAGCGCCGAAACCTGCATCTCTTTAGGCACAAGATCGCCAAGTCCGGTCATGTTTGCGTACCATTGTCCGGCGAGTTGATCGGCTTGGATGCTGTCGCGATACTCGCTCTGGGCGTCGTAGAGGAAGTATTCGCCGTTCCAGAGTTTGTCGATGTAGGTCTTCTGCGCCTTCTGGAACAACGCGTGATAGTCCTCAGCTGAGCGATTCTCGCCAAGAACACGGGCTGTTTCTTCCGACGCGCGCAATGCCGCGAGCCAAAGTCCTCCACAGTACGCGCTAACCCCGCGAACGATCCAGGAGTCGTAGGTTTGATCAGGGTAGCCGCTGTTTTCGGGGATGCCGCCGCCGTGATCGAATTGCTGGAGATAGGTCATAGCCGCTTGCATCGCCGGCCATATCTCGCGTAGAAATTCCTTGTCGGTTTTTCCGGTAAGCACGTAATCGCGGTAAACCATCAGGACGAATTTCGCGTTCAGGTCTTTCCAGTCATTCGTGTCCTGCCAGCCGGGTTCGTTTACGGAAATGAACGGGTCGCCTTCGGGAACACCCAAATCGTGGGGCACGGCGCCGATTTTTTTGCGTTTGTGCAGCACTGGGTTGCCGGTCTCTTGTGTCTTCGCGACCCACAGGCCCAACTCCGGGTACTCGCGCGGTACGGTTTGTGCGAATTCACGCAGCACTTGCTTGTCGATGGTCGGCCAAAACTTCAGGAGCGCCACGGAGGCGTAAAAGCCGACGTCCAGCGTGCCGTAGTAGGCGTAGTCGAAGCACTCGAGAAGAGCAAATGTAGCAGGCCCATTATGGCCGGAATTCAGCTGGCGTCCCCAAAATGTTCCGCCATCCGTAAGTGTGTAGAGCTCATTAAAAAGCATGCCGCGATACCACTCGGGCTTGCTGTCATCCTTGATATAAGGTTGCTGCCAGGCGTCGATTGCGTCGCTCCACTCTTTGGCGCGGAGCAACCCGTCGCGAGCGATGGCCCAGGAGTTTCCGCCGCCGGCGCCGTAGAAGTCGGTGTATTTGCGATTCCATTTGCGGCCTTGGCCAAATTCGACGACCGGGAAGTCCCAGGCGATCACCATGGGGATGATTTTCTTTTCGCCGGGTTGTAGCGTGAATCGAACGGCAATCGCGCCGCCGATTTTTTCGCTGGCGCTTACCCATGGGGTGTCGCTGTTGGCGAGAGTTCCATCTTTGGAGAAAGGAGCCCACACGGATTTGCCGTCTCCGTCGGCGAGAAATTCGGTTTGGTAGAAGATTTCCACGCCGGGCGATTGCAGGGCAGCGACGGAGAATTCGCCGTCCCACTCGTTCAGGACGCCGTCGGCACGGTTTCGGTCGAAGACGATGCCTTTCATCGTTCCGCTAGAGGTTACGTCCTCCTGGCGAAAGTGATTTTGGTTGCCTTGGCTGAGTGCGGATTGAAAATCGTGAGTGTAGGTTCGAAACCATCCGTTCATGTTGGTCCAGGACAGCAGGACGGAAACGGTGACGGGTTTGTTAGTGGGATTTTCGGCGTGCCAGCGATAGACGGCGACCGGATAGCTCGATTCTTTGTAGTTGCCGGGAAGGACCGGCGAAAATTGCTCCAGCACGACGTGCGCGGGGAATTTGTCCCACTTATAGTCATACCAGGATTTGGGAAAGAGCGCGGCGTACTCGCCTGCGCCGACCGGGTAGTCCCATTGCCAGCTTGAGAGTTCGCCGTTCCTGGGATGATCGGTCATAAGTACACGCGCAGTTCCCGCGGGTTCGCCGACAACCTGCTGGAACATGGCGAATTGGTTGGCGGGCACAGAAACATATTTGTGGACGCCGCTCTTGAGGTGCCAGCGCGCGAAGTCGCCGCGATAGGTGCGAGAGAAGGTTCCGGCGCCGAATCCGCCGACGGGGGCGCCCTGCCAATAGCCGTCGTCGATGTCGGATTTGTTTTTGCGGACGCCGGGATTCTCGAGCGGTTGCCCGAGCGGCCGGCGCCACGCGATTTTCGGGATCTCGTCGCCCAGACTGGGTTGCGGGATCAGCAACACGCACAGCGAGGAAGTTGCAGCCAGCAGCAAGAGTAAATACTTTCGCATCGAGCCTCCGAGGGCGCGGGTGTCTACAACTGGGTGCAATCTGATCTACCGACCGCCACTTTTCCCGGAGTCCTTTTGCGCGGAACCGGACTGCCAGTATTGATTGAAGCCGATGTAGTCCGACGGCAGGTTGGCAAGAATGGTCCGCCGCAATTCGAGAATGTCCACGCTGCCCAAATTTTTGTAGAGGACCTTGCCGTCGGGAGCGAGCAGGATAGTGTAGGGAACCGCGGACTCCCAAGACGGGTCGAAGGCCGCCTGCAGAGCTGCGGTGTCAGTCGAGGCGAACAACAGGTTGCGGCTGGTGGCGTGTTTTTTCTCGAGCATTCTCATGACGCCGTCTTTTTCGTCGGGCATGTTGGCTGAGACGGTGATCAAATCGAAGTCGCGAACCCTGTACATCTGGAACGTTTCCTGAAAATCGGCAAACTCGTCGATGCAGGAACCGCACCAAGTGGCCCAGAAACTGATTAACGTCATGTGTTTCGAGGGATTTTCGCGGAGATGCTTCAGGTCCTCGGCCGTGGCCATTTCCAGCTTTACCGGTTCCGCCGCGATCTTTCGCAGGGTTACCTCGCTGGATGCGGTTTTTTCTTTCCACTTGGTCGAGCACCCGAAGACGCCAGTGTGTTTAACGGACACTTCGCGGTTAGCCAGCAAGTCGTCGATCGCGCTGCGCGCGTCCTGCGTGTTCACTAGTTCCCTGCGATAGCTGTTATCCATCCGGCCTTCGTAGCGTAGTCTGCGGTCTTTGTCGAAGATGAAGGCGTGGGGCGTAGCCTGCGGACCATAGGCCCGCGTGGCCGACTGCGTTTCGCCGTCATAGAGGTACGGGTAGTGGAGATGCTTGTATTCGAATCGAATTTTCATTTCGTCGAGACTGTCGCTGATGTCGGAGGAGTCCAGTTCATCGATTCGAAGCGCCTTGGGATCGTTGGGCTCGATCGCCACGACGGCGACCCCGCGAGCCCGGTAGTCTGTCTCCAACTGCTGAATGCGCTGCTCATACATTTGCGCGATCGGGCAGTGATTGCAGGTGAAGACGATGACCAAAATCGGGGAGGCCGCGTAGTCGGCGAGCGTGTGGGTCTTTCCATCTACGCCGGGAAGAGAGAAGTCAGGAGCGGGTGAGCCCAGCGCCAGAATGGGATGACCGGTCGGAGTCGCGGATGCCGCCGTCGAGATGTCGCGAGCGGCTGGCGCCTGCGGTAGCGCCAGCAACAAAGCGAGGAGCAATTGCCACATAAGCCTTCAACCTCCGTTTCGACAATCCTGAGCCAATCTTTCGTCGATCGCGAAACTTACTTCCGCGGTGCCGACAGGGGTCCAACCGCGCTCGCATGAACGTCGAGTTGATCATTCCCGGCGCTCCCGGATTGAGTCGCGAGCGGTCGTGGCGTTACGTCGGCGCTCCCGAGGCCCATCGCCCACTTGATGGCCTCGACGAGCATTTTCTGGAAGCGAGGATCGTCCCAATTTTGTTCGACATGGCCCAATGTGGAGTAGTAGACGCGGCCTTTTCCGTACATTTTTGCCCAGGTTACAGCGAAATCGCGGTCCTTGCGGTGAACGTGCGGATTGTTTAAGTCGAGCCTATTGGCGTCGAGCCGCATCAGGACGCGAACCTTGTCGCGCGAATAATCCTTCATCTGATAGATCTCGTCCTTTAGAACGAACGACTTCGGCCACTGCTGCATGCCGGGGAAGTTCGGATCTTCGACGATAATCGGCGCGTCAAAGGTGACCCACGGATGCTCGTCGAAGTATCCGCCGATCATCTCTCCATATTCGGGCCAGGAGGTGAATGTGATCGTCGCGCTGTGCACTCCGACGAAGCCCTTGCCATCGTCGTGAACGAACGACAAAAGTGCGGCCTTTTGCTCCAGGTTCATTTCCAGTTCGCCGCCGGTGTAGAACAGCACGGCGTCGAAGTCGTTCAGATTCTTGGCGTTGTATTCGAGCTTCTGCTTTGTCAGGACTTCAGTGTCGGTTCGAATCGTCGTCGTCCACAGGCCGGATTCGCGGCCCAGGCGTTCGATGGTGGCCATGGCGTGCGAAACCGACTCATGCCGGTAGCCTTTTTCTTCGCCGAGCACCAGGAGATGCTTCATCGGTTGAGTGCCGGCCGGCGCTTGAGCCTGACATCGGCCGCCGAACGCTAAGCAAAGAACGATTGCAATCATTCGAACACTGGTCACTCGAAGCCTCCACGATCCCGGCCGCTGACGCGGCTATTTTTTGTTGCCGAGCCAGAGAATCGCATTTTCAAAAAGCTTGTTTTGGATAGGGTCGCCATAAACCGCGGGCCCGTGGCCCATATTGAGGTAAAGCATGCGGTATTTTGTGTTGGTCCACACGACGGGAAGATCGCCTTCGGTGATGATGTCCTTTTTCCCGATCGGGTAGTTGGACGGATCGAGCGTCAGGAGAACGCGGACGTCCTT
>Ga0137403_10005860_pt1 | contig 14167 bp, 12 predicted proteins | sample CZOMad2_1_16fung_FD_122057 | JGI IMG/M metagenome (GOLD analysis project Ga0137403, IMG submission 122057) | Vadose zone soil fungal communities from Angelo Coast Range Reserve, California, USA - CZOMad2_1_16fungal (Hybrid Assembly) | ecosystem: Environmental > Terrestrial > Soil > Vadose zone... | reverse complement strand
CACTCGCTGTGGAAGCCGGTGCCCGGCCGCTTCAAGGACTTCATCGCGATGCCCAAGGTCAACATGTACCAGTCGCTCCACACCACCGTGATCGGCCCCAAGGGGGACCCGGTGGAGATCCAGATCCGCACCCTGGAGATGCACCGCATCGCCGAGGAGGGGATCGCCGCCCACTGGCTGTACAAGGAGCGCCGGAGCGACCGGGACAAGTTCGACGACGCCTTCACCTGGCTCCGGCAGCTCATGGAGTCGCAGAAGGAGGTCACGGACCCGAAGGAATTCCTCGACACCGTCCGCCTCGACCTTTTCCCCGACGAGGTCTACGTCTTCACGCCGAAGGGCGACGTCAAGGCGCTGCCGGAAGGCGCCACCCCGATCGACTTCGCCTACGCCGTGCACACCGACGTCGGCCACCACTGCGTGGGCGCGAAGGTCAATGGCAAGCTGGTGCCGCTGCGGTATACCCTCCGGCAGGGCGACATCGTCGAGGTGGTCGCCTCTCCCGCCCAGCACCCGAGCCGCGACTGGCTGAAGATCGTCAAGTCCAACCGCGCCCGCGCCAAGATCAACCAGTGGCTCAAGGTGGAGGAGCGCGCGCGCTCCCTCGAGCTCGGGCGCGAGCTGTTCGAGCGGGAGGCGAAGAAGTTCCGCCTCTCGCCCGCCACGCTCCTGGGCGGGGACGAGATGCGCAAGGTCATCGCCGAGCTGGGCTTCCCCTCCGTGGACGACCTCGTGGCCTCCATCGGGTACGGGAAGACCTCCGTACAGCAGGTGCTGGGTCGGGTCGCCCCCGGCGCGGTGCACGACCCGCTGGAGACCCGGACTCCGCAGAAGGCGCCCCGGAAGAGCGACGGCGCCGTGCGCATCCGGGGCGTCGACGACCTCCTCGTCCGCTTCGGCAAGTGCTGCGCCCCGGTCCCGGGCGACGGCATCGTGGGCTTCATCACGCGCGGCCGCGGCCTCACCGTGCACGCCCGCGACTGCCTCACGGTGGTCAAGAACGTGCTGGACAAGGAGCGCATCGTGGCGGTGGAGTGGGAAGGCAGCGAGCCCGCCACCCGGCCGGTGCGCATCGCGGTGTACATCGAGCGCGACCGTCCCGGCCTCCTGGCCGAGATCACCGCCGCGATCTCGTCCTGCCACGGCAACATCACCAAGGCGGACATCACCGTCACCGACGACCGCAAGGGCATCAACCACTTCGTGGTCGAGGTGGAAGACCTCAAGCAGCTCCAGGCGATTCTGCAGGCCATCCGCGAGGTCAAGGACGTCTTCAACGTCGAGCGCGTGCGGGGCCTCTAGCCCTCCCCTTCACGCTTCCCGCATGACGCGCGCCCAGTTCGAGGCCCTGGTGGAGCGGGCTCTGCGGCGCCTGCCGCGCCGCTTCCGCGACCGCATCGCCAACGTGGCCGTGGTGGTGGAGGACTGGGCCGACGCGGCCACCCTCGCCGAGATGGGTATCGAGCCGCCGGACACCCTCTACGGCCTCTACCGCGGTATCGACCTCACGCGGCGCGACTCTGGGTACGGCAATGTCCTTCCCGACACCATTCACATCTATCAGGGGCCCATCGAGGAGGATTGCGCGGACGCCGAGGAGATGGCCGACCTCGTCCGCGACGTCGTGATCCATGAGGTCGGCCACTATTTCGGTCTCGACGACGAGACCATGGACGGGATCGAGCAAGACTCGTAGCGCCCACCGCCTTGCCGGCCGGGGTTTTTCCCTTGACTTAGCTTTCGCCTGTTCGTATTGTTTCAGCAGACGCTGAAACCTATGGAACAAGTGAAACGATGGCTAAATCGGGTAACATCAAGCAATTCGCCGGGCAGCGGCTCCGGGAGCTATTTGCCAGGGCGACGGCCTGGCAGGAGCATCCGGATTTCCGCATCGGATCGCAAACCGTTGATCTTCTGGTGCGATTCAAGATGGGGACTGCCGAGTCGACCCTGATCGTCGAAAGCAGTTCCGTCGGACAACCGCGCCAGATTCGGGAGACGATCACCCGCCTTGGCGAAGTCCGACGGGACCTGCCCTCGGCCTATCCCGTCGTCGTGGCGGACTATGTGAGCCCGCAAAGCGCGGCCCTTCTCAAGCGAAGTGGCCTGGGCTATCTAGATCTCTCGGGCAACTGTTATCTGTCCTTCGATCATGTGCTGATCGAGAAGGACGGGAATCCCAATCTCCGCCCCTCCACCCGGCCCCTGCGCTCGCTGTTCGCGCCACGGGCCACGCGCGTCACGCGGGTGCTCCTCGTCGATCCCCAGCACGCCTGGCGGCTGGAAGAGCTGGCCAAGGGCGCGGATGTCAGCCTGGGGCATGCCCACAACGTGGTGAAGCGGCTGGAGGACCTGTCCTGGGTGGAGCGGGACGAGCACCAGCGGTTCCGGCTGAGCCGGCCGGGTGACCTGCTCGAGGGCTGGCGCGAGGCCTATACCCACCGGCGGAACCGGACCGAGGCGTGCTTCTCGGCCGAGCGGATGACCCGGAAGCTCGTGGCCGAGGTCGCGCGCGCCTGCCACGCGGAGGGCCGCCGCTATGCGTTCACCCTGCACGCGGGCGCGGCCCTCGTGGCACCCAGCGTGCGCTTTCCCGCCATTCACTGCTACGTGGAGGGCGATCCCGCTCCCATCGTGCGGAGCCTCGGGCTCCGGCCCGCGGAGGGCGAGGGGAACGTGAACCTGGTCGAGCCGTACGACGAGGGCGTCTTCTACGCCCCGATCACCAAGGGGGGCCTGCCCGTGGTCTGCCTCCCGCAGCTCTATGTGGACCTGTATCACTACGAGCGCCGCGGCCGGGAGCAGGCCGCCCATCTGCGGCGCGAGGCGATGGGGTACTGAGGAAGTCGAGAGGGGGTGAGCCAACCATGAAAAAGCGCAAGGCCGCGAAGAAGGGTGGAAAGAAGAAGGCGGCGAAGAGGGGGAAGCGCAAGTAAGGAGCACCGGCGAACGCACACGAAAGGAGGTGACGCTCTCATGGCGAAGAAGAAGGCAGCCAAGAAGAAGAAGAAGTAGGCTTGCTTCGTGCTGAGCGGTGGGGGGTGGCGGCCTCCCACCGGGACTCTTACCTTATTTCCTGTGCTGAGATCGGCGGAGACGGGGGGCGGCTCGCCCCCCGTTTTCGTTCCTAGACGACCTTGGTCACCTTGCCGGCCTTGAGGCACCGGGTGCAGACGCGCAGGCGCTGGGCGCGGCCGTTCACCAGCGCGCGCATGTTCACGAGATTGGGCAACCAGCGGCGGGAGCTGACATTGTGCGCATGGCTGATCTTGTGGCCGACGGCGGGGCCTTTCCCGCAGATATCACAGCGCTGAGACATACCGGCTCCTTCGTAGTGGTGACGGACAGGGTCCCGACGAGGTTGTCGGATGCGGCGCCTTTTTATAGCATGGGGGCCAAGAGCGAGGCAACTCATTGGCCATGAGGCGGCAGGGCCCGGCAGCCTCCCCGTCTGCGCCCGCGGAGGGGCCTACCGGCATCGACACGCCGCTCCAGTTCGTGAAGGGCGTGGGGCCCCAGCGCGCCAAGCTCCTCGAAAAGCTGGGCCTGACCACGGTGGCCGACGCCCTCCTGCATCTGCCGCGCCGCCACGAGGATCGTAGCCAGCTCACGCCCCTGGGCCGGCTGGCGGTGGGCCCCGACCCGCGCACCTGTGCGGGGACCATCGCCGGCGTGAGCCCGCCGCCGCGCGGGCGTCCGCAGGTCCCGCTTTTCGTCACGCTGAGAGACGCGACCGGGTTTCTCCGGGCGGTCTGGTTCCGCCAGCCCTATCTCGCGCGGGTCTTTGCGCGCGGTCAGCGCCTCATCGTCCACGGCAAGATACAGCCTCCAAACCGCGGCAGCGGCGCGCTGGAGATGCGCGTGGACGACTACGAGATCGTCGAGGACGCCGAGGACGAGACGATCCATACGGGTCGGCTGGTGCCGGTGTATCCGCTCACCGGCGGGCTTCCCCAGCGGCCGCTCCGGACCCTGCTCAAGCGGCTGGTCGATGCCCACGCCGGCGCCCTGCCCGAGCCCATGCCGGAGATCATCCGCGCGCGCCGCCGGCTGCTCGCCATCGGCGAGGCGCTGCGCGCCGGACATTTCCCCGCCACCGAGGCCGAGCGCGCGGCGGGCATGCGGCGCCTGGTCTTCGACGACTTCTTCCTCCTGGAGCTGGGACTCGCCATCCGTCGCCGCCGGGAGGGACGCCGGCCCGGCGTGGCGATTCGGCCCGCCGGCGACCTCGCCCGGCGACTGCAGGTGGCCTTGCCCTACTCGCTCACCGCCGCTCAGGAACGCGTGTGGAAGGAGATCCGCGCGGACATGGCGGCGCCGTACCCGATGAACCGGCTCCTGCAGGGGGACGTGGGCTCGGGCAAGACCGTCGTGGCCTGCCTGGCCATGGTCACCGCGGTCGAGGCCGGCTATCAGGCCGCCCTCATGGCGCCCACCGAGATCCTCGCCGAGCAGCACGCGCTGACGCTCGATCGGATCCTGGCGCCGCTCGGCGTCCCGCTGACGCTCCTCACCAACGCCACGCGCGGCAAGGCCCGTCGCGAGCGGCTGGAGGCGCTGCGGGCGGGAGCGGTGGGCTGCGTGGTCGGCACCCACGCGCTCGTCCAGAAGGCGGTGGGCTTCAAGCGCCTGGGGCTCGCGGTGGTGGACGAGCAGCACCGCTTCGGCGTCGTGCAGCGCGCCACGCTCCGGGGCAAGGGGGAAACACCGGACGTGCTCGTCATGACGGCGACGCCCATTCCCCGCACGCTGGCGCTCACGCTCTACGGCGACCTCGACGTGTCGGTGCTGGACGAGATGCCCCCGGGGCGCCAGCGCATCGTCACCGGCGTCCGCGACGAGAAGGGCCGACCCCGCGTTTACGACTTTCTCCGCGCCGAGATGCAGACGGGCCGCCAAGTGTACGTGGTCTACCCGCTGGTGGAGGAGTCCGAGGTGCTCGACCTGCGGGCCGCCACCGCAATGGCGGAGCGGCTGCGGACGGCGGTGTTTCCGGAGTTCCAGGTAGGCCTGCTCCACGGGCGCATGAGCTTCGCCGACAAGGACGCGGTGATGGCGGACTTCCGGCGCGGCGCCATCCATCTCCTCGTCTCCACCACCGTCATCGAGGTGGGAATCGACGTGCCCAATGCCAGCGTCATGGTCATCGAGCACGCGGAGCGCTTCGGTCTCTCCCAGCTGCATCAGCTGCGGGGGCGGGTGGGGCGGGGGGAGTGGAAGAGCTACTGCATCCTCATGAGCCAGGGCGCCTCCGAGGACGCCCGCCGCCGGCTCGCGGCCATGGAGGAGACCGGCGACGGCTTCCGCATCGCGGAGGCGGATCTCGGCATCCGCGGGCCCGGCGACTTCTTCGGCACGCGGCAGTCAGGCCTGCCCGCCTTTCGGGTGGCCGATCTCCTCCGCGACAGTGCCCTCCTCGAGGAAGCGCGAGAGGACGCCTTCGCCCTGGTGGCGGCGGATCCCGACCTTGCCCGGCCCGAGCACCGGGTCTTGCGGGCGGCCCTCCTCGCCCGCTGGCGCGGCAAGCTCGATCTCGCGAGCGTGGGCTGATGCGCGTCATTGCCGGCGCCCTCAAAGGGCAACGCCTGGTCACGCCCAAGGGCCGGACGACCCGCCCCACCGCCGACCAGGTGCGCATCGCCTGTCTGGATACCCTCATGCCGTATCTCGAGGCCGGGCCCTTTCTCGATCTCTTCGCGGGCGCGGGCGGCGTGGGCATCGAGGCCCTCTCGCGGGGCGCCCCCGCCGCGGTGTTCGTGGAGCAGGACGCCATGGCGCTGCGCGCCCTTCGCGACAATGTCGAGCGCCTGGGTCTTCGGGACCGCGCGCGGGTGATGCGCGACGATGCGGCCCGCGCGGTGGAGCGTCTCGGCGGCGCCGGCGAGCGGTTCGCGGTGGTCTTCGCGGACCCACCCTACGACTCGCGGCGCGCCTCGCCCGTGGTCGCCGCGCTCGCCGACGGCGGCGTGCTGCTCCCCGGCGCGCTGGTCGTGGTCCAGCACGGCACCAAGACACCCCCGCCCGCCTCTCCGGGCGTGCTCAGCTTGTGGAAGGCGCGGCGCTTCGGGGAGACTACCTTGACATTCTTTCGCGCCCCTGACTAAACTCAGCCGGGCTTTTTCCACACTTCCAGGCACTTGACGGGGGTTCTCCGTGGGCAAGCGGGCGGTCTATCCGGGCATGTTCGACCCGATGCACAACGGCCATCTCGATCTGATCGAGCGGAGCCTGCGCATCTTCGACGAGCTCATCGTCGCCGTCGTGGCCAACCCGTCCAAGGAGCCGCTGTTCAGCGTCAAGGAGCGGCTCGAACTCATCGACGAGGCCACCCACGGGCTCACCCACATGCGCATCACTTCCTTCGACGGGCTCCTCATCGACCTGGTCGACCGTGAGGGCGCCGACTGCATCGTCCGCGGCATCCGCGCGGTGTCCGATTTCGAGTACGAGTTCCAGATGGCGCTCATGAACCGAAAGCTCCGCGGCACCGTGGAGACGGTATTCATGATGCCGCACGAGCGGTACACCTATATCTCGTCCCGCCTCATCAAGGAGGTCGCCTCGCTGGGCGCGCCGGTCACCGGTCTGGTTCCTCCCGTGGTGGAGGCGCGCCTGGCCGAGAAGTTCGTCAAAGCCGTCAGAAAGTAGGGCCGCCATGCTCGCCGACCGCCTGAAGACCCTGGTACCCTCCGCCACCCTCGCCATGAACGCCAAGGCCCGCGCCATGCGCGCGCAGGGCATCGACGTGATCTCGTTCAGCGTGGGCGAGCCGGACTTCGACACGCCGAAGCACATCAAGGACGCGGCGGTGCGCGCGCTGGACAAGGGGCAGACCAAGTACACCGAGGTCGGCGGCATCCCGGAGCTGCGCGCGGCCGTCTGCCACAAGCTCAAGCGTGACCACGGGCTCGAGTACGCGCCCGACGAGATCACCGTGTCCTGCGGGGCCAAGCACACCCTCTACAACATCGTGATGGCGCTGGTGAATCCGGGCGACGAGGTGCTCATCCCCAGCCCCTACTGGGTCTCGTACCCGGAGCAGGTGCGGCTGCTGGGCGGCGTGCCGGTGCCGGTACCGACGCATGAGGCCACCGGCTTCGACCTCGATCCCGCGGCGGTGGCGCGCGCGGTGACGTCACGCACCAAGCTCATCATCCTCGACAGCCCCGGCAATCCGACCGGCGCGGTGTTCTCCCCCGCGGCGCTGGGCGCCGTGGCCAAGATCGCCCTCGAGCACGGCCTCTGGGTGGTGTCCGACGAGTGCTATGAGGCCCTCACCTACGAGGGCCGGCACATCTCCATCGCCTCGTTGTCAGGGGAGATCAAGGCGCGCACGCTCCTCGTCAACACCTGCTCCAAGGCGTACGCGATGACAGGCTGGCGCATCGGTTACGCGGCCGGTCCCCGGGAGATCATCCGGGCGATGACGGACATCCAGAGCCAGGTCACGTCGAACGCCGCGTCCATCGCGCAGTGGGCCGCGGTGGAGGCGCTCACCGGCCCCCAGGACGAGATCGCCAAGATGGTCGGCGAGTTCGATCGGAGGCGCCGCTTCATCATCGAGACGCTGAACGCCGTGCCGGGCGTCCGCTGCACCAACGCCAAGGGCGCCTTCTACGCCTTTCCCAACGTCTCCGGCCTCTTCGGCAAGCGCTGGAAGGGCGGCGTCATCCGGGGCTCGGCCGACGTCTGCGCGTTCCTCCTCGAAGACGCGCGCATCGCCTGCGTGGCCGGCGTGGATTTCGGCTCCGATGACCATATCCGCATCTCGTACGCCACCGGCCTCGAGACGATCCGCGAGGGCATGCGCCGCATGGATACGGCCGTGCGCGGGCTGGCGGGCTAGGCATGAAGATCGAGGGCGCGAACGAGATCCCCGCTCCACAGGACAAGGTGTGGGCGGCCTTCCTCGACCCGGCCACGCTCGCCAAGGCCATCCCGGGCTGCGAGGGCCTCGAGGAGATCGGCCCGGGCGAGTACAAGGCGGTCATGAAAGTCGGCGTGGCCGCCATCAAAGGCACCTTCGAGGGCAAGGTCAAGCTCATGGACCTCGAGCCGCCCAACCGGTACCGGATGTTGGTGGAAGGCAAGGGCGGTCCGGGGTTCGTCAAGGGTGAGGCGGCCATGTCGCTGACGCCGGTCGATCCCAGTACCACGCGGGTGAGCTACGACGCCGACGTGCAGGTGGGCGGCCTCATCGCGAGCGTGGGGCAGCGGATGCTGGGCGGGGTCTCGAAGATGATGCTCGATCAGTTCTTCACGCGGATGTCCGAGCTCCTGGCCGAAAAGAAATGAGGCAGGCCCGCGATTAGCCTTCGCGGGCTCGGGCTCGGCCTGGCGGCCGCGCTCGTGTGCGTGGGCGCGGCCGGGGCGGCCGATCCGGGAGCGGGGGAGTGCGCAGGGGCCGGCGGCGATGGCCCCTCGCGGTGCCTGTACCGCTCCCTCCTGCCCAGCGCCGGGATCGTCTCCGTGTGCGAGACGGACACGCGCTGCCGGGTCGGCGCCTACCACGGCCCGCTGGAGACGCCCACCTGGTTCGCCCCGCCGCCGGGGCGGGACACGCTCCCCAGACCGACGGTGCGGTGGCACACCGCGACCCTCGGGGAGGCGCGCTTCGACGTCGGGCCTGCCGGCACGCTCAGCTACTTCTTCGAGGCGCGCCGCCAGCGCATCTCCGGCGCGCGGGCCGCGGTCCTCGACGTGGACGTCCGGCGCTCCCTCTTCGCGGCCGCGGAGGAGCGGGCGCTCGTGGTGCGCCAGATCTTCAGCGGTCGTCCGGTGACGCGCATCGAGCGGCCGTGGGCGCCCGGCCTCGACGTCCGCGCCGCGGTGACCGCGCTGCGCTTCGATCCCGACGGGCGCCTCAGCTTCACCTGGCTCGCCGGGCCCGAGCACCGGACGGTGTCGGAGCGCGTCTCGGTGCCCTCGGTGGCCGCGCCCGGCTAGGCGGGGCTCGTGGCCGGGAGCGGCGCGCGAAGGGCGAGGGTCAGCGGCAGGGTGGTGAAGACGAGGACGCCGATGGTGGCCAGGGTCACGGGCACCCCGCGCCAGTCGCTGAGCAGACCGTACACGAAGGGGGACAGCGCCGAGGCGCTGACGCCGACCGTATAGAACAGGGCGTAGCTGCGCGCGCGCTTGTCGCTGGACACGAGATCCGCCACCGTCCCGTACAGCACGGATGACGTGCCATTGAGCGCGACGCCGAGCGGCGGCAGGAGCAGCAGGCAGGCATTCAGTGGCAGGGCAAGCAGGAGCAGGATGCCGATCCCGGTGGCGGTCTCGGTGAGGACCACGGTGCGGATCACCCCCAGCCGCTCCGCCAGCGCTCCGCAGGCGAGCTTACCCGCCGCGCCGCCGGCGAAGACGAGCATGAGCGCCACGCCTACCGCCTGCACCGAGGAGCCCTTGGCGATGAGGAGAAAGGGCAGGAAGGTGAGAAACGCCGTGCGCGTGGAGTTGTCGATGACGTGCAGGGCGGACAGCGCGGTGAAGCCGCGCGCGTCCCGGATGCCCCAGCCGGACGAGCGTGCCGTGTCCGCGGCGCCGGGCTCCACCGCCACCGCGCCGCCGACCCGGAGCCGTGCCAGCACGAGCAGCAGGACCACCGCCGCGACCAGGCCGACCACGGCGTAACCGCGCGTGGCTTCTCGCCAACCCACCCAGGTGGTGGCCAGGGCCACCACCGCGGGCACGATCACCTTGCCCAGGTCACCCGAGAAGTTGTAGGTCCCGAGGGCCATGCGGCGCGCGCCGCCCTCGTAGGCCTTCGAGACGAGCGACGAGGACAGCGGATGCTGCACCGAGGAGCCAAGGCCGCCGAGGAGGAGGCAGGCGAGGAGGGCGGCGAAGCCCCCCGCCGTCCCCGCCGCGATGAAGCCCAGCGCGGTGAGGGCGGTTCCGGCGGCGAGCAGTCGGGCCTCGCCCCAGCGCTCGGCCAGCAACCCCGCCGGGATCTGGAAGGACGCCATCCCGCCCGTGTAGCAGGTCCGCAGCAGCCCAACCTGCATGAAGCTGAGCCCGAACTCCAGGCTCCAGATGGGCAGGAGCACGTAGATGATGTCGGAGAAGCCGTCGTGGACGAAGTGGGTGGCGGAGGCCGTTCCCAGCACGGCCCGGGCGCGGCGGATCATGGCCGGGATTGTGGCACGGGCCGCGTGCCCGTGACAAATCGGCCTCAGCCGTCGACGCGGCCGAGGAAGTCCAGCACCGCCCGGTTGAAGGCCTCCGGCTGGTCGCGGTTGGCGAAATGCCCCGCGGGCGAGAGCAGCTCGAACTCCGCGTGCTTGATCTTCTCCGCCATCACGCGCATCGGCCCGAGCGAGGGGTCCTCGTCGCCGCAGACGAGCAGGGTGGGAGCGGCGATCTCCGGCAGGCGCTCGGTGACATAGTCCATCTGGAGCAGGGCCCGGAGCGCATTGGCATAGCCCACCGGCTTGAGCATCCGGTACATCGCGAACACTTCCTCGCGGGCCCGGGGATCGAGCTTGAGCCGGCCGGAGACATTGGGATTGGAGGCGATGGCGAACTCCGCCATGGCGTCCATGCCGCCCTCGAGCACGACCTGGATGCTCCGGGCCCGCATCACCACGTTGTCCACGCTGAGCGGCAGCCCGGCGGCCGAAGACGAATCCACTACCACGAGCGCCCGCACCCGCTCCGGGTGCTTGAGCGCGAACCGCGTGGCGATTCCGCCGCCGAGCGACAGCCCGCCCACCACCGCGCGGTCGAGCGCCAGATGGTCGAGGAGATCGTGGAGGTCCAGCACCCAGTGACCAAAGGTGACGCGCGTGGGGTCCGCGGGCGCGTCCGAGCGCGCGTGCCCCCGCGGCTCCCACAGGATGAGGCGGCGGCGGGCGGCGAGGGCGGCCACATTGGGCTGCCACATGCCCGCGTTGCCGCCGATGCCGTAGGCGAGGAGGAGGGGCCGGCCGCTGCCGTGCTCCTCGTAGTAGATGCGGACGCCGTCGGTGGTCGTGAAGTACGCCATGACTGTCTCCGGCCGGCCGGGGGGGCCCGGGGCGCTGGCCTGTGGTAAAAGAGAGCCCTATGGAACGGTCGTTCGCCGCCGAAGTCAAGCAGCTCGCGCTCGGCCGGGGCCAGGTCCTGCGCGGGGAGGGGATTCTCGCCATCACCAAGGCGCTGCTGCAGTCCGGGGTCTCCTATGTCGGAGGGTATCCGGGCGCCCCCGTCTCCCATCTGCTCGACGTGATGGCCGACGCCGACGAGTCCCTGCTCAAGCCCATGGGCGTCTACTTCGACGCCTCCGCCAACGAGGCCGCGGCGGCCGCGCTGCTCGGGGCCTCCATCAACTACCCCATGCGGGGCGCGGTGACCTGGAAGTCGGTGGTGGGCACCAACGTGGCGGCGGACGCGCTCTCGAATCTCGCCTCCGCGGGCGTCATCGGCGGCGCGCTGGTGGTGGTGGGTGAGGACTACGGCGCGGGTGCGAGCGTCATCCAGGAGCGCACGCATGCCTTCGCGCTCAAGTCCTCGCTCCTGCTCTTCGACCCGCGACCCTCGCTGCAGAACCTGGCCACCATGGTGGAGGAGGCCTTCGCGATGTCGGAGGCCTCGAGCCTGCCCGCGGTGATCAGCCTGCGGATCCGCACCGCCCACATGCGCGGCACCATGATCTGCGAGGACAATGTCCGGCCCGCCATCGGCATGCGCGACCCGCTCCAGGCGCCCTCCTTCGACTACGGGCGGCTCAGCCATCCGCCGTCCACCTACGCGCAGGAGGTCCACAAATTCGAGCGCCGGCTTCCCGCCGCGCGCGAGTACATCCGGACGCACGCGCTCAACCAGATCGTGCCGGGCGAGCGGGAGGAGGTCGGCATCATTCTGCAGGGTGGGCTCACCCCCACCGTGCTCCGGGCCCTCGCGCTGCTGGGCCAGGCGGATGCCTACGGCCGGAGCCGCATCCCGCTGCTGGTGCTCAACGTGATCCATCCCATCGTGCCGGAAGAAGTCCTCGGGTTCGTGGAGGGGAAGGCGCGCGTGCTCGTGATCGAGGAGGGGATGCCGAACTTCATCGAGCAGGAGCTCAAGGCCCTCGCCTATGAACGCCGCCTGGAGGTTTGCATTCACGGCAAGGACACCGTGGCGGCCCACGGGGAGTACGTGCCCGAGGTGGTCCTCGGGGGCGTGGCGCGCTTCCTGGGCGGGGACGCGGAGACGCGGCGCGCCGCCCTTGCCGCTCACGTGGGGCGCGGCCGCGAGATCCTGCGCGCGCCACTCCCCAAGCGGCCGCCCGCCTTCTGCACGGGTTGCCCGGAGCGGCCGGTATTCAGCGCGCTGAAGATCGCGCAGCGAGAGCTGGGCGAGACCCACGTAGCGGCCGACATCGGCTGTCACGCCTTCGCCACCCTGCCGCCCTTCAACATGGGCAATACCATTCTCGGGTACGGGATGGGGCTGGCCTCGGCGGGCGCGGTGGCCCCCGCATTCGGGAAGCGCGTGGTGTCCATCCTGGGCGACGGCGGCTTCTGGCACTCCGGTCTCACCACCGGCGTGGCGGGGGCGGTGTTCAACCAGCAGGACTCGGTGCTCGTGATCCTGGAGAACGGCTACACCTCCGCCACCGGGCAGCAGGCCAATCCGTCGACGGGGAAGAACCCGCGCGGGCAGACGGTGCGCATGTCCATCGCCGACACCATCCGGAGCCTCGGCGTGGGCTGGATGCGGGTGGTGAATCCGTACCGGCTCGACCGGACGCTGCGGACCATTCGCCAGGCGATGACCACCACCGCGGGCGGACTCAAGGTCGTCATCGCGAAGGCAGAATGTCAGCTCGAGCGACAGCGCCGGGTCAAGCCCCAGATCGCCGCGCGCCTCAAGGCGGGCGGACGGGTGGACTCGGCGCGCTTCGGAGTGGATCCGGACGTGTGCACGGGGGACAAGTCCTGCATGCGCTTCAACGGGTGCCCCTCACTGACGCTCGGCGACAGTGGCGACCCTCTTCGCCCGGAACCCGTCGCCCGCGTGGACCAGAGCTGCGTCGGCTGCGGCCTCTGCGGCGAGGTCGCGCACGCGGCCGTGCTCTGCCCCTCGTTCTACGAGGCGCGCGTGGTCCGCAATGCGCGCCCCTGGGAGCGCGCCCTCGCCGCGGTGCGGGCGCGGGTGATCGGCTGGCTCCAGGCGGCCTGAGGTCCCCCGCCTCATGATGACCGAGGCGGCGCGCCCCCTCTCGATCCTGATCGCCGCGCTGGGGGGCCAAGGGGGCGGCGTCCTCACGGACTGGATCGTGGCCGCCGCCGAGCACGCCGGGCTGGCCGCGCAGGCCACCTCCATTCCCGGGGTGGCCCAGCGTACCGGCGCGACGACCTACTACCTCGAGGTCTTTCCCGCGCCGGTGGCGCCGGGCGACGGCACGCCCGTGTTCTCCCTCTATCCCACACCCGGCGACGTGGACGTCATCATCGCCTCGGAGTATCTCGAGGCCGGGCGCACGCTCGAGCTGGACTATGCCTCGCCCGATCGGACCACGCTCGTCGCGAGCACCCACCGCCTCTTCGCCATCGGCGAGCGCACGGTGTCGGGGGACGGAATCTTTCCCGCCGAGCGCCTGGGAGAAGCCGTCCGTGCGCTGACCCAGCGGGCCATCACCTTCGATGCCCTCGCGGTGGCGCGGGCCGCGGGCTCCGAAGTCAACGCGGTGCTGCTGGGCGCGCTGGCCGCCAGTGGCGTGCTGCCGCTTCCCGATTCGGCTTACGAGGAGGCCATTCGCGCCGGAGGGGTCGCGGTGGAGCGCAATCTCGCCGGCTTGAAGGCGGGACGCGACGCGGCCGCCGGTCCCCTCGAGGCCGCGCGCCCCGCCCCGCGCCCCTGGTCGGAGCTGCGCGCCGAGCGCGCGTCCGCGCTGGGTCGGCGCGGCGCCGCCTTCCTCGCCCTCTGCGCCACCGCGGAGGCCGAGCTTCCGCCCGCGCTGCACCAGACCGTGGGCGAGGGGCTGGCCCGCCTGGTGGATTTCCAGGACGCGAGCTATGCCGCCCGCTTCCTGGAGGAAGTCCGCGCGGTGCGTGCGGTGGATCCGGGCACCCAGCTCACCGAGCGCTTCGCTCGGCGCCTCGCGGTGTGGATGAGCTACGAGGACGCCATCCGCGTGGCCGACCTCAAGACGCGGCGCGCGCGCTTCGCGCGCATCCGCGCGGAGCAGGGCGCACCGACG
>Ga0137403_10005859_pt1 | contig 14171 bp, 21 predicted proteins | sample CZOMad2_1_16fung_FD_122057 | JGI IMG/M metagenome (GOLD analysis project Ga0137403, IMG submission 122057) | Vadose zone soil fungal communities from Angelo Coast Range Reserve, California, USA - CZOMad2_1_16fungal (Hybrid Assembly) | ecosystem: Environmental > Terrestrial > Soil > Vadose zone... | reverse complement strand
GGCATGAAGCAGGTGACCACCGGCGACACTGTCTGCGATGAAAACAAGCCCATAATTCTCGAAGCGATTGATTTTCCAGCGCCGGTTATTCGGGTCGCGGTCGAACCAAAGACTCGCGCTGATCAGGACAAGCTGGGGATCGCGCTAGGCCGTCTGGCCCAGGAAGATCCTTCGTTTAATGTCTCGACGGATCATGAAACCGGACAGACGATTATCGCCGGCATGGGCGAGCTGCACCTCGAGATAATTGTGGATCGGATGAAGCGCGAGTTCGGCGTCGAGGCGAATGTTGGCAAGCCGCAAGTCGCTTATCGCGAGACGATTACGCAGCCCGCTACCGGCAAGGAGATCTTTAAGAAGCAGACTGGCGGACGTGGACAGTACGCGCACGTCGAGTTGGAGATCGAGCCGGCCCCAGGTGAAGGGTTCGTTTTCGAGAACGAGATCAAGGGCGGAGCAATTCCGCGCGAGTTCTTCAAGCCGACGGAGCAGGGCGTTCATGACGCCATGGAGCGCGGTTATCTCGCCGGGTATGACATGGTCGACATAAGAGTGCGCCTGGTCGATGGTGGCTTTCACGAGGTTGACTCGGACGAGCGCGCCTTTATCATTGCGGGCTCGCTGGCGTTTCAGGATGCGGTCCGGAAGGCCAAGCCGGTTTTGCTCGAACCGATCATGCGAGTTGAGGTGGTAACTCCGGACGACTACGTGGGCGCGGTCAACGGCGATCTGATGAGACGCCGAGGCCAGTTCTCCGGGACCGAGATGCGGCCGGGTGGAGCCCAGGTGATCACGGCATACGTGCCGCTTTCAGAAATGTTTGGTTACACTACCGATCTTCGTTCGGCGACGCAGGGGCGCGCGACTTCGACGATGCATTTTGAGCGTTATGATCAGGCGCCCAAAAACGTCGCCGAGGAAGTGATCGCGAAAGTTCAGGGCGTAGCAAAATAGAGTGGCGCAGACTTTAGTCTGTGCTCTTTTTGTTTACACATTGGCTCAGACACAGACTGAAGTCTGTGCCACATGAGGACGAGAAGACAACAATGAGCAAAGAGAAATTTGATCGCAGCAAGCCGCACGTGAACATCGGGACTATCGGTCACGTGGATCACGGGAAGACGACCTTGACGGCGGCCATCACGAAGGTTCTGGCGAAGGGCAATCCGAAAGTGCATTTTGTGGCTTTCGATCAGATTGACAAGGCGCCGGAAGAGAAGGCCCGCGGCATCACGATCGCCACCGCGCACGTGGAGTACGAGACCAAGAACCGGCACTATGCGCACGTGGACTGTCCGGGGCACGCCGATTATGTGAAGAACATGATCACGGGCGCGGCGCAGATGGACGGGGCGATATTAGTCGTGGCAGCTACTGATGGTCCGATGCCGCAAACCAGAGAACATATCCTGCTCGCCAGACAAGTAGGCGTGCCGTCCATTGTGGTGGCTTTGAATAAAGTCGACGCGGTTGATGATCCTGAGTTGCTCGAGCTGGTGGAACTGGAAGTCAGAGAGCTCTTGAGCGCTTATGAATTTCCCGGCGACGATATTCCGGTGGTGAAGGTCTCAGCGTTGAAGGCCCTGGAAGGCGATGAGAATTGGGAGAAGAGCATCCTGGAGTTGATGGATGCGGTTGACTCTTACATTCCGACTCCGGCCCGAGATATTGAGAAGCCGTTCCTGATGCCGGTTGAAGATATTTTCACGATCCAGGGACGCGGCACGGTGGCGACCGGTCGTGTTGAGCGCGGCAAGGTGAAGGTCAACGAGACTGTAGAAGTTGTAGGTATCCGACCGACCATCAAGACGGTGGTCACAGGCGTGGAGATGTTCAAGAAGCTGCTGGACGAAGGTACGGCCGGCGACAACGTGGGACTGCTGTTAAGAGGAGTGGAGCGCAAGGACATCGAGCGGGGGCAGGTGATCTCAAAGCCGGGTTCGATCACGCCGCACACAAAGTTCAAGGCAGAAGCTTATGTGTTGACCAAGGAAGAAGGTGGCCGGCACACACCGTTCTTTACCGGATATCGACCGCAGTTCTACTTCCGGACCACGGACGTTACCGGCGTTGCGCACTTGCCGCAGGGAGTCGAGATGGTGATGCCTGGGGACAACGTGCAGATGGAGATCGAGCTGATCGCGCCGATTGCGATGGAAAAGGGTTTGCGCTTCGCGATTCGTGAAGGCGGCCGCACGGTGGGCGCCGGTACTGTCTCGGATGTAGTGGAATAGGTTTGGGTACGCACGCCTCTGGCGTGCAGTTAAGAAAAGAGCACGCCGGAGGCGTGCGTACCGAATATGCTTAACGAAAAAATCAGAATCAGGCTCAAGGCTTACGATCACCGGGTGCTGGATCAATCGACGACCGAGATCGTTGAAACTGCGAAGCGCACGGGTGCGCGCGTGGCTGGGCCAATTCCGCTGCCTACCGTCAAGAACAAATGGACGGTGTTGCGTTCGCCGCACGTCGATAAGAAGTCTCGCGAGCAGTTTGAAATCAGAACGCACAAGCGTCTGATGGACATTCTCGATCCGACACCGCAAACCGTCGATGCTTTGATGAAGTTGGATTTGCCCGCGGGTGTGGACGTCGAGATTAAGGCGTTTGGAAAAAGCTAAGGCATTGCCGATTTCCAATTGCCAAATTCCGATTGGCAACGTTGGAATCGTGAATTGATAAATCGGCAATCGGCAATCGGCAATTGGAAATCGACAATGATCAACGGAATCATCGGCAAGAAAGTTGGTATGACGCAGTTGTTTGCTGCGGACGGCACGGTTACTCCGGTCACGGTGATCAAAGCCGGGCCATGCGTCGTGGTGCAGAAAAAAACTGCGGGCGGCAAGGATGGTTACGATGCCGTGCAGTTGGGCCTGGTCGAAGATCGGCCGATCAGATTAAAGAATGTGAACAAGCCGATGCGCGGCCACTTCGAAAAGACCGGCGGCGGAATTCCGCCTACCCGGATCTTGAAAGAATTTCGCCTGACGGCATCGGATGAGGCCACGAATGTCGGCGACAAGATCCTCGTCGATCAGTTTGCCGACGGCGACGTTGTCGACGTGGTTGGTCAATCAAAAGGCCGCGGCTTTGCCGGCACGATCAAGCGTCACAACTTTAATCGGGGCCCTGAATCCCACGGTTCGATGAACGTGCGGGCGCCCGGATCGATTGGCCAGTCGGCCTATCCCTCGCGAGTCATCAAGGGTATGCGATCTTCCGGCCACATGGGCGATGAGCGGGTGACGATCAAGCGGCTGACAGTCGCGCGCGTCGATGCGGAAAACAATTTGTTGATGATTCGTGGTGCAGTGCCGGGCGCCAATGGAAGCGTCGTGGTCGTTAAGAAAGCGGCGCGACAGCGTAAGAACGCGACCGCGTAAGAAGTAGCAAGACAAACTCGGAGTTTGTTGAGACGGAGGTTCCGTTTATGCCAACAGCCAAAGTTCTGGATTTAACCAGCAAAGAGGTTGGCGAGATCGAGTTACCGGAAGTGATTTTCGACGTGCCGCTTAACGAGCCGTTGATTCATGAAGCGGTGCGCAGCTTTCTTGCCAATCGGCGGGCTGGTACTTCGGCGACCAAAACGCGCGGCGATGTTTCGGGCGCGGGGCGCAAGTTGTGGAAACAGAAAGGCACGGGCCGCGCGCGCATCGCCAGCTTGCGCTCGCCACTTTGGAAGGGCGGCGGCAACGTGCACGGGCCGCAGCCGCGCGACTGGTCCTATAACTTGCCAAAGAAGATGCGCAAACGAGCGATGTGCTCGGCAATTTCGGAACGCTTGCGCGAAGGCAACTTGATCGTGGTCAGTGAATGGGCGCTCGAACATCCGAAGACTCGCGAATTCCTCAATACGATGGGCACGTTGAAGCTAAACGGAAAAACGCTGATTGTTGATTCACTGAAGAATACGAAACTGATGCTGGCGTCGCGAAACGTGCAGACCGCGAAAGTGGTCAACAGTTATGGCGTGAACATCTATGATCTTATCAATCATCAAAAGGTTGTGTTGACGCCCAGGACGGTCGAGGAGCTGGTTGGCATCTTGAAGCCGAGGGCGAAAGATGACGAGGAAACTTTCCAGACCCGTCAAGACGGAGAAGAAGTGCCGGGCCAGCGCGTTCCGGGGAATAGAGGAGCAGCAGTCTAGCGATGCGAACGGTTTGGGACATTATCAAGTCGCCGGTGATTACCGAAAAGGCGCTGGTGGCCAAGGAAGAGTCGCAGGATCGGCGTCAGTTGCTGACGTTCCGTGTCGATCAACGCGCGACCAAGCCCGAGATTAAGAACGCGGTCGAGACGATCTTTCAGGTGAAGGTTGACCAGGTGCGCACCGCTCAGTATCTCGGCAAGATGGCGCGTCGCGGCCGGCATGAGGGGCGTAAGCCTTCCTGGAAGAAAGCATTTGTGACGTTGAAGGCTGGCGAGAAGCCAGTTGATTACGGGGAAGCAATCTAGGAAATTTCAGATTTCAAATTTGAGATCTGAGATCAATAGTTATGGGTATCAAGAAGCTAACACCGACATCGCCGGCCCGGCGCTATCAGACTTATCTGACGCGGGACGAATTGACTGTGGGAGCGATCCCGGAAAAGTCTCTGCTTGAGCCGAAGAAGCGGATTTCGGGCCGCAACAATAACGGCCACATCACAGTGCGGCGTCGCGGCGGCGGGCACAAGCGGTACTATCGCGTGATCGATTTCAAGCGTGACAAAGACGGCGTGCCCGGGCGTGTGACGCAGATTGAGTACGATCCGAATCGCTCGTCGAACATCGCGCTGGTTACTTATCTTGACGGCGAGAAGCGTTACATCATCGCGCCCGTAGGCCTGGAGGTCGGCAAAACGATCAACAGCGGCGAGGATGCGGACATTCTCCCGGGAAACACTTTGCCGATCCGGAATATTCCGTTGGGTACGCAGATTCACAATATTGAGCTGCGGCCCGGCAAAGGCGGACAGATGGCCCGCGCCGCCGGATCGTTCGCACAGTTGCTGGCCAAAGAGGGCCGTCATGCGCAGTTGCGTATGCCTTCAGGGGAGGTTCGGCGCGTGCCGGTTGAATGCCGCGCGACTGTGGGCCAGGTGGGCAACGTCGAGCACGAAAACGTTTCGCTGGGTAAAGCCGGCCGCACGCGCTGGAAGGGCATTCGCCCGCATGTGCGCGGCGTGGCCATGAATCCGGTGGACCATCCGCACGGAGGCGGCGAAGGAAAAACTTCCGGCGGGCGAAATCCGGTGACCCCGTGGGGCCAGCCGACCCGCGGATATAAGACGCGCCATAACAAGCGTACGAAGAAGATGATCGTCAGAGATCGGAGAGTTAAATAAATTGATCCATTGAATCATTGGTTCATTGAATCAATGAAGAAATGAATCAATGAAAAAATTGTCTTATGCCACGTTCAGTTAAAAAAGGTCCCTGGATTGATAAGGGTATTCGCAAGATGGTCGCGCGGGTGCGTGCCGGTGGGCAGCGTCCGCAGGTGATTCGCACCTGGTCGCGACGCTCGACAATTACGCCTGAGATGGTTGGGTTGACGTTCGGCGTGCATAACGGCAAGCGGCATATCCCAATCTACGTCACCGAGAACATGGTCGGTCACAAGCTGGGCGAATTCGCTCCGACGCGAACATTCAAGGGCCATTCAGGAACCAAGGCTGAGAAGGCAGAGAAGACCACCAAAGTCTCCGGGCCGACTTCAGCGCCGGCAGCAGCGCCTGCGGCCTAAGAGGTAAGTACCGCCGGCGATAGCGGGCGAGCAAAAGATTATGGAAGCAAGAGCGAGTGCAAAATTTCTTCGCGGGTCGGCCCAAAAAGCGCGGCTGGTAATAGATATGATCCGCGGCAAGAACGTCAACCAGGCGTTGGCGATTCTGCGGTATTCAAATAAGCGAGCGGCGCTGGGAATCGAGAAGTGCGTGAAGTCGGCAATCGCGAATGCGAATGAGTCGGCTGAGAAAGCCAACGTCTCAGTGGATCCGGACGATCTCTGGTTGAAAGCAGCCTATGTCGATCGGGGACCAACGAAGAATCGCCGACGCGTTCGTCCGGCTCCTCAGGGCCGTGCTTATCGCGAACGCCGGCACTTTTGCCACGTGACTGTTCTGGTCTCGAATGATAAGCCGGACGCGCAGGCAAAGACTGACGCCAAGCCCGGTGAAACAAAGACAGCAGTCAGCAAGCGTGCGAAACGCGGCGGCGCGGCGGCGGCTCCCAGGGCAAAGCGTACGGCGCCAAAGAGCGAAACGCCGGCGGCTGAAGATAAGCCGCAGAAGACAGCGAGTAAGGCAGGATCGAAGTTGGGCGGCGCCCTGCGAAGAAAGAAGAAGACTGACGAGTAGTTTGAGATTTGAGATTTCAAATTTGAGATTTGAAATTTGAGAACTGCAGATTTGAGATTGGAGTAACTATTGGGCCAAAAAGTTCATCCATACGGCTTTCGCCTCGGCTATAACAAGGACTGGCATTCGCACTGGTTTGCGAAAAAGCAGTTCGGCGATTTTCTGATCGAGGATCTGAAGCTGAAAGCTGAGCTGAAGCGACGCTTCACTGGCGCCGGCGTTTCGCACGTCGATGTCGAGCGAGCCGCGAATCGTCTGAAGATCATCATCTACACCTCGCGGCCCGGCATCATCATCGGCCGCAAGGGCTCGGAGATCGACAAGCTGAAGGGTGACATCTCTTCGCGCACCGGTCGCGAAGTACTCGTCTCGATTCAGGAAATTCATAAGCCCGAGCTGAATGCCCAGCTGCAGGCTGAGAAGATCGCGGCCCAGCTCGAGAAGCGCATTGCCTTTCGACGCGCGATGCGAAAAGCGGTGGAAGAGTCGCTGCGCTTCGGTGCACAGGGAATCAAAGTGAAGGTCAGTGGCCGTTTGAATGGCGCCGAGATTGCCCGCAGCGAATGGCACTTGCAGGGTCAGCTGCCGCTACACACGCTGCGTTCTGACGTTGACTATGGATTCGCGGAAGCCCACACGACCTTTGGCGTCATCGGGGTGAAGGTTTGGATCTATCGCGGAGTGATCCTCGATGCGAAGGCGGCGATGGCCCGCGGCACGGGAACGGATCCGATTAACGAGACGCGCGGTCCAGGCCAGCGCGAAGGCCGGCAGCGCCCAGCGCGTGCGCGCCGGGACAGACCAGAAAGGCCGGAGAGATAGTCGAGATTTTAGATCTCAGATTTGAGATTTGAAATCCGAGAGATTGAGAAACAGCTATGTTGATGCCGAAGAAAGTTAAGCATCGTAAGCAGATGCGCGGTCGAATGAAGGGTGTCGCGAATCGTGGCAGCGCCATCAGCTTTGGCGAATTCGGATTGAAGACGCTCGAGGCCGCCTGGATAACTGATCGGCAGATTGAAGCGGCGCGAATCGCGATGACGCGTCACATCAAGCGCGGCGGCAAGATTTGGATTCGCATGTTTCCCGACAAACCGGTAACGAAGAAGCCGGCCGAAACGCGCATGGGCAAGGGAAAAGGCGCGCCGGAATATTGGGTGGCAGTGGTCAAGCCGGGCCGTATCCTGTACGAGATCGAAGGCGTCGATGAGAAGACTGCGCGCGAAGCGATGAAGCTGGCGTCACAGAAGTTGCCGGTCAAGACCAAGTTTGTGACCCGCGCTGAGCAAGAAGGAGGCGCGATCTAAGTTTTGGTTAGCAGCGCGCAACTGGAATCATGAAGAGACGGGAAGAAGTAGACAAGTATCGCGATATGGCGAGTGAGGATCTGCAAGCCGAGGTCGATCGCTTGAAGGAGTCGCTGTTTCGCTTGAACTTCAAATTGGCGTTGGGTGAAGTCGACGCGATCAAGAAAATGCGCCAGGACAAAAAATCGCTGGCGCGCATTCGCACCGAATTCCGCCAGCGTGAAATACAGGCGGCCAAGGCTTAACAGATTTTTGGTACGCACTCCTCTGGAGTGCCGAGTTCGAAAGCACGCCGGAGGCGTGCGTACCACGAGTAAACATAATGTTTAGACGAAAGAAACAGGAAGAGCAGTCGGAAGCGCCACCGCCAGTCGAGGCGAATGAGAGTACGCCGGTTGCAGAACCGACCGCATCGACTAGTGAAGCGGTTGCGGCTGAGCCCGCGGCGAGCGCCGGGCCGGATACGGCGGCCGCGGCCGAAACAGCCGCAGTAGCTCAATCAGAGCCGGCGACTACGGACAAAATTTCCACGACCCGACGTGGCAATCGCGTGCAGAAGGTGGGTACCGTTTCCTCTGACAAGATGCAGAAGACGGTGGTTGTCCGAGTCGATCGTTTGGTGTTGCATCCGAAGTATCGCCGTTACGTGCGGCGCACCTCGAAATTCATGGCGCATGACGACCTGGGATCGACGACCGGCGACCGCGTGCGCATCGTTGAGACGCGGCCGCTGTCGGCAAACAAGCGTTGGCGCGTAGTTGAGATTGTGCAAAAGGCAGCTAAGTAACCATGATTCAAATGCAGACCTCTCTGGAGGTCGCGGACAATTCGGGAGCGCGGCGCGTCGAGATGATTATGGGCATCGGCGGTTCGACCGGCGCGATTGCCAGTCTCGGTGATCGCATCAAGGTGACCGTCAAAGAGGCCTCGCCCGACGGCGGCATCAAAAAAGGCACAGTGCAGGATGCGGTAATCGTGCGCACTCGCAAAGAAGTTCGCCGGCGAGATGGAACCTATATTCGATTCGATCAGAACGCCGCCGTGCTGATCAAAGAAGACGGCACGCCGATCGGTACCCGCGTTTTTGGTCCGGTGGCGCGCGAGCTGCGCGACAAGAATTACATGAAGATCGTTTCCCTGGCGCCGGAAGTTATTTGAGTAGCGGAGTTGAAATGGTGAAAGCTCGAAAGAGATCAAAGATAAAGAAGAACGATCAGGTCGTGCTGATCGCCGGTCGCGACAAAGGCAAGCGCGGTCGCGTGCTGGCGGTGGCCCCAACCCGCGGCAAAGTGAAGATTGAGGGCGCCGGCATCATCAAACGGCATCAGAAGCCGGCCGGCAATCGTAGCGGCGGAATCATCGACAAGGAATCATGGCTCGACATCTCGAACGTGCAGATTGTCGATCCTCAATCAGGCAAGCCTTCGCGCGTGGGTTACAAGACGGACGGCGACGGAACCAAGTTCAGAGTGGCGACCACCAGCGGACACTCGATCGAGAAATGATGATTTATTCATTGACTCATTGATCCATTGAATCAATGAAAAAAATGAATCAATGAGCAAATAGTTATGGCCAGACTGAAAGAGCGTTATCAAAAAGAGGTCGCCCCGGCGATTGCGAAAGAATTCGGGATTGAGAACCCGATGGCCGTGCCGCGCCTCGATAAAATCGTGCTGAACATGGGCATGGGCGAAGCGGTCGCTAATGCCAAAGTTTTGGACACGGCGGTTGAAGAGCTGAAAGCGATTGCCGGGCAGAAGCCCGTGATTACTCGCGCGAAGAAATCGATTGCGAGCTTCAAGCTGCGCCAGGGGATGCCGATCGGCGTCATGGTCACGCTGCGCGGCGAGCAGATGTATGAATTTTTCGATCGTCTGGTCTCGATCGCCCTGCCGCGGGTCAGGGATTTTCGCGGGGTTTCGCCAAAGGCTTTTGACGGCCGTGGCAATTACACCATCGGAATTCGCGAACAGCTGATCTTCCCGGAAATCGATTTCAATAAGGTCGACAAGCTGCGCGGCATGAATATCTGCATTGTGACCACGGCCCGGGATGACGATCAGGCGCGCTCGCTTTTGAAGGCGATGGGAATGCCGTTTAGAACATAGAAATTTCAGATTTGAAATCTCAGATTTGAGATCTGAGATCAAGATTGTTATGGCAAAGAAATCATTGATCGCGAAAGCTAATCGCAAGCCGAAATTTTCGTCGCGGGGCTATACCCGTTGTAAGAGGTGCGGCCGCCCGCGTGCGTATCTGCGAAAGTTTCACTTGTGCCGAATTTGTTTTCGTGAACTGGCGCTGGCGGGGCAGATCCCCGGTGTCGTGAAATCTAGTTGGTGAAGCATTGCCGATTTCCGATTGCCGATTTCCAATTGGTTCTTTCAATCGGCAATTGTCAATTGGCAATCGAAAATGGAGTTGTAACGAATGACTGATCCTATTGCCGACATGTTGGCGCGAATTCGGAACGCCGTCTCGGCCAAACATTCGCGCGTCGATATCCCAGCCTCAAAGTTGAAGCTGGAGATCGCGCGCATCCTCAAAGAGGAAGGCTATATCAACAACTTCGTCGTCAAGGGCGAAGGCGCGAAGAAAGTCGTGCGCATCTTTTTGCGCTATGACGCGCGCGGCACCTCTTCGATTACGCATCTGGCGCGCGTGTCGCGCCCGGGTCGCAGGGTCTACGTGGGCTCGCATGAAATCCCGCGCGTGCTCGGAGGCTATGGCGTAAACATCGTGTCAACTTCGCGCGGCTTGATGAGTGGCAAGACGGCGCGCAAGGAAAATGTCGGCGGAGAGTTGCTGGCGGAAATCTACTAAGAATTAATTCATTGAATCATTGTTTCATTGAATCAATGGTCAAATGAATAAATGGGTCAATAGTTATGTCTCGAATAGGCAAGAAACCGATAACGATTCCCAAAGGAGTCACCGTCAATATTCAGGACGCCCAGCTTGAGATCAAAGGCGCCAAGGGCGTGCTGAAGACTCCGATTCCCGAAGGCATTACTTTTAAGCTGGAAGGAGAATCCCTGGTCGCCGAGCGATCGTCGAACGATCAGGCCGCGCTACATGGGCTGGCGCGGGCGTTGGCGAACAACGCCATCCAGGGCGTGACCGAGGGTTTTTCCAAACAGATGGATATCGTCGGCGTTGGTTATAAAGCGGACGTGCAGGCAAAGAAGATCGTGTTCTCTTTGGGCTATTCACACCCGATCGAATTTCCTTTGCCCGAAGGTATTGAAGCTAAGGCTGAACGCATGACGACCAAGGGGAGTATTCAGCAGTATCAAACGACTGTGACAGTTTCCGGCATCGACAAGCAGAAGCTTGGTCAGGTGTGCGCAGAGATGCACCAACTGCGGAAGCCCGACGCGTATAAAGGCAAGGGCGTGCGTTACGCCGATGTGCAGCTGAAGTTGAAGCCCGGCAAGACTGGTAAGTAATTTCAGATTTCAAATTTGAGATCTGAGAATTGAAAATTGAGAAATGGCTAATCGAAACAGAGCAGAAGTCAGAACGGCGGTCCATAAGCGTATTCGTCACAAGGTGCGCGGCACTACCGCGCGGCCACGGCTGGCGGTGTATCGAAGTCTGAATCACATCTATGCGCAGCTCATCGACGATGAAAAAGCGCAGACGCTGGCGTCAGCTTCGACCACCGAAAAACCTTTGGGCGTAAAAGCCGGCGGCAATATCGAAGCGGCGAAAAAGATCGGACAAACGATCGCCGAGCGCGCATTGGCAGCTGGAATCGAAAGCGTTGTCTTTGATCGTGGCGGCTATCTTTATCATGGTCGCGTGAAGGCTTTGACCGATGCCGCGCGCGCGGCGGGACTTAATAAGAATGAAATAGTTGAGGCGGAAGCGGCTGAAGCTGAAAAGCCCGAAGCTGCCGAAGCCGAGCCTGCTAAGCCAGAGGGCAAGCAAAAGTCTCCGAAGGCAAAGACCAAAAAAGAGGCGGCCCCGAAAGAAGCCAGTGCCGGCGAAGCCAGTCCCGCACCGAAGGCCAGGAAAGAAGCGGCACCCAAAAAAGTCAAAACAGCCAAAGACGCCGAAGCCAGTCCCGCATCAGAGGGCGCTGAAGTGAAGACTGCGGTTGACGCGGGCGAGCAGGCTAAGGCGAAAGAAGAGTAGATGAGACAACCGAAACAAAGAATTACCGCACAGGGACTCGATCTGAAGGACCAGGTTATTTCGATCAACCGCGTGACCAAGGTCGTTAAGGGCGGCAAGAATCTTTCGTTTGCGGCGCTGGTCGTCGTTGGCGACGAGGGTGGCCACGTGGGCTTTGGCACCGGCAAAGCGCGTGAAGTTCCGCTGGCAATCAAGAAGGCTGTAGAGGCTGCGAAGAAAAACCTGATTCGGGTCCCGCTGATCGAAAACACTCTGCCGCATCAGCTGATCGGGCGATTTGGAGCTGGTCGCGTCATGATGAAACCGGCCTCTGAAGGAACTGGAGTCATTGCCGGCGGCGCAGTGCGCGCGGTGATGCAGGCCGCGGGCGTCCGCGACGTACGCACCAAGGTTTTAGGATCGACAAATCCGCACAACGTGGTGCGCGCGACCTTTGATGGTCTGCTGAAGATGAAAGATCCTTTTGAGGTAGCGCGGTTGCGTGGCAAACAAGTAGAAGACCTGTAAGAAGTTTCGAGTTTCGAGTTATGGTGACGAAGAAGCAAAGCAAAAAAGAAGCCGTGGCGGCAAAGATCAAGATTCAGTACTACCGCAGCACGATCGCGTTTCCGTCAAAGCAGAAAGAGATCGTGCGCAGCCTCGGTCTGACAAAGTTGAATCAGGTCGTTGAGCGGCCTGACACAGCCTCAATGCGCGGCGCGGTGGCCAAGGTTCCGCATCTCTTGAGAATTATCGAATAGGGGTACTTAGTACTTGGTGCTTTGTACTTTGTTCTTCATTTCAAAGTTCAAAGCTCAAAGTACAAAGTTCAGGTGATTCAGTCATGACGTTATCACTTAACAATCTTCGTCCAGCAAAAGGCTCGACGCACAAGAAGAAGCGTCTCGGCCGGGGTCCGGGCAGCGGTCTTGGTAAGACCTCAGGCCGCGGAGAAAAAGGTCAGAAGTCTCGATCAGGCTACTCTTCCAAGATCGGCTTTGAAGGCGGCCAGATGCCTCTTCATCGTCGCTTGCCGAAGCGCGGCTTTACCAACATTTTCAAGAAGCAGTGGATCGAAGTAAGTCTGGAAGCGCTCGAGCGAACCTTTACCGCTGATGACGAGATCACGCCTGAGACTCTTCATCGCCGCGGCATCATCAAGAAGGCGAAGCACGACATCGTCGTGTTAGGCAATGGTGAGGTTTCGAAGGCGCTGAAGGTTTCGGCCCATCGCTTTACCAAAAGCGCGCGCGAAAAAATCGAGAAGGCCGGCGGCGCGGTGACCGTAATCGGTGGGTGAGTCCTCCGTTTAGAAGCGGGCTACCGCCCGCTCAGTCGGGCAGTAGCCCGACTCTAAACAGTCAGGGAAGACTTCTATGGAAAAATTTCTAGCGGCCGTACGCAACATGTTCCAGGTGCCGGATCTTCGCCGGCGCATTCTTTTTACGCTGGGCATTCTGGCGATCTATCGCCTGGGTGCGCATGTCTCTGCTCCCGGAATCAACAAAGCGCGGTTGGATCAAGTCTGGCATGACGTCAGCGGGACCTTGCTGGGAGTGCTGGATCTGTTTTCCGGCGGCAACTTTCGGCTGATCTCGGTCTTTGCGCTCGGCGTCACGCCTTACATTACTTCATCGATCATTTTGCAGTTGATGACGGTCGTCTCTCCGCAATTGAAGAAATTGCAGGAAGAAGGAGAGATGGGACGCGCGAAGATTAATCAATGGACGCGCTATCTGACCGTGGGCCTCGCCTGTTTGCAGACGACCTTCGTGGCGCATTGGCTGCAAATTAACGGCGTGGGCGCGCCCACCTGGGGATTTCTGCTGACGACGATTCTGACTTTGACGACGGGCACGATCTTCGTGATGTGGCTCGGCGAACAGATTACTGAGCGTGGCGTTGGTAACGGTATCTCGCTCTTGATTTTTGCCGGCATCGTGATCGGGTTGCCGCGTGGCGTGCAGCAAGTGATGCAGCGCGTTAGCGGCGGCGACACGCTTGAGATTCTCGGTGTGCTCGGCCTGGTGGTCGCGCTGGTCGCAATCATCGCATTCATCGTTTTTGTGGAAGCTGCGCGGCGAAAGATACCGGTGAGTTACGCGAAGCGTCACGTCGGACGTCAGCTGGTCGGCGGTCAACAGACTACGATGCCTTTAAAGCTAAACATGGGCGGCGTAATCCCTGTCATCTTTGCTTCGTCGGTCCTTTCCATGCCGCAAAGCTTGTTCTCTGCCCTGCCACCAAAGAACCCGGCCAATTGGTACGGAAAGATTTTCGGTTTCTTTCAGGTATTTCATGCGGGCGATCCATATTACGAATTGATCTTTCTGTCGCTCATCATCTTCTTCACGTTCTTCTATGTTTCGATCGTCTTCAACGTTGAAGAAGTTGC
>Ga0137403_10005858_pt1 | contig 14171 bp, 13 predicted proteins | sample CZOMad2_1_16fung_FD_122057 | JGI IMG/M metagenome (GOLD analysis project Ga0137403, IMG submission 122057) | Vadose zone soil fungal communities from Angelo Coast Range Reserve, California, USA - CZOMad2_1_16fungal (Hybrid Assembly) | ecosystem: Environmental > Terrestrial > Soil > Vadose zone... | reverse complement strand
AGCGGGTGCAGCGGCCCGCCATGGTGGCCGGGCGGCAAGTCCGAGGAACGAGTGACCGCGAGCGCCGACGCGGTCAGAACCTTCTTGACCGACAGGCCATCGCGCAGCTTGCCCAGGGTCGCTTCGACGATCCGGCTGGGGTCGGTCTCCTCGATGAACTGCACGAGCGGTTCGATGTCATCGGCGAACCGGACGGGCCTGTGCATGATCTCTCTCCTCTCGTTCCATTGAGAGCACGTGGCGCCTGGCACGTAGCGCCTGAATCCTACCGCGTCGTCGGATCCTGCGCAGCAATCTTGTCGGGTCGTGGCCTGACAAGTGCTTCCAGGTGATAAGTTCCTCGGACCGGGCACCCGCCGCCGGAGGGTGCTATAAGTTGCCCACGCTCGGGGAGAGGAGGCGGCGATGGATTTCGGAATCTTCAATCTGATGGGGGCGCGCCAGCCGGACAAGCCGACGGCGCAGGTGTTTGGCGAAGTCGCCGAGCAGACGAGGCACGCCGACGCGCTCGGCTACACGATCGCCTGGTTCGCCGAGCATCATTTCTCGAACTATTGCCTGTGTGCGTCGCCGTTGATGATGGTGGCGCATTGCGCCTCGATCACCAGGAGGATCCGGCTCGGCACCGCCGTCGTGGTATTGCCCCTGTACAACCCGGCCCGGCTCGCCGCCGAGATCGCCACGGCCGACGCACTGTCGAACGGCCGACTGATGCTCGGCATCGGCGCCGGGTATCAGCCCTACGAATTCGAGCGGTTCGGCGTCGACATCGCCCGGAATCTCGAAATGACCGACGAGTTCTGCGACATCCTCGACCTGGCCTTCAGCCGGGATTTCTTCAGCTACAACGGCAAGCACTACCAGATGCCGGAGACTCATATCCCGGCCCGCCCGGTGCAAAACCCGCTGCCGATCTACGTCGCCGGCCATACCCAGGGAATGTTCCGCGCCGCCGCGCGGCACGGCTATCGCGTGCTGACGTCCGGCCGGGTCGGCGGCACGAAGTTACTGGCCGAGCAGTATGCCGACATCGTCGCCGCGTTTGCCGCCGAGAACGTGCCGGTGTCGCGGGCGCATGTCACGGTCAACCGCTTCGCCCACATCACCGACAGCCGCGAGGACGGGGTGCGGTTTGCGGAGAATGCGCGCTACCAGTCGCGGCTCGCGTCGAGCCTCCGGCGCCGGCAGGAGGTCATGCAAGGGACGGTACTGGTCGACGTGCCGTTCCCCGACGAGCCGTCGCTCGAAACCATCTATGACGATCTGCTGATCGGCGATGTCGAGACGGTCGCCGAGAGGCTCGTCGCCGAGATCCACGCGACCAGGCCCGAGCACATATGCTTTTCGTTCAAGGTCGGCGACACGCCGCACGCGGCGGCGATGCGCTCGATGGAACTGATGATCGGCGAGGTCAAACCGAAGGTCGAAAAGGCGCTCGGGACGCTCGTGCGCGCCTGAGCCGGAGCCGACGGGCCGCGACCAGGGCCATGCTTGGATCGCGCTCCACGCCGACCCACTCGCGTCCGAGGGACGCGGCGATCCGGCCGACCGTCCCCGCCCCGGCAAAAGGATCGAGGACGGCCCCGCGCTTTTTACTGCCCTCGAGCACCGCCCGGACCACGGGCTCCGGGATCGCGTCCCAGATGCTGTCCGGGCGGGAGCGCGGCAGCGGCAGCATCCAGCACAGCGTGGCTCCGCGCGGTCGCACGACCTGACCCGCCTTCCGGAAGCGCAGGAGATAGTTCACACGGTTGTCCCAGCGCTCCCGGGAGCGTGTCTGGGCCCAGAAGCCGCGCGATTGAAGACGCCAGCCGGTGCGACGGAGCCAGCCGATGACGAGTGCGTCCATCCCCACCCACTCGGCGCCGTCGTGGCGATCGCCGATCATCAGCCAGAGGTCGCCGTCGGGCGCGAGGACGCGCCTCCATTCACGCCCGAAGCCCACGGCCAGGTCGTGCGCGTACCGCTCGGCCGATGAACGCCCCCGCCCTCTCACCCAGTACGGCGGCGAGGTCAGGATCACCCCGATGCTCCCCGACGCGATCGGATGGAGGTAGTGGCTGTCCCCGCGGAACAGGCGCAGCCGCCCATCGCGGCTCTCGTAGCGGGTCATGTCGGGACCTGCACGTCTTGCACCGGCGCCGGGCATCAGCGTGGAGAAGAGAAAGGGGCTGTTGCGGCGGCGGCCGTCGCCGACCGATCGCCGGCGAGATCCGCAGGGCGCAACCATACGAAAACGAGCGCTCCGAGCAGCAGGGCGAGCGTGACGTGACCGAACGCCATCCCCCACCCGAGCACGCTGGCGCCGCCGAAGAGATCGAGCGTCGCGCCGAGCGCCAGCGGCCCCAGAAAGCCTCCGGCATAGCCGAGCGTCGAGTGGACGGCCAGGGTCGCGCCCCGCCGGCCTGGCTCGGCGCTGCCGGCACTCCCCGCCGTCAGCGAAGAGGAGTCCGACCAGATCAGCATCGCGTACAGCAGAATGAGCGCGGCGACGCCCGCGTACGGCAGCGCCGCGCTGAAGCCAACCCCCGCCGCCAGCGCGCCCGAGGTGAGCATCGTGCCCAGGATGAAGCGGCGGCGACCGAATCGGATGGCGAGCTCGTTGCCCCACACGCTGGCCCACACGCCGACAAGGCCCATCACGCTGGCGACGGTGGCGGGCGCGAGCGGCGTCCACGCCCCGGGAGTCCGGGCCGCGGCGAATGTGAGGAATGTGACGACCCACCCGCGCAGCGCGGACATCTCCCAGGTGTGCACGCAGTACGCGACCGAGTAAGCGAGCGCCGACCGGTTGCGGAGAATCGGCCGGAAGTCGAGCAGGCCGCCGCGCGGACCCGCGGCAGCCCTGACCGGTCGGGCCGGCAGGGCAATCAGTACGAAGACGAATGCCGACGCGGCGCCGAGCGCGCCCGGCACCAGTGCCCACTGCCAGCCGAGCCACGCATTCACCGCTCCGGCCACCCCGAACGAGAGTGCCCCACTGACGCCGACGGCTGCCGCGTGCGCCGCGACGGCTCTCGACTGCTGCGGGCCCTCCGCCGCGTCGCTCAATGCCTTGAGGCCCGGCATGTAGCTGCCGGCCCATCCGGCGCCCATCAGCGCCCGGAATGCCAGCGCCGACCAGAAGCCGTTCGCCGCCCACGCGAACCCGGCGAACGCGACCGCGGTCAGAGCAACGGAGCCAAGATAGATGCGCTTGGGATCCACGCGATCGGTCAGCGACGACAGCAGCGGCACCGCAAGTGTGTACGCCGCATAGTAGATCCCGCTGATCCAACCCGCTTCGGTGTTCGTGAGCGACCAGACGGCGATCAGCGTTGGCAAGAGCGCGGCCACGCTGAAGGCGCCGATTTGGGCGCAGAACTGGGCCGCGCACATGGCGACCACCCCGCGGTTCAGCGTCATCGCGCTGCCGGCTGCTCGGCCCCAGGGTTGTAGAGAACCACACTCGTGTTCGTCGCGACGACCAGGACGCTCACCACCGCGAGGCTCGCCGCGAGCGCTCCGAAGAGGGCTTCGTAGCTTCCGAGCGCACCGTACAGCAACGACGCACCGATCGGCGCCAGGGCGCGGGCACCGTTGGCGCCCAGGGCCAGTGCGCCGCTGATGCTCCCGTAGTGCGCGCGACCGAAGATGTCCGAGACCATGTTCGCTCGAGCGAGCGTCGACATGCCGTTCGCCGCGCCGAGCAAGAAGATGATCGGGATGACCGTGGGCACGTGCCCGAGCATCGCGAGCAATCCGGTGCCCACGAACTGGGCGATGAAGATGCCGGCGACGATGGATCGCGCGCCGAGCCATGCGGCGATCGGGACGAACGCGAGGCGCCCGGCCACCTGCATCGCGCCGATCCACCCGACAATCGCCGCGGCGAGCGCGGCGGTATACCCGTACTGACCGAGATACGGAATCAGATGCACCGTACCCGACGTGTGGGCGAAGTTACTCACGAAGAAGGCGACCGCGAGGACCCAGAACAGCGGGTAGCGCAGAGCGGCGCTCAGCGACAGCCCGGGAATCATCGGAGCGCTTTCGGGACGTGCTGCGCCACGGCGACCTGTGAGATGCGCCGGCGGCCGAAGTAGCAGCGCGTGAAGAGGAATGGTCGTGACGGCGAGAACCGTCGACAGGACGACGAGCGCCTGACGCCATCCCACCTTGGCGAGCAGCCATGCTTCGATCGGCATGAAGATCGTGCTCGCGAACCCGGCGGCCAGGGTCACCACGAGCAACGCTCGCTCCCGTCCCGTCGGAAACCACTGCACGACGGCCGCGAACGCCGGCTCGTAGAGCGTCGCGGCCATGGCGATCCCCATGAGCGCCCAGACCGCGTACAGCGCGGCGGTCGTCTCGACCTGCGACCAGGCGAAGGCCAGCACGGTCGTCAGGCAGGAGCCGAGCGTCATGAGCAGTCGCGCGCCGTGGCGGTCGAGCCACCGTCCGACCGGCACCCCCGCCAGGCCGGCGACCGCGAGGCCGACTGAGAACGCCCCGGTCACCGCGACGCGGGACGCCCCGAGGTCTCGTTCCATGGCCGACAGGAACACCGGGAAGCCGTAGTAGATGATTCCCCAGGTGATCGTCTCGGTCGCGCAGAGCGTCGCGACGATAATCCAGCCGTAATAAGGGCGGGACACAGTGCGGTCGTTCGGGTCAGCGTCTCCGGGGTGCCGATAACGATGCGGTGACGACGACTGGCTCGCTGCCGCAGCAGCTCGTCGCGCCACCCGGGTCGGTGGCGCACTGGTTACCCGCCGTCGACGCGCAGACACCGGTCTCGGGTAGCGTCAGCTCGACGCGTCGCGCGGCCTCCAGATCGCCCACCAGCGCTGCGACGATGGACCGGACCTGCTCGTACCCCGTCAGCATGAGGAACGTCGGAGCCCGCCCGTAGCTCTTCATGCCGACGACGTAGAAGCCCGATTCGGGATGGCTGAGCTCGTCGATCCCGTGCGGCGGCACCGTGCCGCAGCTGTGCACGTTGGGATCGATCAATGGAGCGAGGGCGCGAGGACTTTCGACGGCGGGGTCCAGGTCGAGCCGGAGCTCCTGCGTCAGCGTCAGGTCGGGACGGAACCCGGTCGCCGCGACGATCTCGTCGAATGGACCAAGCGTCACGCCCTCGCCGTCCAGAACCGAAACGCCGTCGGGCGCGCGCCGGACCGATGCAATCTTGAAATGTGTCACGAACCGCACGCGCCGGCTGGCCACCGCAGCCTCCAGCCGCGCACCCAGCTGACCTCGCGCCGGCAGCGCGTCGGCGAAACCGCCACCGTACATCTGGCCGACATCCGCACGGCGAATTGCCCACGTAATGGCTGTAGCCTTCGCGTGCTCCGCCAGCGAGATCAGCTCGAGGAGGATGTTGAAAGCCGAATGGCCACTTCCCACGACGAGGACGCGCCGGTTGGCGTAGCGGGCCCGATCAGCCCCGAGGGGCGCTGGGATACCGTAGGCGATAAGGTCTCGCGCCTCGGTCTCTCCGACTGCCGGCGTCCCATCGGCGCCGAGCGGATTCGGGGCGCTCCATGTACCGGACGCATCGATCACCGCGCGCGCCAGAACAGTCGATTCGCTCCCGTCGGCACCACGGACTCGGAGCGCAAACGGGGCGGCATCCCTGCCGGCCGTCTTCATCTTGTCGTAGCCGGCCCGGGTGATGCGCGTCACTCGCGCGTTGAGGCGCAGGTGCGGCGCGATTTCGGGGAGAGCCGCCAGGGGCGAAAGATAGTGCGCGATGAGCTCCGCCCCAGTGGGCAACACGTCGGGATCCGGCTCGACCCAGCCGCCGGCCCGAAGCAGCTTCGCGGCGACCGCGTCGACGTTGTAACGCCACGGCGAAAAGATCTGCACGTGACCCCACGCGGCCACGTGTGCGGCGATCGACGAGCCCGACTCGAACACGATCGGCCGCTCGCCGCGAGCCACCAGGTGCGCCGAGGCCGCCAGGCCGACCGGACCGGCTCCGATGATCGCAACCGGATAGGGCCCTCCCTTCACGCTCGTTGGCCCGCCGCCAGCCGTCATTGCGCTCTCCTCACACCCGTGTTGCGTCGCTCGATGCATCAGTGGTGCAGCACGAGGGTGCGCAGCAGCTGGCTCCAGCTGCCTTCGGGTCTTCAGTTACGACTTCGGGGGCTTTCACCTCTTCGGTCGCCTTGGGCGACCCGCAGCAGCCGGTCGACGAAGTGTTGAAGCCCAGGAGTCGCTTCCCGAGCGTTACGAGAAGACCGCCTTGCTTGTCAGCCATCACTATTCCTCCATTCGCGTGATCGTACTTAGTACAGCTTGCCCGCGGTGAGGGCGTCGAAGACGTAGCCTGAAATGATCGCTCCGACCCAGAGCGTCGCGACGACCACCGCGAGCACTCGCCACCGTGCAATCGTGAGAGCCCCGACGACGGCCCCCACGGACGTCCCGGCGCCGGTGATCAAAAACGCCATGGCGGCACCCGCGCTCGCGCCGCTGTCGAGGAAGCTCTTGACCAGCGGCAGCGAAGCGTCGGAGTTGACGTAGAGCGGAAGACCGAACGTCGCGGCGAGCGCTACACCCCAGGTTTGTCCTGAGCCGAAGAGCCTGGTCACCCAGGTCGCCGGAATGAGGTTGTTGATCAGATAGCCCACGAAGGCGAACGCGACGAAGAGCAACATGAGGCGTCGACCCTCGATGAGGATCGCGTGGGCGTACTCGCCGAGTCCCGGACGTGCCGGGGCCGTGAGTTCAGTCGACAAGACAGCGCCGCTGCCGCCCGCGATCGGCGCGAGAGTTGGCGGAGCGAGACGTAGCTGATTGGCAAGCCAGCCACGAGACTCGAGCACGGTCGCCGCAGCGGCACCCGCGAAGCCCAGCCCGGTGGCGACGACAAAGTGGAACCCGGCGAACGTCCAGCCGAACAGGCCCGCGGTGAACAGCAGCTGGCTTGGGCTCGTCAGCGGCGAGGCGACCATGAAAGCCACGATGGGCGCCCAGGGCATCGACGTGGCCAGCATGGCCAGGACCAACGCCATCGTGCCGCACGAGCAGAGGGGCGTCAGCACCGCGAGCCCGATGGCGCCGATCACGGACGCTCGCTGATGACGGGCGAGCCAGGCTCTCAGCCGAGCCGGCTCGACGTGGACCTTGAGGGCCGCGGCCACCAGCACCGACAAGCCGAGGTATGGCCATGTGTGGCTGAACGTGACCATCACCTGCAGGAGCGTCTTCGTCACGAGCTCGAGCATCGGCGTTCCTCAGCAGCAGGCGGTCAGAAGCCGCACCAGGCCGCTCACCGCAGCCCGCTTGACCGTGTAGTAGACGTACCGTTCTTCCTTGCGGCTCTCGACGAGCCCGGCCCGCCGCAGGATGTCAAGATGGTGCGACAAGGTCGGACCGGCGATCTCGACCGCCTCCTGGATCTCGCCGACCGACATTTCGCGCTCGGCCTTCACAAGGACGAAGAAGACTTGAAGCCGGCTGATGTGCGCGAGCGCTTTGAAGGCCTCGACGTGTGTCTCGTTGGCCGACAGCTGCGTCAGGGGTAAGCGATGGGTCATCTCCATACTTCGAACTTTATGGAAATATCGAAGCGTTGTCAAGTGCGCTCCGATGGCGCCGCTCCATCACCAAGGAGACGCTCGACGATGACGCAATCCCGCCATTCGTCGCCGAGACGGCCGTGTCGCCGATACACACCCACCACTCGAAATCCGCAACGTTCATGGAGCGCAAGGCTGGCGGTGTTCTCGGGGAAGATCCGCGAGACGATCTTCCAGAATCCACGTTCGGCATATGCGTGGCAGAGTCCATCGAGCGCGGCTCGACCAGCTCCGGAGCCGCGCGCCTTCCGCGCCACATAGACAGAATGCTCGGCCACGCCGGCGTAGGCTGGTCGATTCCGATAAGGACCGGCACTCGCCCAGGCCACGACCTCGCCGTCACGCGTGACGACAATTGTGGGATAGCGGTCGCCCTTCTCCACCAGGGCGGCTGCGACCTGCACGGTAGTGCGCGGCTCAGTTTCAAACGTGGCGATCCGATCAGCGATGCCCTCGTTGTGGATCCGAGCTATCGCGGCGGCGTCTTCGACCGTCGCCAGTCGAACGACCGTATCGCTCACGCGGATCGGGGAGTCAGCCAGCGGAAGAGCGCCGTCGCGGCCGCGGCCCCCATCAGCTGCGCCACGATGAACGCCGGAGCATCCGCGGGTCGAATGCCGGCAAAGGTGTCCGTGGCCGACCGTGCGAGCGTAACGGCCGGGTTCGCGAACGAGGTAGACGCGGTGAACCAGTAGGCCGCAGTGATATAGGCCCCCACCGCAAACGGCACCACCGACGGGCGAAAGCGAATGCAACCCCAGATCACGGCAAGGAGCCCGAACGTTGCCACGAACTCGCTGAAGGCTTGCGGCATTCCCGACCGCGGGTGCTGGGACGCGACGAAGGTCGGTGTCTCGAACATGACGTGGGCGGCCGCTACTCCGAGGAATGCTCCCAGGACTTGCGCGGCGATGTAGACCGGAACCTCCAACCATGCCATCCCGCCCTCTGAAGCGGCCGCCAGCGTGACTGCCGGGTTGAAGTGAGCGCCGGAGATCGGCCCGAAGGCCGCGATGAGGGCTACGAGCGCGGCGCCAGTGGCGATAGTATTCGCCAGCAACGCTACGGCGACGTTCCCGCCAGCCAACCGCTCACCCATGATGCCGGACCCAACCACGGCGGCCAGGAGCAGTGCCGTCCCGACGACCTCGGCCGTCGCGCGTCGAGCGATGGTGAATTGTTGCGTTTCCGTTGCGGCCACGTGCGGGCCTCCCCTCGGTTTACACTTCAGTCACGCTTCACCGGTCGAGCGTACCCGGAGGGTGTGGCCTGAACAAGCGGCGGGTACTATTCCTCTGCACACACAACTCGGCGCGCAGTCAGATGGCCGAGGGATTTCTTCGCGCTATGGCCGGCGACCGCTTTGAAACGCAGAGCGCCGGCACGGAGCGGAGCTCGGTGCACCCGCTCGCGATTCGCGCGATGGCCGAGCGCGGCATCGACATCAGCACGCACACCTCGAAGGTCTATGACTCGCTGATAACGCAACGGTGGGATTACCTCATCACGGTGTGCGACGACGCGAATGAACGCTGCCCCTTTGTACCCGGCGTCGCCCAGCGCCTCCACTGGTCGTTTGAAGATCCCTCCCGCGCGCCCGGCAGCGACGAAGCTCGCCTCATGGCGTTTCGCCGCATTCGCGACGCGATCGAGAAGCGGCTCGCCGAGTGGGTGGCAATGACCTAGGGGCCCGCGAGATCACCGGTCCAAGGTTACTGCTTCTGGACGATGACACGCCCCTCAGCGTTCGTGAAGACGCGATAGCGGTTGCCGTCCTGACAAGACGCCAGGTAGTCATTCTCGCCTTGCTTGGTCGCACCGACGACCTGCCCGCACGGCAAGCCTTGCAGGGCAATTACCGCCGTCAGATCCTTCTGGACTGCCGCGCTCTCCTGAGCGATCACGGGGCCCGCGATGAGCATCGCCGCCACACCGACCAGGGCCAATCTTGTCGCACGCGTGGTCATAGTGATGCTCCTCCTAGTTCAGGAGAACCGTCGAAAACTTGGCGGGATCGGCGAGCAGGCTCCAGATCGCTTCGCGCGACGCCACGATGTCTCGAGCCAGTGCTGCATCGCTGTCCTGCAGCAGAGAGAGGACCTTCATCATGAGCAGGTCGTACGATTGCCGGAGTCCTGCGAGGGTGGTTCCACCCTTCCCCTGGTGAAATGCTCGAAACCGGTCCAGCAGATCGTCGACCTGATTCTTGAGGGCGAGCTTGGTGAAGACTCCGATCGCCGTCGTCTCCCGGAGCCGCTTCTCGAGTGACTTCAGATCCAGCGCAGGTGTCGCGGCCGGCTTGCTCGGGCTCGGCGCGGGCGCGGCTTGAGCCTTCGGAGCCTTGACATCCGGGGACGTCGCCTCGCGCCGATTGGGCGCGGTAACCACGGGTGGTGCCTTCTCCTGCTTCGCCGGGCCGCCACCATCGTCTTTTCCTGGAGGCCCTTCCACGCGTGCCGGCGGGAGGGGCGCGGCCGAGGTCCTGGCGGGGGGCGTCTTGCTACCGGCTGGCTGCCCCCCGGCTGCCTGCTCTTTTGATGCGCAGCCGAAGGACACGAGCGCGGCAGTCAGGGTAAGCCAACCCATGGTCATCGCCAGCGCGGTCCTTGTCATCCCTGGACGAACCTCGCATTCAGGTTAGACCCTCGCGCTATTCGACGACCGTGCCATGGCGGAATTCACTGAAATCTCGTCCGAGCATTACTGTTCGGGGCACGTTCACCGCCGAAGCCGGAGAAGACGCGCGTTGAACGCCACGAGCACGGTCGAGACCGACATGAGCACGGCACCGACCGCCGGCGTGAGCAGGATCCCAGCCGGGTAGAGCACGCCAGCGGCCACCGGGATGGCCAGCACGTTGTAGCCGGTGGCCCACCAGAGATTCTGGACCATCTTCCGGTAGGTCGCCCGGGCGAGCTCGACGATGGTCGTGACGTCGCGCGGATCGGACCGGACCAGCACGATGTCCGCGGACTCGATCGCGACGTCGGTTCCGGCGCCGACCGCGATGCCGACGTCGGCTTGGGTGAGCGCAGGTGCGTCGTTCACGCCGTCACCGGTCATCGCGACGGTAAGCCCTCGTGCCTGCACATCCTTGATCCTGGCTGCCTTCTGGTCGGGCAGGACCTCGGCGAAGAACTCGTCGAGGTCGAGCTCGAGCGCCACCCAGCGCGCCACCGCCGAGGCATCCCCGGTGAGCATCATGACCCGGATGCCCAGCGCCTTGAGCCGGGCGAGCGCCTCGCGCGACTCCGGACGGATCACGTCGGCGAGGGCAATCGCGCCCTCCACCCGCTCGTCGACCAGCACGTAGACGACGGTCTTCCCTTGCTCGGCCACTTCATGCACGCGGGGGTGATCCGCACTGAGCCCGGAGGCCTTCAGGTATCCCGGGCTCACCACCTTCACTTTCACGCCCTCGACCAGCGCCTCGGCGCCCTTACCCGGAATCGCTCGGAAGTCCTCAGGCGGCGCGACCGCGATTCCCCGCTCGCCCGCGCTCCGGACCACGCCCGCCGCGATCGGGTGCTCGGACTGGCTCTCGAGACTGGCCGCGAGGCGCAGCACCTCCTGCTCGCTCCGAGCGCCGAGCGAAATCACGTCGGTCACGCCGAACCGGCCCTCGGTGAGCGTGCCCGTCTTGTCGAAGACGATCGCGTCGAGCGCTCGGGCGCGCTCGAAGGCGGAGCGATCGCGGATCAGGAGGCCGTTGCCCGCCGACAGCGCCGTGGATACCGCGACGACCAGCGGCACGGCGAGCCCCAGCGCATGCGGGCACGCGATGACCATGACGGTCACCGTGCGCTCGATGGCGAAGGGCAGACTCGCGCCGAGCGCGAGCCAGGCCCCGAGCGTCACGGCGCCACCGCCCAGGGCCACGCCCGTCAGCCAGACCGCCGCGCGGCTGGCGAGATCCTGGGAGCGCGAGCGCGACTCCTGGGCCTGTCGGACCAGCGCGATGACCTGGGCGAGGTAGGTCTCATCGCCCGTCTTCGCGACCTCCACCGTGATCGCCGCCTCGCCGTTGACGGAGCCGCCGATCACCGCCGCGCCCTTCGCCTTCTCGACCGGCTTGCTCTCGCCCGTCAGCATCGCCTCATTGAGGGAGGTGTGACCGGCGATGATCACGCCGTCAGTCGGAATCTTCTCCCCGGGCTTCACGAGCACACGATGGCCGCGCCGGAGCTCGGTGACCGGCACATCGCGGGTGGAGCCGTCGCTCTGGACCAGGTGCGCCTCGGCCGGCATGAGGCGCACCAGGCTCTCGAGCGCCGCCGACGCGCCGAGCACCGACTTCATCTCGATCCAGTGGCCGACCAGCATGATGTCGATCAGCGTCGCCACCTCCCAGAAGAAGTCCTCGCCGCGGAGGCCGAACACCACGGCGCTGCTATAGCCATACGCGACCGCGATCGCGAGGCCGATCAGCGTCATCATCCCTGGGCGCCGCGTCTGGACTTCGCCGACAAGGCCGGTCAGGAACGGCCAGCCGCCGTAGAAGAAGATGGCTGAGGCGAGGATGAACTGGACGAGGTTGTCTCCCGGGAACGTCAGCACGTCGTGGAGCCCGAGCCACCCCTGGATATGCCGGGCGAGGACGAGCACCGGCACGGTCAGGACGAGCGACACCCAGAACCGCCGCCGGAACTCCGCAACCATGTGCGCGTGGTGGCTGGTGACCGGGCCGGCGTCGCGGCCGGGGTGACCAGGCGCCGCGTGGCCGGCGTGGGCGTGATCGTGTTTCATGCGCCCCTCCTCGGTGGTGCCGGGACTATCAGGCACATCGTACCCTCATCGGACGCTGCTACCGATGCCGGCTAGGCGAATGGCTCTATAATGCGCCGCTGATGGGAGAGTAAGCATGGCGGCGAACGGCATCGTGCGGGAAACGCTGGGCGACCTGGACGCGCGGCTCGACCACTGGAAGCAGACGCTGGTGGACCTCTGCCGCATCCCCAGCGTGTCCGCCGCCGGCTTTCCCCCGGAGGAGGTGCGCCGCTCCGCGCAGGCGATGGCGCAGGCGCTCCGCGACGCGGGCGTGGAGCACGCCGAGGTGCTGGAGATACCCGGCGTGCATCCCTACGTGTACGGGGACTGGCTGCACCGGCCGGGCGCGCCCATCGTGCTCCTCTACGGGCATCACGACGTGATGCCCCCCGGCCGCGCGGAGAAGTGGCTCTCGCCCGCCTTCGAGCCCACCGAGCGCGCCGGCCGGCTCTACGGCCGGGGCACCGCCGACGACAAGGGCGGGGTCATGGCCCACGTGGCCGCCGTCGGCTCATACCTGAAAGCGGCCAAGACGCTCCCGCTCAACGTGAAGTTCATCATCGAGGGCGAAGAGGAGATCGGCTCGAGGAACCTGGGTCGCTTCCTCGAGCAGTACCGGGCGAAGTTGGCCGCGGACTTCATCGTGCTCACCGACACCCGCAACTACGACGTCGGCCACCCCGCGCTCACCTATCAGCTCCGGGGCATCTGTCAGGTGGACGTGGAGGTGCAGGGCCTGCACCAGCCGCTCCACAGTGGCCTCAGCGGGCCCGTGCCCGATCCCGTGCAGATCCTCTGCGCCATGATCGCCGACCTCCGCAAGCCGAACGGCGCCCTGAACGTTTCCGGCCTCTACGCCAGGGTGGCGCGCCCCAGCGCGAAGCAGCTCGCGCGCATCCGGAAGCTGCCGCTGTCGGAGGCCAAGTTCAAGAAGGACTCCGGCATGCTCCCCGGCGTGCGGCTATGGGGCGAGAGCCAGTTCTCGCTGCTCGAGCGCATGTGGACACGGCCGGCGCTCACCGTGATCGCGCTGGAGGCGCGCCCGTTCCTCGGCTCGTCCAACCAGATCATCGAGGCGGCCCGCGCGCGGCTCTCGCTTCGCACCGTCCCCGGCATGGACGCGCGCGAGGCCGGCCGCCTCATCGTGAAGAAGCTCACCACCAGGCCGCCCTATGGCGTGAAGGTCACCGCGACAATCAAAGGCACCACGCCGTGGTGGACCACCGACCCCGAGGGGCCGGCCTTCGAGGCCGCGCGCGGTGCCCTCAAGGCGGGCTTCGGCAAGGAGACGGCCATGGTCGGCTCGGGCGGCACCATCGGCTTCGTGCAGCCGTTCGCCGATCTCCTCAAGGGTGCGCCCTGCATCCTGATGGGCGTGGCCGATCCCAACACCCAGGCCCACTCGGAGAACGAGAGCCTCCACCTGGGCGACTGGGTGAAGGCGATGCGCTCGACCATCCACCTCTACGACGCGCTCGCGCGCCTGCCGCGGCGATAGCACGTGCATTGACTACGCCGCCGCGGCGACGCAGGATCAACCGCAACAGTTCACCGTCATCTTCAGCAGACCCCGCACCCCGGACAAGGGAGGCGAGCCATGCTCGACATGCTCATTCAAGGCGGTCGCGTCGTCACCCCGGCCGGGGTCGGCGACTGGGACTTGGGAGTCGTGGGCGAGAAAATCGTGTCCGTAGCCTTTCCGGGCGCGCTCCCTGCCGAGGCGACCCGGGTCATCGATGCCCGCGGGAAGATCGTGGTGCCCGGCGGCATCGAGACCCACGCCCACGCCGTCGCCAACGTCCAGCCCGGCGCCCGTACGCTGGTGGCCGG
>Ga0137403_10005855_pt1 | contig 14176 bp, 12 predicted proteins | sample CZOMad2_1_16fung_FD_122057 | JGI IMG/M metagenome (GOLD analysis project Ga0137403, IMG submission 122057) | Vadose zone soil fungal communities from Angelo Coast Range Reserve, California, USA - CZOMad2_1_16fungal (Hybrid Assembly) | ecosystem: Environmental > Terrestrial > Soil > Vadose zone... | reverse complement strand
ACACGATGTCGACCTTGACGCCGCGCAACGCGGCAAGGCCCAGCGACAAGGTCAGCGGATCGGGCGGCAGGAAGTAGGGCGTCACCACGCGGATCGACTTGTGGGCGCAGGAGATGGCATGGAGCGCCACGTACTCGATCTGCTCCATGTCCTCGTCGGGGCCGGACGTGACGACGCGGGCCGTCACTGTGCCCGCCTTCTGCAGCGGCGGAAACCAGTTGTCGGTCAGCAATTTCTCGCCGGTGGTGAACAGCCAGTCGTCGGCGAAGGCGTCCGTCAGCTGCTCGACGATCGGCCCCTCGAGCTGGAAATGCGTGTCGAGCACAATGTGCGGCGGGTTGTCGGCGCGGATGTTCTCGGCGCCGATGTTGATGCCTCCGGTGAAGGCCAGGCGCCCGTCGATCACCAGGACCTTGCGATGGTTGCGCAGGTTCACGAACGGCATGCGCCAGGGCAGATATGAATGCAGGAAGAGCGCGGTCGGGACGCCGGCATGGCGCAAGTGATTGTAGGTGCCCGACCAGAAATAGCCGCCGCCGACGCCGTCGATCAGGATTCGCACCTCGACGCCGCGCCGCTGGGCCTGGATGAGGGCCTGGTGGAAGGCCTCGCCGGCCTTGTCGGCTCGAAAGATGTAGCTGACCAGCCCGACGCTCTTCTCGGCTGCCGCGATGGCCGCCAGCATGCGCGGATAGGCCTCGTCGCCGCTGTGCAGCAGCTCGACCTTGTTGCCGCGCTCGCAGGGCAAACCGGTCAGCCGGCCGACGGCGAACTCCAGGGGCGTGAGCGGATCGTCCGCCGCCGCCTCCGCCAGGCTCTCCTCGGCCGTGCCGAACGACAGGCGCTCGCGGCGCAACCGCTGGGCGCGGCGCTTCACGCGGTTGACGCCCATGATGACGTAGAGCAACGCGCCCAGGAAGGGCGACAGCCAGGCGATGCCGATCCACGACACGGACGTGCCGACGTTGCGCTTGTAGAGCAGCACATGGACGGTCACTGCGCCCGCGATGGCGACGTGCGCCAGCGCCGCCGTCGCGCCGATCAGTGCAGTCAGGCCATCGTTTAAAGTCACGCGCCCGCTATAGCAGGTCCGCCCCAGCAACGCTTGTTAGGCGACCGCCTTGATCGTCCTGGCCGTGATGTCGATGATCTCGTCGATCTGCGCCTTCTCGATCACCAGCGGCGGCGACATGGCGATGGCGTCGCCCGACTGGCGCACCATCAGGCCGAGCTCGAAAGCCTTGGTGAAAGCCTCGTAGCCGCGCGTGCCGACGGCCCCCTTGGGTGCGAGGTCGATGCCGGCCGCCAGCCCGAGATTGCGGATGTCGGTGACGTTCGGCAGACCTTTCAACGAGTGGACGCCCTGCTCCCAATAGGGCGTCAGCTCGGGCCTGAACGACTCCAATGGGGTCTTCTGTCTGTCGCGGTTCAATCGGAGGAGTAAGAGAAAGTGGCCGCCTTGGCGGTAGGAGGTCGCAAAGCAGTTTCCGCGTCGTCCTTCGCGCCGCGTTGGAAAACTGCCGAAAATTGGAGCAAGAGCCCGCGGTGAGGGAAAAATTAAAATTTTCCGGCGATGAAGTTTTGATTTCGGTCAACGATCGCCTGCTCGCGCCGAATACCACCGAGTCGTTTCAAGCATTGAAGCCGGACGTCGAGGCGGTTGCCGGTCAGCTATTCAACAGAGCCAGCTTTGCTTTGAGTTACAAAGAAGATTCCCGACGCCGTTTCTCGATCGCGATCCGCACTTTCGAGCGCTTCGATGTCGATGGGTTGATCGCCAATATAGGTGGCGAAGCCAAATACGGCTGATGCTTTCATCGGTGCAGCGATGATACGAACTTTTCGCCAGCAGCGAGTCTTACCGGGATTCGGCCTCACTTTGGGCTTCACCGTCGTCTACCTCAGCATGATTGTGCTGATCCCGTTATCCGCCGCATTTCTTAGAACATTTGCCATGAGTTGGGATCAGTTCTGGGCGACGGTGGCGGGCCCTCGTGCATTGGCCTCCTACCGCCTCAGCCTCGGCGCTTCATTGGTCGCCGCGGCCGTCAACACGGTGATGGGCCTGATGGCTGCCTGGGTGCTCGTGCGCTATGAATTTCCCGGTAAAAAACTCGTCGATGCGCTCGTCGATCTGCCGTTTGCGTTGCCGACGGCGGTCGCTGGCATCACTCTGACGGCGATGTTCGCCGGCAACGGCTGGCTCGGCAGCTATCTCGAACCTTTGGGAATCAAAGTGGCCTTCACGCAGCTCGGTGTCGTCGTTGCGTTGACGTTCATCGGCCTGCCGTTCGTCATCCGCACCGTGGAGCCGGTGCTGCAAGACATCGATCCCGAGATCGAGGAGGCCGCAGCCACTCTCGGGGCGAATCGTTGGCAATCGTGGCGCCGGGTCATTTTTCCGGAGCTTATGCCGGCGCTATTAACCGGCTTCGCACTGGCATTCGCCCGCGCCGTGGGCGAATACGGCTCGGTGGTGTTTATTTCAGGCAACATGCCGATGCGAACGGAAATCACGCCGCTATTGATCGTGACGAAATTGACGCAGTTCGATTACGCGGGCGCGACGGCGCTGGCGATTGCCATGCTCAGCATGTCGTTCATGCTTCTTTTGACCATCAACCTGCTGCAGTGGTGGAGCCGGGCCCGCTACGCTTGAATTTTATGGAACAGCTGAAGCCAAAAATTACGGCCAATCAGCGCGGCGGCGCCGCGGTCAACGAGCCACGATTCGTCCGTGTTGGATTGATCTTCGCCGTGCTGTTTTTTCTCGGAGTTTTCTTGGTGCTGCCGTTGGTGGTTGTGTTCGTCGAGGCATTCAAGAAGGGGATCGAGGTTTACTTCGCGTCCGTCCGTGAACCGAACGCGGCAGCGGCTATCTGGCTCACCCTTCTCACCGCACTAATCGCGGTTCCGACCAATATTGTTTTTGGCGTCGCGGCGGCCTGGGCGATAAGCAAATTCGAATTTCCCGGCAAAAGCCTATTGGTGACTCTGATCGATTTGCCGTTTTCAGTTTCACCGGTGGTATCCGGCCTGATCTATGTGCTGCTCTTCGGCCTTCAAGGGTGGCTTGGTCCATGGCTCGCCGAGCATGATATCAAGCTCATTTTCGCCGTGCCGGGAATCGTGTTGGCGACGATGTTCGTGACTTTCCCGTTTGTCGCGCGCGAGCTGATACCCCTGATGCAAGCACAGGGAAACGAGGAAGAAGTGGCCGCGCGTGTGCTCGGCGCCGGCGGCTGGCAAATCTTTTGGCGCGTTACCTTGCCCAATATCAAGTGGGGATTGTTATACGGCGTGATTTTGTGCAACGCACGGGCGATGGGAGAATTCGGCGCCGTCTCCGTGGTTTCCGGACATATCCGCGGTCTGACGAATACGATTCCACTGCACGTCGAGATTCTTTACAACGAATACAATTCGGCCGGCGCTTTCGCCATGGCGTCGCTCCTGACGGTGCTGACGCTGGTGACTCTCGCGCTTAAATCGTTGATCGATTGGAAATCGAAGAAAAACACCACGCTCAGTCCAGAATGGACAATCCGAGTTTGATGTGAGCATCGAGATTCGCGCCGTTTCAAAGACTTTCGGCAGTAAAGCAAAGGACAACAAAATGGGGACCGACATCATGACAGCAAATTCAGCAAAAGAGTTGGCGGCAGCGAACGACTTTTCTACGACCGATCTGCTCTCTTGGGCCTTTTCGCGATTTCACCCTCGGCTGGTGCTTGCCTGTTCGTTTCAAGCCGAAGGATCGGTGCTGATCGATCTCATTCATCAGTTGCGCGGAGCGGATTTTCGGGTCTTTACGCTGGACACCGGACGGCTTAACCAGGAAACCTATGATTGCATGGAAGCGATTCGCGCGCGCTACGGGATCGAGATCGAGGTCTTCTTTCCCGATTCCACCCAGGTCGAAGAGATGGTGCGGCAACACGGCATGAACTTATTTTATGATTCCATCGAACAGCGCAAGTTATGCTGCGGCATCCGCAAGGTCGAGCCGCTCAAACGGGCTTTGAGCGGTCTGGATGGGTGGATGACGGGTCTGCGCCGCGAGCAGGCGGTCACGCGCACCCAAGTGCAGAAAGTCGAGATCGATCACGATCACGGCAATATCGTCAAGATCAATCCGCTGGCCGATTGGACCGAGCGTCAGATTTGGGACTATGTGCGGCAAAACAACCTCCCTTACAATCGGCTGCACGATCAGGGCTATCCGAGCATCGGCTGCGCACCGTGCACCAGGGCGGTCCAGGCCGGGGAAGACAGTCGCGCGGGGAGATGGTGGTGGGAAAATCCCGAGACCAAAGAGTGTGGACTGCATCTTCGGAGGGCATAGGACGGATCTAACACGAAGGCCCTAGCGTGGTTACGGCGCAACCAAAGGGACGAAGGAAATTTGCCGCAAAGAACGCAAAGCACGCAAAATAGACAATCGAGGCAAGGGCATTAGCTCGCGCAAAAGTTGCGCGTCATTGCGACCGAAGGGAGAAATCTTTCTCTGCTCGCTCGCGCTTGCGTGGGATGACCGGCGTTACAGAAAAATTTGCGCAGGCCGCGGGCAGGAGAAGCAGTCGATGAGTTACTTTCCAATCTACCTCGAAATGGCCGGCCGCCGCTGCCTGGTGATCGGTGGCGGGGCGGTCGCGGAGCGCAAAATCGCAAGTCTGCTTGAAGTCGACGCCGAGGTTACGGTGATCAGTCCCGATGTGACGGATACCATTGCGGGCTGGTCGAAGAATAATTCGATCCAATTCAAAGCCAGACGCTATCAGCCCGGTGATCTCGCCGATTACCAATTGGTTTTCGTCGCCACGGACGATGGTGAGGTCAATGCGCAAGTTTACCAGGAAGGCAAAAGCGACGGCGCGTGGGTGAATGCAGCCGACGATCCGGCGCACTGTGACTTTATCCTGCCTTCGGTGTTGCGGCGCGGCGAGCTGACGGTGGCGGTGTCTAGCGGCGGCAATAGCCCGGCGTTGGCGCGGACCATTCGAGAAGAGCTGGAGCTTCATTTCACCGCAGATTATGAGATGCTTACTAAACTGGCCGGCGACGTCAGGGATGAATTGCGCCGGCGGTCGATCACCGTACCGTTTGAAATCTGGCGCAAGGCCTTACGCGGCGATGTCAGGCAATGGCTTGTGCGCGGGGATCTGATTCAGGCGAAAAGTCATTTGTTAAAAGATTTGGGAGTATCGCTATGACATGCGGAAAAGTCTATCTCGTTGGCGCAGGCCCGGGCGATCCGGGGTTGCTCACTGTTCGCGGACTGGAATTGTTGCGCTCCGCGCAAGTGATCGTGTACGACCAATTGGTCAATCCAGCGCTCTTGGATGAGGCGGCGCCGACGGCGATCAAAATCTTTGTCGGCAAGCGGGCTGGACAACATTGCATCGCGCAAGAAGAGATCAACGGCGTTCTCACCTCCTACGCCCGAGCGGGTGATGAAGTCGTCCGGCTCAAGGGCGGCGATCCTTTTGTATTCGGGCGTGGTGGCGAGGAAGCCGAAGCGCTGTCTGAGGCCAGGATTTCCTTCGAAATCGTGCCCGGAGTGAGCTCAGCGGTTGCGGTGCCGGCATACGCGGGTATTCCAGTGACTCATCGGAAGTTCGCCTCGTCTTTCGCCGTGGTCACTGGCCATGAAGCGCGCAAGCCGAATTCTTCCGTGGACTGGGCCAAGCTGGCGACGGCTGTGGATACACTGATTATTCTCATGGGGCTGAGCAATTTGCCGATCATCGTCGAAAAGCTGATCGCCTATGGCCGTTCACCGCAAACCCCGGTAGCGCTGATCGGTTCGGGAACGACGATCGATCAGAAAATTGTAATCGGATCGCTAGCTGACATCGTCAGCAAAAGCGCGCTGGTTGAACCGCCCGCGTTGATCGTTGTCGGTGATGTTGTTTCATTGGCGGATAAGTTACAGTGGTTCGTTCCGCCGCCAGAGAATCAGCCGCTTTATGAGTTCGAACACGCAAGAGAACCTGCACGGGCTTAAGGTCGTCTCCTTCGAGAGCCGTCGCGCTAAGGAAATGGCGGAGCTGATTCGGCGTTACGACGGCGAGCCCATCGTCGCGCCGTCGATGCGCGAAGTTGCGCTCAGCGAAAACCGCGCAGCGCTCGAGCTGTTGCCGCAACTCGAGGCCGGCAAGTTCGACTTGCTGATTCTCATGACCGGCGTCGGCACGAGGACACTCAATCAGGCGCTCCTCACCCAATATCCTCAGGAAAGAATCGTTTCGGCGCTCAGGAAAACTCAACTGGTCGCGCGCGGTCCGAAGCCGATCGCGGCACTTAAAGAGTTGGGGTTGGTGCCTGCGGTGACGGTCCCCGAGCCAAACACGTGGCGCGAGGTGCTTGCCACTCTCGATGCCGCTACGACTATGCGCGGTAAGCAGATCGTCGTTCAAGAATACGGCATTCCCAACCCGGAACTTATTTCAGGCCTGGAGCAACGCGGCGCCAGCGTCAAAACGGTTTCGATATATCGCTGGGCTTTGCCGGAAGACCTTGCGCCACTGCGCGACGCAATTCAAAAAATGCTGCGCGGCGATATCGACGTCGCGCTTTTCACCAACGGCGCGCAGGTCGAGCACTTGTTTCGAGTTGCCGCCGAGGACAGCGCCGACGAAAAGCTCCGTCTCGCCTGTAAGAATATCTTGATCGGCTCTGTCGGTCCGATTTGCACGCAAGTGCTGCAACAATATGGTCTCACACCGGACATCGAGCCGGAGCATCCTAAGATGGGTTCCCTGATTGCCGAAGTTGCCGCTTCCGCCCAGCGCATTTTAGCCACAAAGCGCCCCGTTTAGTGCTACGCCGCCAACATTTTTCACCACGAAGGGACACGAAGATCGCGAAGGTTTTATCGAATCGGATTCACCATTGAAGAATGGTAGGCAAAGTAGGGGCGACCGGTGGTCGCCCTATTCGCCTCGGCGTCCTCAGCGCCTCAGCCTTGGAAATTGGGGCTGATCCGTCCTTTGGCGGACCCGCAGTGAATAGATATTGCTCAAGGCACCACAGTATTTTATAAGCCATTGAATCACACCCTATGAGTGACGCTATTTTTTCCGAGCTGGAGTCGGAGTCGATCGAAATTATTCGTGAAGTCGCGGCTACCGCCGCCAAGCCGGTGATGCTGTACTCGATCGGCAAAGACTCCTCGGTGATGCTTCGCCTGGCGCAAAAAGCATTTTACCCTGGAGCGATCCCGTTTCCTTTGATGCACATCGATACCGGATGGAAATTCAAGGAGATGATTGCGTTTCGAGACCGCACGGCGACTGAAGTCGGGTTCAAGCTGATTACCTACACCAACCAGCGCGGCGTTGCCGAGGGCGTCGGGCCGATCACTCATGGCTCGGCATATCACACCGATGTCATGAAGACCGAAGCGCTCAAACAGGCGCTCGACCTTTATGGCTTCGATGCAGCGTTTGGCGGCGCGCGCCGAGACGAGGAGAAGAGCAGGGCCAAGGAGCGCATCTTTTCCTTCCGCTCGATAGGACACGTCTGGGATCCCCGCAACCAGCGCCCAGAATTGTGGAACCTGTTCAACGCGGGTGTCCGGCCGGGCGAGACCATGCGCGTGTTTCCGCTGTCGAACTGGACCGAGCTGGACATTTGGCACTACATCATGCTGGAAGACATTCCGGTGGTGCCGCTTTATTTCGCCAAGCGACGTCCGGTGGTGCAGCGTGGCGGTGCCTGGATCATGGCGGATGATGATCGCTTGCCCCTTCAGCCTGGCGAGCGGCCGGACATGCGGCAAGTGCGGTTTCGTACGCTCGGTTGCTATCCGCTGACGGGCGCCATTGAATCCCGCGCCGTGACGCTGGAAGATATCGTCTTGGAGACACGCTCGGCGCGTTTCTCGGAACGCCAGGGCCGCCTCATCGATGCGGATGAGACTGCATCCATGGAGATGAAAAAGCGGGAAGGCTACTTCTGATGAATCGCGCCGCATTTGCCGTCGAGGAGCAGAGTAAGGATCTTCTCCGGTTTCTCACTTGCGGTTCGGTCGACGACGGAAAATCCACCCTGATCGGCCGCCTGCTGCACGATTCGAACCTGGTCTTTGAGGATCAACTGTCAACCTTGGCCAGGGACTCGATCAGGCCGGGCGCAACAGCGGGGCAGATCGATCTCGCGCTTCTCGTGGACGGTCTTGAGGCCGAGCGCGAGCAGGGCATCACGATCGATGTCGCCTATCGTTTCTTCTCCACGTCCAAGCGATCCTTTATCGTTGCCGATACGCCGGGCCATGAGCAGTACACAAGGAACATGGCGACCGGCGCGTCGCAGGCCGACTTGGCCGTTCTCCTGGTCGACGCCCGAAAGGGCCTTTTGGCACAGACGCGACGACACTCGCTCATTTGCTCGCTGCTCGGCCTTCGCCATGTCGTCCTGGCCATCAACAAGATCGATCTTGTCTCTTATCAGGCGGGCATTTTCGACAGGATCGTCAAGGAATATGTCGCTTTCGCAACGCAACTCGGCTTTGCGTCGATTGTGCCGATTCCAATTTCCGCCCGAGACGGTGATAACATCACGAGGCGGTCGGACAACACGCCCTGGTACCATGGGCCGACCCTGCTCGAGCATATCGAGGCCGTCGACGTCGAGAGCGATGCAATAGAAAAGCCGTTCCGCTTTCCCGTGCAGTGGGTCAATCGGCCGGACCTCGATTTCCGCGGCTATGCCGGCACGGTCGCATCCGGCACCATCGCTGCCGGCGACCCCATCGCTGTCGCCGGTTCGGGGCAAGTCACGAGCGTGAAGGAACTTCTGAGCTACGACGGCCCGCAAGCGTCGGCCCAGGCGGGAGACGCCATCACGATCACGCTTGATGACGAGATCGATGTCTCCCGCGGCGATCTCCTCGTTGATCCGGCATCCCGCCCGGAAGTGTCGGATCAGTTTGCCGCGCATATCATCTGGATGAGCGAGCAAAGGCTCACGCCGGGCCGATCGTATCTGGCCCGCATTGGCACCAAGCTCACGCCGGTCACGGTGACCGGAATCAAATACAAGATCGACGTCAATACGCGCGAGCATCTCGCGGCGGATACGCTTGGTCTCAATGACATCGCCTTCTGCAATCTGGCGACAGGCATGCCTGTCGCGTTCGATCCGTACGAACAGAATCGCAAGACCGGCTCATTCATCCTGATCGACCGGGTGACCAATCACACGCTCGGCGCCGGTATGATCGCCTTTGGCTTGCGCCGGGGCACCAATATCCATTGGCAGGCGACGCTGATCGGAAAGTCCGAGCGTGCGGTGCACAAGCATCAAAAGCCGGCCATCATATGGTTCACCGGTCTTTCCGGCGCGGGCAAGTCGACCATCGCCAACATTGTTGAACGGCAGCTTCACGCCAGCGGTCATCACACCATGCTGCTGGACGGCGATAATCTGCGCCACGGGCTCAATCGCGACCTGGGCTTTACGGAGGCCGACCGGGTCGAGAACATTCGACGCGCCGGAGAAGTTGCCAAAATCCTGGTGGACGCAGGCCTGATCGTGCTGTGTTCGTTCATCTCTCCCTATCGCGCCGAGCGCGACATGGTACGCGGTCTGGTGTCGGATGGGGAATTCGTCGAAGTCTTCGTCGATACGCCCATCGAGGAGTGCGCCCGGCGCGATCCCAAGGGTCTCTACGCAAAGGCGAAGGCCGGCACGATCAAGAATTTCACGGGCTTCGATGCGCCATATGAAGTCCCGGCAAATCCCGAAATACATTTGTCGACCGTCGGCCAGCAGCCCGAACAATTGGCGGAACACATTCTGAAGACGTTGGCCGCGCTCCAAATTGCAAATTAGGCGGCCGAGGTACGATGATAATAGTTCGGCAAGATATCGTTGCGAGCTCGCGGCTTTCTCGCTGCTCAATACATGACTTGCTCGATGTCATCGCGGACTTGATCGGGTGTTGCCTTATCAGAGGCGAAAATTGCCGAGAGCGAGTGATGCGACTTTGATCGCATTGGCCAAATGCCTCGCGGCAGCGGCCGCGCGGCACAAAAAAAAGCCGCCGCCTCGCTCGATCAGGATCATGTTTGCCCGAACAACATCATAGTTGAGGCTATGCCTGCCCTTCTTTTAGCCCGATTACCTCAATAACTCGCAGGGTGCGCGGAGCATCGCGAGTGCTCACGATGCCGACCGAGGTCGGTGATAGGGCCTTCAGTTTTGAACATCCTCCTAGTCCTGCGGGGAACGTCAAACAGGACCAGCGAGCTTGAATTCGGGGAGACGATCTAATGGCAACTACGTTGTTCAACAAGACGGCGCTGGCGAATGGAACGTCGAACTTGATCGTGCGCGGTGACGCAATCAATCAATCGACCGATTTGGTGCAGGCCGGTGTTGTCTTCAACGATGCCATCCGCCTATCGACGGGACTGTTCAATCTGTCGGGCAGCGGTAATCAGAACCCGTTCCTCGGCGAATACACCACGGACATCCATGCGGTGCAGAACGACATCGCCGCGATGCTCGCGACCCCCGGTAACGTAACGCTTGGCGGTCAGGCCTTTACGCTGAATGCCACCGATACGGCGGTCCTGACCAACATCGAAGGTCAGCTCGGGACGTTGCTGACGGCTGCGGCGCAGACCACCAATGCGGCGACCTTGACGGCGGCGAACCAGACGCTGCATGCCGTGCAGAGCGAGATCCTGCAGGAGATCAACGGCGACGCCCATATCTCGGCAGGCCTCAACAACGTCCAGTTCCTGGCCAATACGGGCGCCAACGACGTCGCGTTCCAGAACATGCCGGCGGGCGCCGACGATCCGGCCGCAGTTGCGGCTGCGACGGCGGGCACGAGCCTGAAGGCGGTCGGCGAGGTCTTCAATGCGGCCGCCGATCTGGCGCTAGGCGGCATCAACACTGCCAATGTCGCCCAGGTTAATGCTGACTTCACCGCGGTTCAGCAGGGTCTCACCAAGATCCTGGGCAATGCGACCATGCTGGCGCAGATCGAGACCGGCGAGACCGCGAATGCCGTGGCGCTGACGACGGTCCACCTGCAGACGGTGCTCAACCAGATCAACCTGCAGCTCAACAAATACGACAACGCGGAAACCACCGGCAGCGCCACCGCGCTGCGCGGCACGGCGGACAACCTGCTCGACATCATCGACATCGTGCAGGGCGACGCCAACCTGAACACGGCGGCCGGCGGCAATGGCAATGCGGGGCATGTCGGCGGCTTCTCTGAAATGCCGGGCGGGCTGACCGGATCCGTACAGAGGTTCCAGGACGACCAGCCGCAGACCAATTTCTGGGCGGCGTTCCTGGCCGAAGCCAACACCATCAACGCGCATCTGACGGCGATTGCCGGCGGTCAGGAGCAGGCCACGGCCGATCTGGTGACGCAGATCCAGAACTACCAGAATTTCGGCGCCTCCTTCGATGCCGCGCAGGGCCAGATCTTCCAGGCCCGGTTCGACAACGAACTCAACAACGGCACGCTGCAGGCTGACACCGCGGCTGCAATCCACGGGCTGACCGGCATCCTGAACGGCGACACCGGCGCGGCGCTGGCCGCGGATCAGGCGATGATCACGGCGGCCGGGCAGGGCTTTGCCGCCGACGCGATGGACGTCTCCGGCAACAACGTTCCCGTCAACGGTGGGACCTATGTCGGCACCGCGACGACGGTGGCGACGGCGACCTCGACGAATGGCGCGGCGCAGGGCAGCATCCCGGTCACGGCGACCCCGAACCTTCCCAACGGCACCGGCGGGACCGCGGCGTCGGGCACCACGACTGCTGGCACGCCGCCAGCGGGCGGTGCGGGCACTGGAACCGGTTCTGGTACGGGAGCTGGTGCTGGTACTGGTACTGGTACGGGAGCCGGCACTGGTGCTGGTGCATCACCGCCTGCTGGTGGAGGCGCGCCGGCTGGCGGGAATGGGAATCAGCAGTCGAGTGGAGGCGACGACGATCATTGCTGTGGACACGACCAACACGGCGGCCCACAGGACCACCATGGTCTCCCGCAATTCGAACAGCAGGTCGCGCACTATTTCGAAATGTTGTGGCATCACTAGGCTTGGTCGTGGTCAGGTCCTCGCGGACCGCGACCGCGGCGACATCGCTGCCGCATAAGAGTTTCCCAGCGCAGAACGTCGTTCTGCGCTGGTTTGTGTTTAAGGGATTGGCCAACGCATCGCGCGTGCGATCGATCGAAGCTTATGGTGCAATCGATTGCTCTCGCCCGGTGCCGGGCCGCGACATGCTGGCAAGAGGTCCCGCCGCTTCCAGCCGAACCATTCCGCGCCGCGCGTTTGCGCGGGCAGCTCATAAGACGGCACGTTCATGAACGAATCAGCTCTTGCCAACCGGCCGCGCATTGCTTCGGCAATGCCCGTTGCCGGCGGAAACGCATTGCACTCGGCCGAACAGACCTATCGACGGGTTCTCGCCGAACAGCCCAGACATTTCCGCGCCCTTTGCGGATTGGCCGTGGTCCGTGCCCAGCTTGGTGCACTTGACGAAGCACGCGAGCTGATGGGGCGGGCCGTCGATGCCGCCGGCCAATCGGCCGCGGACCATGTCGCACTCGGGATGACCTTCATCCGGATCAACGATCTCGAAAGCGCGCGACGTCAGTTCGAAGCGGCCATCGCACGCGACGAAGGTCATGCGGAGGCCAGATTCCATCTGGCCAACGTGCTCAGCGGTCGTGGCAATGTTGCGGACGCCGTGATCCAGTACGAAAAGGTGCTGGCGACCAATCCTGACAACGCGGAGGCTCACCAAAATCTCGGACTGGCTCTGCAGCGCCTTGGCCAATTCGAATCCGCCTTGCCGCACCACGAGGCGGCGCGTGCCATCATGCCGAAATCGGCCGTCACTCATGTCGGCCTGGCTGATGCCTGCCGTCATCTCGGTCGGTACAACGACGCCATCATGCACTATGTGCAGGCGCTCGCTATCAATCCCGGCTTGACCGACGCGCATGTCAACCTCGGCGGCTGCTTTCACTTGACCGGCCGCCGCGAGCAGGCGATTCGCAGTTACCAGCGCGCGCTGAAGATCAATGCCGAGCTGCCGGACGCGCATTACAATCTGGGAAATCTCTACGCCGAGCTCGACGATCTGGACGCGGCGATCACGCATTACGAGCGTTCCGTCGGGTTGCTTCCGACTTGCGACGAAGCCCATAATAACCTTGCCAATATGCTCCGGAAGCGTGGGCGTCACCAGGAGGCGATCGAACATTACAAAAGCGCGATTCGCCTTAGGCCGAACTATCTCGCAGCGCAGCGCAGTCTGGGCGATGTACTGCAGTCCCAGAACCAGATCGATGGGGCCATCGTGTGCTTTCGGGCCGCGCTCACCATCGAGCCCCGGAACGCCCCGACGCTCAATCGTCTTGCGTCCGCGCTGCTGGTCGCCGGGCGCGTCGATGAGGCATCGCGGGCCTATGAAGCGGCGATCGAGATCGAGCCGGAAAACATCGGCATTCAGCACAATTATGCGGCGGTGAAGCCGTTTGCAGCCGGTGATCGGCGCTTGGCTCGGCTGGAGCAACTTTGCGCAAGCGAGGATCAGCTTTCCGACGATCAGCGCATGGTGCTGCACTTCACTCTCGGCAAGGCCTATGCCGACCTCAAGGACGCGGACCGTTCATTTCGTCATATCGAGGCCGGCAATCGACTCAAGCGGCAACAAGCGAGCTATGACGAACGCGGAACCTTGACGCTGATGCAGCGCATTCGCGAGTACCTGCACCATGGGGGCATCACTCCTGTCGGCGTGGTCGGACATGAGCACTCGGCTCAGCAAGTGGTAGCGTTGAAGCCGCAGGAAAGTGTGGATGTCGCGCTGGCCCTGGGAAGAGAGGCTTTCGCCAAGATGCCGGAGGCGGACGGGCTGCTGTTGGCAGGAGGCGCATGGCTCGTCATGCAGGCCGTTCCCATTCTGGAGGCGGAGTTCGGCAAGCCGGTTATCACTAATCCCGGCGCCACCTATTGGGCGGCCTTGCGCCAGGGTGGCCTCAAGCCCCATTCCGGCTTCGGCCAGTTGATCGATAGTCTCGGATGAGCGGAGAGTCTCGAAGCGCCGAGCATCAGCGCAACCAGAGAAAAGTCTGGTGAAGATAAATCGGCAATCAAATCACATCCGCACAGAAAGCAGGGGAGGGTGA
>Ga0137403_10005854_pt1 | contig 14176 bp, 12 predicted proteins | sample CZOMad2_1_16fung_FD_122057 | JGI IMG/M metagenome (GOLD analysis project Ga0137403, IMG submission 122057) | Vadose zone soil fungal communities from Angelo Coast Range Reserve, California, USA - CZOMad2_1_16fungal (Hybrid Assembly) | ecosystem: Environmental > Terrestrial > Soil > Vadose zone... | reverse complement strand
CCGAGAGCCTCGCCCGCCTCCTGGAGGCGAGCGGCGCCGTGGCCCTGGCGAGCGCCGGCAGGCTCCTCGCGGAGGTGTCCGCCGACTGAGGTCGAGTGGGAGGGGGGCGGGGCTTTCGAGAACGAACCCACCCCCCTCCTGTCCTCCCCCCGTCCCCAACCGCCGCCCGCCCAGGGGGGAGGGACCCGGTAGGCGGCCTCGTCGTGTACCCTGAGGGTAGAAAACCCTCGGACGGCGGTCATCGCCGTACGGCCCGCGATCATCGCCGCACGGCCCGCGATCATCGCCGCACGGCCCGCGATCATCGCCGCACGGCCCGCGGTCATCGCCGCACGGCCCGCGGTCATCGCCGTACGGCCCGCGGTCATCGCAGCACGGCCCGCGGTCATCGCAGCACGTCCGGCAGTCATCGCCGCACCTCCGGCAGTCATCGCCGCGCGTCCGGCAGTCATCGCCGCGCGTCCCGCAGTCATCGCCGCGCGTCCCGCAGTCATCGCCGCGCGTCCCGCAGTCATCGCCGCACGTCCCGCAGTCATCGCCGCACGTCCGGCGGTCATCGCCGGCAGGCCGCCGATCTCACCCCTCCCCCTCATCCTTATATATAGCGTCCGCACCCCAGGAGAGCCCCCCCCGCGACCCCCCCGGGAATGGAGGCTTGTTGCAAGAGGTGGAGCGAGGGGGGCCCCCCGACCTGTCGCGCCCTGCCTTGCGGGGTGGCTCTTCGGAGTGCTAGTGTCCCCGGCTTGTCGCCGGCACCCCCGGACCCGCACTGAAATACCCAGCCGCCCCGGCGGCGTTGAGAGGGACCGTGGCCAAGAACCTGCTGATCGTCGAAAGCCCGACCAAGACCAAGACCCTGAAGAAGTTCCTCGGCCGACAGTACGCCGTCGAGGCCTCGCTCGGGCACATCCGCGACCTCGTCAAGAAGGACATGGGGATCGGCCCCGCCTACGAGCCGCACTACGCCGTGCTGGCGGCAAAGAAGGAGGTCGTCCAGAAGCTGCGCAAGGCAGCCAAGGACGCCGAGATCGTCTACCTGGCCCCGGACCCCGACCGCGAGGGGGAAGCCATCGCCTGGCACATCGCCGAGATCCTCGGCAAGGACCCCGAGCAGATGCGGCGGGTGACCTTCAACGAGATCACCAAGCGGGCGGTGCTCGCCGCCCTCGACCACCCCGGCGAGATCGACCTGCGCAAGGTCGACGCCTACCAGGCGCGCCGGGTGCTCGACCGGATGATGGGCTTCCGCCTCTCGCCGCTCCTCTGGGACAAGGTCAAGCAGGGTCTCTCCGCCGGCCGGGTGCAGTCGGTGGCGCTCAAGATGGTCTGCGAGCGCCAGGAGGAGATCGACGCCTTCGTGCCGGTCGAGTACTGGAACCTCGGCGCCGACCTTTTGGCGAAGCAGCCGCCGCCCTTCCAGGCGCGCCTCCAGAAGGTCGACGGCAAGAAGGCCGAGGTCGGCAACGGCAAGGACGCGGCGAAGATCGTCGCCGATCTGGAGAAGGGGACGTTCAAGGTCACCACGGTCGAGCGCAAGCAGTCGCTCCAGCGCCCCAACGCGCCGTTCATTACCAGCCGCCTGCAACAGGAGGCGGCGCGGCGCTTCGGCTTCTCGGTCAAGCGGACCATGGCGCTCGCCCAGGGCCTGTACGAAGGGACCGAGGTCGGCGACCGCGGCCAGGTCGGCCTCATCACCTACATGCGGACCGACTCCACCCGGGTGGCCGACGAGGCGATCGACGCCGTGCGCGACTTGATCCGCACGACCTATGGCGACGTCGCCCTCCCCGAGAAGGCCAACATCTACAAGTCGAAGAAGGGGGCGCAGGACGCCCACGAGGCGATCCGCCCGACCAGCTTCGACCTGCCGCCCGAGACGCTCCGCGACGCGCTCAACCCCGATCAGTGGAAGCTCTACAAGCTGATCTGGGATCGCTTCGTGGCCTCCCAGATGGAACCGGCGGTCTTCGACGTCACCCAGGTGGACGTCGAGAACGGCCGCTACCTGCTGCGCGCCTCCGGCCGGATTTTGAAGTCCGCGGGTTTCCTCGCCGTCTACCGCGAGACGCCGGAAGAAGGGAAGGACGAGGCGGAGGACGCCGAGGAAGCGACCCTGCCGGCGATCGCCGAAGGCGAGGTGCTGAAGCTCCGGCAGGTGACCTCGGAGCAGAAGTTCACCCAACCCCCGGCGGCCTATAGCGAGGCAACCCTGGTCAAGGCGCTGGAGGAGAACGGCATCGGCCGGCCGTCGACCTACGCCACCATCCTCTCCACCCTGACCGACCGCGACTACGTGGAGAAGGTCGAGACGCGGTTCCGGCCCTCGGCCCTGGGCAAGCTGGTCAACGGCATGCTGCAGAAGGGCTTCCACGACGTCATCAACGAAGGGTACACGGCGGCGCTCGAAGAGCAGCTCGACAAGATCGAGGACGGCGAGCTCGAATGGAAGGCGGCGATCGCCGACTTCGACACCAAGTTCACCAAGGACCTGGAGACCGCCGGCGAGCAGATGCCGAACGTCAAGCGGGAAGGCGTGCCGCTCGACGAGCTCTGTCCGCTCGACGGCGGCCAGCTCCTCATGCGCTTCGGCCGCTTCGGGACGTTCGTCGCCTGCAGCAACTACCCCGAGTGCAAGTACACCCGGAACCTCGACGAGCCCGCCACGACCGGCACCGCCGGCGCGGCAGGGAAAGGCGAGGCGGCCCCGGCCGAGGAGGAGATCCCGCTCTGCCAGGACTGCGGCAAGCCGATGCAGATCCGCCGCAGCCGCTTCGGCAGCTTCTGGGGCTGCACCGGCTACCCGGAGTGCAAGGGAATCAAGAAGATCGGCCCCGCGCCCATGGCGCCCAAGCCGACCGGCGTCGCCTGCCCCGACTGCGGCAAGGGCGAGATCGAGGAGAAGCGGTCGCGGCGGGGGAAGACCTTCTGGTCCTGCAACCGCTACCCGGACTGCAAGTTCTCGCTCTGGAAGAAGCCGATCGCCAAGGAGTGCCCCGACTGCGGCGCCCCCTTCCTCCTGGAGAAGGTCACCAAGAAGGCCGGCACCCAGTGGATCTGCAACACCGAGGGCTGCGGCTACGCCGAATCGGTCGACGCCGAAACGGCGAACGCCGCGATCCCCGAGCCCGTCGAAGTGGCGTGAAACGGCCGAGGCAGGGCAGGTAGGGGCAGAGCCCCTGTGCCTGCCCTGCTCAGGCGGCGGCCCCACCTTGACGCCCTCCTCTCCAATTTGTATGCTGCTGCAACATGAGATGAGGATCAAGCCGTCGAAACCGGAGGGGGTCTCGTCATGAACCGCAGGTGGTCCGCCGTTCCGCTCGCCGCTGTCCTCCTGTCGTTCCTCTGGCTCCCCGCCTCGGCGCTGGCGGCGGAATGGCGGCGGGTCGGACTCGCCTATACCGACCTCGGCGCCGTGGCGGTCCCGGCCGCCCCCCTGGGCGCGCTCTACATTTCGCAGCCCGATGCGATTCTCCGCAGCCCGGACCGGGGTGCCACCTTCCTCAGCGTCGGGTTGCCGTACGGCCCCTGCCCGATCAGCGCGACGCCCCACTTGGCGGTCGACCCCACGCGGGCGGGCGTGCTCTATGCGACCCATGGCACGAACCTGCTCCAGAGCGTCGACGGCGGCGCCACCTGGCATCCCACGACCTCCCCCGGGATCGGCTGGCTCACCGACGTCGTCGCCCTGCCGGATGCGCCGGGCCATCTCCTCGCGGTCGGCGACTCCTCGGTCCTGCCTCCCCTCTCCCCGGCGCCACCCTGCTACCCCGCTCTGAGCAGCCATGGGATCGCCCTGAGCACGGATGGCGGCGCGACCTGGACCGTTCCGGTGGCTCCCTTCGCGAGCTTGGGCGACTCCAGCGCCGCGGCCGTCGATCCCGCTCCCCCGCACCGGCTCTATCTCGGCACCACGCAGGGCAACCTGTTCTTCAGCGAGAACGGCGGCGCGACCCTGCTGGCCCTCGCCTCCCCGCCGGCCCCCCTGGGCATCACGGAGCTCCGGGTCGACGCCACCACGAGTCCGAGCACCCTCTTTGCGCGCAGCGCGGGGCAGCTCTACCGGACCACCCTCCGCGCCGATGGCACCGCCCTGCCCTGGACCCGGCTCGACCGAGCGCCCGAGATGAATTCTCTCTCGCGCCAGACCCTGGTCTTCGATCCCCACCGGCCGGGGACGCTGTACGCCTTCTCGCTTCAGGGGGTATCCCTCTCGACCGACCGCGGCGACAGCTGGCAGCTGATCGAGGGTCTCGACCCGTTCGGGATCTCGCAGCTCGCCCTCGATCCTCGCCCGAACGGGCCGCTCTACGCGGCGACTCGCGAGGGTCTCTATGCCCTCGACCGCAGCCGCTGCGTCGAAGACACCGATGCCGGCTGCGTCGCCGGCTTCCGCTACCGCGTCGAGGTCACTTTCGAGCGCCCCGGCGGGGAGATCTTCTTGTCCCACGTCCAGGCGCTCTCGGCCGACACCGTCGACGCCTGGTTCTTCGCGCCGGGGAACGTCGAGCTGCTGGTCAAGGTCCTCGACGGCCGCTCTCTGAACGGCGACTTCTGGGTCTTTGCAGGCGGCCTCTCGGACGTCAAGTACACCCTGACCGTCACCGACACCGAGACCGGGGCGGTCAAGATCTACCGGAACCCCCCCGGCCGCCTGGCGAGCTTCGCCGACACCTCGGCCTTCCCGGTGGCGGGTTCGGCCAGTGCAGCGGCCGCGCGTCCCGTGACGGCGCCCTCCTCGCTCTTCCTCCCCGATATCTCCGATACCGCCGGCTGCGCCGCGGGGAGCACCGCGCTCTGCCTCGCCGGTTCCCGCTTCGCCGTCTCGGTCGCCTGGAGCGGCGGCCCCTTCGCCGGTGCCGGGCACACCATCCCGCTGACCGACGACACCGGGGCCTTCTGGTTCCTGAATCCCGACAACCTGGAGCTGGCGGTGAAGGTTCTGGACGGCCGGGGCTTGAACGGGCATTTCTGGGTGTTCTACGGCGCACTTTCCGACTTCGCGTACACCGTCACGGTGACCGACACGGAGACCGGGGCGGTGCGCACCTACACCAACCCCCGGGGTCACCTGGCGAGCTTTGCCGACACCTCGGCCTTCTGAGACGAGCCGAATGCGCCGACCGCGAAGCTTCCTGCTCGGCGCGCTGGCCGGCCTCCTGGCCCTGGCCGGCGCGCCGGCCAGGGCGGATCTCCTGGTTTCGAGCAACAGCTCGGCGTCCGTCGAGCGGTTCGACCTTGCGACCGGCGCCTCGCTCGGCGCCTTCGTCCCCACCGGCTCCGGCGGCCTGACCAGCCCGGACGGCCTGGCCTTCGGGCCGGACGGCAATCTCTACGTCTGCAACGAGCGGGCAAGCTCGGTCCTGCGCTACGACGGCAAAACCGGCGCCTCGCTCGGCACCTTCGTCGCCAGCGGCAGCGGCGGGATGGACATCGCGGAGGTCCCCGCCTTCGGGCCGGACGGCAACCTCTACGTCAGCAGCACCCACGCCCACGCCGTGCTGCGCTACGACGGCCGGACCGGCGCTTTTCTCGACGCCTTCGTGCCGGCGGGGAGCGGCGGGCTCAACACTCCCAGCGGCATCGTCTTCGGTCCGGACGGAAATCTCTACGTCAGCAGCACCGAAACCCACCAGGTGCTGCGCTACGACGGCCATACCGGCGCCCTGCTGGGGGCCTTCGTCGCCGCCGGCAGCGGCGGCCTGCAGAAGCCGCTCGGCCTGGCCTTCGGCCCCGACGGCCACCTCTACGTCAGCAGCCTCTTCACCCACCAGGTCCTGCGCTACGACGGCAAGACCGGCGCCTTTCTCGACGTCTTCGTGCCGGCGCGGAGCGGCGGGTTGAACGGGCCGTACGGCCTGGGCTTCGGGCCGGACGGCAATCTCTATGTCGTCAGCATCAGCTCGGCCCAGGTGCTCCGCTACCGCGGGAGCGACGGCGCCTTCCTGGGCGCCCTGGTCACCGGGCTCCCCCTGGTCTTCCCCACCTACCTCGTCTTCACCGCGGACGCCGCCGCCTGCCAGGAAGATGCAACGCACCTCTGCCTGGAAGGCAACCGCTTCCGGGTCGAGGTGACCTGGCGCACGGCGGACGGCGCCGGCGGCCCGGGCCATGCCGTACGGCTGACCGGCGACAGCGCCTATTTCTGGTTCTTCGATGCCGGCAACGTCGAGCTCCTGGTCAAGGTGCTCGACGGCTGCGCCCTGGGCGGCCACCATTGGGTCTTCGCCGGCGGCCTGACCAACGTGGAGACCACCCTGGCCGTGACCGACACCCAGACCGGCGCGGTCAAGACGTACAGGAACCCCCAGGGCACCCCGTTCGCGCCGCTCCAGGACACGGCGGCGTTTTCGACCTGTCCCTGAGGGACCCCGAGCCGGCAGCTCCGCTATACTCGCTGCATGTGCAGAAGCATCAAGCCCCTGTTCAACTTCGAGCCGCCCGCCACCGAGGACGAGGTCCGCAAGGCATCGCTCCAGTTCGTGCGGAAGATCAGCGGCTTCAGCAAACCGTCCAAGGCCAACGAGGCCGCCTTCGAGGAGGCGGTCGAGGAGGTCGCCGCGGCGGCCCGGAAGATGCTGGCGTCGCTGGTCACGGGTGGGTCGCCGCGCAGCCGCGAGGTCGAGGCCGCCAAGGCGCGCGCGAAGTCGGCGCAGCGCTTCGCGGTGTCCGTGGCTGCCGCCTCGCGGCCCTGAGCTCCGGAGCCGCGAGGTTCATCGAGGGCTTGGCGTCAAGGCCAAGAACCCGGCGGCGGTCACGACGCGGATACCCTCGACCTGACCCAGGGCCAGCAGGTGCCCGTCTCCCGAGACGATGACATCCACGCGAGCGGCGAGAGCGCAAGCCAGGACGGCATCGTCGTCAGGGTCTGCCAACACGATGGGCTCAATCGGCGCCGGCCGGATGACGTGGGCCAGAGAGGCATACCCGAGGATCAGCTCGTGGACCGAGGTTCTGGCGAGCTGCAGCCGGCGCAGGAATTTCCGTCGCGCGAGGACATCTTCGAGCTCCGCCAGGAGAGCCGGGCTGGTAAAGAGATCGACGGCACCGGACCGTGCCCGATCGAGAACAGCCCGGGACGGGCCGTTCCATAACAATCCGGAAATAACGACGTTGGTGTCAGCGACGGCGCGCATGCGGCCGCTGGCGTCGGGCTCGGGCGGCCTGGATCTCGGAGTCGAGCTCCGCCTCGGTCAAAGGGGGAATGGGGAGAGCGGCCAAGCGGTCCGCGGCAGCGAAGAGGCCGTCCACGCGGCGGCGGCGGAGCTCTTCTCGCAGCATGGACTCCAGGGAGTCCGGCTCGAGGAGGCCACCACTGGCCGCCTCCCGGGCGATGTCGTCGGGTAGGCGGAGCTTGATCTCCAGTTCGACGGTGGCTGCCTTCTTTTCCATGGCTGCTATTCTCGCTTCTTGAGGATAACACGTCTGTCTTCGCTGCAATGCTGAGCCCCGGTACCGCAGGAGGAACCATCCAGGGCGCCCTCGATGCCGTATATGCTGCGTGGGCGCCTTGACCTCCGAGACCTCCCGCCGCTGCGTCCTCCTCTTCGCCCTGCCGGCGCGGCAGGAGGCGCACGCCAAGCGCCTCTCCCGGGCTGAGGCCCTCTTCGCCTACTCCCGGCGGCGGATCGCCGAGGCGGTCTCGGCTCTGCCCGGGGTCGACCTCCTCCTCCTGCCGCAGCGGGGACAGGGCTTCGCCGAACGGCTGGAGAACGCCTTCGCCGACGCTCGCGCTTTGGGCTACCGCGAGGTGGTGGCGGTCCCCGGCGACGTCCCCCGGCTGGGCGCGGCGCAGCTCGCGCGCGCCTTCGCCCTCCTGGCCGAGCGGCCCATCGTCCTCGGTCCCTCGCCGGACGGCGGCATCTATCTCCTCGGCTGCTCGCTCGATCCCCGGCCGTTCCTCGCCGGCGTCCACTGGCACGGCGCCGGGGTCTTCGCCGAGCTGGTCGATCTCGCCCGGCCCGCCGGGGGTGCCGGCGTGCTCGAAGCCCTGGAGGACCTCGACCGGCCGGCCGATCTCGTCGAGCTCGCCCGGCGGCCGGACCTCGAAGACGAGCTCGCGCGGCTCCTCGCCGCGATGCGCCCGACCGCGCCCGCGGCCCCCTCTCGCGACCACCGCGCGCCGCGGCGACTCCTCCTCTCCTCCCGCCTCCTCACCCGCGGGCCTCCCTCCCGGCCCCCTCTTTCGCGCTGACGGAATCGTCGCACCGGAACCGGCGGCTTCGGGCCGCCTCGACTTGAGGAGGGTTTGTGCTGCGCCTGCGAAACAGCCTTGCTGTGCTGGGATTTCTGTCTCTCCCGATTCTCGGGATCGCCTCGCCGACCGCCGCGGAGGAGGCCCCCGCGCCGGCACCACCAGCGGCGGCTCCCATCCCCGCCCAGGTCGCCGCCCCGAATGGAAGCTTTCAGCTCTCGGGCGGCATCTATCTCTTCGACTACCTGCCGCAGCTCGCCGGCTCGAAGGACAAGTTCGAGATCTACGCCTTCCTCCTGAACGTCGACGCCGCGACCCAGGATCAGCGCTACGGCCTCCACGTCCAGCCCCGGGCCCGCGACTCGAAGCTGCGCTCGTTCTATGTCTCGGACGTCTGGTTCCAGGAGGCCTACGTGTGGGGGAAGACCGCCCTGGGCGAGGTCCACGCCGGCAAGTTCTACCGCAAGGTGGGAATCCTCTGGGACGACTCGTTCTTCGGCAACGTCCAGTATTTCAATGGCCTGAAGCTCAATCCCGACTATGGGGTCGAGCTGGTGGGCTCGCGGCCGCTCGCTCCCGACTTGGCGCTCGACTACTCGCTCCAGTTCCTCGCCAACAACGACAAGGTGGACGGCTCGCTCCCCGGCCGCGACGTGGAGAGCGATCCCGATGCCACCCTGGCCGACACCGGCACCCTCCGCCTCGTCCCCACCTGGACCTTCGGCCCCGGCCGCTCGCTCGCGGTGGGGATCTCCGGTCTCTCCGGCCGCATCGACCGCACCGGGGCGGCCCCCGCGGTCGGCAAGAGCTTCCGGCTGGGCCAGGTGGCGGGCGACGTCACCTTGACCTGGGGTCCCTCGATCTCCTACGTCGAGATCCTCCGCCAGACCGGCGAGCGAAACGACGCCTTCCACCCCTTCTCCCGCCTGGGCTACGACGACGCGACCTACGCTCTCGTCGGCACCCGCTGGCAGGTCTGTCCGCGCCTGAACCTGCGGGTCAACTGGAGCCGGGTCGACTACAAGGGCTCGGGCGCCAAGGAAACCGAGATCGTGCCCGGGCTGGTCTACGGCATCGCCAAGCAGCTCGACCTGATCGCCGAATACGACTGGTGGAAAAGCCGGCCGAAAACCGGTCCGGACGAATTCATCGAGAAAAGTTACAACCTGGTCCTCCACTTCACCTTCTAGGGAGCCCAAGCGCATGAAGAAGAAGCTGCTCCTTCCCACTCTTTTGCTCGCGGCCCTTGCCGCCACGATCACCGTGGCAGGGGCAGCGGACAAAGTCGTCATCCAGTACGACTGCATTCCCAACTATGCCAACTGGGGCGGCGTAACCGCCCTCTACCTGAAGGTCGCCGGAGTGAAGGTCCCACCCGACGACAAGGGTTCCTCGGTCGCCATGGCCGCGCTCGAAAAAGAGAAAGAGCACCCGCAGGCCGACACCGCCTACTACTCGGGAGCGATCGGTTTCCAGGCGGCGGGCAAGGGGCTCCACCAGCCCTACAAGCCCAAGGACTGGGAGGTCATCCCGGCCGGTTTGAAGGACCCGAACGGCCTCTGGTGGACGGTCCACACCAGCGCCATCGCCTTCGTGGTCAACACCAAGGCCCTGGGCGGCGCTCCCGTGCCGCGCTCCTGGGCCGACCTTCTGAAACCGGTCTACAAGGGGAAGATCGCCTACGACGACCCGACCTGGGGCGGCACCTCGTTCACCCTGGTCTACGGGGTGAACGAGCTGATGGGCGGGAGCGACAAGGATTTCAAGCCCGGCCTCGCCTACCTGAAGAAGCTCGACGCCAACGTCTCCTCCTACCCGCGGGAGTCGATCTACAACTCGGTGCTCCGCGGCGAGGTGCCGATCTGGCTCAACGCCGACGGCAACGGCTACAAGATGAAGTACGTCGACAACGGCCCGGTCGAGGTGGTGATCCCGGCCGAGGGGAGCTTCACCATGCCGCTGGTGATGGGGATGGTGAAGGGCGCGCCGCACCCGGAGGAGACGAAGCCGTACCTCGACTGGCTGCTCACCAAGCCGGCCCAGGCGGAGTTCGCCAAGGCCTACTTCCGGCCCATCCTCCCCAGTGCCCTGCCGGCCGACGTGGCCGCCCGGTTCCTCCCCGAGAGCGAGTACAAGAGGGCGCGCGCGCTCGACCTCGCCAAGATGGCGGGCGCCGCGGACGCGCTCAAGAAGGCCTGGCTGGATGAGATCCGGGGCAGCCGCTAGACCCTGGGCGGGAGCGCTCCTCGCGCTCCCGCTCCTCCTCTTCCTCTGCGGCCTGGTCCTCTGGCCGATGGGCCGGCTGGCGGCCGCGGCCTTCGCCGGCCCGGGCGCTCCGGCCCTGCGCGCCGTGCTCGCGGCCGGCCGCTACCGCACCGCTCTCGGCCACTCGCTCCTGCTCTCCGCCGCGGCGGCCCTCGCCGCGGTGGCCCTGTCGCTCGTCCCGGCCTGGATTCTCGCCCGCGAGCGCTTCCGCGGCCGCGACCTCCTGCGCACCGCCATCTCGCTGCCCCTCACCTTCTCCGGGGTGCTCGTCGGCTTCCTGATGATCGTCCTCCTGGGGAGGATCGGGGCGGTGCCCAAACTCCTGGAGCTCTTGACCGGTCGCCCCTTCCTCGCCAGCCTCGCCTATACCCCGGCCGGCCTCTTTCTCGCCTATCTCTACTTCGAGGTGCCGCGGGCGGTGGTGACCCTCGAATCGGCCTTCCGTCGCTTCCCCTGGGAGCTCGACGCCGCCGCCCGCACCCTGGGCGCCGGCCCCTTCGCCCGCCTGACCCGGGTCGTCCTCCCTCTCGCCGCCCCGGCCCTGCGTTCGACTCTCGCCATCACCTTCTCGGCCTCCATGGGCTCCTTCGGGGTGGCGCTCCTCCTCTCCCGTCGCTTCTCGGTCGCTCCGCTGGAGGTCTATACCGAGCTCACCGGATTCCTGAACGACGCGGTGGCCGGAGCGCTCTGCCTGGTCCTCGCCGTGATGACCCTGGCGGTCGATCGCCTCTTGGGCGGAGGCCGCGAGTGAGAATCCCGCCGCGCCGGATCGCCCGGCAGACCGGAATCGCCTGGACGGCGGCGACCGCCCTGGCGCTCGTGGCGCCGATCCTGATCACCATCTGGGGCGCCTTTTCCCACTCCGAGTTCTACGGCCAGCGCTCCGAGGGCGCCCCGGTCCAGGGCACGGCCGACCTCTTCCGCTACGTGCTCGGGATCTGGGGGGAGGCGCTCCTCCACTCGGCGGCACTGGTGGCGGCGGTGGTGCCGCTCGCCCTCCTCCTCGGCGCTCCGGCCGCCTATGCCTTCCGCCGCCGCCCCTTCCCGGGCGCGCGCTGGCTCGAATCGGCGGCCCTCGCCCCTCTGGCTCTCCCCGGGATCGCCCTCGCCGTCGCCCTGATCGAGACCGCCGGCGGCGCCCCGCGCTTCCTCCTCCTCGTCGCCGGCCATCTCGCCTACACGGTGCCGCTGGTCCTGAAAACCGTCGGCAACGCCCTCTCCGGCTTCGATCCCGCGCTCGAATCGGCGGCCAAAGCCCTGGGCGCCCCGCCGGTCGAAACGACACGCAGGATCGTGCTCCCCCTCCTCGTGCCGTCGCTCGTCCTCGCCGCGCTTCTCGTCTTCGCCGTCTCCTGGGGGGAGTTCAACGTCTCCTTCCTCCTCGCCACCCCGCTCCTCCAGACCTTCCCGGCGGCGCTCTATTCGACCTACACCACCAACTCCTTCCCCGTCGCGGCGGCGGCCACGATCGTCTTCCTCCTCCCCGTCGTCCCGGCCCTGCTCGCCATCCAAGCCCTCGGCGGGGAAGAGTTCCACCGGGGATTACCGGCATGAAGGTGAGCCTCGAAAACGTCTCCTACGCCTACTCCGAGGCGCCGGTGCTCGGCGGCGATGCCGGCAATACCGGCGATACCGGCGACCAAGGGATCTCGCTCGACCTCCGCGAGGGGGAGACGACGGTGGTGATCGGCCCCTCGGGCTCGGGCAAGTCGACGCTGCTGCGCCTCCTCGCCGGCCTGCTCCATCCGCGGACCGGGGCGGTTCGCTTCGACGGCCGCGACATGGTGGGGGTGCCCACCGAGAAGCGCGACGTGGGGGTGGTCTTCCAGTCCTACGCCCTCTTCCCCCACCTCACGGTGCGCCAGAACATCGCCTTCGGCCTGACCACGGCCCGGTATCGACGTCAGGGCCACACCCCGGCCGAGGTGGATCGACGAGTAGCGGAGACCGCCGCGCTCCTCGCCCTCGAAGCGCTCCTCGACCGCCGGCCGACCGAGCTCTCCGGCGGCGAGCAGCAGCGGGTGGCGGTGGCCCGCGCCCTCGCCCCCCGCCCTGCCCTCCTCCTCTTCGACGAGCCGCTCTCCGCCTTGGACGCCCGCCTCCGACGCACCGTCCGCGCCGACCTGTCCCGCCTCCTCGCCAGCCTGGGGACGACGGTCCTCTACGTCACCCACGACCAGGAAGAAGCCCTGCTCCTCGCCGACCACCTGGTGGTCCTCAACCGCGGCCAGATCGTCCAGCAGGGTCCTCCCCTGGACCTCTACCGCCGACCTGCCGACCCCTTCGTCGCGACCTTTCTGGGAGAGGCGAACCTCCTGCCGGTGAGCCGGCAGGGCGGCCGGTTCGTCACCGCCCTGGGGACGCTGCCGGCGACGCTCCACGTTCCAGAAGGGAAGCCGCTCCTGCTCGTCCGCCCCGAGGACCTCGTCGTCGATCCCGGCGGCGTGCGGGCAGGGGTCGCCGAGTCGCGCGGCCTCGGTCCCTACGACCGAGTCGTCCTGCGGCTCCCGGGAGGCCCCGATCTCCTCGCTCATCTACCCCCGGGAACGGCACCGGAGGCCGGCGCGATCTTGGGGATCGCCCTACGGCCGGGGGCCGGGCACCTGCTGTGATTCCAAATACTTGGTTCAAGCGAGGGGCAGGCGCGGAGACCTGCCCCCCGCCTTTCCTACCTCCCTACGGAGCCCAGCAGGAGCTCCCCGTGGCGGCCGCGTTCGCCACCGCGGTCAATGCGGGCTTGAGCGCACTACCCCCGCAGTGGCTGAGCTCCCAATTGAAGATCCGCTGCGAGCCGTAGATCGTCGGGTCGGAGTAGGTCGGTGCTCCCCAGGTGAACAAGGCCAGGCCCAAAGACCGGTCGGCGTGGGTCTCCAAGGCCCAGGCGCACCAGTTGCGCAGCAGGAGGTCGAAGCGCTCGCCGTTGATGGGAGAGCGAGCCGGACAGGTGGTGGGAGCACCGGAGAAGCTGAAGGCCCCAACGACATAGATCAGCTTCTGGTACGAGCGCAAGCGGCTGAGAAGACCGCCGTACGCGCCGGGCTGCATCGTATCCCCGGCATAGCGCGGGTCCGCCGGAGAGGTCACGCTGTAGTCCCAGGTGGCGATGTAATCGAGCTGGAAGGGGAAGATGCTTGGCGTATAGCTCATCCCATAATCCATCAATGCCGCCGCTGTCGGATACCCTGCCATGACCGGTATCCCGGGCCAGAGCGTCTTGACGTAGGCGGCAACCTGGTTGATCACCGCGTTGCTCGCCACGATACCGCCCTGATTGGCGACTTCGGTGAAGATGACGATCGCCGACACGGTGGAGGTGTTGAAGTCGGTCCCGGAGGTGGCCTTGAACGAATTGAGACGCGTCTGCCAGTCGGAGCGCAACGACCAGGCGTCGGAGCTGACGGTACAGGAGCGCTGGGGAGTGGTGCCGAAGATCACTCCCGAGAGATCGAGGAGAAACGGACGTGAGATGTTCCCCGACGTGGCGAGGGCGTGCGCCATGCGGGCCAGAGCCAGATAGTCGGTGTCGCGACAGGTGCCGTCCGCGATCCTGATGTCGAGATCGGTATCGGGAGCCGAGTACATTCCCATATTCGGCAAGATTCCCGCCAGCCGCATCTCGATCACCGAGCCGCTGAAGGTAGGTGTGGTGCACCCGTAGCAGGTATAGCCAAGATCGCGGAACCCATCGGCCGGGCCGAACCAGCCGAGGGCGACGACGGG